>Ga0111539_10003715_pt1 | contig 20083 bp, 21 predicted proteins | sample RhiMethybrSRZTD1_FD_79667 | JGI IMG/M metagenome (GOLD analysis project Ga0111539, IMG submission 79667) | Populus rhizosphere microbial communities from Tennessee, USA - Rhizosphere MetaG P. TD hybrid SRZTD1 (version 2) (version 2) | ecosystem: Host-associated > Plants > Roots > Rhizosphere >... | reverse complement strand
GGTCTCGACCCCCGCAGCCGCAACGAGCTGTGGGACGCCATCCGCTCGATGGTGCGGGCCGGCACCGACGTGCTGCTCACCACCCAGTACCTCGACGAGGCCGACCAGCTGGCGCAGCGGGTCGTGATCGTCGACAAGGGCCGGGTCATCGCCGACGGCACGCCGGGCGAGCTGAAGAGCCGGGCCGGGCGGGACGTCGTCGAGATCCGGGTCCACCGGCCCGAGGACCTGACCGTCGTCGCCGAGTCCGTCGGCCGCATCGGCGTCGAGGCCCCCCGAGTCGACGCCGGCACCCACCGGGTCACCATCCCGGTGGCCGGCGGTCGGGCCGTGATCGCCGAGGCGATCCGGGCGCTCGACGCCCTGGCCGTCGAGGTCGACGACATCGGCCTGCGCCGCCCGACGCTCGACGAGGTCTTCCTGACCCTGACCGGCTCGCCCATCGACGCCGGCGAGCCCGAGTCCACCGACCCGTCCACCGAGTCCACCACCGAGCCGGGCGAGCACTTCGCCCAGGCCGCCTGAGGAGCCAGAGACCGATGACCGCTGTCACCTTCGATGCCGGGCGCATCACGCCCGCCGCCCGCCCCGCCGGGGCCATCACCGCCGCCACCACCGTGGCCGCCCGTTCCGTCCGCCGCTTCGTCCGCACCCCGCAGCTCCTGGTGATCAGCACGATCACCGGGGCGATGTTCCTGCTGATCTTCCGCTACGTCTTCGGCGGGGCCATCGAGACCGGCCCGGTCCAGTACGTCACCTTCATGGTGCCGGGCTACATCGTCACCAGCGTCCTGTTCACCGGGTCCAACGCGTCCTCCAGCGTGGCGCAGGACCTGGAGGAGGGCTTCACCGACCGGCTGCGGTCGCTGCCCGTGTCCCGCACCGCGGTCCTGGCCGGCCGGGTCGTGGCCGAGTCGGCGCTGCTGGCGCTGGGCCTGACCGCCACCCTGGCCATCGGCTTCGCGGTCGGCTTCCGCCCGCAGGGGACCGGCGTCGAGGCGATCGCCGCCTTCGGCCTGGTGCTGACCTTCGGGTTCGCCTTCATGTGGCTGTTCGTGTCCGTCGGCCTGGTGGCCGGGAACGTCCAGGCGGCGCAGGGCATGTCGCTGCTGATCTTCCCGCTGTCGTTCGTGTCGAGCGCCATGGTGCCGGTCGAGTCGATGCCCGGCTGGCTGCAGCCGATCGCCGAGAACCAGCCCATCACCGTCATGACCAACGCGGTTCGTTCGCTGGCCCTGGGCGACCCGGCGGTGGCCGGCCTGTCCGGCACGACCGCCCACTACGTGACGCTCTCGCTCGTGTGGGCCGCCGGGCTGGTGGCGGTGTTCGCCCCGCTGGCGGTCGCTCGCTTCCGCAAGGTGTGATCGCCCGATCGTTCGGCCCGACTGCGGGGTCGGGGGCTTCGGCCCCCGGCCCCGTTTCGCGCGGTCCGGCTAGTTCCCGAAGTCCCAGCCCTGCTCGTGGCCGCGGTAGCGGTTCAGCACGTTCTTGGCGATGAGGATCTTGTGGACCTCGTCGGGCCCGTCGGCGATGCGGAGGGTTCGGGCGCCCTGGTACATGGCGGCGAGGGGCAGGTCGCCGCTGACCCCGGCGGCGCCCCACACCTGGATGGCCCGGTCGACGACCCGCTGGAACGCGGCGGGCACGAACACCTTGATGGCGGAGATGTCGGTGCGGGCGTCCTGGCCGGCGGCCAGCTTCTCGGCGCAGTTGATGGTCATGAGCCGAGCGGCCTGCATGTCGATGTACGAGTCGGCGATGAAGCCCTGGATGAACTGCTTGGTCTCCAGCGGCCCGCCGTGCACCTCCCGGGTGAGCGACCGCTCGACCATCAGGTCGAATGCCCGCCACATGGCCCCGAGCGAGTTCATGCAGTGGTACACCCGGCCGGCGCCGAGGCGGTCCTGCGCCGCCTGGTGGCCCGACCCGCGGGCCCCGAGGGCGTTGTCGACCGGCACCCGCACGTCGTCGTAGATGATCTCGCAGTGGTCGCTCTCGCGGCCCCAGACGTTGATGCCGCGCACGATGTTCACGCCGGGCGTGTCGGTGGGCACGATGATCTGGGTCATGGCTGCGTTCCGGTCGGCGCCGCCCGCGACGTCCTCGGTGCGGCACATCACGATCAGGAAGTCGGCCCGCTTGCCGTTCGAGGTGAACCACTTGTGCCCGTTGATGACCCACTCGTCGCCGTCGCGGCGGGCGGTCGTCTTGAGCGACCGGGGGTCGGAGCCGGGCTGGTCGGGCTCGGTCATGGAGAAGCCCGACTGCATCGTGCCGTCGATGAGCGGCAGCAGCCAGCGCTGCTTCTGGTCTTCCGTCCCGTACTTCACGAGGATCGACTGGTTGCCCGAGTTGGGGGCGACCACGCCGAACAGCGCCGCCGCCCCCACGGCGTAGGCGAGCACCTCGTACATGTAGGCCAGCTCCAGGAAGTCGAGCCCGGCCCCGCCGTACTCGGTGGGCAGGTGCGGGGCCCAGAGCCCGGCCTCGCGCACCTTGTCCTGGACGTGCGCCCGCAGCTTGCGGGACTGCTCGCGGTCGTCGTCGGTGAGGCGCACCCCGGTCTGGGTGTCGGCCCACAGCATGTTCTCGTGAGGCAGGATCTCGCGGTTCACGATCCTGGCGGTGAGCGCCCGGATCTCGTTGACCCGATCCGGCACCGTGGCGATGGGCTGGACGTTCATCTGGAGCACGCCACGACGCTAGAGAGTCGGGACAGCCGGCGACAGGGCCGAAGGGCCTGAGTCAGGCCGATGGGTCCCACCAGCCGGCGATCTCGTCGTAGACGTCCCGGTTGTTGGCGAGCGCGATGTGGTTGACCTTGGGGCACAGGCGGACGGCCACGCCGTCCCCGAGCTGTCCGTGCGCGCTGGGGGCGGTCACCAGTGCGTCGCCGAGCAGCCGGTTGACGGTGGAGGGACGTTCGGGGTCGCGCTGGTCGACGAGCGAGCCGGCCACCGCGAGGACCCGGGCGCGCCGCGGCAGCCGGACGGGGTGGAGCTCGGGACGCTCGGTGGCGCCGGGGTCGCGCTCGACCCAGTCCTCGTCGAGCACCGCTCCCCAGCGGAGGTCCTTGATCCCCTCGCTGCGCCGGTCGAGCCCGGCGCCGATCAGCCGGGTGGTGGGGAGCGGCACCGACCAGAGCGCCGCGCTGGTGAGGTTGGCGATGGCTTCGAGGTTGGCGCCGCGGTTGGGCACGCCGAGCAGCACGATCCGCCGCACCTTGCCCGGCCACGGCCCCCGGCGTCGCACGCGATCCACCAGCGTCGCGCGGTGCCGCCCGTAGTGGCAGGCGCTGCGTAGCACCAGTCCACCCATGCTGTGGCCGATGAGGTTGAGCTCGCGTACCCGGACGGGCCATACCCTCACCAGCCGCTGGAGCTGGGCCGCGAGGTCACGCCCGTTGGTGGAGATGTGCCGCCCCGTGTTGTAGCGGACATACAGGGGCGTGACGCCGCGCTCGCGTGCCAGCAGGTCGCCGTAGGTGTGACCCTCCCGGCCATCGAATCGCCAGACGGATTCGGTCGACATCAGCCCGTGCACGAGCACGCACACCCGGGCCCCCGCGCCGGGGAGCGACTCGCGGATGCTGCGCCGATCGAGCGGGACCTCGTCGCCCGTGGACGTCCGGAACGTGGTCGGGATGGCGAGGGCCGACCCCTGCGCGGCCAGCGCATCCCCGAACAGGCCGTTCACCACCGCGCGGGCATCGGTGCTCAGGCGGGGAACGGCGAGCACGGGGTCAGCCTAGCGACGGGCGCCGCCGCCCGGCGGTCGTGGCGCGCGCCCGGGCGGTCCTCGACGCCGTGCCCTTGCCCACCGCGTAGGGTCCGGGCCCATGACCGACCAGTCCCAGGCGTCGCGTGCCACGACCGTGTTCCCGGCGGGGTTCCGCTGGGGAGCCGCGACCGCAGCCCACCAGATCGAGGGGGGCAACTGGAACAACGACTGGTGGGCGTGGGAGCACACGGCCGGGTCGGCCGCCACCGTGCCGAGCGGCGACGCATGCGGGAGCTGGGAGCACTGGCGCGGGGACGTCGAGCTGTGCCGCCGGCTCGGGCTGGACCACTACCGGTTCTCGCTCGAGTGGAGCCGGATCGAGCCGGAGGAGGGCCTCTGGTCCGCCGCCGCCATGGGCCACTACCGGGACCAATGCCAGGCTCTGCTCGACGCCGGGATCGAGCCGGTCGTCACCCTCCACCACTTCACCACGCCCCGCTGGGTGGCGGCCCGCGGCGGGTGGGAGGAGCCGGAGACGGCGCGGCGGTTCGCGGCGTACTGCGAACGCGCCACCGCGGAGCTGGCGCCGGTGCTGCGCCGGGTGTGCACGCTCAACGAGCCCAACATCGTGGCCGTGGGCGGCTACCTGGCGGGCACCTTCCCGCCCGGCCGCCGGGACGTGGAAGCCCGCCGCCGGGCCAACGCGGTCCTGGCGGAGGCGCACCGGCTGGCGGTCGACGCGGTCCGGGCCGGGGCGCCGGGTGTCCCGGTGGGGCTGACGCTGGCCATGAGCGCCTACGAGCCGGTCGACGGGGGCGAGGCCAAGCTCGCCCAGATACGGCACCGCATGGAGGACGAGTTCCTGGCCGCGACCGGCGGCGACGACTTCCTCGGCGTCCAGGCCTACAGCCGCACCCGCGTCGGGCCCCAGGGCGCGGTCGCGCCCGATCCGGGGGCCCGGCTGGTGGAGACGATGGGCTACGAGTTCTGGCCCTGGGCCTTGGAGGCCACGGTCCGCCGGGCGTGGGAGGTCACCGCCGGTGGCCTGCCGATCCTGGTCACCGAGAACGGCATCGCGGCGGACGACGACGCCACCCGCATCGAGTACGTCAGCGAGGCGCTCGCCGGCCTGGCCCGGTGCCTCGACGACGGGATCGACGTCCTCGGCTACACGTACTGGACCCTGCTGGACAACTTCGAGTGGGCCCTCGGCTACCGCCCGCGCTTCGGCCTCGCCACGGTCGACCCCACCACCTTCGAGCGAGCCCTCAAGCCGAGCGGCCACTGGTTCGCCGAGGTGGTGCGGGCCAACGGCCCTGTCCCGGCCGCCGGGTGATCCGCCCGCTCCTCAGACGTCAGGGGCGGGCGGCCGGCCGCGCTCGCCGTAGTCGCCGAAGGGGGCATCCCGCTCGCGGACGGCTTCCCGCCAGCCGATGTCCTGGGCCCGGCGGACGAAGTCGAGGCCCTCCTGCGTGTGCCGCGCGACGCCGTCGAAGATGAAGCCCAGGAGCCGGCTGGTGTCCGGCTGGTACTGCTGGCGGGCGACGTCGTTGAGCATCCACTTCATCATCTTGAGCTGGTTGAGCGGGAGCCGGGCGACGCGGCGGGCGAGGTCCGCGGCGTGGTCGTCGAGCTGATCGTCGTCGACGACCTCGAGGATCATGCCCATGGCCGCGGCCTCCTCGGCGCTGATCTCGTCCCCGGTGAACAGGTAGCGCTTGGCCCGCTCGAGGCCCAGCCGGGCGACCCAGACCCAGGGTGCCTCGGGCACCCCCCAGACACGCGCCGGCGGGTAGCCGAAGCGAGCGGAGCGGCCGGCGACGATGAGGTCGGCGTTGAGCACCATGTCGGTGCCGCCGGCGATGCACCAGCCCTGGACCGCCGCGATCGTGGGCTTGGAGATCTCGTGCAGCCGGGCGAACGTGCGGCCGAACGTGCCGATCATCTCGACGTCGGCGACCGTGTCCCATACCCGGTCACGCGGCCCGCCACCGCCGGCGGTGGACCAGTCGAGGCCGAAGCCGGCGCAGAACGCGGGGCCCTCGGCGCACAGCAGGACCACCCGCACCTCGCCATCCCGCTCGGCCTCGTCGAGCGCGGCGGCGAGCTCGTCCCGCAGGGCCGGGGTGATCGTGTTGTACTCACGGGGCCGGCACAGGACCAGGCGGCGCACGTGGCCGTCGTCCTCGCGGCGGATGGCGGGGCTCGGCGAGGGTGTCACGGGATCGCATTCTTGCCCGCCGCCGGGTGCCGTACCCTCGGCGGCGTGGATCGCGAGCGCTTCCCCGGGCTGCAGGACGGTTGGGTGCGGCTCGACGGGCCGGCCGGCACCCAGGCGGTGGACACGGCCATCGACGCGGCTACGACGTGGTGGCGGTCGGGCGATCCCGCCAACGCGCACGGTCCCTTCCCCCAGGCGCAGGCGACCGATGCGCTGGTAGGAGCGGCCCGCGAGGTGGCGGGCGAGCTGCTCGGCGGTGAGGCCGAGGGGATCGTGTTCGGCGAGTCCATGACCTCGCTGACCATGCGCTTCACCGCCACCGTGGGCCGGGCCCTCGGGCCCGGGGACGAGGTGGTCGTGACCCGGCTCGACCACGACGGCAACGTGCGGCCCTGGGTGATCGCGGCCGAGCGGGCCGGGGCGGTCGTGCGCTTCGCCGAGCCCGACCGGGCCACGCTGGCGCTGCAGCCGGAGCACATCGCCGCGGTGCTGTCCGAGCGCACCCGCTGGGTGGCCTTCACCGCGACCTCGAACGTCGTCGGCACGGCGCCGGACGTGGCCGCCATCTGCCGGATCGCGCGGCAGGCCGGGGCGCGGACCTATGTCGACGCGGTGGCGGCCGCACCCCACCGCCCGGTCGACCGGCGGGGCTGGGGCGCCGACGCCGTCGTGTGCTCGGCCTACAAGTGGTACGGACCGCATGTGGGGGTGCTGAGCGCCGACCCGGCCCTGCTGGCCGAGGCGCGCCCGGACAAGCTGGTGCCCTCGCCGGACACCGTGCCGGAGTGCTGGGAGCTGGGCACGCTCCCGTTCGAGCAGCTGGCCGCGGCGCAGGCCGCGGGGCGGTTCATGCTCGACCGCGTCATCCCCCGGGGATGGCAGGAGGAACAGGCCCTGGGTGACAAGCTCGACGCGGGGCTGCGGGCCATCGACGGTGTCCACGTGCTGGGTGAGCGCCGGCCCGGCGACGCGCCCACCCGCTGGTTCACGGTGGCGGGCCTGGATCCCGAGACTGTGGCCCGGCGCCTGGCCGAGCAGCGGATCGCGGTGTGGGCGGGCACCAACTACGCCTGGGAGACGTCGCACTGGTGCGGGCTGGGCGACGCCGGCGCAGTGCGGGCCGGCCTGGTCCACTACAACGACGCCGGCGACGTCGACCGGCTGCTCGACGCCCTCGCCGGGATCGCCGCCTAGCGCCGGTCAGGGCGTGGCCCGCTGGCCCTTTCGGCGGATCCGCAGCCACCGGTAGCCGTAGCCGTCGAGCTTGAGGCTCAACGCACCCGAGCGCGGCGGCTGCTCCGCGGCGCCGTCGAGCAGGTCGTCGGCTCCGACCGCGTCCTTGATCCCCTCCAGTGGGAGGTCGAGGTGGCAGGGCTCGGGGCCGAAGTTGTGGACGGCCACGACGGTCGACCCGTCCCAGTCGCACCGGTGGGCCAGCACGCCGGGCTGGTCGTTGGGGATCACGGACCACGATCCCAGGCCGAGCTCGGGGGTCTCGCGCCGCCGGCGGATGAGCCGCTCGAACCAGTTGAGCAGCGAGCCCCCGTCCCGGCGCTGGGAGGCGACGTTGACGGCCAGCGGGCCGAACGCACCCTCGGGCAGGGGCCGGGGGAAGCGGGCGGGATCGGCGGTCGAGAAGCCGGCGCCCGGCTCGTCCGACCACTGCATCGGCGTGCGGACGGCCAGGCGGTCGCGCACCGCCAGGTTCTCGCCCATGCCGATCTCCTCGCCGTAGAACAGCACCGGCGTGCCGGGCAGCGAGAACAGCAGGCTGTAGGCCATGCGGATGCGCCGGCTGTCGCCGCCGAGCATGGGCGGCAGACGGCGGCGGAGGCCGCGGCCATAGAGCTGCATGTCGGGGTCGGGCCCGAAGGCGTCGAACACCTCCTGGCGCTCCTCGTCGCTCAGCTTGTCCAAGGTGAGCTCGTCGTGGTTGCGCAGGAACGTGGCCCACTGCGAGTCGAACGGGACGTCGGGCAGCTCGGCGAGCGCCTGCTCGACCGGGGTGGCGTCCTGGCGGGCCAGGGCCAGGTAGATCCGCTGCATGACGTGGAAGTTGAAGACCAGGTTGAGCTCGTCGCCGTCCTCGTCGCCGAAGAACGTCCGCTGGTCCTCGGGGGGCAGGTTGACCTCGCCCAGCAGGATGCCTTCCCCGTGGCGCCGCTCGAGGAAGGAGCGGATGTCCTTCAGGTAGCGATGGGGATCGACCGAGGGGGCGCCGTCGATGCCGTCGAGCTCGATGAGGAACGGCACCGCGTCCACCCGGAACCCGCTGACCCCCAGCTGGAGCCAGAAGCCGATGATGCGCGCGATCTCCTCGCGGACCGCGGGGTTGGCGATGTTGAGGTCGGGCTGGGTCTGGTAGAAGCGGTGAAGGTAGTACTTCCGGGCCTTGCGGTCGTAGGTCCACACGCCGCCCTGGTCGCCGGGGAAGGTCTCGGTGAGGTCGGGGTCCTCGGGCCGCTCGTCGGCCCACACGTACCAGTCCCGGTAGGGCGAGTCGGGGTCGGACCGCGCCGCCTGGAACCACGGGTGCTGGTCGGACGTGTGGTTGACCACCAGGTCGATGATCACCCGGATGCCGCGATCGCGGGCGGTGCGCACGACCTCCACGAACTCGCCGAGGGTGCCCAGCCGCGGGTCGACGTTGTAGAAGTCGCTGATGTCGTAGCCGTCGTCCTGGTCGGGCGTCGGATAGAAGGGCATCAACCACAGCGTGGACACGCCGATCCCGGCCAGGTAGTCGATCCGCTCGACCAGGCCGGGGAGGTCGCCGATGCCGTCGCCGTCGTGGTCGTGGAAGGTCTGGACGTCGAGGCAGTACACGACCCCGTTCTTCCACCACTGGTCGCTGGTGAAGGCGAGGCTCATCGGGCCACCACCTCGGGGAGCACCTCGGCGGCGAACGTGTCGATGAAGCCCTGCTGGTCCCGCGGGACGTGGTGGAGGAACAGCTCGTCCGCCCCGCAGTCGAGGATCTCGTGCAGCCAGGCCACGTGCTGCTTGGGGTCGGAGGACACGAGCACCGCGCCGCGCATGTCGTCGGGACGCACGTGGGCCGCGGCCGCCTCGAACTGCTCGACCGTCTCCAGATCGGCCATGAGCACCGGGTCCAGGACGTTGGTGCTCCACTGCTCGTGGGCGGCGACGAGCGCCTCGTCGTCGCTCGATGCCCAGGCCACCTTCACCTGCACCCGCACCGGTTTGCCCTCCCCGCCGCCGGCGTGGAACGCCTCGATCACCCGGCGGAGGCGCTCGGGCGGCGCGTGCACGGTGATGAGTCCGTCGGCCCAGCCGCCGCACCACGCCGCCGTCGACTCGCTGAGGGCGGCACCGATCAACGGGGGCGGACGGTCCGGCAGGGTCCACAGTCGGGCGCGGTCCACGTGCACCCGGCCGCATGCGCTGACCTCGTCGCCCTGCAGCAGGCGGCGGATGATCTCGACGCATTCGAGCAGCCGGGCGTTGCGCTCGGGCTTCGCCGGCCACGGCTCGCCGGTGACGTGCTCGTTCGACGCCTCTCCCGAGCCCAGCGCCACCCACAGCCGACCCGGGTGCATCTCCGCCAGCGTGGCGATGGCCTGGGCGATGATGACCGGGTGGTAGCGCTGGCCCGGGGCGTTGACCACCCCGAACGGGACGGGCACCGCTTGCAGGGCGGCGCCGAGCCACGCCCAGGCGAACCCTGACTCGCCCTGCGCCCGGCTCCAGGGAGTCACGTGGTCCGACGACGACACCGCCCCGAAGCCGGCCTCGGCCGCCGCCCGAGCGGCCTCCAGCAGGACGCTGGGCGGGAGCTGCTCGTGGGAGGCGTGGTAGCCGACGAGGGTCACCTAACAGGCGTGCCCGCCACGGCCCGTGGCTACACCCGCGGCCTGGCCGGGTAGGCAGATGTCCATGACCGCCGTGCGCGCCCCCGTGCGGGTGGCTGACCGCCGGGCCCAGGAGACGCCGAAGCCGGGCCGAAGGGGCTTCCGCCGCTTCCTCCGAGAGCACAGCCTGGCGGTCGTCGCCTTCGCGGTCTTCCTCCTCCTCTGGCTCGGCGGCCAGGTGCTGACCGGCCACCGGATGTTCAACGAGGAGCAGCGCGCTCACGGTGAGCCCACGGTGAGCCTGCCCGATTACCTCACCCGGGCGGAGTTCGGGGAGGCAACCTTCGAGAACTGGGAGTCGGAGTTCCTCCAGATGGAGGTGTACGTCCTGCTCACGGCCTGGTTGATCCAGAGAGGCTCGGCCGAGTCCAAGCCTCCCGAGGGCGATCCCGCGCTAGAGGCCGATCCCCGCGACCACCGGGACGATCCCGACGCCCCCTGGCCCGTCCGCCGCGGCGGGTGGGTGCTCCGGCTCTACGAGCACTCGCTGAGCATCGCCTTGCTCGGCATGTTCGCGCTCGCGTTCCTGGGGCACCTCGTCACCGGTGCGCGCGCCTTCAGCGCGGAGGAGGTCGCCCACGGCGAACCTGGGGTCTCTGCGCTCGACTACCTGTTCCGCTCGCAGTTCTGGTTCGAGTCGTTCCAGAACTGGCAGTCCGAGTTCATGGCCGTCGGGGCGTTGGTAGTGCTCAGCGTCTACCTTCGCCAGCGCGGCTCGTCCGAGTCGAAGCCGGTCCACGCCCCTCATCACCAGACCGGCGCGGACTGAGACCAAGGGCTTGCTAACGTACAACCGAATGGTTGTAGATGGGGCCGCACTCGACACGCTGGGGGAGCTCGACGACAGGGCTGTCGACGTGCTGTTCCACGCCCTGGCGGACGCTACCCGCCGGGACATCGTGCGTCGTTGCACTGGGGGCGAGCTGTCGGTGTCCGGTCTGGCGAACGCGTATCCGATGAGCTTTGCCGCGGTCCAGAAGCACGTCACGGTGCTGGAGCGGGCGGGCCTGGTCACCAAGCAGCGCCGCGGGCGGGAGCAGCTGGTGCGCACCGACCGCGAGGCGGTGCTGCGCGCACGGCGGGCGCTCGATCAGCTGGAGATGGCCTGGCGCGAGCGAGTGGACCGCATGTCCGGGCTGCTGGCGCCGCCCCCCCGCCCCTAGCTCCCCGAAGAACCAGAGAGGACGAGAGCGTTGACAGTCATCCGCGTCGACAAGGACGTCGACAACCTGAGCCTCACGGTGGTCGCCGAGTTCGCCGCCCCGATCGAGCGGGTCTGGCAGCTGTGGGCCGACCCGCGCCAGCTCGAACGCTGGTGGGGGCCGCCCGCCTACCCGGCCACGGTCGAGCGCCACGACCTGTCACCCGGCGGGGAGGTCACCTACTTCATGACCGGGCCCGACGGCGACCGGAGCCGCGGCCGGTGGGGGATCGCGTCGGTCGACCCGCCCCGGTCGCTGGAGTTCGTCGACGGGTTCGCGGACCACGACGGGACCCCCAGCGACGAGCTGCCGACCACCGCGATCCGGGTCGAGCTCGCCGAGCACGAGGGGGTCACCCGGATGGAGATCCGCTCGATCTTCGCCTCGCTCGAGCACATGGAGCAGGTGGTCGACCTCGGCGCGGTGGAGGCCTTCCAGCTGGCGGTCGGGCAGGCCGACACCGTGCTGGCGGGCTGAGACCCGCCCGCACCAGGTCACGAATCAGCCAAGCCAATCCGGAAAGGAAGCCAGTTGCGCAAGCTCAAGCTCCAGGTCCAGACCTCCATCGACGGCTACATGGCCGGCCCGAAGGGCGAGATGGACTGGATGACCTTCCCCTGGACCGACGACATCAACGCCTACATCGACGGGCTCATGGAGTCCGTCGACACCATCGTCCTCGGCCGCAAGCTGGCCGAGGGGTTCATCCCCGCCTGGGAGTCCGGCCCGCCCGGGGAGGACCAGGCCTCCATCGACTGGATGAACAACACGCCCAAGGTCGTGATCACCAACAGCCTCGCCGAGTCGCCGTGGAAGAACGCGACCGTGGCCGGTGGCGACCTCGCCAAGACGGTCGGCGAGCTCAAGAACCAAGCGGGCGGCGACCTGATCGTCTACGGCGGGTCGACGCTGGTCAGCGGCCTCATCGCCGCCGGCCTGGTGGACGAGCTCCATCTGTTCGTCAACCCCAGCGCCATCGGCGACGGACTGCCCGTGTTCGCCAACCTCGACGCCAACCAGCCGTTCACCCTGGTCGCCGCCCAGCCCTTCGAGTGCGGCATCACCGCCATGCATTACGCCCCCAAGGGGTGATTGAGGCCCCTGTCGGGGTCTTTCGCCTCTAACCACGCTCGCGGTTGCGGCGCACCCTGAGGCCATGAGGCTCGGACAGTGGTGGACGACGAAGCACAAGATCGTGGTGGGCGCGGCGGTGGCTGCCGTGCTCATCACGGGAACCCTGGCCGCGTGGACGTGGGCGGGGGACGACGGCGGCAGCACCGTCGCGGTCTCGGACCCGCTGGAGCCCGAGACCACGACCACGACGCCGCCCAGCACCACGACCACGCTTCCCGACACCACGTCGAGCAGCGAGACGACCACCGCGCCGTCGACCGCTCCGCCCACGACCGCGCCCCGGCTGCGCGTGCCCGGGCCACCCACGAGCGTCGAGGCCCGACCAGGCGGCGGCTCGGGTGAGATCGCGGTCCGGTGGGGCCCGGCCGCCCGAGCTACCGGCTACCGGATCCTGCGGTGCGACGAGCCCGATGGCTCCTACGTGGTCGCGGCGGACATCAACGTCACGACCGGGGCGGTGAGCAAGGCGGCCGACGTCACGACCATCTGGTCGGAAAACCACAACTACCGGCCCGAGGGCCCCGGCCTGACGGCCCCCGACGGATCTCCGTGGTTCGAGCTCATCGACGTCGGCAGCGACCCGCGGTGGTACGAGCTCGTCGCCTACAACGCCGCCGGCGCGGGGCAGGCATCCGCCGTCGTGTGGTCGTCGAGGCCCGGCGGCGGGGTGGACCTGCCGCCCACCTCGGCGCCGACGACGCCTGTGACGCCGTCGACGCCGGGACCGGAGTGAGTCAGGTGGCGAAGTCCGGGGTGGCGGAGCGAACCGACTCGCTGCGCCCCTTGGGCTCCTCCCAGTCCTCCTGGCGGCCGAGCGCGGTGAGATCGAGGAAGTAGTACGACCCGCCGGTCGACTCCAGCCCGCGGGCGTACTGCGAGTAGGTGTGGAAGATGCGGCCGTCGACCCGGAGGAAGACGCTGCGGCCCGGCAGCTCCATGGACTGGCTGGTGTCGAAGCCGTCGCCCCGGGCCTCGAACTCGGCCTGGGTGCGGTAGTTGTACTCGATGGGCTTCACCGACTCGTCCATCGTCACGCCGAAGTCGTAGTTGAAGCTGGTGCCGTAGGACGAGACCCAGGGGATGTCCCAGCCCCGGGCCTTCCTCCAGCGCTCCAGCTTGTCGATCGGTGCCCGGGACACCATGGCGTAGCTGGTGTCGCGGGCGTGGAGGTGGCGGAGGAACCCGGGCGACACCTCGTCGGTGCCGGCCGTGCAGCTGGGGCAGCCCTCCTCCCAGGTCGGGTCGAACATGAAGTGGTAGACGACGAGCTGCCGGCGGCCGTCGAACAGGTCGGACAGGTGCACGGGGCCGTCCGGGCCCTCGAAGGCGTAGTCCTGCTCCACCTCGACCATGGGCAGGTTGCGGCGCTCGGTGCTGAGGGCGTCGCGGGTGCGGGTCAGCTCCTTCTCCTTGGCCAGCAGGTCCTTGCGGGCGGCGAGCCATTCGTCGCGGCTGGCGATCCTGGGAAGGCTCATCGAGCAGCTCCTTGCGTAGCGCGTGGCGCGCGGGTTCGCCCCACACCAAGTACTGACCGGAGGCGCGCCCCGAAATCATCGGGTTCAGGGCCTTGACCCTCCCGTCGCAGGAGGGTCGAGGATCGCGGCATGGCTTCCATCCGCAAGGTCATCCCGCTGGGCGCGTCTCCCGAGGCCGTGTGGGAGGCGCTGGCCGACTTCCAGGCCGTCCACGAGCGCGTGGCCCCGGGCTTCGTGACCGGTTCGCGCCCGGAGGGCGAGGACCGCATCGTCACGTTCGCTCCCGGGGGCGAGGCCCAGGAGCGACTCGTCACCGCCGACGCCGCCGCCCGTCGCCTCGTCTACACCGTGGTGCGCAGCGGGTTGGGCGCGACCCACCACCAGGCCTCCGCCGAGGTCCACGAGGAGCCGGACGGCGGGGGTTGCCGCCTGGTGTGGACGACGGACGTGCTGCCCGACGCCCTCGGCCCGGTGATCGACGGCCTCATGGACCAGGGGGCCGTGGCCATCGCCCGCACGCTCGCCGGGTGAGAGGATCGGGCGGTCATGGACGTGCTCCTCAGCATCGGGCAGTTCTCCAAGATGACCTACCTGAGCGTGAAGGCGCTGCGGTACTACCACGACGTCGGCCTGCTGGAGCCGGCGCTGGTCGATCCCGGTACCGGCTACCGGCACTACGCGGTGGACCAGGTGGGCACGGCCCAGGCCATCCGCCGCTTCCGGGACCTGGAGATGCCGATCGAGGAGGTGCGCCAGCTGCTGAAGGCCCCCGACGAGGCCAGCCGCAACCGGGCCATCCTGGTCCACCTGGAGCGCATGCACCGCCAGCTCGACCAGACCAAGGCGGCGGTAGCGTCGCTCCAGTCCCTGCTGAGCGATGGCCCGGGGCGGGACGCGCGGGTGGACATCCGCCGGCTGCCGGCCACGCAGGCAGTGGTCGCCCGTGCCGAGGTGGTCTTCGACGACTGCGGTGACTGGCTCCCGCCCGCGCTGGACGGGCTCCGGGCCGGGGTCGAGGCCCGGGGCCTGACCGTGGCCGGGGCCGACGGGGCGTTGTACTCGGACGCGTTCTTCGAGGCGGGGGTGGGCGAAGTGACCGCGTTCGTGCCGGTGGCGGGCGGCGGGCCCGAGGCGGTCGAGCTGCCGGCGACCACCGCGGCGGTGCTGGTGCACGAGGGCCCGTTCGCCGACCTGGACCGGGCCTACGGAGCGCTCGGCACCGCGGTGGCCGAGATGGGAGTGGCGAGTGCCGGGCCCATCCGGGAGCACTACCTCAGCGCGACCAGCACCGAGGTGTGCTGGCCGGTGGCGGCCGCGCCCGGGTGATCGACCGGGCCGTGATCACCGAGCGCCTGGAGGCCGCGGGCTGCGTCGCGGCGGGGGAGGAGGCCGCCGAGCTCGTGGCGGCCGCGCCCGACGCGGCGACCTTGGAGGCGTGGATCCGGCGCCGGGAGCGGGGTGAGCCCCTGGCCTGGATCACCGGGACCCTCTGGTTCTGCGGCCGGCCGGTGCGGGTCGACCCCGGCGTGTACGTCCCCCGCCACCAGACCGAGGTGCTGGCGGTGCGGGCGGCGTCGCGCCTAGCCCCGGGAGGCCGGGCGGTCGATCTGGGCACCGGCGCCGGCGCGGTCGCCGCCCACCTGCTCGCCGAGGTGCCCGGGGCCGCGGTGGTGGGCGTGGACCTCGACCCTCGGGCCGCGACCTGCGCCCGGCGCAATCACGTCCCTGCCGCGGTGGGAGACGTCGGGCGGCCGCCCCTGCGTCCCGGGGCGTTCGACCTGGTCACCGCGGTGGCGCCCTACGTGCCCACCGGTGCGCTGCGGTTCCTGCCCGCCGACGTCCAGCGCTACGAGCCCCGCCGGGCGCTCGACGGGGGCGACGACGGGCTGGACCTGGTGCGGCAGGTGGTCGCGGCCGCCGGTTGGCTGTTGCGGCCCGGTGGCTGGCTGCTGGTGGAGGTGGGCGGCGACCAGGACCGCGCGCTCGCCCCCAGCCTGGCCGCGGCCGGTTTCGAGCCGGGCGAGCCCTGGCACGACGAGGACGGCGACCTGCGAGGCGTGGCCGCCCCCAAGCCTGCACCGCGGCTCGTCTAGCCCCGGCGCCGCCGGGGTATCCGGGGAGGGTCCGCACCCAAGGAGCAACCAACGATGGGCTTCGGAACCAGTCTCTTCCTTCTCGCCGTGGGCGCCATCCTCACGTTCGCCGTCAACGTGAGCGTGCAGGGCCTGGACCTCGACGCGGTGGGCGTGATCCTCATGATCGTCGGGGGCATCGGCATCATTGCCTCCCTCGTGTTCTGGAACAGTTGGGGTGGGTTCAGCGGCGGCCGGCGACGCCACACCATCGTGGAGGAAGACCCCTACTACCGCCCGTAGCCCTGCGCTAGAACGCCGCGGTGACCTTCTACGTGGTGCTCCGGCGCACCGGGCCTCGCTGGGACCCGGACCGTGCGGTCGAGCAGCAGGAGGGCTGGGACGAGCACGCCGCCTTCATGGACGGGCTCGTCGCCGCCGGCTTCGTCGTGCTCGGCGGGCCGCTGGCCGACGAGCAGCGAGTGGTGCTGGCCGTCGAGGCCGCCGGCGAGGACGAGGTGCGCACCACCCTGGGCCGGGACCCCTGGAGTGGCACGCACCTCGTGCTCAGCTCGGTCGACCGCTGGACCATCCGGCTCGACGGCCGGGGCCGGTCCTAGGCAGCCGCCCGACCGGAGACGCTGATGAGAGCGCGCTGAGGCGCCGGAGATACGCGCATCTCACCTACGCTGTGAGCGTGGCGGGCCGGGGTGGCGCCGCCCGAAGGGGGAGTCATGACCGACCTGCTCGACGCGCCCGGCGCGCCACCGGTTGAGGCTCCGGCCGCGCCGGTCACCCCGGCCCCGGCGCGGGAGGCAGGCCCGCTGCCCGCTCACTGGCTGCTGGCCGGCCTGCTGCTCGGCGCGGGGGCCATCCACCTGGCGATGGTGCCGTCCCACCTGAGCGAGTCCGGGGTCGAGGGCGCCGGCTTCATGCTGGCTGCGTGGGCCCAGATCCTGCTGGCCCTGGGGCTGCTGGTCCGGCCCCGGCGCGTGATGCTGTACGCGGTCGTGGCCGTGAGCGCGGCCTGCATCGCGGTCTGGGTGCTGAGCCGGACTGCGGGCCTCCCCTTCGGAGCGCACTCGGGCCATCCCGAGACCGTCTCGTTCGTGGACGGCGCGTGCGTGGCCCTGGAGGTCGCGGCGCTCCTGGTGGCGGGTGCGCTCCTGCTCGGCGTGCGCCGCGCCGGCCTGGCGCAGGCGCGGGGCCTGGCGGCCGCGGGGGCGGTGGGCGCCCTCTTGGTGGCCACGGCCGCGGTGACCTCCCCGGCGGCGCGCGACCATGCCGCGGCCAGCCATGGCGACCACGGCGATGCGGCCGCCACCACCCCGGCGCACGACCACGGCGAGATGGCGACCACGGCCGGGGCCACCGGGTCGGACGACGACCTCGGGTTCGGCGCCCTGTCGAACGGCCACCAGCACGAGCACGGCAACGACGAGGCACTCACCCCGGAGGAGACGGCCACGCTGGCGGCGCAGATCGCGGCGACCTCCCAGCTGGTCGAGCGATTCCCCACCATCGCTGCGGCCGAGGCCGCGGGCTGGCGGCGGGCGGGGCCGTTCTCGCCGGGTCTCGGGACCCACTACCAGGGCCCCAGCGGCGGCCTCGGCCCCGACGTCGGCGCCCTGCCCATGCTGGTGTTCGACGGCCTCGGCCCCGACGCTCCGCTGGCGGGCTTCATGTACATCAACTACGGCACCTCCAGCGAGCCGGAGGGCTTCGCCGGGCCCAACGACCACTGGCACTACCACGAGCGGGTGTGCATCGTGTTCCAGCCCGACGGCACGATCGACACACCCTTCGGCGCCGACCTCGAGGGCGTGACGGGTCAGCTGTGCGAGGCCGCCGGCGGCACGTACATGGCCCTCACCGGCTACATGGTCCATGTCTGGAGCGTGCCGGGCTACGAGTCGCCCGACGGCATGTTCACCGAGCTCAACCGCAAGGTGACCTGCCCGGACGGGACCTACCACAAGATCGCCCTCGAGGAGTTGGGCGACCGGGACTCGACCTGCCTCAACCCGTGAGGCCGCGACCCGTGAAGGCCGCCCGCCCCCAGCGCCGGGCGGCCTCAGGGCCGCCGAAGGTGACGGCCCAGTTGAGCGGCGGGGCCCCTGTGCAGCGGCCGACGAGCAGATCGGCGGCTACCAAGAGCCCCACCGCGTCCTTGAGCCGGGCCCCGAACCGACGGGTAACTTGTGGGGCCGAGAGGGAAAACTACGGCGCGTGTTCTGGCCCGTCAATGCCCTCTAAAGTGCGCGCGCCCATGTACTCCATTGTCGCACCCTGAAGTGCACTTTTGGTGCACGCGGTGAGCGGCTACGGTGCCATCGTGGGGAGACTTGGGGAGCTGCACTCTGGCCGGCGCGGCCGGCACGGCGCGTCCCGGCTGGGGGCGCTGCTGGCCGTGACCGGGCTGGTAGCCGCGGCGTGCGGCGGCGGAGGCGGCGGGGGAGACGGCGGCGACGCCGCGGGCCCGGCCGAGGCCGAGCAGCATCCCGCCGAGTGGGTGCGGGTGGGCCTCGACCTGGCCAACAGCCGGGCCGTGACCGGCGAGACCGCCCTGGACGTCAACCGCGTGGCCGGGCTGGCGCCGGTGTGGGACATGCGGGGCCTCAACGGGATGAGCGGCACGCCCATCGTGTCCGACGGCGTCGTCTACTTCGGCGACTGGACCGGGCACGTGCGGGCGCTGCGCTCCGACGACGGCACCGAGGTGTGGAACCGCCAGCTCGGCGACAACTACATCGGTGGATCGGTCGTCCTCGACCGCGACAACGTCTACGCGGGCACGTTCGACGGGCGCATCGTGGCCCTCTCCCGCGCCACCGGTGAGCCCGTGTGGGACACGCAGGTCGGCGACCACCCCAAGGCGGTCATCTTCGGTTCGCCGGTCGTGGTGGACGGCCTCGTGGTGGTGGGAGTGGCCAGCTTCGAGGTGTTCGCCACCGGCAACCCCAACACCTTCCGCGGCCACATCGTGGCCCTCGACGCCGCCACCGGCGCCGAGCAGTGGCGCTTCTACGTGACCGCGGGCGACGCCACCCAGGCCGCGGGCGTGTCCATCTGGTCGTCGCCGGCCATCGACACCGACCGCGGCGTGGTCTACATCGGCACCGGCCAGTCCTACGGGCTGCCGGCGTCGCCCCTCAGCGACTCGCTGCTGGCGCTCGACCTGCAGACCGGTCAGGAGGTGTGGCACACCCAGTTCACCGCGGACGACGCGTGGACCCTCACCCAGCCCACCGGGCTCGACGCCGACGTGGGCGCGATGCCCAACCTGTTCCAGGTGGACGGGAAGGACGCGGTGGGCGTGGGCGACAAGGCCGGGACCTACCGGGCGCTCGACCGCGAGACGGGCGAGATCCTGTGGGAGGCGCCGCTCACGGCGGGCGGCACGCAGGGCGGGGTCATGGCCTCCGCCGCGGTGGCCGACGGCACGGTGTACGTCACCTCCAACGACGCGTCCCGCGAGGCTGACATGGTCGCGCTCGACGTCGACACCGGCGAGGAGCAATGGCGGGTCGAGGTCGGCGCGCACATAACCGGGCCGGTCACCTGGGCCAACGGCGTGCTGTACGTATCGGACGACTCCGGCCGCATCGCCGCCTACGACGCCGCCGACGGGGCACGCCTGTGGTCCTACTCCGTGCCGTTCCCCGCCGCCGGTGGGATCGCGGTGGTCGCCGGCGTGATCTATGCCGGGTGGGGGTGGTGGCTGGCCGGCGCGCCCGACAACCCGGACGGCGGCGTGATCGCCTTCGCGGTGCCGGCCGACGGTGCGCCCGCCACCAGCCAGCCCGCCGAAGCCGAGAGCGGCGACGACGTGGGCGCCACCGTGTACCGGCAGCGGTGCGCGGCCTGCCACGGCGGCTCGGGCGAGGGCGGCAGCGGCCCGAGCATGGTGGACGTGGACGAGCGGCTCAGCCGCGACGAGCACGTCACCGTGGTGCGCGACGGCAAGGGCAACATGCCCGCCTGGCAGGACACGCTCACGGACGAGGAGATCGAGGCGGTCGTCGACTACGAGCGCGACGTGCTGGCGAACGGCTCCGGCTGACCGCGCTCACTCCGGCGCGTCACACTGAGCCCGGAGGCAATCGGGCAGCTGCGCGACGGCCTCGTCCCGGCCGAGCGCCTCGCCCGCGCCGCGCTCGGCCGCGGGCAGCCACTCCGCGAACGGGATCGCCGTGACGCGGTGGCGGCCCGAGGCGGTGTGGACCTCGTCCAACCGGGCCAGGGCCTCGGGCGGGAAGCAGGCCTCCAGCCGAGCCAGCGCCGGCCACACCCGGCGATGGACCAGCGTGACCTTGCCGTTGATCAGGCGCAGGCGCACCACGTCGGGCGAGTCCCGCAACCCGTTGAGCACGTCGTAGATCTGGTG
>Ga0111539_10003714_pt1 | contig 20085 bp, 26 predicted proteins | sample RhiMethybrSRZTD1_FD_79667 | JGI IMG/M metagenome (GOLD analysis project Ga0111539, IMG submission 79667) | Populus rhizosphere microbial communities from Tennessee, USA - Rhizosphere MetaG P. TD hybrid SRZTD1 (version 2) (version 2) | ecosystem: Host-associated > Plants > Roots > Rhizosphere >... | reverse complement strand
GTCGCCCGACCGCAACCGCCGTCGCAGCGGGTCGGCCAACATCCGCGAAGACGCAAAGGCCGGCGGCGGCGATGCAAAGGGCGAGGGCGCCCGTCGTGGGCATCGGCTTAGTTTACGGCAACGGGCGTGGCGGCAGATCCAGTCGTGGACCTGCAAAACGTAAGGAATGCCTCGCCAATGGTTCACTCGATCCTCGCCCTGATTCTTCTCCTGACGGCAACGGCCCTGGGCATATACAAGCCGTTGGGCCTGACGGCGTACGGAAGGCGCAAGCAGGACGGTCAGGAGCGTCGGGGCTCGTCGGAACTGCCGACGGCCCTCGTGACAGCGCGGCGAGAGGCGGCGAACAGCACGCCGCGCTGGATCTACCTTTCTGGTGTTATCGCGATTGCGATTCTGCTGCTGTTGGCGCTGTTGCATGTGAGCGGGTACGGTCCCGGTCTTTAGCAGTGCGCAGGAGTTGCTGTCGCCCCCTGTCGCGCTGCGCGTGAAGGCGGGCCTCAGCAGCGCGGTCGTCCTTCTGGTTATCGCGAAGCTCAACGAATTGTTCTCGTTTGACTTCGGCAAGGCAGGGCGCTGAGAATCGGTGCGTGGGACGCCGATTCAGCGCGCCGCTTGCCGCTGTTCTGATCCTCTCGGTCGCCTGGGCCTCTGATGAAATGGCCGACCTCCGCTCAGCTGCCGAGGCGATGGACTGCTGCGCGAAAACCAGCTACGAGTGCGCAGGCTTCAGGACGCCCGACGACTGCTGCAATCAGATGCATCAGGGCACCTCCGGCACGGTGCCGTCCACCGTCGCAGCCGCGCCGAATCCGCTGGACGCCTCGATGACCGCCGCACCTGATGCGGCCGTTTCCCTTCCAACACGCATCCGGCGCGTTGAGGCCGCAGCCCTCGACTTCATACGGCCGCACGACCCGCCGCACCTCCACACCTTCAGCCTGCTGATCTGATTCCCTCTCCGTCGCGTTTCACCCGCGAACGGAAGGAGGAATCATGCGCGCGCGTTTGCCGGCCGTATTCGGCCTGGCATCGTCGTTGACGACGCTCGTTTGTTGAACGCTGCCGATTGTGTTCGTGAGCCTAGGTCTAGGCTCCGTGGTCGCAACGGCTCTCGAAGCCGCACCGTGGCTGATGGTTGTCGGCCGGCACAAGGGCGTGGTGTTCCTTGGTGTCGGCGGGTTGCTCGTCCTCAACTACTGGTTGGCGGTCGTCCGGCCGGCGCGCCTGAACTGCGCGCCCGGAGAGACCTGTTACGTCGACAGCCCGGCCATGCGGTTGAACCGCCGCCTCTACTGGGTGTCGGTCGCGATTTACGCCGGCGCGGTGGTCTTCTACTACGCCGCTCTCGTGTGGGTACGGATGCAGCCATGAGCTCGAACATCGTTCGGAGCGCCGCATCAGGTTTGTTGATCGCTGTCCTCTCGTCCGATCTGCGCGCCTCGGGGCATGGACCGGTCTTTGGCGCCGCGACACCGACGCTCGGCCGCGGCGGATGGAGCCTCGACCAGGCATTCACCGTTCGCGTCGGCGACGACGCGGCGCGCGAGCACATGGTGAAGACGATGCTGACGTTTGGCATCACCGAGAACCTGCAGATCTCGGGCTCGTTCCCGCTTTCCATGGGCGGCGACACGCTCGCGAACGCGCGGATGATGAGCCTGATGTCGAGCGATCGCGAGCTCGAGGGCCTGGTCGGGTATCGCTTTCAAAGGCGGACCGTTGGCATCGGCGCACGCCAGGAAAGCACGGTCTACGTTGGCGGGACGGTGCCGTTCGACGCGCAACGACGTGGAATCACGGCCGGACCATCTCTCCAGGTGGGGGTGGCTACCGGATATGCATCGCGAGCTCACTATGTCTGGGTGGGCGGCGGACTCCAGCACTTCGCCGATCGCTCTGGCGAACGGATCGGCGAATCGCGCCTCGGCACGATCGTGTACGGCTATCGTCCTCCGGCATTACGCACCGAATCGGGCAGACCGGACCTGCGCTTCTTCGTCGAGGCAACCGCGGAAGATCGCGCTCCGAACCGAAGCGGCGCCGTCGATGCAGGCGGCTCCCGCACGGTGTTTCTCGGACCGACGTCGCTGCTGCTCTACAAGGCGGTCGCCATCGAGGGCGGCGTTCTATTTCCTGCCTACCAACGTGCAGACGAGGGAAGCGCCCGGGAGCGACTGCGTGTCGCCGTCAACGTGGCGTACTTCTTCTGGCTGAAATGAGGATTGACATGATTCGGCATGCAAGCGTCGCGTTCGCGCTCAGCCTCTTGTTCGCAGCCTCCGCGGGGGCGGAGCTTCGTCATGTGGAAATGAAAACACTCGGCATGGACTGAGAGATCTGCGCCCACGCCGTGCGCGTGGCCATGCAGAAGGTTAAAGGCGTCGAGACGGTTCGAGTCAGCCTCAACGAAGGCCTGACGATTCTCGATTTGAGACCCGGGAACACCGTTCGCCTGGCGGACCTCCGCACGGTGATCAAGAACAACGGCTTTGTCAGCAAGCAAGCCGAGATCGCTGCCCGTGGCCGTCCGGTTACGATCGAGGGCCGGAATCTGTTCGAGGTCGCGGTCACGGGAGAGCGCTTCCTTCTTACCGGCGCCCCGGTGGCCCCAGGCACCGCCGTCGACATCACTGGGCGCATCGATTTCGGCGACGCGGATGTGCCCACACTCACGGTATCCTCCAGCAAAGGTGTGGCTGCAGCTGCGGCGATGATCAGGTGACGACACGCAAACTGACCCGTTAGAGTTTCGCGGCTAAGGGGTCGCGTTCGATTTACGCGATCACTTCACCACTGCTGGCACTCGATCGCGAATCGCCTGGCTCTTGCCGGTGTCCACGGTCGCGTTCAGCGCAAACGTGATCGCATAGTCACCAGGCGTCGACGTCACGATGCCCGTCACGCTCTGGGGCATGATGGATCCCGTCTTTTTCACGGTGTTATTCGCCTGAATCTTGTGAGCAGCGGGCGAGCCCTGAAAGAATCCGATCTCGATCGATCCCGTGTATTTCGTCTCCGCGCCCGCGCCGTGATAGTAGAAATGGACGTCTGAGAACACCTGTTCACCCTGCCTGCTTACCGGCAGCACACAATCGTTCCGAGGATTGGACTGGCAGACGAATTCCCGATCCGGATTGTCGCTGTCGCCGCTCATGATCACCCAGGAAACCTGCGGCGTGCCCGGCGCGGCGACGCCGGCCGGTTTTGGAACTCCATTGGCGCAGGTCGCGTTGAGCACGGCAGCGGCGGTCACTACGCTCAGCGGGAGTTTGTGCATGACCGAATCCTTCATCAAAGAATAACCCTGACAACGCGGGCTCTACCGGCCGCTGGAAGGTACACCTCTACCTCAAAACACACACGAATTCAGCAAATCTGACGGCCTCACATTTGCAAAATCTGGCCGCATGGCCCGAAAGCGAGCACTCGGCACAGCCTCCGTCATCGGCGCGATTCTGGTCGGCGCGAGCCTCTCTGCCCAGACGAGGATCGAGCCACGGAAGAACAGTTTCAAGCCGTCGGAGGACGTCCAGCTGGGCCGCCAGGCCGCGGCCGAAGTTCGCCAGCAGCTGCCGATGCTGCGCGATCGGCCGACGGACGCGCTCGTCGACGGGATTGGGCACCGCCTCGTCGCCAGCGTGCCTCCCCGATTTCAGCAGCCGGCGTTTCGCTACTCATTCGACGTCGTCAACCTGCGGGAGATCAACGCGTTCGCGTTGCCCGGCGGGCCGATGTTCCTGCACCGCGGCATGCTCCAGGCCGCCCGCACCGACGATGAAGTGGCCGGCGTCATGGCGCACGAACTGAGTCACGTGATCTTGCGCCATGGGACGCTGCAGGCGGCGAAAGCGCAGAAGTTTCAGCTTGGCGCGATCGCCGGCCAGGTGCTTGGGGCGATTGTCGGCGGCCAGAAGGGCGCGATCATCGCGCAGGGATCGCAGATCGGCCTCGGCACCTACTTCCTGAAGTACAGCCGCGAATACGAGCGTGAGGCGGATCTGCTCGGTGCGCAGTTGATGGCGCGCGCCGGCTACGACCCGCGTCAGATGGCCAACATGTTCAGGACGATCCAGCAGCAGGGTGGCAGCAGCGGTCCCGAGTTCTTGAGCGATCACCCGGATCCCGGCAACCGCTACGACGCGATCGTCCGCGAGGCAAGATCGCTGAGGATCACAGGCACTGCGAGCACCGGACCCGCGTTCGACTCCGTCCGAGCGCGGCTGGCCCGGATGCCGCCGGCGCCCACGTCACGACAGGTCGCGCGGGCCAACCAGCGGTAGTCCACGCTGCGCTCTCCTGTCGGGGCTGTCCCTGAGTTGTTCCCTCTCCTCGAGCGCGTCGCACACGAACATCGCGGTGAGGCGAACGTGCCTCCATCCCCCACTACCTGGCGTCGTTCCGCCGAAGTGTGAAGGGCGCAACCCCACCGTTTTAGCCTCACTGTAGTTTTTGCATTCACGATGAATTCGTTCATCCTCGAGAGGGGCCCGACATTGTTGTAGGCGTTTTTCTGTGTCGAAGGACACGACGTTCGATCGTGGTGCACGCGCATGACATCAACGATCACGATGCCGCAAACACTCGACGCGCGCGGGTCCAAAACGTCGAGGTGCGCGACGTAACAAGCGTGAAAATTCGTCGGCGGAGAGCATTTTTTTCACATCGCCAGTGAATCCGCGCAGTAATTGCATTCAGCTGGTCATGACCGAGCGCGTTGAACGCGCTCCCTGCCTGCTCGTGTCATAGGTCACATCGATGGCGATCGCAGGCGTCGGGTCGGTTGGTTTTTTGTGTGAGCCGCCCCAACCTTAGAAGCGAGAGTCACTTATCCGAATGTCGAGCGTCTAGAGTTCCACGCTCAAGCATCCCTCGTGGCAGTCCCCTTGCTGAATCGCCACGCGAACCCCGTTCTGCTAGGAGATCGAATGAAGTTGACCAGGATAGCGCTGTCTCTCCTCGTGTTCATGGGAGCTCATGTGACGGCCGCGCGTGCGTCGCCGACGATGATTCGCCTGGGATACAGCGATTGTGTGAGCTGCCACATCTCACCTCAAGGTGGTGGCCTGCTCACGACGTACGGCAAGGGCGTCGACGAAGCGCAGAGCCTGCGCCACCAGGAAGTGCACCCCGTCGATACCGCCGCGACGCGGCTGCTCTACGATTTCCGGTTCGTCACCGCGTCGCAGCTGGCCGAGATGCTCGGGACCGATCGCTCGATCACGTCGACGACGTTTCGTCTCCAGGGCCGCACCTCGCTGCTGATGAGCGCGCACAACCGCTTGAGTGCCGCGTTCGGCCTCGAGACGCCGGTGCTGAGCACGGCCTCGAGCAGCACCACCGCGGGCAACATCGTCGTCTACAAGGCTCTCTACCAGTACCGCCCGAAGGAGAACTTCGAGCTGGCGATCGGACGCGACGAGATGCCGAGCGGAATTGGCTTGCCGGATCCCCTGGCGTTCATTCGCAACGGTAACGACGGGGGCGACACCGCCTACCCGACGCAGGTCAAGGCGTTCTGGGCAACCCATCGGCTGCAGTTGACACCGTACGCGTTCGGGCCCGGCGGCGACGAACCGGCGGCGTTGCGGCAATACGGCGGCGGCATGGTGGCCGGCGTCGACGTGTGGAAGCACCGGGCGATCGTCGGGGTGTCGTCGCGGCTGTCGGCGGCCGCCGCGTTCCGCCGCAACAGCGTCGGCGCCTACGCCCGGCTCGGATTCGGCAAGTGGGGCGTCCTCGCCGAGCACGACTTCACGTCGCGGACGACCCGGGACACCACCGTGCAGCAACCGCAGTCGCGGTATCTCGCCGGTCACACCCAGGTGTTCTTCGCACCGGTCGAATGGCTGGTGACGTCGGTGGCTGCCGAGCATCTGGTCGTCGACGCCTTACAGCAGACGCACGTGTATCGGCTGACGCCCGGGGTCCAGGCCCGCATCTCGGACAACCTCACGCTCATCGTCAACATGCGCGAAGCGTTTACCGGCGTGGTCGCCAGCCGCGCGCGCACCTTCTCCGTCCAGCTCGCCGTCAAGAGCGTTCAGTAACCGAAAGGAAATCAAGATGATTCGCCAGGCCATTCTCTGGAGCGCTATCGGTGTCGTCGGAGTCGCCGGCTCAGCACGCGCGGCCGATGCCTACAAAGTGAGCGGTGCCGAAATCGTGGTGGTCTGCCCGCTGACCGTCGGCGGCAGCTTCGAAGCACGGACCAAGAGCGTCAGCGGCGAAGTCGCCGCGAGCGCGGCCGAACCCGGCAATCTCAGCGGCGCACTGCGCGTCGACCTGCAGACGCTCGAGACCGGCATCGCCGTCCGCGATCGCCACATGCGCGACAACTACCTCGAAATCGAGAAGGGACCCGACTTCGCGGTGGCCACGTTCGATCAGATCCGGATCGAGAAACTCGACGGCAAGTCGACGTTCAAGGGGACGCTGTTGCTGCACGGCCAGCGGCAGGAGGTGGCCGGCACCGCCGATCTGCAGCAGCGCGACGGCCGGATCCGCGTGCAGGCGCAGTTCCCGATCAAAGTGTCGGCGTTTCAGATTCCGAAGCCGAGCTACCTCGGCGTCGGGGTCCGCGACGAGATTCAGATCAAGGTGGTGATGACCGTCGAGCCGACGGCCAACCATGTGGCGGCGGCGCGGCCGTAGTGCGGACGCGGCGGATGTGCAGGGCGGGGGGTTCGCCCGCCCTGCAGCGATTGACGAATCGGGAAAGGATGCGTGCGCTAATGTCGAAGAGCTACTTCCAGGGGGACGACGCCCGGTACCTCGCGCTCATCGGACGGCAGCTGTTTTCGGTGATCTTCATCATCGCGTCGGCTGGTCATTTCACGGCCGGAAATATTGCGCTGGCGGCGGAACACGGCGTCCCACTGGCGGCGCTGCTGGTCCCGGTGTCCGGCATCATCGCATTGATCGGTGGCTTGAGCGTGCTGTTCGGCTTCCGCGCCCGGATCGGCGGCGCGCTGCTCGTGTTGTTTCTCGTACCGGTGACCTTCACGATGCACAACTTCTGGGCGGCCGCCGATGCGGCGGCGTTCCGGCTCGAGCTCCTGCTGTTCCTGCGCAACATCGCGCTCCTGGGCTGCGCGCTGCTCGTCACGAGCGTCGGCGCCGGATCGCTCAGCCTGGATGCAGCGATACAGAACCGCCGGCTCGAAGGCCGGCTCCAAGCCGACACTGCGGTGTAAAGCGGCGCGACGCCGATCGTGAATCACGAGATCTGCCGGCGGCAATGTCGGCGTCGCGATGCGGTCACGGTAGAGAGCGCTACGAATGAGTATGTTGCACCAAAATTCTGCGCGTCCTGACGCACTACGTATGCCCATCCGTCGTCGCCGCAACACCGCAGGTGCACGCGATCCACTCTCGACCGCGCGCATCCTCGTCGCGGAGCACGACGCCGACGCTCGCGCGGTCTATCGCGAACTGTTCCTGAGCAGGGGCGCAGATGTCGTCGAAGCCGCAGACGGCCGTGAGGCGCTCGTCAACGCGTTGTCCAGGCCGCCGGCGCTCGTGTTCACCGATCTCAGACTTCCCCTGCTCGACGGTTATGCCCTGTGCGAGATTCTGCGTCGCGACCTTGCCACCGCAAAAGTGCCCATCCTCGTCTTCACCGGCGATGTACGGCCGGCCAGCACGGTGCGCGTGCGCGCGGCCGGTGCGGATACCGTGCTTCTGAAACCAGCTTCCTGCGGGCTGCTGCTGGCAGAGGCGCGTCGATTGCTGGTCAGTCGGGCGCCGCGAACACTCGTCAGTCCCGGCGACGAAGTGCAAGCAGCGAAAGGGCGCAAGCGCAGGAAAGCGTCTGGGCGATTCGAGACGACAACGCCTGCCCTCCCTTCGCCTACCCTCGCGTGTCCTCGATGCGAACGGCCCCTGACCCATTACCGAAGTTACGTCGGTGGCGTGGTTGCGCATGCGGAGCAATGGGACGAGTTCGAATGCGGGCAGTGTGGCCGATTCGAATATCGGCATCGCACGAGGTCGTTGCGGCCAGTGACCGTGGCTGCCACCGATCCAGCACACCCAGGCCCTCGTCGCTCGACCGCGTGTCAGAACGCCGCTCAAGCATCGTCGCGGCATTGACCCATCTGATCGTGGCTGCCGTCCTGCAGCTCGACTGATTCGCGCGGGAATTCTCAGACGCTCGGCGCGAGACCTGCATGGAAAAGCGTGCTTGGAGGTCTGTATGAACCAGGACACGTTGAAGGGCCAGTGGAATCAGCTCAAGGGGAGTGTTCGTGAGCAGTGGGGCAAGCTCACCGATGACGATCTGGATCGCATCCAGGGACAAAGTGAACAGCTGATCGGTCGAATCCAGGAACGTTACGGGATTGCTCGCGACGAAGCGCAACGAGAAGTCGATAACTGGACGCCGAAATCTGGCAGGTTCTGACCCTTCCGGATCAGGGGCACGGCTCGCTGCCGTGCCCCTTCGTTTGGTTTCGCTCGGCCTTTACTTCTTCCACTTCACGACCGCTGCGCCGGCTCGAACAGCTCAATCGGATTCCCATCGGGATCGAGCAGCTGGATCTGCTTGCCGCCGGGGCCCGAGAGGATGTCGTTGCGGAATCGCACGCCGCTCGCCTTCAACGCCTTCACAGCCTGCTCGAGATCCGTGACCGCGAGCACGAGACGATTCCACCCGCCGGGTTCCTGCTGCTGACCGTCCGGCATCGGCCGCGCCCCGGAGCTCTCCGGCCCGCTGAGCAGGAGGTCAACGGCGCCGCAGGTGACGGCCGCGAACGCGGCCCCCTGCTGATGCTTCAACGTGAATCCCAGTCGCCCGGTGTAGAAGGCGACCGAGCTGTTCACGTCGCGTGTCTGGTACCGAACACCATGCACTTTGAACGACGGCGAGTCCATGCGCCTCCCCCCTCTCGCGGCCGGCGTGACCGCGTCAATCATCAGCCGGGGTCACGGCCGAGCCTCGTGCCAGCCCTGCTCGCGTAATTGGTTGACCTCGAGCCTGAACCGGGCGAGCGCACGCTCGACCCGATGCCAGTCGTCGTAGACACGCCGCGTGAGCTCGCCTTCGCGTTCGAGCGTGACTTCCCACCCGGCATGGTTGAGAGAAGCGATCGAATAGGTACGCGTCTGGTCCGCGTTCTGTAAGCGGATTGAGAACATCTGTTGTTTACTCCGGTAGCAGCATTCTTGATCGGGTCGCATCACGACGTCATAAGCGGCAGCGACTTGCCTACCGCATGACGCGCGCCTCTGGCAAGCGCCCGCACGGCGTATCCGCCGCGTCGACCGTCTGTTGACATTGTCGGGGCTTTGCGCGACGCCTTCAGCGGGAGCGCGAACAGCCGATCGTAGCTAGACGGGTTCGATTCGCGAACGGCCTTCCTCAATCAGCGCGCAGTGCGGCAACCGGTTCGACGCCGGCCGCGCGCTGCGCCGGACCAAGCATGGCGGTCAGCGACGTCACAATCAGCAGCGCCGCCACCCCTGCCAGGACCAGCGGATCCGATCCCGGCACGTTCAACAGGAACGCTGAAGCGACGCGAGACGTGAACAGCGAAACGACGATGCCCGCCGGAATGCCGCACGCGATCAGCGCCAGCCCCTGCCAGAAGACCATCCGCCGGATTCCGCCGCGCGTCGCCCCCATCGCCAGCCGAATGCCGAACTCCCGCTGGCGCTGAGACACGAGAAACGCCAGCGTCCCGTACAGGCCGACCAGCGTCAGCGCGAGGGCAAGTCCCGCGAACGAGCCGATCAGCAGCATCGCAAAACGCGGCTCCGCGACCGAGTCGGCGACGAGCGCCTCCATGCGCTCGGTGCGTCCCGGCGCCAGCTCGGGATCGAGCGCCTGCACCTGCCGGCGAATCGTCGATGCGACCTCGCCGGGCGGCACCGCCGCCTTGACGATCGCCTGCATGAAGCCGCCCGGGTGCTGACGCGCGTGGAGGTACACCATCGGCGGGGCGTCGTTGGCCTGTCCGAAGATGCGGACGTCACCGGCGACGCCGATCACCTCGGCGGTGATCGTCTCCCCGAGATCGACCACCACCCGCTGGCCTACCGCATCGTCGCTGCCGAAGTGTTCGCGCGCCATCCGCCGGCTGACGATCGCGACGTCGCGCGCGCCGCGGTCGGCGCGATCGTCGAACGCCCTGCCGGCGACGATCGGGATGCCGAGCGTGCCGAAGTACTGCCCCTGGATCCGCCGAATCTGCGCGAACCGGCGATCGCTCGCTGTCGCGGGCGCCCGGCCTTCGCGGTAGACGACCGTATCGTTGGCGCCGGCCAGCGGCGGCGCCGTGGCCAGCGAGACCGCCGCGATGCCGGGACTCGCGGTCAGCCGTTCCAGCAGCCCGCCATAGAAGGCGTCGATGCTCGCGTCCGCGTCGTAGCGGCTTTCCGGAAGCGGAAGCGGCGTCAGCGTCACATCTGACGCGGTGAAGCCGGGATCGATCGCGACAAGGCGCAGGAACCCTCGCACGAGCAGCGCTGCCTCCGAGAGCAGCACGACCGAAACGGAGATCTGGGCGATCACGAGCGCGCGCTGCCCGAGGCGGCGCTGGCGGTCCTGCGTGACCGCGCGCGCCGGACGCATCGCGGCGGCGACGTCTCCGCGGGCGGCATGGACCGCGGGGGCGAGCGCGAACATCACGGTCGTCACGCCGGCAGCGCCGAGGGCAAAGAGCACGACCGCTGGATCGAGCGAAATGCCTTCCAGGCGGGGGAATTCCGCGGGACCGATCCGCTTCAGCGCCTGAATCGTCCATCTCGTGAGAATCAGGCCGCCGGCGGCACCCGCCAGCGACAGGGTCAGTCCTTCGACGAGCAGCTGCCGCACGATGCTGCCGCGTGTGGCGCCGAGGGCGCCGCGAAGCGCCAGCTCCGCCTCGCGCGCGCTGGCGCGGGCGAGCAGCAGGCTCGCGACGTTCGCGCACGACACGAGCAGCAGCAGCATCACCGCCGCCATCAGGATCTGGAGAACCGGCCTCACGCCGCCAACGATCCGCTCGCTCAGCGGCACCAGGCGCAGGTGCCACGTCTCGTTCTCCGGGTACGTCGCCTCGAGCTGCCGTGCGACAACGTCCATCTGCGACTGTGCCTGCGGCAAGGCGGTGCCGGCCTTCAGGCAGCCGATCAGCCGCAGCGAGTGGAAGCGCCGGATCTGCGCATCGGCATCGTCGAGCGCGAGCGGCAGATAGAGATCGACCGGCTCGGTCAGACGGATGAAGCTGTCGTAGGGAAGCGTGAAACCCGCCGGCATGACGCCGACAACGGTGTGCGGCCGCCCCTCGACGACGACCGACCGGCCGACGGCGTCGGCAGCGCCGTCGAACCGCTCCTGCCACAAGCGATGGCTGACGATGATGGCGTCCGAACCGCTCGTTTCGTCCGCCCGCGCGAAGTCGCGGCCGAGCGCCGGGACGGCTCCAAGCGTCGAGATGAGCTCTGCGCTCACCCGCGACGCGCGCAGCCGGACCGGCGCATCCGATCCGGCGACCGTGACGTTCTCCGGGCCGATCGCCATGGCGCCCAACCGTTCGAACACCTCGTTGCGGTTGCGATAGTCGACGAAGTCGGGCGGTGAGACGGCCGCCGAATCGCCGCCGCGGAACGACCCGTACATCCAGACGAGCCTGGCCTGGTCGCTGTAAGGCAGCGGCTTCAGCAGCACGCCGTTGACGACCGAGAACATGCCGGTGGAGGCGCCGATGCCCAGTGTCAGGGTCGCGATGACGAGGGCCGCGAACATGGGCTGGCGCCGGATCAAACGGAAGGCGTAGCGCAGATCACGCATGAGGGGTTTGACGCCCGCTCCGGGACGATTGGTTGTCGGAGGTGACGAGCGAGGTCGGCTCGACGCGTGACAAGGATCAGAAAGGATTCCATAAGCAATCTGGTAAGAGCTCACCCGATGGACGCCGACCTACTCCCGAGCCACAATCGTCACGTGACAACACTCTCGCGCGGCAGTCTCGTGCTCGCACTCTTGACCACCGCCTGTTCGTCGCCGGCACCAGCGTCATCTGCGCTTCGGGCGTCTGCGCCCGCAGTCGCGCACCAGCAGGAGCTGTGGGGCGATCTCAAGCCGGTCGTCTCGGTCAAGGAACTGATGCGCGACATGATCGATCCCGCCTCCGACTTCGTCTTCGACGCCGTGGGCACCATCATCACGAAGAAAGAACGCGTCGAGCGGAGGCCCAGGACCGACGCAGACTGGGACCGGGTGCGCATCGGTGCCGTTACGCTCGCCGAGGGCGTGTACCTGCTGAAGATCCCGCGGCCGTTCGCGCCGCCCGGCGACGAGAACAACAGCGGCGGCCCGGAACCGTACGAATTGTCCCCCGCTCAAATCAAGGCGAAGCTGGAAGCCGACGAGGTCCTCTGGAACGCGAAAATCGAGGCGCTCCGGAACGTCGGCCTCGAGGTGATCGAGCTGGTCAAGCGGAAGGATGTCGATGAACTGTGGGACGCCGCCGAGAATCTCGACCAGGCCTGTGAAGCCTGTCACCTCGAGTACTGGTATCCCGGCGAGAAAGTGCTGCTGAAGAAGCTCGACTCCCGCCTCGAGGAGATGTACGGGCCGCGCACCGGGCGGACGTTGAAGTTGGGAATGGAGCCGGGCCAGCCTCCCTCACCGCGACCGCCTGCCAAGCGTTGATTTCGTCGGCGATGCCGGCTGCGTATCGCTGCGCACTTGTGGTGCGCACTATCTCAGAGCTTCACGCCGGTGCTCCGAATGATCCGGCAAATCTCGAACGAAAGCGAACGAAGTCAGGTGGCGGCTCGTGCTGCGTGTGGCGCGGGCGTTGCTCGATGGGCGGCATGGAACTCGAGCTGAAGCACCTGAATCTCGTGAAGTCTCTGAACGTCGTGAGAAGCGCGAGCGTGGCGCCGGCCATCGACCGGTCGCGCGTCCTCGTCGTCGACAATCAGCCGCAGATCGTTCGCATGCTGACCAGCGTCCTCGTCGACCGGGGCTATCTGGTCCGTGCCGCCGCCGAAGGCAGATCGGCGCTCGCCAGTTTCACGGAGTGGCGGCCCAGGCTGGTCATCACCGACCTGTCTCTCGGGTACATCGATGGCCTCGAGCTGTGCCGGCGTATCCGCGCGCAGTCGAGCGTGCCGATCATCGTGCTCTCCGAGGCGCGCGCCGAGGAGATCAAAATCGAGGCGCTCGATTCGGGCGCCGACGATTACGTCACCAAGCCGTTCGCCAGCGGCGAGCTGCTGGCGCGAGTGCGGGCGACGCTCCGCCGGTCTGGCGCTGAGCCCGGCGCCGACTCGTTCGACGCCGGCGACTTCCGCGTGGACCACGACGCGCGACGCGTGCTTCTGCACGGCCGCGAGCTCCGGCTGACGCCGAAGGAGTTCGCGCTGTTCGTCTACATGGCACGCCACCCCAACCGCGTCCTCGAGCATCGCCGGCTGCTCGCGGCGGTGTGGGGCGAAGCCTCGATGGACCAGCCGGAGTACCTGCGCGTCTTCGTCGGCCAGCTGCGCAAGAAGATCGAACCGGAGCCTTCGAATCCCCGCTATCTCGTCACCGAGCCGTGGGTGGGCTACAAGTTCATCCCGCAGGGCGATCCCCCGTCTTCGGCGGTTCATTCTTGAAACGCTCTGCAGGCTTATAACGGCGGGAACCGCCGGGGCGACTTCAGGTCGTCCCAGCGGTTTGTCAATGGTCTGGCGGACGATCAGTGCTCGGCCGGCGACGGCGGCAGAGCGCTCACTTCACCTGCGCCGAGCCTCTCCATCGCGCCGTTCATCTTGACCGTCGACCCTGGCGAGACGTAGATGGTTTGCGTGACGGTCCGGTATCCGGGCAGAAATAGCGTGACCTCGTGGCCACCGGGCGTCATGGCGACCGTGTCGTCCGTTCCGGCGAGATAACCGTCGACGAAGATCTCGGCCCCCCTGGGCGCCTCTACCACGCGCACCTTCGCCGTCAGGTTCTGACTCACGTACGGATAGACGCTCGGATACACGCCATACGGGTAATACGGACCCCAGAAGGGATCGAAGAATGGACGGCCAATGCCGATGCCGAGCGACACGCGCGGCACGACCCTGACGCCGATGCCTCCATGCCGGAACGGCGCGGCCTGCGCCGCGGCGCTGACGGTAACCGTCAGTGCCGCGACCAGCGTTGCGACTTCGGTGATTCGCTTCGTGATGTTCGTCATACTCAAGCAGCAGGCCGGACGCGATCGTCGAGATCGCGACCAGCCGCGTGCGCAGCGTGAGCGTCATGCCGGCGTATCGGTGAGGACGTAGCCCACGCCGCGGACGGTGTGGATGAGCGGCAGGTCGAAGCCTTTGTCGATCTGGTTGCGCAGCGAGTTGATGTGGACCTCGACGACGTTGCTGATGCTGTCGAAATGGATGTCCCAGACGTGCTCGATGATCAGGGCCTTGGTCAGGGGCCGATCCGCGTTCCGCATCAGGATCTCGAGCAGCGCGTACTCCTTGGGCTTCAGGTCGATCGCCGCTCCCGCGCGCCGCACCTTGCGGCGGATGGTGTCCATCTCCAGGTCCGCCACGCGCAGCACGCTCTCGCGGGGCGCCCCGCGCCGGAGCAGCGCGCGGAGACGCGCCGACAGCTCCGCGAGGGCGAACGGCTTCGTCATGTAATCGTCCGCCCCGGCGTCGAGCCCGGCGACGCGCTCTTCGAGCGCGCCTTTCGCCGTGAGGATCAGCACCGGCAGCGACGCCTTCCGCGCCCGGATGTCGCGCAGCACCTGGAACCCGGATCGGCCCGGCAGCATCAGATCGAGCACCGCCGCGTCGTAATCGATGGCGTGTGCCTGATCGCCCGCGGGCGCGCCGTCGTGCAGCAGGTCCACGGCATAGCCTTCCTGCTCGAGGCCGGTCTGGATGAAGCTGGCGACCTTCCGATCGTCCTCAATCACGAGGACTCGCATGACGTTCACGACACCGCGCCGTGATCGAGATCGTATTTGCGAAGCCGGACGTACAGCTGCGTGCGGGTGAGACCGAGCCGGCGCGCGGCCTTGGCCTTGTTGCCGTCCGTCTCGCGCAGTACCCGCTCGATCGCCTGCCGCTCGGCCGCTCCCAGGTCGTTCAGCGACAGCGCCGGCCGCTTCGGCGCGGTGTTCAGCGACAGGTGGCACGGGGCGATGAACCCGCCCTCGCAGAGGATCGCGGCCCGCTCGAGCACGTTGCGCAGCTCGCGCACGTTGCCGGGCCACGGGTGTGCGAGCAGCAGCGCGCGCGCCTCGTGCGTCAGCCCCAGCGGGCGCCCGCTCATCGCCCGGCCGATCTCCTGCAGGAAGGCGTCGATGAACAGCGGGATGTCGCTGGGGCGGTCGCGCAGCGGCGGGATCCGGATGTCGAACACCTGAAGCCGGTAATACAGATCCTCACGGAAGGCGCCGCGCTCGACCGCGTCGCGCAGGTCGCGATTGGTCGCCGCGATGACGCGAACGTTCGCTTTGATCAACCGCGTGCCGCCGAGCCGCAGGAATTCGCGTTCCTGCAGCACGCGCAACAGCTTTGCCTGCGCGGCCGGCAGCATCTCGCTCACCTCGTCGAGGAACAGCACACCCCCAGACGCCATCTCGATTTGACCAGGCTTGGACTGCTGCGCCCCGGTGAACGCGCCGCGCTCGTATCCGAACAGTTCCGATTCGAGCAGCTGCTCCGGCAGGGCGGCGCAGTTGATCGCGACGAAGGGGCCGCCCCGCCGGGCGGAGGCGCGGTGAATCAATCGCGCGATCACTTCCTTCCCGGTGCCTGATTCGCCCTCGAGCGACACGGTCGTCTCCGTCGCAGCCACCTGCATCGCGCGCTTGAGGACGCCTCGCCACTCCGGTGACTCCCCGATCGCGGGCACGGCAGCCCCCGCCAGCCGGCCGATGTCCGACACACCCTCAGGCGCAGCGCTGCGCGCGGCTGGCCACCCTCTGTTCGAGCTCCGGGCGAGCGCCTGCTCGATCGCCTTGACCAGATCCTCATCGACCAGCGGCTTGGTCAGGAATTCATGGGCGCCGGCTTTCATGGCCCTGACGGAGGTCGGAATGTCGCCGTGACCGGTGAGGAAGATGATCGCGATCTTCTCGTCCGCCTTGGCGAGCTCCTGCTGCAGGTCGAGGCCGCTCAGGCCGGGCAGCTGCACGTCCAGCACGAGGCAGCTGGGCACGTTCGTGCGGGGCGCGGCCAGAAACTCCTGCGCCGAGGCGAACGTCTGCACTTTCCATCCAGCCGATCGGACGAGGCTTTCCACGGCTTCTCGCACCGATGGATCGTCATCGACCACAAATACCGGGGCTGTTGCGGTCATTGGTCATTCTCTCAATGGGATTTCAATGCCCTGTCGACGGCGCTCAGCACCTCTTCCTCGCTCAGCGGCTTGAGCAGGTAATCGAGCGCCCCGGCGGCCAGCGCACGCTGCCGGACCTCTTCCTCGGAGCCATGAGCGGTGATGAAGATCACCGGCAGGTCAGGCTGACGCGACTTCAAGCGACGCTGGAGCTCGAGCCCGTCCATGCCCGGCATCCGCACATCGAGGATCAGGCAGTCCGTGCCGGCAACGAGATCCGAGCCCAGGAACTCCTCGGCGGACTCGAAGACCTTGACGGCGAGGCCGACCGACCTGATCAGCCCGGCAAGCGATTCACGAACGGACTCATCGTCGTCGACAACAGAAACGACCGGCTTCGGCATCGCTCCTCATTTGAGCCGCGTTTGCGCGCGGGACGCTATTACACCTTGGTCGTACGCGGGGAACGCCTGCCGGCTCAGGGCTCGGAGCGCTGCAGGCCGAGTTTCTCTGACATCCTCACCAGGTCGGCGAGGGAGGCGGCCTGCATCTTCTGCATAACCCTTCCCCGCTGCACCTTGACGGTGACTTCGCTGGTGCCGAGCTCGGCGGCCACCTGTTTGTTCAACAACCCGAAGACGACGCGGGCCATGACGTCGCGCTCACGCGGCGTCAAGGATTCATAGCGTCGCTTCAGATCGGCGACCTCCGCGTGCTGCTCGCGGGCGGCACGATCGCGGGCGATCGCCTGACGAACCGACGCGAGGAGGTCGCCATCCACGAGTGGTTTCGTCAGGAACTCGATCGCGCCGGCTTTCATCGCCTTGACCGACGTGGGAATGTCCCCATGTCCGGAGATGAACACGATGGGGATTTCGGCGCGCCCCTCCGCCATCTGGCGCTGCAGATCCAGCCCGCTGAGGTCCGGCAGCTGCAGATCGAGCACCAGGCAGCTCGGCGCATCGGCCCGCGGACGCGCCAGAAACTCTCGCGCCGAGGCGCACAGCTCCACCTTCCACCCCGCCGACCGCATCAACCCTGCCAACGCCTCCCGCACCGACTCGTCGTCGTCGACGACGAAGACGATCGGCTGCGCTCGGTCTTCCTGGCGGGTCACAGGGTGAACTGAAAGGTCGCGCCGGGCCCGTCGTTGGAGACGGCCCAGAGACGGCCGCCATGATTCTCGATAATCGACCGGCTGATCGACAGCCCCATGCCCATGCCGCTGCGCTTGGTCGTGTAGAACGCGTCGAAGATCTGGTTGGCATTGTCGGGGTCGAGGCCGACGCCGCAGTCGGTCACCACAACCCGCGCGCGATCGGCATCCTCTCGAAACGTCGCGATCGTCAGCTCCCGCTGGCGGTCGACGACCCCGCTCATCGCCTCGATGCCGTTGAGGATCAGGTTGAGCACGACCTGCTGCATCTGCACGCGGTCGCACAGCACGCGCGGGAGGTCGGTGGCAAATGCGGTTCGGAGCGTGACGCGCGTCCGCTTGGCCTCGCCCGCGGCGAGGGCGACAACCTCCTGGATCGCCGCGTTCAGATCCAGCCGCTCCTTCTCGGCGGTGGCTTTCTTCGAGAGCGACCTGACCCGCGCAATCACCTGGTTGGCTCGCTTGCCATCGCGGATGATGCGGGTGATGGCGTCGCGGGCCTCCTCCAGATTCGGCGGTTCGGCCGCCAGCCACCGCAAGCTGGCGTTGGCGTTGATCACGACGCCCGACAGCGGCTGATTGACCTCGTGCGCGATCGAGGCGGCCATCTCTCCCATGGTCATGACGCGAGCCGCGTGCGCCAGCTCCGCCTGCGCCTTGCGCACGGCGTCTTCGGCGCGCTTCTGGTCGGTGATGTCGTTGTTGGTTTCCAGGGTTGCAATCCGGCGGCCCTCCGGATCGTGCCGGCCAGACCACCGGCTCGCCACCGTCACCTGCCGGCCATCCCGCGTGGCGTGTACCAGCTCGCCTTCCCACCGGCCGGCCCGCATCACGATTGCGTCGATCTCGGCCGGCGGGATCGGGAACACCGTGGCCAGCAGCTTGTGCGGCAGCTTGCCGAGGGCGTCGTCGCGCTGCCACCCATACAGCTCCTCGGCGCCGCGATTCCAGTAGGTGATCGCATCGTTCTCGCCGCGAACGAAGAGGGCGTCGTGCGTGAGATCGAGCAGGCTCGCCTGCTCGCGCAATATCTCCTGCGCGCGTTTGCGCTCCTCGACTTCCGCCTGGATCTCCCGCAGCGACGCGCGAATCCTGGTCATCAGCCGCGTGACGACGAGCGCCGTGGCCGAGAAGACGACGAACGCCACGACGTCGAGCGTCTCGCTGATCCGCACCCGGTAGAGCGGCGGCGTGAAGAAGTAATCAAGGCAGGCGATGGCGACAACCGAGACGATCAGCGCCGGCACCAGCCGCGCCGACAGGGAGAAGATCACGATGACAAAGAGAAACAGGAGCGCCGCCGTCGCGCTGTCGGCGTGCAACCGATAGGCGACGAAGGTCAGCACCGCAACGGCAAGGATGCCGAGCGCGCACAACGCGGCTGAACGCCAGACGCGAGACGCCTCCTGCAACGCCACGCGACTATTATGCGCTGCCTTTCTCGGTCACTGGCAAGGGACGTGCCGGTGGATCCGAACAACGAACACGCGTGTTTCACGCCGGGCTGAGCGCGTCTCGAAACGCTCACCTGTGCACATCTACGCGCATCGGCGCGGATCGACGGCCGAAGTCCGCGCGATTCTGCGATGCGCACGCTTGGTCCAACTGTTGCCTCTCCAGCATTGGACAGAGAGGAGAGCCCCGCGATGTCACTGCGCGCGATCGGCATCGTCGTTCACACGCTGCTCACGGACGAAGGCTTCCGGGATCGATTTGCCGTCAGCCCGATGAAGACGCTTGCCGACCTGAACGTGCGCGGTGTGCGGCTCACGCCGGACGAGATCGACGTGTTCATGCAGACCGACACAAGGGTGTGGTTCTGGAACCGCGAGCTCATTGGTAAGCACCTTCATTGAATGAAAGCGGCGGCGCCGACGCTGGCACGAACGATGCGGAGGCGAACGCCGTGCGGGAATCGCCTCGGAAGACTCGTGCTCCATTGAGATCCATACGGTCGCCAGAGCGACCAAGCGATACCCACACCACGTCGTGTCCCAGGTGCGGGCGGCCGCATCGTGACGACGAGGAAGACCAAACGGGCAGCTCCGCACGCTGGTTCGTGTGCGAGTTTTGTGGAATGCGGTACACAGCGCCGACGCGCTGAGGGCGGCGGCAGGCACGTTCCCGTGCCGACCCGAGCCGCCTCATCAGGAGGTGCGTAGGTCCGACGAGCGGCACGCTACGCAGGGCGGATGGCAATCGCGGTGAAGCGGGATGACCGGCGACGACGCGTGATCGCCGCTGCCGACGGGATCGTGAAGGTGCGCGACATCGTGGCGCTGATGTCCAGGCAGCGCGCCGGGCGGTTCCGTTCGTATGCCCTGCTCTTCGACATGTCTGCGGCGACGCTCACCCTCACCGGCCCCGACCGGGTGGCGCTCGCCGCGCTCGCCGACGCCTTGCGCGCCCAGGAGGGTGAGCGGCGGCCCATTGCCCTCGTCGCCCGTCGTCCTGGCGCGTATGCACTGGCGAGGATGTACGCGAGCGGCGGCGAGAAGCGGCGTTTCCGCCTGGTGCGCGTGTTTCGGACCCGCACCGAGGCCATCTCCTGGCTCACGCGCGCCGCGGCCTGATCGATCGGTATTCCAACCTAACCGCCGTTGGGATTTCGCTTCGAGAGTGCTCCAACCGCGGCGACCAACTCGGCCGGGTCGATCGGCTTCGTCAGATG
>Ga0111539_10003711_pt1 | contig 20089 bp, 6 predicted proteins | sample RhiMethybrSRZTD1_FD_79667 | JGI IMG/M metagenome (GOLD analysis project Ga0111539, IMG submission 79667) | Populus rhizosphere microbial communities from Tennessee, USA - Rhizosphere MetaG P. TD hybrid SRZTD1 (version 2) (version 2) | ecosystem: Host-associated > Plants > Roots > Rhizosphere >... | reverse complement strand
TTCTCGTTGCATTCGCCGGCACCCGAGCACTGGTCCGCAAGCCGCACGTGCATGCCGTTGAAAATCGCGGGATCGGTCCAGGAGTCACCGTCGCCGGTCTCGTCGCAATCGGTGATGCTGTCGCCGTCGCCGTCGGGGCAGCCGCCGCCAGAGCCTCCGGTGCCCGCGGTACCGGACGTGCCCGCGGCACCGCCGGTGCCCGCCGTGCCACCCCTGCCCGAAGTGCCGCCGCTGCCGGTCGTGCCCCCGGCTCCCGACGTTCCGCCGCGCCCCGAGCTGCCGCCGGCTCCCGACGTTCCACCGCGCCCCGCGGCACCGCCGCTTCCTGTTCCGCCGCCGGAGCCGGTTGCGCCGCTGCTTCCCGCGGCACCGCCGGACCCCGTCGCGCCGCCCCTGCCTGCCGAGCCGCCTGGGCCCTCGCCTCCCGCACCCAAAGTACCTCCGACCCCGCCGCTGCCGAACACTCCGCCGGCTCCGCCTCCCGAGACGCCACCAGCCCCGCTGCTGCTGCCTGACGCGCCGCCCGAAGCGTCGTTGCCGCTTCCCGAACCGCCGCCCTTACCGGAGCGCCCGCCCCCTACGAGGCCAGGTGTTTCTTCTGCCGTCGCGCAAGAGAGTCCAAACAGCCCAACCACCACCCAAGAAAGAGCTCTCATCAACCGGCTAGTTTAACGTTTCGCCCCACTGCTTGTCCGCATCGAACGCGCCTCTCTTATTGAACGCGCAGCACCGGTTCCGTTGTCGGTTGGGGCCCCGGCCCCAACCGGCCAGCCGCGCACGAAATTCGGCCGGCCCGATTCTTTGCTCTTGGACTCCGGATTACGTGCTCTATTTCGAAGCCTTGGGCGAGATCCCATGACCGACGAATGGCTCCGGCCCGAGCTGATCTGGGGCGCTTTCACGCGCCTGATCGGGGTGACCTACCTCGTCGCCTTTGCGTCGCTGTACGGTCAGATCACGACCTGGATCGGCGAGCGCGGTATCACGCCGGTTGGGCACTACCTGAGTGCGATTCGCCGGGACTTTCCGGGGATACGCGGCTTCCTGCGCTTCCCGAGCCTGCTCTTTTTGAGCCACAGCGACCGCACGCTGCGCGTGATGGTCGGCTGCGGCATCGCGGCGGCCATCCTGGTGATCATCGGCGGGCCGGCTTCGTTCTGGGCGCTCCTCGTCTGCTACCTCGTGTTTCTCTCGCTCGACGTCGGCGTCGGCCTCGCCTTCCCCTGGGAATGCGTGCTGTTCGAGGCCGGAATCCTCGCGCTGTTTTTACCGAGTACCTCCGTGCTGCCCGAGCTCGCGGCGAGCGCCGCGCCCGCACCGGCGCTGGCCTGGGCCTACCGGATCCTGCTCGTCCGCGTGGTGTTCGGTTTCGGCAAATTCAAGTTCATCGGCAGCACGCGGCGCGATCTCACGTACCTGCAAGGTTTTTTGATCAACCAACCCTTGCCGACCAAGCTCGCCTGGCACGCGCATCACCTGCCGCTCTGGGTGTTGCGCGGCGGCGTACTGTCCCTGTTCTGGGTCGAAATCCCGGGCGCGCTCCTGACGTTGATCCCCGGTGTTCCCGGATTGATCGGCGGCGCGGGCATCCTCGGTCTGATGCTGGTGATCCACCTCAGCGGAAACTTCGGCTACTTCAACTTGATCGTCGGCTTCTTGTGCCTGCCGCTGCTCGACTCGGCGACACCGCGCGCCTTGAGCCTCGGCAACCTGAGCCTCGACGGACCCTGGATCGCAACCGCCTTCGTCGCGGCGCATACGCTGGGCGCGATCACCTACCTGCCCTGGAACTCGTACCTCAGCCAGGCCTGGTTGCGCTGGCCGTTCTGGAACACGCTGCTGCCGCGCTGGCTCGCTCCCGCGTTTTCACTGCTGCGCGCCGTCGAACCGCTGCGCTGGCTCCACGCATACGGGGTTTTCCCGCCAAAGAGCATGGCGGCAATCCGCTGTGCCGCGGTCGTCGAGATCAGCTACGACGGCGAAGAATGGCACGAGCTCGAGTACCGGCGCGCCGCAACGCGTCCCGAGCACGCGCCGTCCTTCATCGCGCCGCACATGATGCGCTGGGATCAGACGCTGATCTACGAGACTTACGGCACCACGCCGCACGGGCTCGTGTACTCGGTGGCAAATTCCGGAATGCCGTACACGCACGCGATCTTTTCGCATACGGAGTGCCTGCTGCAGAGGATCCTCGAGGGACAATTCTACGAAGACGTGATCTTCAAGCGCGGCACGTTTCCGCGCCCGGAGCCGCCGCGGCTGGCGCGCATGCGCGTCGTCTTGCTGCGGCCGACGACGCTTGCCGAACACCGCGCGACCGGAGCCTGGTGGTCGCGGCAGCTGATCGGGCCGCACCACCCCGCGCGCGCGAAGAATCCTGATTTCTGGCGCCTGCACCTGCCGGAGCCCGAGACCTTCGATTTCGACGACGTGTTCTGGAAGAAGGAAAGCGTGCTCTACCAGCTGTTCGATCGCGCGACGCGCGCCAAAAATAGCGATGATCTGATCCCCACGCTCTGCGATCCGGTTGCGGGCGGTCGCGGCCTGAGCAGCCACGACGTGGCGCGTTTCTTCGAGGAATTTCTGGACGCCGCCCGCGCCCAGCGCGGCGCCGACTGGTCCGAGCTCGCGGCGACCCGAGCCTCCATGCAAGCTCGCTACTCGAGCCTCGAGCTGCGTGGCTTCGAGCGCATTCTCGGACGCCTCGCGTTCGCGCTCGAAGCTCGTCTCGAAGCACTGTTCGGCGCCTCCGAGGCGCTGAAGGCGGCACTACCGACGCACTACCACCGCGCTCTTTTCACTCACCACCTCGTGCGCCAGGGCAAAAGAGTGGTGGACGAGGTGCTGGGTAGCCCGGAGCGCGCCGAAGGCTACGTCCACGACTTCACGCTCGAAACCGGGCTCTATCTGTTCGCGCTGTTTCGATTGCCGAACCTGGTGTGGGAAGCGCACAAGGTGCGGCTGCTCGACACCGCGCTCGCGCGCGCCAGCGAGCGCTTCCCCGACTCCGAGCGCGCGGCGTTCGAGCGCGGTATCGAGGACACCGCGAAGAAGCTGTGGGGCGTCACCTACGTGACTCCGCTGCTGCGCCGGCGCTTCAAGGAGCCCGAGTATTGCGACGGCACCCCCGAGACCTATCCGGAGTTCGTCGAGCAACCGGACGGGCAGATCTTGCCGCAGAAACCCGCCGAGCTCGCGAACTGACTCGTAGCCGCTGCGCCCTTTCTACGTCGGCGCGCGTTGCGCGCGGCCCGTCGCCGGCGACGGCGGCTGAGCTACTGAAGCACGACGTTTGCCGACACCGAATCGGTTCGCGCCGCGACGCGCAGGATCCAGCCATCGGTCGTGAACGAGCGGTAGCTTTCGACCAGCGCGACCAGCGTGACCGGCTGTGCCGGATCGAGCTCGGTCAGCGCGCCGGCGGGAACGAGACCCTCGCCGAGCGCCGCGTCGAACGAGCATTTGACGTGCAGGGACTGCCTGCTCGCCGTGTTGCCGACGAAAGCGATCACCGCGGTGCCGTACTGTCCGCCACTCCAGCGGGCGCGAAACGCCTGGCTGCGACTCGCCGGCACCGTGCTTTCGGGCACGGGCTCGATCAACGTGAACTCCGCCGGACCGGTCACGGTCTCGTCGATCGCCGGCCCGGCCGCGCCCGCCGAGGTGAACCGGACCGACTCGCCCGGTTGCCAGAACGGCCCGTCCCAGGTCCCGCTGTAGACGCCCGGAGGACTCTGCGCGGGCGCCCGTCGCAATGCTCCCACACTCACGGCCACTTCGCCGGCGTCGGCATGCGTGGTTGCAAGCGCGCACATGTCGAGCCGGCACGGACCCGCGTTGCGGAAGGTGCAGAGCGGCGACGGCTGCCAGAGATCGAAGGTCGCGCTGACGTCGTGCCCGGTGCTGGTCTGCTTGGCGAAGATGTACCCGTCGCCCACGACCGCTCCGCTGCCGCCTACGCCGGCAGAGCCGCCCGAGCCACTGCTGCCACCGGTCCCGCCCGTGCCGGCGCCCGAGCTCCCACTGCTCCCGGCGCTGCCCGCACTGCCACCGCTTCCGCCACCGCCCGCGCCGCCGGCCTGATCGACTCCGGCATCGCCGGGAGGTGCCGAGGCGTCGTCGCTGCCGCCACATGCGACGCACCAAAACGCCAAGGCCCACGCCCACATCGGCACCCTGCGGCCCATCTGGCCGATTATAGCCGATCAGGCCTTCTTCAGTGCCAAGAGCTTGACCTTGGCGGCTTCCAGCTTGTCGTCGGTCTGAACCGCGCGTTCGACCATCTGGACCGCCTTGTCTTTCTCGCCCAAGAGCTCGTGCACCTCGCCCAGGCGCAAGAAGACTTCGGCCTTGGTGATCGGGCTCCTGTCGTCGAGCTTCTGCAGGAGCAGGGCTCGGAACATCTGCTGCGCCTTCTTCGCGTCGCCGGCGCGAATCGCGACTTCACCCAGCATCTTGAGCACTGTCACGTTGCCCGGTTCGATCCGGAACGCCTTGTCGAGCTCCTCGAGTGCATGCTGCGTCTCGCCGTCGGCCAGGTACGCGGTGGCGAGCCGGCGATGGATCTCGCCGAGCTCCTTGACGCGCTTGCCGCCGTAGCTCTCGACGATCTTTTCGAGCACCTGAGCCGCCGCCTTGCCGCGGCCGGACGCGCTGTAGGCGTCGCATAGCTCGAGCATCAGCGAGCGATCCTCGGGCTTGAGCGAGCTCGCTTTCTCGAGCAGGTCCGCCGCCATACTGGGGTCGCTGCGCTTCTGGGCGTGAATCTCGGCCGCCTGTCGCAAGAGCGCGACCTTCGCGTCGGCGTTCGGCGCAAAGTCGGCGTCCTTGGCCACGATCTCGGCCAGCTTCTCCCACGCCTTCGCGCCTTCGTAGTAGCCGCGCAGCCGCTTGCGCAGATCGGCGTTGCCCGGCTCGGCTTCCAGGCCGCGCTCGAGCGCACGCGCGGCGCTGTCGAGATCCTTCAACTTCTCGAACTCGTCGGCGAGCTCGATCGAGAGCGCGATCGCCTGCGAACCCTGCGTCATCCCGAGCAGGCGCTCGAGGATCTCGGCGGCCGCGGCGTGATCGCCCTGGGCCTGATAGAGCCGTGCCAGCGCCTCGAGCGCCCCGCGGTGTGCGGAGTCTCGTACGAGCACGCTGCGGTAGGTCTCGATCGCACGCGGCCGATCGCCGAGCCTCGAGTCGTAGACCTCGCCCAGGCGCACCTCGAACTTGAGCTCGGCCTCGACGTCACCGCGCTGCTTGGCGGCCGTGATCTGACTCGACAACAGCTCGGCCAGATCCTCGTCGCGACCGCCGCTCTCGTAGAGCTCGCTCAGCTTGACCACGGCCTCCGTCTGCCCGGGATCGTCGCTCAGCACGGTGCGATAAAGTTCGATCGCCGTGTCCGTTGCGTCGAAGTGGTCGACGTTGAGCTGGGCAAGCTCGAGGCGCAGACTGGAACGGTTTGCCGCGTCGTCGGCGAAATCGAGCAGCCGCTCGAGCAGCTGTGCCAGATCCTGCCAGCGCTCGGCCTTGGCGTAGAGCTCGCGCAGCGCGGTCGCGGCTTCCTTGTCCGAGGGCTCGTCCTCGAAGATCTGGGAAAATAGCTCGATCGCCTTGGGACGATCGTCGAGGCGATCGCGGGCGATCACCGCCGCCTGGCGCCGCAAGTCGCGCACCGCGTCGCCCTGGGCACGCGCCTCGCTCCGCCGCACCAGAAGCTCGAAAGTCTCCTTGTAGTCGCCAGCCGCTTCGCGAAGGCTCGTGAGCTCCCTGAGCGCCCAGAGATTGGTCTGGTCGGTCGCGAGCAGCTCGCGCAATACGGTTTCGCCGAGCTCCCGATCGTTGAGCCCGTCGGCCAGCTGCTTGGCCTTCTGGTACAGCTCTTCGCGGCGATCGTCGTCGAGCTGGAGCTTGGCGCGGCGCCGCAAGGTCTCGATCAGGTCGCGTTCCCGCCCCGCCGCCCGCTGCAGATCCTCGACCAGGACCAGCACCTCGTCGTTGTCGGGCTGGTACTCGAGGGCCTTGTTCAGTGCGCGTTCCGCCGCGGCGGGGTCGGAAACCTTGTCGCGATACCAGCTCGCCACGCGCACGCACAGCTCGACCGCGGTGTCGGGCAAGAGATCGGCCTTGTTCTCGACCGCCTCGCGCAGCGCCAGCGCCGCACCCTTCCAGTTGCCGGTGAGCGCGGCCAGCCGCTCGACTTCGCTCGAGAGCTGGGGGTCGGCCGGATCGTCGGCAAAACCCTGCTCGAGCACGCGCTGAGCAGCCGCCGGATCCTTGCAGTCGTCCTCGAGCACGCGCGCCAGGTTGCGGCGCATGTCCACGCGCTCACCCGCGCTCTCGGCGAAGCTGACGCGCTTCTCGTAGAGCTCGGCGAGCTTGTCGGTCTTCTGGCGCGAGCGGTACACCTGCTCCAGGACCTCGGCCGCCTCCTCGAACAGGTCGCGGTCCTCGGTCAGCTTCTCGAGCTCTTCGGCGGCGGCGCCGTGGTCGGGTGCGCGCTCGAGCGCGAGCCGCAACGAAGACAGCGCCCGCGCCGGCTCGTCGAAGTCGCGCAGCTGGAGCGTCGCCAGCCGGTAGTAGAGCTCGGCCTGCGTCGCTTCCGAAGCTTCGATCGCGACCCGCCGTTCCAGCGTTTCGCCCAGCGCCTGACTGTCGCCGAGGCGCCCATAGAGCCGATCCAGCGCCTCGAGCAGCTCGGGTTGGTCGCCAGCGAGATCGACGGCCTTGGAGTATGCCTCGACCGCCCGCCGGTCGTCCTTGAGCCGGTCCTCCGCGATGCGGCCGATGCGCGTCCACAGCTCCTTGCCCAGATCGGGATCGAAGGTGGATTGCGCGCGTTCCGCGAGCGCGTCCGCATAGCGCAGCCAGCCGTCCGACGCCCCGGCCAGTCGCTCGATTTCAGCGTGCAGCTCGCTGTTTTCCGGGCGCTCGCCCAGAGCGCGCAACAGGGCCGCCTGCGCGTCGGCGGCGCGGCCGAGCTTGGTGTCGAACACCTCGGCGATCGTCTGCAGGGTCGCGCTGCGGTCGCCCGGATCGGTCTCGATCGTCAGGCGCATTTCCAGCACGCGCACCAGGTCGTCCCAGCGCGAAGTCGAACGCAGCACCGGCACCAGCACGTCCGCAACCACGTTCCGCAGCTCTTCGTGCTCCTCGGCGATGTGTTCCACGGCGGCCACCGCCTGCGCGTCGTCGGGACGTTCGTCGAGCACGAGCCGGTAAGCGTCGAGCGCCTCGTCGTAGTTCTCGAGCTTCTCCGCCAGAATTTCGCCGATCTGCTTGCGCAAGGTGGCGCGTTCGGTGGCATCCGTGGCGGTGCTGGCCTCGAGCTTCAGATTGTCGAGCAGCTCGGGCCACATCTCTTCGGAGCGGTACAGGCGGTTCAGCACCGTGAGCACGGCGCGATCACCCGGCCGAACCAGGAGCGCCTGGCCCAACATCTCGATCGCGCGGCTCTGGTCCTCGAGCTTCTCTTCGTAGACCCTGGCCGCGAGCACGAGCAGGTTGTACTTGAGCTCCTCGTCGTCCTCGCTCGAGAGCTCGACCCGCCGCTGGTAGAGATCGACCAGGCGCGACGCGTCGCCCTTGGCCTCGTAGAGCTCGATCAGACAATCGAGCGTGAAGGTGCTCTGCGAGTCGAGATCGAGCGCGTGCTCGTAAGCCTCGATCGCGCCTTCACGGTCCTCGAGCATGTCGCGCTTGGCCTCGCCGACACGCCGCCACACGCTGGCCCGCTCCTCGTCCTCGAGCACGATTTCGGCCTTGGCCGTGAGCACGTGCACCAGCGTCTTCCAGTCGCTGAGCAGGGTGGCAAGCTGCTCCATCTTGTTGAGCGGCTCGATCTCGCTCTCGTCGGTCGCGTACAGGCGCCCGTAAGCGTCGAGCGCGCGCCGCGGGTCGTCGCGGTGCTTGTCGTGCACGTTGGCCAGGACGGCCAGGATGTCGCGCCGCGAGGCCACGTCCGGCTGATCGGTCAGCGCCGCTTCGTAGGTTTCGGCGAGCTGATCCCAGGCCCGCGTGGCCTCGGCCAGCCGTTCGTACTCGCTGCGCACCTCGGCCTCGTCGGGATCGAGCTTGAAGGCGATCGCCAGCGCACGCCGCGCCCGTTCCAGATCGCGCCCGCGCTCTTCCCAGAGCCGCGCGGTCTCGCGCAGCACGGCGACCTTCTCGGCGGCGTCGCGCGCCAGCGTGTAACGGTCCTCGTTGAGCTTGATCAGGTGGCGCCAGTCGTCGAGCGCCTCGTAGAGCGGGCGCAGGATCTCGACCACGCGCTCCTTGTGCTCGCTCTGCTCGCGCAGCGACTCGAGCTCCTTGATCGCATCGCTATGGCCCGGCGCGGCGCGCACGATCTCCTCGAGCTGATCGATCGCGCGCTCGGTGTTGCCGAGCTCGTTCCTGTAGAGCCGGGCCAGCGCGAGCCGGAACCCCGCGCCCGCGCCCGCGGACGGACTCGACTCGGCACGCCGCAGATACAGCTCCGCCAGATCGTCCCAGCGGCTGCGCTCGCGGTAAAGCTCGGTCAGCGCATCGAGTGAGCGAGCGTCGTTCTCGTCGACGTCGAGCGCGGAGCGGTAGGTCTCGATCGCCTCGTCGACGCGACCGACGTTGACGCGCAAGAGCTCGGCCACCACGTGCAGCGTCTTCAAACGCTCGGCGGGCTCGAAGCGATGGTCGAGCGCCGAGCGGTAGAGCTCGACGCGCTCCTCGTGCTGCGCGGTTTGCTCGAGGATCTCGTCGATCGCGGTGAAAAGCGTCAGGCTGTCGGGCTCGAACGAGAGTGCGCGCTTGTAGAATTTCAGCGCCTGCTGGTTGTCCTTGAGGCGCGCGAAAATCTCCCCCGTGCGCCGCGCCAGCTTGGCCGTGGTCGGATCGTCGCCGTCAACCTGCGACAGCTCGGCGGCGTAGATCTCGGCCAGGCGCTTCTCGGCGCCGGCGACCTTGGCCAGGCGCTCGAGCTCGTGTTGCGTCGTTTCGTCGCCGATGTCGTCGTGGAACAGCTGGGCGGTGGTCTCGAGCGCCGCCGCGTAATCCTCTTTCTGCTCCTCGTACAGCTTCGCCAGCCGGCGCAACAGCTCGCGCCGCTCGTTTGTCTCGCTGGCGAATTCGAGCCTGGCGCGGATCGCCTCCATCACCTTGTTGAAATCGGCGCGCGACAGGTAGACCGGTTCGAGCAGTGAAGCGGCGCGAGCGCGATGCTCGGCCTCGCTGCCGTGCTTCAGCAGGCGCTCGAGCTCGGCGATCGCTCCCTCGTGCTGGCGCTTGAGATCGAGCGCCCGCTCGAGCTCCTCGAAAGCTCGCGGCGCGTCGTTCTGATGCTGCGCCGCGACCTGCGCGATCTTGACGTGAAGCTCCGGCGCGTCGCCGATCTTGGCGTCGAGCTCGCGCTGATAAAGCTCCATCAGCTCGGTCCAGCGCTGCTCGCTCGCATAGAGCTTCTCGAGCGCTTCGAGCGCGGCGCGATCGAGCTCGAGCTCGAGGATCGCCTCGTAGACTTGGATCGCGCGCGGCCGATCGCCGACCACGTCGGTCAGCAGGCGAGCGTGGCGGAACAACAGCTGCTTCTTCTCGCCGTCGTTTTCGGCGACCTCGGCGCGCCGCTCCAGCACGTCGAGCAGGTTTTGCGCGTCGCCGGCCTCCTCGTACAAGGACTCGAGGGCGCTCAGCGCGTCGCGATCGTCGGAGCGCAGCTCGAGCGCCTTCTTGTAGTACTCCCGGGCGAGCTCGCGATCGGCGAGCTGGTGCCGGGCCAGGCTGCCGATCTTCAGCGTCACGGCGAGCTGCACCTCGCCGTCGAAGATGTCGGGCGCGATCTGCGAGAGCAGCGTGACAAAGTCCTTCTGGCGATCGGTCGCGGCCGCCAGCCGTTCCAGGTGCTCGAGCCAGGGCGTGATGTCGCCGTGGCCGACAGACTGGCGCACCCCGCGCTCGGCGTAGCCGAAGGCGCGCCCCGGATCGCCCAGCGACCCATCGGCAACCTTCAGTGATTTTTCCAAGTAATCGAGCTTGGTCAGCGGATCTTCGGCGGTCTTGATCTCGATCTCGAGCACCCGGAGCAGCCGCTCCCAGCTGCCCTCGGTTTCGTAGATCGGGTGCAGCACCTCGGCGGCCTCGCGGCGTGCCGTCGGGTCGTCGCTGTCGAGCATGCGCTCGAGCGCGTCGCGGCTCGCGCCGTGCGCGGCGTCGATCGAGAGCGCACGCCGGTAGGCCTCGAGCGCCGCGGGCAAGTCGTTCAGGTGATCGCGCCTGAGGTCGCCGAGCAAACCGAGCAGCTCGAGCCGCTTGGCGTCACTGGACGCGATCTCCAGATGCTGCTCGTAGGCCTGCGCCAGCTCGTCCCAGCGTTCGGCCGTCTTGTACAGCTCCTCGAGCGCCTCCAGCGCCTCGGCGTCGGGACCGAATTCCTGAACCACGGCCTGCCAGCCGTCGATCGCTTCCGGCACCGACTTGAGCTCCGCGGACAGGATGCGCGCCGAGCGCGTCATCAGGTTACGGCGCAACGCCGGCTCTTTGCTCAGATCGCGGCGGCGCTCGATCACCGTGACCAAGTCGCGGAAATGCCGCGTGGCCTCGTAGAGCCGATCGAGTGCGGCCAGCGCGCGCTCGTCCTCGGGATTCTCCTCGGAGCGCGCGCGCCAGGCGTCGATCGCGCCTTCGGTGTCGTTCAGCACGGTCTCGCAAAGCTCGCCGAGACGGCCGAGCAGCTCGCGCCGCGTCTCGCTCGACTGCTCGAGCTTGACCTGGATCCGCAAAACCTCGCGAAGCTTGGTGGAGGCGCCGGACCCGACGTGAATCCGCTCCAGCGCGCGAGCCGCGGGCAGCACCAGTTCCGCATCGTTCGGGTCGAGCTCGAGCACGCGCTGATACGTGTCTTCGGCGCGCTCCACGTCCGCGAGCAGGTCCTCGTAGATCGCCGCGACCTGCATCAGGATCTCGCCCTTGGCGGTCGGCGCCTCGGCGCGCATGGCGGCCCGAGACAGCACCTCGGCGACGCGATCGTGAGCGGCGATGCGGCGCCCGATCGTCTGCAGGCGATCGCGAGCCTCGATGTTGAGCGGGTCGGCCGGCACCAGCCGCGACAGCGCGTCGAGCGCGCCCTGATCGTCGTGCAGGCGTTCGTCGCGGAGCAGCGAGATTCGCCTGAGCAGCTCGCGCCGCTCCTCGTCGAGCGCGGGATCGCTCCCAGCTTCGCCGTCGAGCGCTTCGAGCCGGATCGCCAGCACTCGCACCAGATCGCGGATCTCGTCGCGCGCCTCGTAGACGATCTCGAGCGTGCGGGCCGAACGCGCGCGCATGCTGCCGATCTCCAGCAGCTTTTCCGCCAGCTCCCGGGCCGGATAGTCGTTGGGACGCTCGCGCAGCACGTCCTCGACGTGGGTCATCGCCTTGTCCGGCTGATGCAGCTTCTCGAGCTGGATCTTGGCCAGGCGCAGCTTGAGCTCGAGCAGCTCGTCGCCGCCCGCCGTGGTCACGCGCTTCTCGAGCAGCGCGGCCAGATCCTTGTGGCGCTCGCTGCGGCCGTACAAGCGATCGAGCGCGCGGATCGCCGCGTCGTGATCGGGGTCGATCTCGAGAATGCGCTCGTAGTAACGGGTGGCCTTTTCGGCGTCCTCGGTGATCTCTTCGCAGATCAGCGCGACCTCGATCAGCATCTCGGTCTGGCGCAGCTTGTCGTCGGTCGCCCGCGACGCGCGATCGTACAACGCTTCGAGCTCACCCCAGCGCTCGGCGGCGGTGAAGATGTCCTTCAGGCGCACGAACGCGCGCTCGTTGCCGGGATCGAGCACCAGCACGCGCTCCAGGTACGGCGTGGCGCCGATCGGGTCGCCCAGCCGATCTTCGTGGAGCCGCGCGGCACGCTCGCAGAGCTCGGCCTCGACTTCGCGCGGCAGCTCGTTGCGCAGCACTTCGCGGAAGGCTTCCGCCAGATCGGTCGGGCGCGCGGCGGCCGTCGCCAGCGAGTCGGCGCGGTCCCACAGCTTGATCTCGCGCGGGAACTCGCGCACCGCGCGCAACATCACGTCGAGCGCCGAACCGAAAGCGCCGAGCTTCGACTCGTGCACCGAGGCCAGACGCTCGTACAGCACCAGCCGCTCGCCGGCGTCGCCGCTCTTCTCGAGCAGCACCTCGAGCGCCTGGGTTTCCTGGCGCGCGTCTCCGGTCTGCGCGTACTGCTCGGCGAGCACTTCGGCTGCGCGTGCTCGCACGGCGTCGCGCGCCATCAACTGCTCGAGCACGAGCCGCGCGCGCCCCGCCTGCGCCGGCGACTCGAGCGCCTGCACCGCCGAACGCAGGGCGTCCTCGGGGCGAGCCAGGCGATCGAGATAGAGCTCGGCCAGCTCCGCCTCGCACTCGGCCCGCTGTTCCCCGCCCAGCTGATCGCGGCGCCGCTCCATCACTTCGGCCGCAGCCGCGGCGTCACCCGCGGAGAGCAGCAGCCGTGGCAGCGTGCGCAGCGCCGCATCGTTGGCCGGATCGACTTCGAGCACCCGGCGGAGCAGCCCGGCCGCGCGATCGCGAGCCTCGAACACGTCCTCTTCGAGCGCCGCCCATTCGCTGAGCAGCCGCACCTGCGCCTCGCTGCTCGGCGCATTGGTGGCGCGCAGATCCAGCAGCCACCGGAGGTCGTCGCGGCGATCCTCTCGCCGCAGGATCGCTTCCAGCGCGGAAGCGGCGTCGTCGTCCGCCGGATCGAGCTCCAGCAAACGCTTGTAGTGACCGATCGCGTCTTCCGTGCGCCCGAGCGCCTCGGCATAGACGCGCGCGAGCTTGAGCTCGAGGCTGCGCCGTTCGCCGTTGCCGGCCGTGGCGTCCGCCGACGATGGCTCGCTGTCCTGCGCCTTTTTCTTCTTCTTGCCGCGCTTGGCCGGTGCCGCTGCGGCGGCCGGGGCGGAGGACAGCACCGAAAGCCGCGCCTCGAGCGCTTCCACGAATTGATCCCAGCTGACCGCGGCACGGGCCGCTTCCTCGAGCATGGAAGTAGCGAGCTCGCTCTGCGGCGCGATCTCGTAAGCGCGCCGCGCGTAGGCCACGGCGGCCTTGCGATCGGAGAGCCGGCTGCCGGTCACCTCGACCAGCTTTTGCAACAGCTCGAGCTTTTTCTCGACGCCCTCCGCATTCTCGCTCAAAAGCTCGTAGAGCTGCGGCAGGCGCGCCCACTTCTCGTCTTTTTCGTAGAGCGGAATCAGGGCCGCGGCGGCGCGCGCATCGGCGGGATCGACCGCCAGGATCCGCTCGTAAGAGCGGAAGGCGCGATCGGGCTGACGCAACCGGTCCTCGAACACACCGGCCGCGCGGTAGCAGAGCGCGACCTTCGATGCGTTGTCCTTGGCCTTGTCGGCCGCGGTGCTGAGCACCTCGGCCAGACCTTCCCAGTCGTTCTGCGAGCCGTAGAGCTCTTCCAGCGCGTCGAAGTCGCTGCCCTGGAGGTAGGCCTCGCGCAACACGCGCAAGGCGCGCTGATGCCCGGGCTGAAGCTCGAGCACGCGGCGCCAGGTGCGCGCCGCAGACCCGGAATCGGTCAGATGGTCCGCGTACACCGCGCCGAGCTTTTGCAGCACGACGAGCCGGGCCGCGTCATCGGCCGCGATCGGGACGCGGCGCTCGAGCGCCTCGGCCAGGGTCTGCCAGTCCTTGGCGCGCTCCGCGTACTTCTCGAGCGCGTCGAGGATCTCGGGGCGCGACGCGTCGGCCTCCAGGATCTGCTTGTACAGGCGCACCGCGTCGGCACCGCGGTTCAGGCGCTCGGCGGCGAGCTGCGCCATCTCTTTCATCAGCGTGAGCCGGTGCTGGCCCTCCGCGGTCTCGAGCTCGCTCGCGAACAAGTCGTAGAGCTGCGGCCAGGCGCGGCGCTTGCGGTAGAGCTCGTCGAGGCGCTCGCGCGCTTCCTGATCGTCGGGTGCGACCTTGAACAGCGCGGCGTAGGCCTCGGTCGCGTTCTGAACGTTGGAAAATTGATCGAGCCAGCGCCGCGCGGCGGCGCGGTAGAGGTTCTTTTTTTCCTCGATGTCCGGCGTGACTTCGGCGAGCTTGAGCTGGTTACTCAAGAGGTCGCGCCAGCGCGCGAGCTTCTCGTACAGACCGCAGAGCTCGCGCAGCTCTTCCACGTCGTGCGCGTCGAGCTTGTCGTCGAGCTGAACGATCTGGTTCAAAACGCTGACGAGCGCGGTCTCGCTCTTGATGTACTGCCGGTACACCGTGGCGACCTCGCGCAGGATCTCGAGGCGCTCCTGGTAGGACTCGACCGGAGTGCGCTCGAGTTGCTGGCGCAGGAGCTCGACCAGGGCGTTGAAGCCCTGGGTCTGCTTGTACAGACGCTTGAGCGCGTCGCGCGCCTCGACGTTGTCCGGATCCGAGCGCAGCACGGCCTTGTACTGTTCGATCGCCTTCTGCGCGTTTTCCTGGCCGTCCGCGAGCCGCGCCAGCTCCTTGGCGAGCTTGGTCTTCTCGCTGCCTTTGGCCGTGCGCTGCGCCCCCTGCAGGATCTCCATCAGCCGCGCGTCGTCGTGGAGCGCTTTGCAGTACTCGCGGAAGAAGCTCAGCATCCCGGTGTGCGCGGGATCGAGCTTGCGGATGCGCTCGAACCAGGCCTCGGCGTCCTCCGGCTTCTCGCGCTTCTTCCAGTGCAGCATCGCGATCTGGAGCATGTCGCCCAGACGCTCGAGGTCGCCGTGGTCGTCGACCTTGAGCTCGCGTTCGTAAAGGTGCACGAGCTCGTCCCAGCGCTTTTCCGCCGAGTAGAACTCGCTCAAGAACTGCTTGCTCTCGGCGTGGTCGGGCGCGTCGCGCAGCACCCGGTCGTAAGCCCGCGCCGCGCGCTCCTGATCGTCGAGCTTGTGCGCGTAGCTGCGCGCGAGCCGCACACCGGCGGCCACGCGACTCGTCGGCGTGTCGCTGCGATCGGCCAGCCGCTCGAGCACGCGCGCCACCTCTTCCCAGCGCTCCTCGCGGCGGTAGACGCGTTCCAGCATCCGGCCCGCTCGCTCGTTGGTGGGGTCGAGCCGCACCGCTTGCTCGAGGCGTTCGGTGATGGCGCCCATGTCGATCTCGGGCACGCCGTAACGCAGCTCCATTTCCGCGGAGCGCATCAGCATCGAGCTCTTGTAGATCTCGTCCGGCGCTTGCTCGGCCTCGGCCAGATAGGTCGAAGCGAGCTCTTGCCACTTGGCGCGGCGGCCCTCGGTTTCTTCGAGCGCCTGGCTCGCCTGCGGATGGTCGAGCCGCGCCTCGAGGATACGGGCGTAGGCGGCAATCGCCGCCTCGTCGTCGAGCAGCTCTTCGCCCGAGACGCGGGCGAGCTCGAGCAGCACGTCGTGTTCGCGCGTGGACCCCGCGGCCACGTCCGCTTCGAGCTCGAGCAGTGCCGCCACCGCCTCCCACTCGCCGCGTTGCTTGTGTTTGGCCGAAGCCGCGCCGAGGAGCCGGATCAGCTCGTCCTTTTCCGAGCCTCCCCCCGTCGCCGCCGCCGCATTGCGCAACGCCGACCACGCCTCCCCGGCATCGGGATCAACTTGCAACTTTCCAAGAGCAGTGCGGATGGTCTGGGAATCCATTCTCCACTCGTCCCAAGAGCCCGCCGGACACAGTTATCCGGCACGGCGCGGGGGGCCGAGATTACTCCCCCCGTGCCGGGGGTTACAAGCCCGTTAAGTCAGCGCTTTTGGTCGATCGGCGCGGCGCTCTCCACGTCGCTTTTGGAGCCTTTTTGCAGTTGTTGGACGAGCTCGCGTTGACGCGTCACGACGCGAGGGTTCGCACCGAGGCGCGCTCCCGTTTCGAGCGCGGCCTCCGCCTCGACGAGCCTGCCGAGCAGCACCAGCGCCCACGAGCGCCCCAGGTGCGCGTCGGCGAAGCGCGGCCGCGCCGCGATGATCGCGTCGTACTGGGAGAGCGCGCCGGCGGGGTCGTCCGTCGCCAGGGCCACGGTGGCGAGGCCGATGCGATTCTCGAGCGCGCTCGGATCGGCCATCAGGCCGGAGCGGTACGCCGTCTTGGCGCCCTCGACGTCGTCGAGCTTGAGTCGCACCACGCCGAGCGCGTGCCACACGCGTGCGTCGCGCGGGTCGCGCCGCAACGCTTCCTCGAGCCGAGGTTGCGCCAGCTCGGCCTCCCCCCAGCGCGCCGCCCGCAACCCACCCTCGCGTGCGCCGAGCGGATCGGCCGGCGCCACCTCCGCGGCGCGGTCGTAAAATTTCAGCGCCTCCTCGTAACGGTGGGCGAGCTCGTGGGCGTGGCCGAGCTCGACCCAGGGCAGCGGGCTGTGCGGACCGAGAGCGGCTGCGAGTTTTTGCGCTTCGCTCGCCGCCTCACCGAGCTTTCCGGCGACACCGAGCACGCGCACCAGCATTCGCCGCGTCGCGACGTCTCCCGGCTGCTTGGTCAGCTGTTCGCGCAGCACGCGCACGGCTTCGTCGTTCTGCCCGTGCTCGACCAACAGCGCAGCGCGTTGATCCGCCCGCGGCGCGCTCGCGGCGCATCCGGACACCGCGATCGAAATTGCGACGGCGGCCATACGCTTGGAAAACATCGTAAGGAGCATGCGATCTTTTCGCGGGCTCGGGTAATCTGAGCGCTTCAAGATGGACTCGAACGATATCAAGACGATCAGCATTGTTGGAGCCGGCCAGATGGGCAGCGGGATCGCGCAGCTCTGCGCCGGCAACGGCTACGCGGTGCAGCTCAGCGACGTGACCCTCGACCGCGCTCACGCCAGCAAACAGAAAATCGCCGACGTGCTCGCGGCCCAGGTCAAAAAGGGCAAGTTCGACGAAGGCGCACGCACCGAGCTGCTCGAACGCATTCGCCCCGTCGGCACCTGGGAAGACATCGATCGCGCCGATCTGGTGGTCGAGGCCACCACCGAAGACCCCGAAGCGAAGATGGCCGTGTTCGCCGAGGCCGACAGCAAGATGCGTCCCGGCGCGATCCTCGCTTCCAACACCTCGAGCATCTCGATCACGCGCCTCGCCGGCAAGACCCAGCGCCCCGAGCTCGTGATCGGCATGCACTTCATGAATCCGGTCCCGCTGATGAAGCTGGTCGAGATCATCTGCGGCGTTCAGACCAGCGCTGAGACCACCGAGGCCGCGCGCGAGCTCGCGACCCGGCTCGGCAAGACCGTGATCACGAGCAAGGATCAGCCCGGCTTCATGATCAACCGCATGCTGATCCCGTTCCTCAACGAAGCCTGCTTCGCCCTGCAAGAAGGCCTGGGCACGCCGGAGGACATCGATCTCGGCGCGAAGCTCGGGCTGAACCACCCGATGGGCCCGCTCGAGCTCGCCGACTTCATCGGTCTCGACACCGTGCTCTCGATCGCCGAGGTCTTGCACGGCGAATTCGGCGACGACAAGTACCGGCCGGCCACCTTGCTTCGCAACCTGGTCGCCGCGGGCTGGTTCGGCAGAAAAGTCGGCCGCGGCTTCTACGTCTACGACGCCAAGGGCCAGAAGACGGGCCGCGCCTTCGAGCGCTGAACACGGCGCTCGTCGCGCTCGGCGCCGGCTTCTGGTTGTCGGTGCGGCGCGGTATCTCGCGGCGAGATTCCACGAAACTCGTGGCCTGTGAGCGCCGATTGGGGAGGGATTGCGGCATGCTATCGTTTCCCCTGATGGATCGCGTCACCGTCCGCTACGACGTCCCGGTCGCGGCCGACGAATGGACGTTGCCTGAGGTCCCGGTGCCGGAGTCGGTGGCGCATCGGTTGATCGTCGAGTTTCTCGCCGCATTGCTGCGCGCGTGGGTCGCTCGATTCAGCCGGGACGCTTTCGTAGCAGAAAATCTGGCGTTCCGTTGGGACGAGCGCCGGCCGAAGACCGGCGTCGATCCGGACGTGTGCCTGATCGAGCCGGCCCCTCCCGATCCTCGAAGCCTGCGAAGCTTGCAGCTCTGGCAACCCGGCCACAGCGCACCTCGCCTCGCGATCGAGGTCGTGAGCAGGAATCACCCTTACAAGGACTACGCCGTCGTCCCCGACAAGTACGCGGCCAGCGGAGCGCAGGAGCTCTGGGTGCTCGATCCCGAGCTCATCGGCCCGCGCCAGCGCGGCGGCCCGCACCGTCTGCAGCGATGGCAGCGCGCGCCGGACGCGAGCTTCGTTCGCGACTATGCGGGCGACGGACCAATGTACTCGAACCAGCTACGAGCCTGGGTCTTCGCGGACGAGCGCGGTGAGTTCGGCATTGCCGACGATGAAGCTTGCACGATCAGATGGCTGACCGCCGAGCAGAGCTCCCGCGCCGAAGCAGAGGCGGCGCGATCCGACGAACGCGCCGCGCGGAAGCGTGTCGCCGAGCTCGAAGCGGAGCTCGCGCGTCTGAAGCGCTAGTCCGGCAAGCTCAGTCGAGCCGCTGGCGGCCCCACTTGCGCTTCTTCAGGGTCTCGATGCGCACCAGGAACATCTGGCGCATGAGCTTCAGCACTTCCGGCATGGTGTCGCCGAGCTTGTCGAAGAACTCCGCGCTCGATTCGAGCTCGGCCTTCCACTCGTCGAGATCGATCTCGGTCGCCGCGTCGACCTGCTCCGAAGGGATGTTGAGCCCGGAGAGATCCAGGTCGCCGGCGCGCGGAACCCAACCGAACGGAGTTTCCTGACCGCCGACGCGGAGCCGCGCGCGATCCACGATCCACTTCAGCACGCGCATGTTCTCGCCGAAGCCGGGCCACAGGAAGTTGCCTTCCTTGTCCTGGCGGAACCAGTTGACCATGAAGATCTTCGGCGGGTTGGTGATCGAGGCTTGCATCTCGAGCCAGTGCGCGAAGTAGTCGCCCATGTTGTAGCCGCAGAACGGCAGCATCGCGAACGGGTCGCGGCGCACGACGCCGACCTTGCCGGCCGCTGCAGCCGTCGTTTCCGAACCCATCGAGCTGCCGAAGAACACGCCATGGGTCCAGTTGAAGGCCTGGATCACCAGCGGGATGGTATTCGCGCGGCGGCCGCCGAAGATGATCGCGCTGATCGGCACGCCCTCCGGATCGTCCGCGAACTTCGAGAGCGCGGGGTTGTTGCTCATCGGGGCGGTGAAGCGCGAGTTCGGGTGCGCGGCTTTCTCCACCGAGCCTTTGCGCGTCCAGGGCCGGCCCTGCCAGTCGGTGAGCTCGTCCGGGATGTCGCCGTCCTTGCCCTCCCACCACACGTCGCCGTCCTTGGTCGTCGCGACGTTGGTGTAGATGGTGTCGCGCGCGATCGTCTTCATCGCGTTCGGGTTGCTCTTCTGGTTGGTGCCGGGTGCGACACCGAAGTAGCCGGCCTCGGGGTTGATCGCCCGGAGCCGCCCGTCTTCGCCCACCTTCATCCAGGCGATGTCATCGCCCACGGTGTAGATCTTCCAGCCCTTGAAACGCGCGGGCGGGATCATCATCGCGAAGTTCGTCTTGCCGCAGGCGCTCGGAAACGCGGCGGCAACATAAGTCATCTCGCCTTCGGGGCTCTCGACCCCGAGGATCAGCATGTGCTCGGCGAGCCAGCCTTCGTTCCGGCCGAGATAGCTGCCGATGCGGAGCGCCAGGCACTTCTTGCCGAGCAGCACGTTGCCGCCGTAGCCCGAGCCCACCGACCAGATCGTGTTGTCCTGCGGGAAGTGGCAGATGAAGCGCCGCTCGGGGTTGCAGTCGAGCGTCGAGTGCAGGCCGCGATTGAAGTCGTTCGAGTCGCCGAGCATGGCCAGCGCTCGCACGCCCATGCGCGTCATGGTGCGCATGTTGAGCACGACGTAGATGCTGTCGGTGAGCTCGACGCCGATCTTGGACATCGGTGAGCCGATTGGCCCCATCACGTACGGGATCACGTACATGGTGCGGCCGCGCATCGACCCGTCGAAGAGCTTGCCGAGTTTCTCGTAAGCGTCCTTGGGAGCCATCCAGTTGTTGGTCGGACCCGCCTCTTCCTTCGTCGGCGTGCAGATGAAGGTGAGCTGCTCGACGCGGGCCACGTCGTTCGGGTTCGAGCGGTGCAGATAGCAACCCGGGAGCTTATTTTGATTGAGCGGGGTCAAGAGGCCCTCTTTCACGGCCTCCTCCGTCATCCGAACCTTCTCCTCTTCGCTCCCGTCGACCCAGACCACGCGGTCCGGTTTGCAGAGCGCCACCATCTCGCTCACCCAGG
>Ga0111539_10003708_pt1 | contig 20095 bp, 14 predicted proteins | sample RhiMethybrSRZTD1_FD_79667 | JGI IMG/M metagenome (GOLD analysis project Ga0111539, IMG submission 79667) | Populus rhizosphere microbial communities from Tennessee, USA - Rhizosphere MetaG P. TD hybrid SRZTD1 (version 2) (version 2) | ecosystem: Host-associated > Plants > Roots > Rhizosphere >... | reverse complement strand
CACGATCACGGCGAGCACGTAGAACGCGACGGCATACGACCCGGTCTGCTCGACCCACAGCGCGAGGAATAGCGGGCCGACTGCGGATGCGACTACCGTCAGTGCCTGTGCGGCGCCCTGGATTCGTCCCAGGTGCCGCCGTCCGTAGGCCTGTCCCCAGAAACTGAAGAACACGACGGTGATGAATCCACCGGCAATGCCCATCGCGACAGCCTGCACCATGACCTGCGGCGGGGTGGACACGTGCGCGAGCGCCACGAGTCCCGCGGCCAGTACCGCCATCGCGCTCACGAGAATTGCGCGCAGCGACAGGCGCGGAGCAAGCGCGCCGGCGCCGAAGTTGCCCGCAAGACCCGTAATCGCAGTGACGGCCAGCGCCGTGTAGTACACGTCCGGCGTGAATCCACGCTCCGCGAGGATCGACTCGTTCAGCAGACCGATCCCTGACGCCACAAGCCCGTACACCGAGCTCGCCAGGGCGAAGACCCAGAATGCTGATGATCGAAGCGCTTCGCCCAGCGTTGCCTGGGCCGTTTGCGAGCCGTCCTCTATGGCATCAACGACACTATCAGAGGAAGAATCGCCGTCCACGTTGAGACCGATGGATTCAGGTGACGATCGGTCCAGCCACCACGCCAGCGGCGCGAGGGCCACGAGAAGCGCTGCACCGATCGACGCCCACGCAGTCCGCCAGCCTGCCGATTGCACAACGGCGCCGACCAACGGGAACGCGGCCATGAACCCGATGCTCATCACCAACGCGTAGACAGCCATTGCCACGGTGAGACGCCGGCGGAACCACTTGCCGACCATCGCCAGGCTGATCACGGACAACGCGCTCTGACCAAAGCCGCGCGTCAACGTCACGAGCACGAGGATGCCAACGACGGTGCCGGTTCGGCTCATCGCGAGCACCGTGAGCCCAAGCGCGATCGCGGTCACGGTCAGCACAAGACGGCTGCCGATTCGATCGATCAAGCGGCCGACGCCCAGACAGAACAGCGAACCGACGAGCGTCGCCACAAGATTGATCTGCGCAAATGCGACGCGACCCAATCCGAGATCGCGAAGAAGCGGCTCGGTAATGAGTCCGAGACCCTGCGTGCGCCCGGGCAGGGTGCCGACCATGGCGCATGCGGCCACGCCAAGAACCACCCAACCGTAGTACACGCGGTCTCGCGTTCCGGGGGCGATGAGGGCAGAAGAGCTGGATTGGCTCATGACTGGACAACCCGCCGCAGTCGACCGTCCGCGATCTCGAAACGAATCGGAAACTGTGCCGCTAGGCGGTCGCTGTGCGTGACGACGATCAGGATATTGCGTTGGCGAGCGTGAAGATCGAGCAGCATCGACGCGACGATCGCAGCCGAGGCCTGATCGAGATTTCCAGTCGGCTCATCGCAGAGCACGAGGCGCGGCTGCAGAACGAGCGCCCGCGCGATCGCGGCCCGTTGTTTCTCACCGCCGGACAACTCGCCCGGACGATGTTCCAGCCGCTCTCCGAGCCCGACCTGCTCGAGGCAGGCGCGGGCACGCGCGGCGTCATCCCTTCCATTCTTCTTTGCGACCAGCGTTGGCACGAGCACGTTCTCGAGCACCGTGCACTGCGGCAGCAGGCAGTGATCCTGAAAGACGAACCCGATGCTGGTGTTGCGAAAATCGGCCAGCGCCGAGGCCGTGAGGTCGAACGGATTCTGCCCGTCGAGCGTAATGCTGCCATGTGACGGAGGCTCGAGCGCCCCGAGCATGTAGAGGAGCGAGCTCTTTCCACTGCCCGAGGGGCCGGTGATCGCCGCGGCATCGCCGGGCGACAACACGAAGTTCACGTCCGACAGCACCGTCAGCGGTCCACGCGGCGTTGGATACTGCTTACTGACTGCCGAGACGTTCAACACGGTAGACCTGCGCTGGCGCGTCGACTCGCGGCGTCGTACACCTCGAGCTGCCGCGTTGCCGATGCGGCAATCGTATAGTGAGCGCGAACGCCCTCGAAGGCGTTGTTCGCCAGCTGTGCTGCCAGCGCGCGATCCGCCCACAAGGTGTGCAGTCCATCGGCGAGCGCATCGATATCCTCCGGCGCCACGAGCAGCCCGCCGCCCGTCTTCTCCACCACTTCCGTGAACGCGCCCCGCCTGGGTTGCACGACGGGCACGCCGGCGGCCATCGACTCGAGGAGGAACATGCCCTTCGGCTCGTCATACGTCGCGGGAACCGAGAGCACGTCAAGGCTACGCAGAAACGCGAGCTTACCCTCGCGGTCGATAGCGCCGTGATAGGAAAACTCCGACCCGAGGCCGGCACGCTCGAGAATGCCGTGCGCCTGCTCGAGATACTCGCGGTGGCTCGGTGCCATGTAGCCGGCAGCGTGCAGACCGACCGGGACGTTACCGGCACGATGCCTGAATCGCACATACGCCTCCGCGAGTTTCTGAAGTCCCTTTTCGGGGGCGATCCTCGCAAAGTACCCGATCCGATACGCCTCCGGTCGATCGTCGGGCGGGCGACGCGAGTAACCGGCCATGCTGATGCCGAGCGGCACCACAGACATTCGCTCCGGCGGAATCTTCAGATACCGAATCATGAATTCCGCGCAGTAGTCGCTGACCGCGATGAATTGATCGACGTCATTGACATGCTGCCGGATCAGCGCGACCGCTTGATCTCTGTACGGCGCCGCAAGCTCGCTGAGGAAGAGTTCTTCGCCCTGCAGCGTGCACAGCACCGGGCGCCGGAACGCGCGCTTCAGCGGAGCCGCCAGGGCGATGAGCAGCGAGTTCGGGATGTTGACGACATCGGGCACGGGCTCGTCCCGAGTCCACTCAATCAGCTTGTCGAACTCCTTGCGGAGCACGCCGTGCTCCCCCTGCAGCGTCGAGATCGTCAGCTCGCCGAGCACGCGCGCGTCCGGCGATACGCCCCGCCCCGCGAAAGCGGCGATCACCTGCGGTGAATCCCACAGCCGATCGAGAAAACGCGGCGTCTTGCGGAACAGAGCCGAGTACTGCTGCAGGTACACGCTGATGCCGCCGAACAGGACGTCGGGGCGGCTGACATTGGCTTCGTCCGTCCTGGTCGGCGTGTAGACGGGGATGAGGGTGACGTCGTGCCCGCGCGCCATCAACTCGGCGGCCAGACCATTGTCGCGGAAGCAACTCCCGCAATACATCCCTGCGGCGCCGGCAGTAATCGACAGAATCCTCATGATCCTGCCGTTCCAGGTTCCTCGTTCCCCGTTCCCGGTTCGTGTTCAGGGTTCGGGTTCACGGTTCCTAGTTCACCGTTCCAAGTTCCGGCCGTTGCCGGCAAGACCACCAGACGTGGCGGAATCTCGAACCCGGAACGTGCAACCAAGAACCGGAACTGGAACACGAACCTGAAACTCGGAACGTGGAACACGGAACTACAGGGCCGCAGACTGAAATGCCCGTGCTCTGAATAGAAATTCCACGATGTTGCCTTCGTGCGGCTGCCGCCAGTTGAGCTGTGTGGTCGGCACACGGCCGAAGTTCAACCGATCGACGTGCACGGCATCCAGCAGACGCCGCTTGAACGACTCGTTGCACGTGATGGCCGTGCACACGAGCGTCGGGCCGATGGCGTCGATCATCTTCGACTCCGGACACGCCACCACTGTCACGAACGGGAACATGAACTCCTTCCTGGCGACTGCCGGCTCCGGCGAGTCGACGTGGATGACGGTCGGCAACAGGTAGTCTGATTTCCCGTTTCTGACGAGGCGAGTGTCCTCGCGGTGCTTTGCCGTCATATCGATGACGCCAGGGGTCTGCAGATCGGCGTCGATGGATTGAGAGATCGCATCGGCCACGCCGGGGACCGTGAAAGCGGCCAGGGGCGCGTCGGGATGCTCCGGCGGCAGCGGACGAACCGCGGCCAGCCGCTGCGCAATCGCGTCGGCGATTTCGCGCGTGTGACGGCTCGCCCAGATGCCCGAACAGTTGATGCAGCTTCGACCGCTGTTGATCAACACGCTCTCGACCATCAGGTCGAGGTATTCCTCCCAGCGGTCGACCTGATCGTCGCCGAGAAGAATCTTCGAAAAGCCCGGACCGTGCGCCTGCACGCGCGGGTTGCCGCGATACCGATCGACCGTCGGGGTGCCGCCAAAGACAACGCTGCGCGCGCAGGCGTCGAGGACGGCGGCGCCGACATCAGCGCCCCCGGGGTAGATGGAGATCGCCGCTTTCGGAATACCAGCCTCGAGAAAGGCCGCCGTCATGCGGTAGGGTGTCCAGGGCTCCTGCGGTCCCGGTTTCAACACCAGCCCCACCTGCATCGGGATGATCGGCAGCCACAATGCGTGCACGCCCGGTGAGTTCGAGGGCAGGACCAGGCCCAGCACCGGGCTCTGGATTTGATAGCTGATGGGGACGCCGCGTTCCTCACCGTGGCCGGTCGTCAACACGTCGAGCGAGAGCCCGCGGGTCAACGACTCGAGAATGTTGCGCATCTCGCCCAGCACGAAGGCGTTCTTCTTCATGTTCGCCCGGCACATGTGCTCGGGGAGACCAGTGCTGGCCGACTGCGCGTGGACGAATTCCTGCGGCGTCTGCGTCCCATCACCCATGGGGAGTGTCGCGTCCATGAACAGCTCTCCCGCTCGACCGGCACGCGCGATCAGATCGTCGACGGGGATGCTTCTCAGCGCATCACGCGCGAGCTGCGCCTTGCGAGCGTCGCGTTGAATCAGTCCGCCATTGGCGCGGCTGACGCGAGCGATCGGCTCGCCGGTCGCGAAGTGCACGACCTCGTCGACTTCCATGCTGGTGTAGGGTTCGCCCCAACGCAGAACTGGTAGATGCAACATTCACGGAACTCCCGACTCCCAACTCCCAAGGTTCCATCCCAACCTCCAAAACCGCGTTGGAGATTGGGCATTGGGAGTTGGGAGTTGACAGATCAATAAACGCCGACAGTCGTGGTCGCCGCGAAGCCGTGAAACGGCCTCACCCCGCTCACCCCATCCCAGGGGTAGCGCTCATAGGGCGGCTCGCGCTCGCCTTCGTCGCGTTCGAGGAACCCTGGCATGAAGAATTCCTTGGTCAGCGTGGTCAGCTTGATGCGTCCGGTCTGGCCGTACTCCACCAGCTTCCGCGGATCGTCGAAGTCCACGACTTCCACGACGGCACGCGGCTGCGGCGCGTAATAGGCGATCTTGTAGTTGTTGTGCGGGCCGGACGGTGCGCTTGGCGCCAGTCCCATCAGCGTGTTGCCGTAGGTCGGCGTCATGTAGGCACCGTCCAGCAGCTCCTCCTGGGCGAAGCGATTCCACTGCGGCGTGAACTCGGTTCCACCCGAGAAGATGCCGGTGATCCCCATCTTGCGGATGGTGGTACCCATCGACTCGAGCCGGAGCGCGAGCGCTTCGAGCAGCTTCGGCGTCGCGAACGCGCACCTGATGTCGTGACCCGCCTCGAGGATCGTGACCGCCTGATCGATGACGTGATCTTTGTAGGCCTGGAGGTGTTCGCTCCATCCTTTTTTGATCAGCTTGATCACCCAGCGCGGATCGAGATCGACACAGAACGCGATGCCTCCGCGATGCTGTGTCAGATGCTCGACGGCCAGCCGCAGGCGGCGGGGGCCGGACGGCCCGAGCATCAGCCAGTTGGCGCCCTTCGGAAAGTATTCATCGGGCAGCGTCGTGCTGAAGATCTCGTAGTCGGTGCGGAAGTCGTCGCAGTTGATGCGCGTCTTCGGGGTCCCCGTCGTGCCCCCGGTCTCGAACACGAAGACCGGCTTGCCCGCGAGTCCTCGCGGCACCCACCGCTGGACCGGTCCGCCCCTGAGCCATTCGTCTTCGAAGAGATCGAACTGCTGAACATCGTCGAATCCATTGATGCGATCGCGCGGGTCCCACCCGAGCTTCTTCGCGTAGTCGAGCCAAAAGGGACTTCCCGTCGCCGGGTCGAAGTGCCATGCCACAACTTCGCGGACCCACGCGTCGAGCGCCTCGCGAGCGGATTGAACCTGTGTCGGTACGACCGAGATCGATGAAGGCTGGGAGCCGTGCATAAGACTCGCAGTATAGTCTTGGCCAAAGACAACTCCCAACTCCCAAGGCCCAACCTCCCGATGTTCGGACTCGCTCGTTGGGAGTTGGAGGTTGGTCGGGCGAAAGCCGCTGGGAGTTGACGTTGACTGCAAGTCCTGGCGCTTCGTAACGCTCGTGAGGGCGATGTCGTATCGAGGTGGCATGAACAAGACGGTAACTGTCCCGGCACCACGGGCGTTGACACCATTGCAGTGGACGATCTGCGCCACGGCCGCTCTCGGCTTCGCGTTCGACACCTACACGCTCCTCGTGCTGCCGCTCATCGTCCGCCCCGCACTGGCCGAACTGCTCGCCGCCGAACCCAATAGCCTCGCCGTCAATTCATGGGTCGGCACGCTTCAGTACGTGCCTGCTGTTGCGGGAGGCATCTTCGGGTTGATCGGCGGCTACCTCACCGACTTGTTCGGCCGCCGCCGTGTCCTCGTGTGGAGCATTCTGATCTACGCCTTTTCGGCCGTGGCCGCCGGCTATACGAGGTCGGTCGAATGGCTTCTGTTCTGGCGCTGCTGCAGCTTTGTGGGCGTCTGCGTGGAATTTGTCGCCGCCGTTGCGTGGTTGTCCGAGCTCTTCAGCGATCCCGTGCAGCGTGAGCGTGTCCTCGGTTACACGCAGGCGTTCGGATCTCTCGGAGGCGTCATGGCGGCGGGCGGGTACTACCTGGTCGTGACGTATGGTCATCTCCTTCCCGAAGTGCACGGCGGCCACGAGGCGTGGCGCTACACGCTCATTTCGGGCGTCATCCCGGCCATTCCGCTCATCATCATTCGCCCGTTTCTCCCCGAATCACCGGGGTGGGAGGAAAAGAAACGGGCTGGCACGCTTCGCCGCCCCAGCTTCGCAGCGCTGTTCACACCGGAGTTCCGCCGCACGACGATCGTCACCACGATCATGATGGCCGCTGTGTACGCCACAGCGTTTGGCGCGATCCAGCAGATGCCGCGCGTCGTGCCCGGTCTCGAACAGGTACGCACCCTGCCCCGGACCGCACAGGAGCAGACAATCAGCGGAGTGCAAACGTATCAGGAGATGGGCGGACTCGCCGGACGCGTCATCCTCGCCTATCTTGCCGCCGTCATCATCAGTCGGCGCAAGCTGCTGCACGTGTTTCAGTTTCCTGGGATCGTGCTGCTGCCTCTGGTCTTTCTGCTGGTGCCATCCCTTGGGCTCCCGTTCGCGCAGTGGGGCATCTTCATCGTTGGCGTGACGACGATCGCGCAAATGAGTTTCTGGGGCAATTACCTCCCGCGGGTGTACCCGATACACCTGCGCGGTACCGGCGAAAGCTTTGCCGCCAACGTCGGCGGCCGGATGATCGGGACTTTCGCTGCGCTCGTCACGGTGCAGCTCGTGAACGTGATGCCCGGCGGCGCGGTACCGATCCGGCTCGCGTACGCCTGCGCCCTGGTCGGAACCATCGCTTACGTCATCAACCTGGTCGCCAGTTACTGGCTGCCGGAACCGAAGCAGGCCGACCTCCCTGACTAGTCCCGAGGAATTCTTGATTTCGCGATTATTGATTGTTGAATCGTTTGTGATTGTTGATTCTTGATTGGAGATTTGGCGGCAAACTGATCGTCCGTCATCAACGATCAACAATCTTCAATCAACAGCGATTCAATAATCACGAATCAAAGATCGAAAATGACAACGAAGCACAGCCGCCGACAATTCCTGGAAACCGCCGCGACCGCGAGTCTCGCGTTTGCCGCCGGGGCGCAGAACACAGAGGCCGCACAATTCACGCAAGCGACGCAAGCCACGCCGCCGGCGGGCGCGCCGCTGACTGATGTCGTGCTGACGAACGGCCGTATCCACACGATGGATGCCAAAAACACGGTCGCTTCGTCTGTCACGATCCGCAACGGCCGTATCGCCGCCGTCGGCGGGAATCCACCTTCTGGCCTGAAGGCGGTGGATCTGCGCGGGCGCACTGTCGTGCCCGGTCTCATAGAAGGGCACGTGCACATCGTCAGCCTGGCGAACCGGCCCGGTTACCACACGATTCTCGAGAACACGACGTCGATCCGTGAGATCCAGGAAACGCTTGCCGCGCGCCGCAAGAGCGTGCCCGAAGGCCAGTGGATCACATCGATGGGCGGCTGGCATCCCAACCAGTGGGCCGAGCATCGCCATCCAACGCTCAAGGAGCTCGACGAAGCCGTTCCCGACCGGCCTGTCCTGCTCTACGAGCGTTTCACCGGACCGGCGGTGACTAACAGTGCCGGCAAGAAGATCTTCGATGCGATCGATGCGGCCGCGCCCATACATCCCGAGGTCAAGAAGGTGGCTGTGGCCGATAACGGCGTCATCGCCGCGGCCGGTTTTGCCGGCGGCGGACCGTCGGCGAGCGCGTTGTTCCATTTGCGGCGCGCGCAGACGTTCGACGACAAGAAGCGCAGCACGCTCGACGCGATGACGTACGCGGCGGCTCTCGGGCTGACCGCGCATCTCGACGAAGTGCTCTTCCCCACTCCCGGGCCGTTACACCCGAACCAGATCCTGTCGAATCTCGATCAGTACCGGATGTACGACTCGTGGATAGCGCTGCATCGTGAGGGCCGGGCGCTCGTTCGGCTGCAGATGAACTTCCTGCAGAACCAGGCCGACCCGGCATTGCCTGAATTGAAGGAACGTCTCCGCAATCAGTTCCAGTTCTTCGGCGACGACATGCTGATGACCGGCTCGATTGGGGAATGGGCGGCGCCGCTCGCGAGCGGCGCTGTGTGGCGAGAGGCGCAGCGGCTGGTAGCCGAAGCGGGGTGGCGCAACGAGAACGCCGTGCAGAACCTGGCCGGCCTCACGCAGGTTGTCGAGGCGTACGAAGCGGTGAACAAGGAATTCGACATCACCAAACTGAGATGGATGGTTCACCACGTCCCCGAAGTCACGCCAGACCTGCTGACCCGCCTGAAGAACCTCGGGTGCGGTGTGCAGATGGGTGCATTCCGCTGGGTGACATCGAGTGATCCCAAGGTGATTGTCGGGCCCCCATTCCGGACGATCGTCGATCACGGCATCCAGGTCGGTATCCATGGAGACGGTGTGCACATCGCGCCGCTGAACCCGTGGCAGCACATTTACTATGCAGTCACGGGCATCAACTCTTTCGGGGCTCCGGTGAACGGCAAAGAACAGCTCACGCGCGAGGAAGCGTTGCGGCTGTTCACGCGCGGAAACAGCTGGTTCCTCCGCATGGAGGATAGAATTGGATCGATCGAAAGTGGAAAGCTTGCTGATCTCGTGGTGCTCGACCGGGACTACTTTACGGTGCCTGACACACAGATCAAACAGGTTCGCTCGCTGATGACGATGGTGGGTGGACGCGTGATCCACGGCATGCTGGGGTGAACGCGTGTCTCTGAGTCGACGATCCTTTCTGCGCACGGCCGGTGCCGCCGCGTTTGCCACACCGCTCGACGCGCTTCGCTCGCGACTCGAAGCCGGTGTCGCTGCTCGCTCCGAGCTCGGTTATGGCCCTCTTCACCTGGTGGACGACGCGACCACCGGTCTGCCTCTGCTCGAGTTGCCCGAAGGGTTCCGGTACATGACGTTCGGCTGGACCGGCGATCCGATGGACGATGGCCGTCGAGTTCCGCCGCTCCACGACGGCATGGCGGCGTTCGCGGGTGAGAACGGGACGGTCGTCCTCGTGCGCAATCACGAGATCAGTGCCGGCGCCGCGCTCGCTGCGCCCACATACGACTCACAGGCTGGCGGCGGAACCACGACGACAGTTTTCGATCCGGTGAGCGAGAAGGTCGTGAGCACCCGCGTAAGCCTCGCCGGAACCATCCGGAATTGCGCGGGCGGCCCCACTCCGTGGGGATCGTGGCTGACCTGCGAGGAGACCGTCGTTGGCCCGGCGGATCCGCAGAACGCGCTTCCGCTGCAGCACGGCTACATTTTCGAGGTCCCGCACGACGGGCTCTCCAATGCCCAACCGATCAAGGCGATGGGCTGCTTCGTCCACGAGGCCATCGCCGTCGATCCGCGGACCGGCATCGTGTACGAGACTCAAGATCGCACCCAGGCGGGTCTGTATCGCTTCATCCCCAAGACGCGTGGGCACCTCGCGGAGGGGGGGCGCCTCCAGATGCTCGCCGTCGATGGCCGTCGCGCATTCGACACGACACGAGGTCAGCGCGCGGGTGCGACCTACGACATTCACTGGGTCGACATCCACGAACCCGATCGCCCGCACGTCAGCCCGACCGCGGGCTACGGGCTTGGTGTGCTGCGGCAGGGCCTCGATGCCGGCGGCGCGATCTTCTCCCGCCTCGAGGGCGCGACCTTCGGCGGCGGCCGTCTCTATGTGACAGCAACCGACGGCGGCGACGAGAAGATGGGACAAGTGTGGGAAATCGATCCGCGACGCGACCGCCTGCGGTTGGTGTTCGAGTCGCCCGGCGCCCCCGTGCTCAACATGCCCGACAACCTTACGCTGAGTCCGCGCGGAGGACTTGTGCTTTGTGAAGACGGCACGGCAACGCCGTGCGTCCACGGCCTGACGCGCGACGGGCGCATCTTTCGATTCGCGCGCAACAACGTCAAGATCGACACGCCACGCAACGGATTGACTGGGGACTTCAGTCAACGCGAGTTTGCCGGCGCGACCTACAGCCCCGACGGCAAATGGCTCTTCTTCAACGCGCAGACGCCAGGGATCACATTCGCTGTGACCGGTTCCTGGGCCGACGGGGGATTGTGAGTTCGACAGCGTAGGGCGTCGCCTGCGCGGTCACGTGACGCATCATTTCAGTCGACGATTTCGCCCTGGCGCGCGCCCCACGCGAATCCATCGAGTGGCCGCTTCAGGCTGACCATCAACGCGCGATACTCGCCGGTCACGCGCGAGGGGCGTCCCATGATGACGACCTCGTCGCCCACCTTGAGCGATTCGCGCTTGATCCCCTGATTATCGAGCTGCGCGGTACCAGACCACTCGACCGACCACCGCTGCATGACGCCGTCGCTATCCGGAGCCTGAATGTGCACGAACGAATGTGGGTTTCTGTACACGAATTGCACGAGCTTGCCTTCGAGCTTGATCTCCTTGCTCGTGTCGTAGGTGGCGCCGTACGAATGATGCGCATAGGCACCAGCGGCGGTCAACAGCACAGCGGCGACGACGATTAGAAGCACACGACGCATCACTTCTTCTCCTTGAGACTCGTATATCCAGCTTCTCCTTGAGACTCGTATATACAGCCTCGACAACATATCGGTCGTCCACGGTGGATTTTGTTCATGAAGTGCCCGCTCAAAAGATACCGTCCCCACGCCAACTTGTCGACTCTGCCGCGACGCGCGGGCCGATCCTGCACGTCGCGATCCGCCGAAGCGTTGGCGGAGGCAGGTGGGTCGCTCAATTGGGCGTCACCAGGCGTCCACCCGTCTCGAATCTCCGGTAATTCCGGTAGGTTGCACGGCCGTGCACGACCTCGACGTCCAGGCCGTATGTCTCTTCCATTTCGCGCGGAAGCAGCAACTGCAGCCGGCTGTCGCGCTCGAAGTCCACCCGAATGAGATTTTCTTTCAAATACGACGTGGCGGGCCCGAAAAAACCGAGCTCGGTCCGCAATACGGCGCCGCTCGCAGGGTCGACCCATACGCGCCCCTGCGATAAAACGTCGCCACCGAATCCGTCACTGATCACAGTGGGCGCTGACCTCTCCCGGAAGCCGAGCACGGCCGCTTCCAGCCCATTCACCCGTTCACGGCCGGCCTCATGAAAGTCGAATCGCTGCTGGAAGCGATGCGAGAACAGCTCGAGTGCCTGAAGCGGAACATTGAGCGTACGGTAGACGCCGCCGATGTTGTACTTGGCGTTCGCGCGTGTCATGGCGAGCGCTTCCTCGACGGCATCGATCGTTCCCTCGCTCAAGAGATCGGCCATCGGTCGGCCTTCTCTGGCGACCGTCTTGCCGTCCACGCGTCCGACGTCACGAAAGCCATACCAGGCCTGCCCATTTGGCAAACGCACGAGGAAGTATGTCGAGTTGAGTTTGCGCCGCGCGACGGTGTCCTGGCCGTAGCCGGGACGTCGCTTGATCCACTGGGAGTACTCCTCCTCCGCGACAAGCTCGAGCACCTTCGTCTCGTAGTCGAGAAGATACGCGGCCACCCGCTCGAGGACGACGTTCAGCGGTGCGGGCTGAGCCTGTGGCGCGTTGCTGGCGCACAGGATTACGCCGATGATGAGGACGCAGCGGTACCTCATGACGTCGGGATGATAAGCCGTCGGTGCTGCTCCGGGGAAGGAGCGACGTGGCTCGTGCAGGGTTGACGCCGGGACGGGAAGGCCGCACTATCAGAATCAGCGGCTCGAAGATGTCCCCAACGTGTTCGCCTCGCCTGTTTCGGCGCGCGGCCGGATCTACTTCCCGGGGCGGGAAGGCACGACGCTCGTCATCAAGTCTGGACCGGCGTTTGAAGTGCTGCGAAGAACACGGGACGATGGCTTCGATGCGTTTCCCGCATTGGTTGACAACGAGATCACCTGAGAGGCAACAAGTACCTCTATGCCATCGCAGAACCGTAAACAGTTTGCATTCATCGCCGGCGTCATCGTCGTGGTGGGCGCGATCGGGATGAACCCGCGCGCGCAGACGCCTACGTCGTCGCCCGCTACCAGCGCGCCGACGACGACAGCGCCTGCTACTACTGCGCCGACGTTCACGCATGACGTCGCGCCAATCCTCTACGCCAACTGCGTGGAATGCCATCGCGCCGGCGAGATTGCGCCGATGTCGCTCATCACCTATGCGGAAGTGCGCCCGTGGGCGAAGGCGATCGTGCGTCAGGTCGGAAATGGCGTCATGCCGCCGTGGCACGCCGACGCACCCCATGGGACGTTTCGCAACGAGCGCGGCCTGACGCAGGCGCAAAAGGATCTGCTCGAACAGTGGACGGCAGCGGGAGCGCCTGAAGGCAATCCCGCCGATCTGCCGTCCCCTCCCACATTCGCCGCCGGTTGGCGTATCGGCGAGCCGGATGCCATCTTCGAGATGCAGGAAGACTACCCCGTGCCGGCCAAGGGCACGATCGAGTACGAGCACTTCTACATCCCGACCAACTTCACCGAGGAGAAATGGCTGCAGGCGATCGAAGCGCGGCCAGGCAACCGGCGGTTGGTGCACCACGTGCTCGTGTACTACGAGACGCCGGCAGACGGCCCGCGGCCGACGCCGGTGTTGCAGCCCAACCGCGAAGACAGCCGGATCACGTCGACACAGGCTCCTCAGGGCAACCGTCCCGAGCGGCGGACGGATGGTGTGAGTCGATTGCTTGCGACGTACGCTCCCGGAACCAACCCGCAGGTGTTCCCACTGGGAAGCGCGGTTCGCCTGCCGCCAGGTGGCGTGCTGCACCTGCAGCTTCACTACACCGCCAACGGGACGGCGGGAACGGACCGGACGAAGGTGGGGATGATCTTCGCGAAAGAACCACCCGAGGAGGAGGTGCGCGTATCGCAATTCATCAACGGGCGGTTCACGATTCCGGCTGGCGCGTCGAATCACGAGGTCAGCACCGACGTCACATTTGCGCAGGATGCGACGCTCGTCGGGCTCTTCCCGCACACGCACGTCCGCGGGAAGCGCTGGACCTACACGCTCGAACTCCCTGACGGATCCAGCAGAACGCTCCTCTCGGTGCCGCGCTACGACTTCAATTGGCAGACGTACTATCTGTTCCAGGAGCCGCTGCAGATTCCCAAGGGCGCTCGTATCCGCTCCACCGCCTGGTACGACAACTCTGCCGCGAACCGATCGAATCCCGATCCGACGATCGACGTGAAGTGGGGTGATCAGACGTGGGAGGAGATGCAGTACACGGGGATCATGTACTCAGTGAAGCGTCGCTGATCAGTACGTCATCTCGAACAACCAGCCTCGAGCTCAGGCGAGTGGCGCCTCCCCGAAGCCCGTTACGGTGTCCGGACCGCGCTGCGATGGCGCCTTCGACCGCGTGACGCTCGGGTCGCGCCAACACGCGGTCGCCACGGCGACCGCGCTAATGCAATTCGCTCAACCAGCCACGAGTCGACGCGGCGCTCAACCTCGCGGATTCCCCCAGCCTTCTCGCGCGGTCACGCGATCGCGATCGGACACCTCCACAGGGCTTCTCGATCCGCCACTCACCTGAGCTCGAAGTCGCAATGCCTCGAGAGATCGCTCTTCGCACCGGTCCCCTCGTAGGCACCGGTGGTGAGCGGTGGCGCGCCCTTCGAGGCGGCGCGATCAGCGAAGTGGACAAAAACGCGGCGCAGGCGACCCGCGCGGCGAAGATGTCGCCACCAGCCGGGAAGATAAACGTGTGCCTCCGATCAGCGGCCGGAGACGCGTTTTTTCCGCGCCGGCTCGGGGCGCGCCGGCGCTTACCGCCGGTGCCTTCCGCGGGCGCTGGGGGCCGACCGGCCATCACTACTTCCTCGGGCCATAGTGCGGCATTGCCTGTCCCACCTCCAGCGCCCCGAGGTCGGGCGCACGGCCTGCGAAGCCGTCGGTCACCGTGGCTAGCGGCACGCCTTTATCGACCGCGGCAGACGCCGGCTTGAGCCGGAAGTCGAATTCATCAGCCTTGTACAACTTCTGCACTATCGCCGCGTCTTGCGCGTCGAGTCGACGAACGTTGACGAACACGTCGTAGTCGACGGCGACGCTGTGACGATCCTGACCGGTCGCGGCGACATACTCGGCAAGCGATGCGAATTTCCGCGCCTGGAGCCTGGCGTCGTGCCCGGGGCCCGTGAAGTCGGAGACGACCCCCGAGGGTGGAGCGGCCCATTCGAACGCCGCCGCAGCTCCCGGATTCACCCGGAAGCCGTTGTAGTCGGAAGACGTGTAGCTGGTGAACGTGTTCACGCTCAGGATCGCCGGCGCAGAGTTCTGCCCGAGCATCAGATTGTTGCGCCAGTGGATGTTCGATGCCGCCGCGACGTTCGTCTCGGAGACGATGGTGTTGTTGTAGAACAGCGCGCCGGCCGCACCATTGGTCAGACGCGTCGAGCCCGCGGGAAGGTTATAGGCGATGTTGCGAATCCAATACACCGGGCCGCCCAGCGTCGGCTGGTTGCAGAAGGCGTGCGACGGATGGTTGATCAGCATGTTCCGCATGATGCGGATGTTGTGCATGCTGCCGTCGGCCTCGATCGGGTTGTCGTGCGAGTTGGTGATGTAGTTGTTGTAGAAGTCGATCGCGACCGGCCGTCGATCCCAGTACTCGCGGGGCGGGTACTTCGGGCCGTCGATGATGTCCGGCCCGGACGCAAACGACCCATCGGGATTGCCGTAGGTCTCCACGTTGATGCCGTCGTGGAAGTCGGTGATGTAGTTGTACGCGACGACATGTCCGGGACCGTAAAGCTTCACGGCCACGTACGACGCCATCTTCGGCGGGAAGATCTGGCCCTCGACACCGGCGAATTTCGTCCACATGTCGCCTGCCCAGCCGATGAGATGTTTGGGATCGTTCCTGCCGATGAAGGTGTTGTCAGCGATGTAGAACTGGCTCGAGCCCGCGAAGTTCGTGAAGATGCCGGCGCCGACATTCTCGAAGCGGCTCTTCTTGACCGTCAGCCCCTTCGCGCCCGCAATGAACTGCGTTCCGGCAGCGATCGCCACCTCTGCGTTCCTGAACGTGATCCCCTCGAAGTAGGTGTAGTCCGCCGCCTTCACGTCGAAGAGCGCGAAATTTCCATCGCCATCGAACACGACCTCGCCATCCCCCGCTGCCTTGATCGCAATCGGCATGTCGGCCGTGCCATCGGCAGTGAGGTAGTAGGTGCCATCGAGTGGGACGGTTCGATTGACGCTGGCGTTGTTGGTGTATTCGTATCGGTTATAGCGATACGTGCCGGCGTGCACGAGGATCGTGTCTCCGGGCCGGACGCGCGGCCGGCCTGACGTCGCCCAGTCCGTACCTGCGCACCAGTAGTTGTAGGCGCACATCAGTCCCTCGAACGACGGCTCGACTTTCTGTCCCTTGAAACCATGCGGATACACATGGAAGACGCGGCCGCCGGCATACGGCTGCGGCTCGGCGCGCGTACGCACCGTCACGATCCGTTCCGATGGACCGCGAACGCCGTCCGAGTCAGACATCACGAAGCGCGCTTCGTACGCGGTGTTCGGCTCCAGATCGAGGATGCTGCCGGCAAACATGTTCGGGGCAATCACATCGACGCGCGACTCGGCGTAGATACGCTCACCCTGAAGACGCAACAGCGGCAGTGCCGGCTTCCACGCCGTCGTCCCCGCCTTGCGATACGAGACCTCGACGGACGCGGTGCGGTTCGTGTCGCCCTGGATGAACCACTCGAAGCCCAGGTTGATGAGCGTGGGCGGCTCAATCACCAGTTCTCCCGGCGTGACCAGGTCGAGAGAGGCGGCGTTCTCGGCTGCCGGCGGTCCCTGCGCCCGCACCAACGACATCGAAAGCAATACCGCGCAGCCGAGAGCGAAACGCAACTGTCGGTTCATGTCGACTTCCTCGTATGACGATCCAGGAGGCGCTCGGTCAGCGTCGGCTTCTCCGGCCGAAACTGCGACGCGGCAGCGCGAACGTACGGTCTCAGTTGTCGGGTCGCGTACGCCGCATATCCTACTTCCCGAACCTCGCGCAGCGTTGCCCGATATTGTTCGAGCAGTGAAGCGGCCAGCACCTGCCCGGTTCGTGCCGCACCCACGACGGCGGACGCTCCCAACCACCATGCACCCTGTGGCAGCGCGCGCACGGCGGACAAGGCAAGCATGGACGACGTGTCGAAGATCGAAGCGTTCTGCCGCGCCGACTCGGATTTCAGCTCCGTCCACAGGCCGATCAGGCTCTCGCCAGTTGGCAGACGTTCCGGGGCCAGGCCGCGCGCTTCTTCACGGATGGCGCGCCATTCCTCGCGCAGCGCGGGCACGTCGAGCGGCGGGGTGTTGATCGTTTCGGCAACTCGTCCCGACGTGCGCTCGAGGCCGTCGAGGAGCTGATCCACGGTGGAGAAATCAGCATCCGGATCGAGAAGGCGCTGCTCCTTCAACGCTGCCGCAATCTCTGGAATCAGATGCCTGCCCAGGCCGCACACGTCCGCGAGCGCGGCCAGCACCCAGACGGGCGAGGCTCGAAAAGCGACGATGCCCAGCGCCTCGATGGCGTTGCCGACGGTGCGGCGCGCGAGGAAATTGTCGGCGAGCTTCTCGCTGGATTCGTAGACGCCTTCAACTTCGCCGACTTGCTCGATCAGGAAGCGCAGCGTCGTGTCGACGAGGTTCTGATACAGCCGCGACTGTCGTACCGATTGCGGCAGCGCGAGATCACCGACTTCGCGAGCCACGCCGGCGCCAAGGCCCACCACGGATCTGACCAGTCGCTCGGGAAGCGTGAACAAGTAGCGCTTGAGTTCCATGGGTCTCAGGGCGCGAGTTCGCAGAACTCCGCGTACGGAAAGTGGGAGCCAAGCTCCCGGAGCTCCGCCTGGAAGTGCGCGTCGATTTCGCGCTGTTGTGCCGGCGTGAGCAACTCGGCCGAGCCACTCTGTCTTCCTTTCCGAATCATTGCGCCAGGCTCACGCCACGGGATCAATTTTCCCATGTTGAACTTGTGATCGATGCTCTTCATGTAGTCGAAGGTCGAGAGTCGATACACCTCGTCGATGAGCGCCTCCGATGCAGCGATACCGAGGAACGCGGCAACCGTCTTCACCGTCGCGCGCAGGTCCTTCTTCATCGACTTGAACGAGAGCACCAGCACATTCGGGCGTTGACGAGCGGCCCAGTATCCCGCGGCGTTGATGCCCCACGACCCGCCCATCATGAAGTTCTTCGACAGATACCCGCGGTACCAGGTATCCACCTTCGGCATCGCGCCACCATATAGGCCGTCTCTCAGGAAGAAGTAGCTGGAGACGAAGACGTCCTTCGGATCGCGAATGACGGCGATATAGCGAGCGTCAGGTGAATACGGAATCAGGTCCCAGTTGAAATGCGTCTTGATGACGCGCTTCCGCTCCGGCGACGACTCCCAAGCGGTGGCCTGCGCGAGAGGAACGGCGTAGCGGCGCATGAAGCCGGGCATCGTCTCGATGTCCGGCCAGGGGATGAGATCGTGGATGTGATCGTACTCGCCCTTGCCGTGATGAATGAGCTGATGGGCGATCTGCATCATCCAGTTCGTGCCGCTCTTGGGGAAGGTCATCACCACCACGTCGTGCGGCCCGGGCGTATAACGTACGAACGGATTCTGTTCCTGCCGTTTGCGTCCCTGAGCGGCCATCGATGAGAGGAAGCGGTCGGCGCGTCCGATCGTTTCAAGGCCCCGCATCAAGGGACGCATCACCCCGTTCATGCCAAGTGCCACGAGCCACTGCATGGGCAGCGAAGGGGGTTGATGCCGGAACGTGACGCGTGGAGTGGCAACCGTCGTGGCGTAGCTCATCGGCGACCTGTGCAAAGATACCCGATTAGGAGCTGGCCATGAAGATTCGCATCGCCTGTGTCGTGGTCGTCATCCTTGCCATTCAGGCCGTCAGCCAGGTCGGCGCACAGGACCAGGTTCGACGCACACCCTGGGGTGACCCGGACCTCGAAGGGATCTGGACGAATGCGACGCTGACGCCGCTTCAGCGTCCGCCCGAACTTGCATCCAAGGAATTCCTGACGCCGGAAGAAGCCGCGCAGTTCCAGCGCTCACGAATCGAACAGACCAACGCCGATCGGCCACTGCCGCCCGGACAGGTCGGCGCCTACAACGACGTCTTCTTCGAGCGGGGGACGAGTATCGTCCGTAGCCGCCGAACGTCTCTCGTCGTCGATCCTCCCGACGGACGCATTCCCGCGCTGACGCCCGACGCCCAGAAGAAGGTGGAGGCGCGGCAGAAACGCGAGGCAGTCAGCCCGGCTGACGGTCCCGAGGACCGATGGCTGACCGAGCGCTGCATTCTCTTCGGCGCGACGGTGCCGATGCTGCCCGAGCCGTACAACAACAATTACCGGATCATCCAAAGCCCCGGGTTTGTGACCATCCTCGTCGAGATGAACCACGACGCGCGGATCATCCCGCTCGATGGACGAGCGCATCTCGCATCTGGCATTCAACAGTGGACGGGTGATTCGCGCGGACGATGGGAGGGGACGACCCTTGTCGTCGAAACGACGAACCTCAAGTTCAACCATCAGAGCCGGTTCGGCGTGGGATACCTCAACGGCCTGAGTGACGAGCGGCTGCGCGTCGTCGAACGATTCACGATCGCCGATGCGAACACGCTGACCTACCGTGCCACGGTTGAGGACCCGTCAGTGTTCCTCCGGCCATGGACCGTTGAAGTGTCGATGGCCCGCACCGCCGGACCGTTGTTCGAGGTCGGCTGCCACGAAGGCAACTACGGGATGTTCAACATCCTCTCCGGGCATCGCGCGGAAGAGCGCCACTCACGTCCCTAGCCGTTTCCGCGTCTTTCTCTTTTTGGGAAGGACCGACTCAGCCGTTTGAAAGCCTGACAAGCCCAAAGCCGCGAGTCCTGTGGGCTGCCTGACAAACGCCGTTGATATTCGAATGCGGCCAGCTGGACGAGCTCTTGCAGGGACTCGCCGCGCAGCGGATACGCTCTGGGAAGGTAGCCGCTGCACAGCCTGCGAGGCAACAGTGTCAATCGCCACCGCGACTCAATCCGACGGCGCCCGCCGAGTTCGAGATTGGGTCCAACTCATTCGCCAGCAGTTCCAGCAGACGCCGCATCTCTGTATCACTGCGGAACAAGCCAGCAGGCTGTGGGGACTGGAAGCAGCCGAGTTAGAAGCGGTCCTCTCGGCTTTTGTCGATGCCCACCTCCTGAACCGCACCCGGGGCGGAGCCTACATGCTCCGCCTCGACCCTGCTCCCAGGTTACATGGCCCTGCTGCTCGGACGCCTGCACGTCACGCTTACCTGGGCTGAGATCCTCCGACGGACGTTCGTCGACGCCATCTTCAAACACAACTGCGTGGGTATGGCGGCACAGCTCGCCTACTACTTTTTCTTCTCGCTGTTTCCTGCCCT
>Ga0111539_10003705_pt1 | contig 20098 bp, 19 predicted proteins | sample RhiMethybrSRZTD1_FD_79667 | JGI IMG/M metagenome (GOLD analysis project Ga0111539, IMG submission 79667) | Populus rhizosphere microbial communities from Tennessee, USA - Rhizosphere MetaG P. TD hybrid SRZTD1 (version 2) (version 2) | ecosystem: Host-associated > Plants > Roots > Rhizosphere >... | reverse complement strand
GGGGCTGGTAACCGACACGTCCATCCTGGGTCAGCCCATGCCGGCTAGAGCCTGGGGTGTGGAGCACCTCGACGAGCTGTCACGCGTCGAGATGATCTTGAACGCTGGATGTGATCAGCTGGGTGGCGAAGCACGGCCTGAGCTGGTCGTACAGCTCGTTGAGCAGGGCAGGATCAGTCAAGACCGGATTGATGGCTCCGTACGCCGGCTGCTGCGCGAGAAGTTCATCCTTGGTCTCTTCGATGACCCCTACCTCGACGCTGACCATGCGACCGCAACAGTCGGCAAGGCGGAGTTCGTGGCCGCCGGTGCTGAGGCACAGCGTCGGGCGTACACACTCTTGACCAACCGTGATCAACTCCTCCCCCTCCGGAAGGGACGGCGGCTCTATGTCGAGGGCGTGTCCGAAGAGATCGCCTCACAGTACGGCCACGTGGTCAGCACTCCGGGCGACGCCGACGTCGCACTCTTACGGCTCAAGGCACCGTACGAACCACGGCCAGGCGGATTCGAGGCGATGTTCCACGCCGAGTCGCTGGAGTTTCCTGACCAGGAACGTGATCATCATGCTGGTATCTGCTCGACCGTACCGACCATTGCTGATGTCTACCTTGATCGCCCCGCAGTCCTCACCGACCTGGCTTGCGATGCAGCAGCGCTCTTCGCAAGTTATGGGAGCAGCGACGAGGCCTTTCTGGACATCGTGTTCGGCAATGCGCAGCCAGAGGGTTCACTGCCCTTTGACCTGCCTCGATCCATGGCTGCCGTGGTAGCCAGCAGTTCTGATGTTCCGTTCGACACCGCTGACCCGGTCTTCAGGTTCGGTCAGGGCCTCCGTTACGGCTCGCAGGAACAGTGATCATGAGCCGAACTGAACGTCGACAGCCCGCTCCTCGGCACCGCGCAGAATAACGAGCTGGATAGTCCCGTCTGCCGCCGCAATTGCCTCATAAAGATCATCAATGCCACGTACCGGGCGGCTGGCGGCTAGGACGATCAAGTCACCTTCGGCTAACCCCGCGCGGGAGGCTGGGCTGTTGTCCTCGACGTGCCGAATCAGCAGTCCGTCAGCGTCGGGCAATCCGACAGCGCGTCGCATTCGCCGAGCGACATGCGGCGGCGTAACGCCGATGCCGAGCCGGACCCGTCCCGTCGACTCCCCTCGACCTAACGCGTCGACGCGGGTTCGCAGCGTCTCATCAGCGGGAATCGCCAGATAGAAACCTTCGCCGAGACGGTTGGTGTTCAATCCGAGCAGCCGTCCCTCGGCATTAACGATCGGGCCGCCAGAGGAGCCGGGCAGTAGCGGGGCGTCGTGTTCGATGCTACCGGTGATTCGGTGACCACGTGGTCCGCGGAAGCTGCGCTCCAGCCCCGTGACAAAGCCGAGCGTTACGCGCAATCCGCGTCCACCCGGATTGGCAAGTCCGAACACGGGCGTACCCAGGCCCGGCGTGCCCTCAGTCCCCCATTCGATGGTCGGCGCATCGCCAGTCTCAACTGCAAGCACGGCAATATCTCCGTCAACGTCGGATCCTCGAACCTGGCCAGTTGCCGTGCGACCGTCCTGGAAGGTGACGGTGACTTCCTCCGCACGAATGTTGTGGGCGTTCGTCAAAACCTGATCTTTGCCGATGATCACGCCTGATCCGACGCCCCAGCGTTGTCCGATGCCCACCACCGAGTTACTGACCTGATCCGCCACGCGCTGTATCTCTTCTTGGATCCCGTCTAGTGCTCCCATGACGCCTTTCCTCCAGTTGGTAGTAACTTGCAATCTACTACTTACTCGATAAGTGTCAATGCTCATGGATACGGTTGGGCTTGTGAGGGAACAGGAACCGGCGACGCGCGATCACGCAACCTCGCCCCTCGGTGCTGCACTGGCTCGGGTCGGAGATCGCTGGACCCTGCTCGTTGTCCAGGCTTTGCTCGCTGGACCTCGGCGGTTCAATGAGCTGTTGGAGGAAATCCCGGGAATCGCGCCAAACATCTTGTCCGAGCGTCTCAAGCGGCTCGAGCGCGATGCGCTTTTGGTGTCACGGCCGTACATCGAGCGGCCTCCACGCGCCGCCTACCAACTAACTGCTGAAGGCAGAGAACTTGCTGGGGCGCTACGACTGCTCGCACAGTGGGGTGCCGGGCATGCTGCTAACGCCGAAGCGCCCGTACACCCAGCCTGCGGCACCGCACTTGAAGCCAGATGGTATTGCCCGACATGCGACCGTCTCGTCAACGATGAGCCTGAGATGGAGACGCACTTTCTATAGGGGCGCTCTTCTAGGAGTCCCATCACAGCGTCGTGTCATGCGTCAAGGAGCTTTCGGTACGGAGGATCTGCTTGGCGTGGTGGTCAAACTGGCCGTTGATGTGGCCTGACCGATGAACTTTCCGCGCCGTGTTGGTCTGTACCCCGAGTACCGACTCACGGGAGGCTGACACCATGCGGAAACTGGCCTTTGGCATGAACATGAGCCTTGACGGCTACATCGCCGCGCCCGGCGACGACCTCGGCTGGAGCGTGCCGAGCGACGAGCTGTTCCAGTGGTGGTCCGACCGGGTCGACGCAACGGGCCTGGCGCTGTACGGGCGCAAACTGTGGGAGACGATGAGCTCCCACTGGCCGACCGCCGACCAGCAGCCGGGTGCCACACCGGCGGCGATCGAGTTCGCCGGCCGCTGGCGGGACATGCCGAAGGTGGTGTTCTCCTCTACGACCAGGACGGTCGACTGGAACACCCGTCTGGTCACCGGCGACGCAGTCACCGAGATCACCCGACTCAAGGCCGACGACGGCGGCCCCATGGACATCGCCGGTGCCACACTCGCCGCAGCGGCCATGCGGGCCGGGCTGATCGACGAGTACGCGATCGTCACCCATCCGGTCCTGGTGGGCGGCGGCACGCCGTTCTTCACAGCCCTGGACAACTGGGTGAACCTGAGCCTGGTGGAGACCCGGACGTTTCCCGACGGCGTGGTGCTGACCAGGTACGAGACCAGACGCTGAGTGCGACGGCGGATCAGCGCGGGCTTAGACATTCGCAAGACCGCGTATGAGGCTCAACCAGCTACAGCTACGGCCGGGGTGCTTGTGAACGCTGCAACTATGCCCTGGAAATGCCGGGCTGGCAGATCACCGTCATCGACGCCCAACGCCTGGACAAAGCCCACACCATGATCATCACCACACCCACCGGCCACCACTACCTCAGCCGAGCCCCGACCCACCATGAGCATGCGCCGATGGTGTGATTAGGCATTGGGTCCGTTTCCTGGAGAGGAGTTCGTCGTGTCCAGTGTCGCAACCGACAATCTCAACCGACTCTCAGAGCTGACGCTGGAGGAGAAGGCGTCCCTCTGTCTCGGTTCACATTTCTGGTACACGGCGCCGGTAGAACGCCTAGGCATTCCCCGGATCATGGTCTCGGACGGTCCACACGGTCTGCGCACCCAACCCGGGGAGGGTGATCACGTCGGCACCCTCGCAAGCGTGCCAGCGACGTGCTTTCCCACAGCATCTGGCCTGGGTTCCTCTTGGAATCCAGACCTTTTCCGTGAGATCGGAGAGGCCTTGGGGAGGGAGGCCAAGAAGCTCGGCGTTTCGGTCGTCCTCGGACCCGGGATCAACATGAAAAGATCACCCCTTTGCGGACGCAACTTCGAGTACATCTCCGAGGATCCCTGGCTAGCCGGTGAGCTGGCGACGGCTATGGTCCAAGGCACACAGAGCCAGGGTGTCGGCACCTCGCTGAAGCACTACGCAGCGAACAACCAAGAGGATGATCGACTTCGAGTCAGCGCCGAGGTCGATGAGCGCACGCTTCGGGAAATCTATTTCCCGGCGTTTGAGCGAGTCGTCAAGTCAGCACAGCCCTGGACGGTGATGTGCGCCTACAACAAGATCAACGGTACTTACTGTTCAGAGCACCATTGGCTGCTGACCGAGATATTGCGCGAGGAATGGGGCTTCGAGGGTCTGGTGGTCTCCGATTGGGGTGCGGTGCACGATCGTGTAGCCGCACTGCGCGGCGGTCTCGATCTTGAAATGCCGCCCAATCTTGGGGTCAGCGACGCGGCGATCGTCGAGGCGGTACGCAGTGGTTCGTTGGAGGAGTCCATTCTCGATGAATCGGTCAGCAGAGTGCTGCGCCTTGTCGATCAGTCCCAGCCAACCTTGGCCGAAGGCATCTCGTTCGATCCTGATGATCATCATGCGCTGGCGCGGCGGGCTGGGCACGAGTCGGCAGTGCTATTGAAGAACACCGGCAATGTGCTACCCCTGCAACCCGAAAAAGGCAGCACGGTTGCGGTGATCGGTGAGTTCGCACGTACGCCCCGATTCCAAGGCGCCGGTAGCTCACAGGTCAATCCAACCAAGGTGGATGTGGCCTTGAAGGAATTGCCGTCGGCACTTGCCGGCCGAGCCGAGGTGCAGTTTGCCGCTGGCTTCGGCCTTGGCGCGACTGACAACGACGAACATTTGCTCCAAGAAGCCGTGGATCTTGCCCGGCTAGCTGATCATGTTCTGGTATTCCTCGGTCTTCCCGGCGAGGACGAGTCGGAGGGATTTGACCGTACGCATATCGATCTGCCCGCCAACCAGTTGGTGCTGCTCCATGCGCTTGCCGAAGTTCATGATCGCCTCATCGTGATCTTGGCAAACGGCGGTGTGGTCCGGGTCTCGACCTGGGATGACAAGGTCGCCGCGATCTTGGAATGCTGGCTGTCCGGGCAGGCCGCCGGCGGGGCCGCTGTTGATCTTCTGCTGGGCGTTGCGAATCCGTCCGGGAAGCTCGCCGAAACCATCCCCGCTCGGCTACAGGACAATTCCTCCTATCTCAACTTCCCGGGCGAAGAAGGCATCGTCAACTACGGCGAAGGAGTCTTTATCGGATATCGGGCCTACGACACGCTGATCCAGCACGTGAGCTACCCATTCGGGTTCGGGCTCTCGTACACAACGTTCCGAATCGATGATGTGAATATCTCAGTCACCGGTTCTGTTGCTGATGATGATCTTGCGGTGGAAGTGACCGCATCGGTGACCAATGTCGGTCAGCGGGCTGGAGCCGAGGTTGTCCAGGTCTACGTCGGAGATGTAGAGGCATCCGTTGCCCGGCCGCTCAGAGAGCTGAAGGGCTTTGTGAAAGTACACCTCAAACCCGGCGAGACCCAACAAGTCAGCTGCCAACTGGACGAGCGAGCGTTCGCCTTCTGGTCCCGTCGCTTCGGGCAATGGGTAGTCGAGTCCGGTGAGTTCATGATCGCTGTGGGCAATTCGTCGCGCCATCTCGCCGCCACGGAAACGATCACTTTGGACGCACCTCGGTTGTCGCTGCCACTCGGGCCGGATTCGACACTTCACGAATGGTTGGAGGACGACCGGGGCCGCGAGCTGCTCACCAAACGCGACATACGACTACTGCAGGATCCGGAATTGATCAAGGTGATTGGCACAATGCCCATGCATACCTTGGCGGCATTCCAAGGTATGGCGCTCAGCAACGACGAGCTGCAGGAGCTGGTTGCAGAGCTTTAAGCCCGATCCATCAGCCCCGCCTCGTACGCGGCGATCACCAGGTGCGTGCGGTCGCGGGCGTTGAGTTTGGTGAGAAGGCGGCCCACGTGCGTCTTGGCGGTTGCCGCAGACATATACAACGCCGCACCGATTTCGGCATTGCTCAGGCCGCGGCCGACCGCCACCAAGACCTCGATTTCTCGCGGGGTTAGCGAATCCAACCACGCCGGCTGCGACGCAGTAGGGGGCGTCTTCACGTACGCCGCAATGAGTCGCCTGACCAAAGCCGGCGCGAGCACAGACTCGCCCTGCGCAACCAGATGTACGGCGGCGAGCAGGTCGGCTGGTTGAGCGTCTTTCAGCAGGAAGCCGCTGGCTCCAGCCCGCAGCGCCGCATGGACATACTCGTCCAGATCGAATGTCGTCAGCACGATGATGCGGGTGCGACCCAACGCTGGATCCGCGGTGATGGCGGCAGTCGCACTGACACCATCGCGACCGGGCATCCGAATGTCCATCAGGACCACATCCGGACGCTCGCGCCTTATCACCGCGAGGGCAGCATCACCGTCACCGGCGGTGCCGACCACTGTGATCTCGGGGTCCGAGGCAAGCAGGGCGGCGAAGCCGGAGCATACGAGCTGCTCGTCATCGACGATCACAACCGAGATCATTGCGAGCGATCCGAGTCAACCGGCAGACTGACGGTCACCAAAAAGCCACCATCGCTTGCCGGACCGGCGGACAGCCTGCCACCAAGCGCTTCGGCACGTTCCCGCATTCCGGTAATGCCATGGCCCGTTCCGTGGCTTGACTCGCGGCCGTTGCCGGACCCTGATCCGTCGTCGTGAATTTCGAGCTCGACCCGTCCATCGCGGTGATTTACCTGCACGCTTGCCTTGGAGGCATGCGCATGACGAACCGTGTTCGTCAGGGCCTCCCGGGTAATGCGATACACCGCCGCTCCAGTTTGGCGGGGAACCACATCAAGATCATTCGGCAGTGTCAGATCTACCGCGAGGCCGGTCGAGCGTACGGTGTCGACGAGTTCGGGCAAGTCCGCCAGTCCGGGCGCCGGACGGTAAGACGGCTCGTCATCGCGAAGAGCCGCAACTACCGACCGCACCTCGTCGAGCGAGTCGCGGCTGATCTTGGCGATGTTGTCCAGCGCCTCAGCAGCTTTCTCAGGCTCGGTTTCCATTAGGTGGCGACCGACGCCCGCTTGCACCGCAATGGTGCCGAGAGAATGGCCAATGATGTCGTGTAGCTCCCGCGCGATTCTGAGCCGCTCCTCGCTCGACTGTCGCCGCGCCACCTCTTCGGCAGCTTGGGCGCGCGCGTCAGCAAGGTCAACGCGCAGGCGGGCCGCTCGGCCAAGCCCCACAGTGATAGCGACCGCCAGTACTGAAATGAGCGCATCGCGCAGGCCGTACGGCGCGCCGTCACCCCACCACAGCAACCCAAAGCAGCCAAGCGCTACGGCAGAGCACAGCATTACCTCCCACATAGGTCGAGCGACCGCCACGAAGTAGCCGCCGACCATCAACAAGAACGGCAACTGACCAGCGTTATAGCCGAGCAGCCACAGCAGCGACACGGACACCATGCTGATCAAGAAGGCTGCCGTCGGCCAGCGGCGACGCCACGCGTACGGCACGGTGCTCAAGATCAGCAACAGCACGAAGAGCCAATCGCGGGGGGTGTACCGGTAGAACGGATTACTTATGGTCGGCGCGCCGCTGCTGAACCAGCCAATTGCCAAGAAGGCCAGTGCAACAAGGGCATCAACCATGCGCCTCGAGACGGCTGGGATCTTGACCATGCGAACACCGTACGGCCATTCAATGCCGCGACACATCACCCTGCAGGTGGACATAGGCATCACCCGTGCGGCGTATCAGGCGGCACGATCTCGAGCCCGCCGGTCGATGACCGAGGCGCCCTTTGCCGATGACGCTGAGGACATGACAAACACACAGTCGCTGCCGGCGAAGGTCGACGTCCCGGCAAGCTCCAAGCAGTACTCATTGATCAAGATCTTGGCCATCTGGGCCTCCGTCACTATCCCTATGGGACTGCTGGCATGGGTCGTCGCGCCGGCCATCATTCCGCACACATCGCTCCACCCCGGCCTCGTGCACTGGACGCTCATGGTGGTCGGGATGATGTGGCAGTTCGTGGTCTCTCTGGCAGTTCTGGGGCGCGAGCTGGGTGGACTGCACTGGTCTAGCATCAAGGAGCGGATCTGGCTCAATCTGCCGCGTGACCCACACACGGGAAAGCGCGAAAGGTACTGTTCCTTTGGGCCATACCGGCGATTGCAGCCAACGTCCTCGGCGGATTTCTCGCCATCCCACTGGACAAGGCATGGACCAACTGGCTCCCCGGCCTAGACGAGCCCTCCTACGCCCATATCGGGGTCCTGGCCGACCCGCAATTCCAGGGTCACTGGTGGATCCTCGGGCTGGCACTGACGAGCATGCTGTTCAACTACATCCTTGGCGAGGAGCTTCTCTTCCACGGCGTGCTGCTGCCGCGGATGGCCGGAGTGTTCGGCCGCTGGGACTGGATCGCCAACACCGTGCTCTTCGGGCTTTACCACGTGCACAAGATTTGGGCCTGGCCGAGCATGATCACCACCTCCTTCGGCTATGCCTGGGCCACCAAGCGCTACCGCAGCTTCTGGATGGGCGTAATCGTGCACGGAATCGAGGGCTACTTCATCGTGCTCGTTGTGGGGATCCTCGCCGGCTGGTACCCAATGACCTAAGGCTTTGCGCCTGGAGCCGTCTGGCCCTGAGACGGTCCCTGCCCTATGGCCAGGATGGGTAAGGACCGTGCGGGGACAGACGGCACACCCGATCGGCGGAAGGCGGAGGAATGACCGAGCGTTTGTCGGCTCTGTTCTGTACCGGCTGCGGCCGGATTGACGTGCTCGAGGCTTGCGTCGGCGACTGCAACGAAGGCCGTTGAATCTTCGTCTTGAGCCGGCATGCGCGCTGGCCTGTCGAAGCGTATCCTTCGACAAGCTCAGGATACATGAACTAGGTGATCAAGGCGCGCGCCGCCTCCGCAATCCCTTCAGGGGACATGCCATAGCGATCAAGCAGGAACCCGGCCGAGCCGGTGGGCGCGAACTCCGGTGCCCCCAAGATCTTGATCTTGACCGGATGATTCTGCGAAACAGTCTCCGCCACCGCACCGCCGAGCGCACCGGCGACCGTGGCTTCCTCCGCCGTAACGATGCCCCGAGTTTCCCGGGCGGCTTGCACGACCGCCTCCGTGTCCAGCGGTTTCACCGTTGGCATGGAGATCACCCGGGCACTGATTCCTTCGTCTTCGAGCTGTTCGGCGGCGACCAGGGCACGCCAGAGGACAGTGCCATTGCTGATCAAGGTCACGTCATCGCCGTCGCGCAGCGTCACCGCCTTGCCAGGCACGAACCTGTAGTCCTCGGGATACACCACTGGCACGCTCATCCGGCTGACTCGAATGAACACCGGCCCTTCGATCTCCGCCGCCCAGCGCATGGCCGCAGCTGTCTCGATGGGGTCGGCCGGTACCACGATCGTGATGTTGTCGATGGCTCGCAACCAGGCAATGTCCTCGATGGAGTGATGGGTCGGTCCAAGCTCCCCGTACGCCATTCCTGGGCTCATGCCACATAACTTCACATTGCGATTCGAGTACGCCACGTCAGCCTTGATCTGCTCCAGGGCTCGCCCTGTCAGGAAGCAGGATGCGGCTGACACGAAAGCAATGCGACCACCATTGGCCAGACCAGCCGCCACGCCGACCATGTCTTGCTCGGCGATACCGACATTGATCAACCGATCAGGAAAGGCCCTCTTGAACGCATCGAGCTTGCTGGAGCCCACCGAGTCATTGACGACACCAACAATGCGGTGGTTTTCATGCGCCAGCTCGGCGAGAGTTTCGACGTAGGCGTTGCGGCAGTCATAGCGCGGCCGATCCGCTACTGATGTCTGGGAACTGGAGACTGTGTCAGTCATGTTTCACCTCGGCGGTGATCATTTGCGTCGAGCTCGTCGAGCGCCAGCTCCAGTTGCTCAGCTGAGGGGACCTTGTGATGCCACGCCGCGTTATTGCTCATGAACGAGATCGGGTGGCCTTTGTGAGTGTGCGCGATCACGAAGGTGGGCTTGCCCGGCCGGAACGGCACCGATGACAGCACATCGAGCAGTTCACCATGATCATGACCGTTGACTTCCACAACGGCGAACCCGAATGCGGTCGCCTTTTGATCAAGCGGCTCAAGATCATTGGTCTCGCGAACCGTTGCGCCCTGCTGCAGCCGGTTGCGGTCCACAATCACGGTGAGCCGATCGAGCTCGTACTGGGATGCCGCCATCATGGCCTCCCAGTTGCTGCCTTCCTGTAGCTCGCCATCGCCGACCAGAACGTAGGTACGCCGCTGAGAGACATCCAGCTTGGCGGATAGCGCATGACCGACCGCTATCGGCAGCCCGTGGCCCAGAGGTCCGGTATTGGCCTCGACGCCACGCACATAGTTGCGGTTCGGGTGGCCGTTGAGCTTGGACAGCGGCTTGAGAAAAGTCGCCAGGTCCTCAACCGGCAAGAACCCAAAAGCAGCAAGCGTTACGTAAAGGGCGCCCGCGATGTGACCCTTGGAGAGAATGAAACGGTCCCGCTCGGGATCGTCGACGGTCTCGGGCGTGATGTCCAGGACGCCGCCGTACAGCGTCGCGAGAATGTCGATCGCCGATAAGTCGCCACCGATGTGGCCGGCGCCCGCATAGTGCACCAGCTTCAAATCCTGTATTCGGATTTGCTGCGCCGCTTCGGCAATGTTCGCGATCTGCTCGTCGCGGTGCGCGTTGGGCAGCCGGTGGAAAACCGGCATGGTGATGTGATCGGGAGCTAGAGCAGTCATACATTCGCACTTTCAGTCGTACGCGCCATGGAGCTCAGCAGCACATCCTGGACCAGCCGTTGGGCTGTAAGGGCGTCATGAGACGCCTGCGCGGCGCGTAATGCCTCCACATCGAGGGCATCCAGCGCTCCGTGCAGCGCCTTGAGGAAGCGGATCGCTGCTTTGGCCGCGGCCACACTGTCCTCCCGGAACGGGAATTGATCAAGCTGCCAGACGCCTTCCCAGTTGTTCTTGCGCAGCGTGTAGAAGAACTCGAACGTCTCCACCAGGTGCACGGAGCCAACCACCATGTCGTCGTCCCAGCCGCGGAAGTTGTCATTGACGTCGATTGCGAATAGCCGGCCGGCATCAATACATAGCTGGGCGGCGTCGGCCGGGGTTTCCAGGCCGTACATGGAATGGCCCATGTCGAGCAGGATGCCGAGATTGTCCAGGCCGACCTGCTGGATAGCGAGCAGGGTACGTGCCGCATTCGGGAAGATGATCTTGTTGCGGGGTTCCCGGGGCTTGTACTCGATCACGAATTTGATCTCTGGATGAGGGGAGATCAGTTCCCGGAGTCCGTCGACTGCGAGCTTCCAGATGTCGTGGTAATCCACCTGGAAGGGATAATCCCAGCCGTCTTGCCCGAACCAGAGCTTGACGTAGTCACAACCCAGTTCCTTCGCGAGCTCAGTGGCCTCATTGAGCAGTTTCAGGGCCTGGGTGCGTACGGCAGGATCAGGGTTGGTGATCGAACCCTTGACGTAGTCGCGGTTGTAGATCTCCGGCGTAATCGCGATGGCGCGGAGCCCATTGCGGTCAAGCGCCGCCTTGACCTCGTCTAACGTCCCGTCGAATCCGGCGAAGGGCCAGTTCAGGTCGACAACGGACAGATCACCGACGGCGCCGGCCTTGTCGATCTGCTCCAGAAAGCTGACTGGTGGACCGTAGCCCTCAGTCGCGTAGCGGTCCATATATGTGGCGAAGTGCCAGATACCTGCCCCGAAAACCGGCATCTCACTCATGGTTGACTCCAATCGTCAGAAAGCGGTGTAGCTGATCATCTCTCAGCCCTTGGTGGCGCCGGCGGTCAGGCCACCGACAATCCAGCGCTGCAGGAAGATGTAGGCGATCAAGATCGGCACCACGGCGATCAAGATGCCAGCCGCCAGTCCGGTGTTGTTGTTGGCGAACTGACCCTGGAAGTTCAACAGCCCGACCGGAATAGTCTTGTTCGCATCTGAGCTCAACAGGATCAGTGCGAAAAGGAATTCGTTCCATGTTGCCACCGCATCCAGGATGATCACCGTTACTAGGGCCGGGGTGGAAAGCGGTATGACGAGCGTGAAGAAGATCCGCCAGGGACCGGCACCGTCGATCTTCGCTGCTTCGATGATCTCGTCCGGCAGCTGCCGGAAGAATGACTGCAGGACAAGTACCTCGAACGGGATACCGAAGGCAAGGTAGGGCCCCACCAGGCCCGGAACACTGTCAACGAGGCCGAAGCTGCGCAGCAGCACGAAGACCGGCACGATGGTGATATAGATCGGGATGGTCAGGCCCAGGAATACCGCGAACATGATTACAGCCCCGAAGCGAAGCCGAAGCTTCGCGAGTGCGAAGGCCAGCATTGCCGAGATCAAAACACCCAGCGGAACCTTCAAGATCAGCAGAAACGCACTGTTGCGATATGTGGTGGCGAAATTCCCCACACCCCAGGCGTCCTTGAAGTTCTGCAGTGTCCATTCTTGGGGTGCCGACAGCGGACCATTGGCGACGAAATCCGAGAGCGGGCGAAAGGCGGTAATCAAGAGCAGCACCAGCGGTGAAATCCAGAGCAGGGCAACTAGGGCAATGACGATCGTCATGCCGGTGCCGCCCTTGCGCTTGGGTTTGCCGCTTGGCTGCTCAGCCTCGGCGATGTGCGCGTCCGGCAGCGCAGCGACCGGAGCAAGCTCAGCACCTTCAGCGAAAGTACTCATACCGCGTGCTCCTTGGTCTGGGATCGGACGTATGGAATGCTGACGGCGATCGCAACAACGGTGATCACGACCGCAATCGCGGTGCCGTAGCCAGCCTGGTAGTACTGGAACACGTTGAAGTACATCCAGGTGCCCATTACTTGCGTGGCCGTACCCGGCCCGCCATACGTCATTGCGTAGATCAGGTCGAACACCTTGAACGAGTCGATCAAGGAAAGCGCGATCACGATGTAGTGCGCCGGCCGCAGGCTAGGCATGGTGATATGCCAGAATTGCTGGGACTTCGTCGCGCCGTCCACCGTTGCGGCCTCGTACATGTCCGTGTTGATGCCCTGCAAAGCGGCTAGATAAAGCAACATCGGAAAGCCCACGCGCAGCCAGACGGCCGGCACCATCACCGCGGCAAGTGCGGTCGAGTCCTGTCCCAGCCAGGGCTGGGCCAAGCTGCCAAGCCCGATCGCCCGCAAGAATTCGTTGATCGCGCCGTACTGCGGGTTGTAGAGCCAGCCCCAGATCGAGGCGATCGCCACCAGCGGCAGTACGCAAGGGGTATAGAAGATCAGCCGCAAAACAGGCTTACCGCGCACTTTGCCGTTCAACAACATCGCCAAGGCCAAGCCGATGACGACTGGAAAGAAGATCGTCACGATCGTCCAGATGATGTTGTTGATCACTGCCTGGATGACCACCGGGTCTTTTGGCATAGCAAGGTAGTTTTGCAGCCCCACGACGTTGTATGTCGGGCTGAGCCCATCCCAGTCAGTGAAGCTGAACCACAACGAAGTAATCGCCGGATAGACAAGAAAGACCACATATACCGCCAGCGCCGGCAGTGCGAACACCCACGCGTTCACACCCCCGTATTTCTTACGTCGCCGTGGAGCGCCTGGAGCATCGACCGCAGACGCCTCGAGAGTTGCTGTGCCCACTGGGGATCAGCTCTTTGCCCAGGCCGAGACCGCGCTCTGCATCTGCTTCGCAGCCGCTTCCGGAGTGATCTTGCCCTGTAATAAGTCACTCTGGATCGCGAAGTACTGGTCGGCCACCTTCTTGGGGAAGGCCTGGTCCTGGATGGTGTAGAACGGCTGCTTTGCCGGCCCCTGCGACCATTGATAGGAAAGTGGCAATTCTTTGGGATCCGGCTCCGCGCCGGCCACCGTGGAAGCGCTGATCTTGAGCGCCTTCTGAGTTTCGGGCTTGAGGATGAAGTCGATGAGTTCGGCCGACTTCTCGGGATTGCCGGTCTTTGCATTGATCATGTAGCCCTCCACGAACCCCGAGTGTCGTTGTGGCGTCTGATCGGTTGGCAGCTGGAAGACTCCGAAGTCGGCGGAATCCTTCTTGGCAGCCTGGATGGCCTGCGCCTCCGTCCACGGCCCGGTGATGGTGTAGGCGGTCTTCCCCTGCACATACCAAGGCTCAACATCGGACGGATCCAGACCGAGGGCTCCGTCGGGAAGCCACTTCTTGTCTTGCCACTTCTTGAAGTTCGTGAATGCGGTCACAACCTCCGGACGGTCCCAAGTTTCCTGACCGGTGAGGAGCTTGTCATGCAGTTCCGGCCCTGCGGAAGTCTCCAGCAGGTACTCGAAAAGCCGCATGATGTCCCAGCCGTATTTACCACCCAGCCCGGCGGGCGTTATCCCAGCGGACACCAGCTTGTCGTTGGCCTCCTCCATCTCCGCATAACTCTTCGGTTCGCCCGAAATACCCGCCTTTTTGAACGCGGCCTTGTTGTACCAGCAGCCGATCCCTAGCGCGATGAACGGCGCACCGCCCTTCACACCATCGAAGGTCATGCCGTCGATTGCCGTGGTATTGATCTTGGAGTCCCACCCGAACTTCTGGTAATAAGGCGCGAGGTCCATGGCCTGCTTCGCCTTGACGAAAGGGGCCCCGATCTGGCCGCCCCAGATCCGCCAGACATCGGGCCCCTTGCCACCGAGCAGCTCTGTGCGGAGCTTGTCGGGATACACGGCAGCGCCCGAGCCGGGCAAGCTGTCGACGGTGGTTGTAGTACCCGCTTGGGCATCGAACTTGGCGATCTGCTTCTTAAACATGCCAATGGTGCTGTTGTCCTCATAGGTGAAGACCCGCAAGTTGTTCGAGGCTGGGGCGGATGAACCGCCACCTCCGGCAGGAGCCGGCGCAGTACCACCACCGGTGCAGGCGGCGACGCTCGCCGCCACCGCTGCAGCGGACAGGCCGAGGAATCCCCGGCGGGTGTAGGTACCAGTCATTGTCAATCTCCTTTGGATAAGGGTGGGTCAGGCCGCTTCCCGGCCGAACTTGCGAATCTTGGCGAACATGTCCTCAAGCAGGAACCGGACGTCAACTGCTTCGACGACGCGGACCGGATGTCCGGAACCTGGTAGGTAGTGGCCTTCTTGGCCGAATCGTGGGGCAGGAACGACGCGGAAGTTTCCGCCGCGCGGATAGAGCATTAGCGATATCGCCGGCGAGTCTCCAAGTGAACGGGACTCGATCGGTTCGGGCCAGTACGCGCGGTTCCAGTCCACGGTCTGGCTGATCAAGTAGTCGGCCAGCTTGCTGGTGCCGCCGATCTTCTCTTCTAGCTCTGCATAGCTGACTGAGACCTGTGAGTAAACGTTGCTGGGCACCTGCCAGACGGTGATACCTGAGTCGTAGACAACATTGGCCGCTGCAATGTCGTTGCGCAGGTTGAACTCCACGCCGGGATAGGTCTCGACCCCGCCGTAGCCGACGCCGCCGATCCAGATTACGACGATGTCCCGGCGGACGATGTCGGAATCAAGCAGGATCGCCGACGCCATGTCTGTGAGAGGTCCGAGAAACGCGATGAACAACGGCTCCGCCGTGGTAGCGAGGTTGCTCTCGGCAATGATCAGCTGAGCTCCATCGCTGTCCAGCGGAGTCTGCTCATCCGGAATGCCGGTCGGTGCACCGTTAGCGACCGTCACCTGCTGCTGGAGTCCCATCAAGTCAAGGAGTAGATCGATCTCCTTCCGGGACTCCTCCATGCTGCGGTCGCTGCGGGAGGTGCCGAAGTGAGCCGCAATCAGGCCACGGACATCGAGTGAGGGTGAGAGCAGCGCATGCACGATGGCGAATTGATCATCCGCCTCGTTTTTGGCGTCCGTGTTGATGATTACGCGACGGCGGAAGTCCGGCTCCATAGCGCTCCTGATACCTTGCGGTATAGCGGTGTATTATTCATTCGCTACTGTATATTCAGTCACTGACACCAATTAGTCAAGTCAAAGGAGCAATCTCACTAGACAATGGCTGCCATTGATTGATGAGGAGTACCCGGATGTCCAGAGCTTCGACCGACCAGGTGATCTTGGCGATCGACCAGGGAACGACGAACTCAAAAGCAGTTCTGGTCAGCACCGACGGTCGTCCTGTGTCTGGAGGTTCAGCCCCAGTTGGCGTCTCTTCGCCACGCGCCGGCTGGGTGGAACAGGACGCCGACCGCATTTGGACAAGCGTCCTGGAGGCGGTGGCGGCGTGCATCGCAAACGCGCCTGACGCCGAGATTGTCGGGGTAGCCCTTTCCACCCAGCGGGAGTCGGTGGTGGGCTGGCGAGCAGGTGACGGTGTGCCGTTGGGTCCGGTGATTGGCTGGCAGGACCGGCGCACGGCTGCCTGGTGTCGCGAAGCTCTGAGCGAGCAAGACGGGCAGCTGGTAACCGCGCGAACGGGCCTGCGGGTCGACCCGATGTTCTCTGCTCCCAAAATGCGATGGCTGCTGGACAACGCTCCGGCCGGCGTGTCGATTCAGGACGTACGGCTGGGAACAGTCGACTCCTGGCTGGTGTGGCGGCTGACGGGCGGGGCGCAGCATCTATGCGAGGCGGGCAACGCCTCTCGCACCTTGCTTTACGACATTAGAGCGCTGGATTGGGACCGCGAGCTGCTCGATGTCTTCGGCGTGCCGGACGCCAGCTTGCCCACTGCGGTGGCCTCGGACCAAGGCTTTGGTACCACAATGGGCGTCCCGCTGCTCCCCGACGGCACACCCATTGCTGCTGTCATGGCAGATTCGCATGCCGCATTGTTCGGCCAGGGCTGTACCGAGGTCGGAATGGCCAAGGCCACTTACGGCACGGGATCCTCGGTAATGGCTCCGGTGGGAGACCTTTCGGCTGGTGACGCACGAATTCCATTGACCTTGGCCTGGGTGATCGACAATTCGCCGACGTACGCGCTTGAGGGCAACATCTTGTTCTCCGGAGCGACGCTGGCCTGGGCGGCCGATCTGCTCACCGATGGCAGCGTTGCTGATCTTGTGGCACTCGCCGGCACCGTTACCGACAGCGGCGGTGTCACTCTGGTCCCGGCGTTCTCTGGTTTGGGTGCTCCTCATTGGGATCGGAACGCGCACGGGCTGATCTCCCGCATGAGCGAGACGACCGGCCGCGGCCACCTTGCCCGAGCCGCCGTCGACGCCGTCGGCCACCAGATCTGCGACATTGTCGATGTTATTGAGGAGAGGTCGGTACCGTTGCGGGTCTTCCGGGCGGACGGCGGTGCCACCAGCTCGGCGCTTGTGATGCAAACTCAGACCGACCTCCTCGGCCGAGAGGTCGAAGTGAGTGATATTGCCGAGGTGTCGGCTCTCGGTGCGGCAAAGCTCGCTTGGCAGGCGCTCGGCTACGCCAACGCCTGGCCTAGCGCCAGCGCTGGCCGAATCTACCGGCCAACGGTGGATGCGAAGGAGCGTCGTCGGCGCCGCGCACACTGGTCAGACGAGATCGATCGGACACGTTTCACTCCTCATCCCTTGGAGAGCGAAGATGCAGACCGAGAGCGCACCTCAGTGGCGTGAAGTTGACATCGCCTTCGCCGGTCCTGATGCCGCCAACCCGTACACCGACATCGACGCCTGGGTGATCTTCACCCACGAGACTGGTCAACAATTGCGCCGACCGATGTTCTGGGACGGCGGTAATACCTACCGCGTCCGATTCGCTTCCACACAAGCCGCCGGTGAATGGCAATGGAGCGTCCACAGCGCCCGACCTGATCATGATTTCCGGCCCGCTTCCGGTACCTTGATCGCCGGACCGCCTGAGCAAGATCATCCGCATCGAGCCCTCAGCCGCGGGTTCGTCAGAGCTCACCCATCCGGCCGCAGCTTCTGCTATGCCGACGGATCGCCGGCGTTTCTGGTGCTCGACACGGCGTGGGCAATGCCGTTCCGCGCGACCGTCGCCGACGTCGAGACGTACGCCACCGACCGCGAAGCCAAAGGCTTCAATGCCGTGCTTCTGATGACTGTCCAGCCGGACATGAATGCCCGGGGACCGGTCGGGCGCAATATAGACGAAGGATTCGAGATCGGCTTTCACGATCTTGCCGAGGGCCGTCTCAACAAGATCAACGTCGAGTACTTCCAGTACCTCGACAAGATCATCTCGGCTCTTGTCGATCATGGCATTACTCCGGTGCTGCAGCCGGTCTTCCATGGATTCGGCTGGAAGGGACTCGATGTCGCCGGTCCGGTCGTTCCACCTGAGGACTACGCGCGCTACTGCCGTTATCTGGTAGCGCGCTTCGGTGCCCGGCCCGCCGTTTACCTGCCGTGTGGTGATGGGTCCGGGACAGAGCCACAGGTAGAGGCCGGCGGCCAGGAGATCCACGCTTGGGACGCGTACGACCAACCAACCGGAATCCATTACCGACCTCACCACCGCAACGACGAGCACCAAGACGCGGATTGGCTTGACTTTCAGTCCTGCCAGACCGGACATATGGGTGATCACGTGCCGGATCGGCTTGCAACTATGTGGATGCAGCAGCCACCGAAAGCGATCATGAACGGCGAGCCGAGCTATGAACCCAACGGTCGCCGCGGAACGGCTGAGGGATGGTGGCAGGGCCACGAAGCCTGGTGCAATGTCTGCGCTGGTGCGCTGATGGGCGTCGCGTACGGTGCAGCCAGCTTGTGGCAATGGCGGCTGCACCCCGACGAGCCGGGTCATGGTGCCTACTTCCTCGCTGCAGGCGCAGGTTGGCAAGAGGCGCTTGACTTCGAAGGAAGTCGCTATATCGGCCTCGTCGGAAAAATCCTGGACGATCTACCGATCGTGGAGGCGAGTCCCTGCTGGGACGTTTCGTCGAACAGTCGTGGTCTGTTGGATCCGGGCGTCTTCTATCTCGGTTATGCCGAGCACGGTGGACCGTGGATGTTCTTCGATGCTGAAGGCCGGGTGCCCTCGAAGTATCGGCTGATCGATCCGCGCACCGGCGAAGTGCTGAAGTCTGGAGATAGGCCGCCGAACTACGTGCCCATCGAGTTCGACCGCCACGAGCCGTCGATCTTGATCTGCGCAGAAAAGAGACCGGCCTGGGTCAAGCACACCGAGGCCTCCGCATCTGCGGCATCACTGCATTAATATTCAAGGCCTCCCCCACCGCGAGACCTGATCGAGGAGGTTCCATAGATGGCGGCATCCTCCGCGAGCATCGCTCGAGCCCCGACCGATGGACAGCTCCGGCTGATCACCAAAGTTGCCCGGATGTACCACGAGCGGGGAATTCGCCAAACCGACATCGCAGAAACCTTGCACCTTTCCCAGGCTCGAGTGTCGCGGCTGCTGAAACGCGCCGCTGAGCTTGGGATCGTTCGGACGGTTGTTGCGGTGGCGGCGGGTGTGCATACCGAAATAGAAGAAGCGCTTGAGGATAGATACGGCCTAGCCGAGGCTGTCGTCGTCGATGTGGAAGGTACCGACGAAGAAATCATTGCCGGACTGGGATCGGCGGGGGCCACGTACTTGGAGACCACGCTGACAGGCGGAGAACGCATCGGGATCTCGAGCTGGAGTCAAACGTTGCTGGCCGTTGTCGATCGGATGCGACCCTTCCGGCTTCCTGGGGCAGAGAGTCTCATCCAGCTCATGGGAGGGTTCGGAAGTTCATCAGTCCAAACCCAGGGCAATCGGCTCCTTACTGAATTCGCTCGACTGGTTGGCGCGACTGCGACTTTTGTCCCAGCCCCTGCCCTGGTGAGCAACAAGGCCATGCGAGAGAGCCTGCTGAACGACCCCGCGATGGAATCGGTCGCCAAGGAATGGGTCCGGCTCACTATGGTGCTCGCGGGCATTGGCAGCCTCCCACCGTCACCGTTGTTGCGTGCCAGCGGCAACGCGGCAGATGTGGCTGACCAAGACAGGCTTCATGCGGCCGGCGCGGTAGGCGACGTCTGCCTAAGGTTCTTCGACTCGGCAGGCAACTTGGTACCCAGCGATCTTGATGATCGAGTTGTCGGCATCGACGCCGACACCCTGCGCAAGATTCCACGACGTATTGGAATTGCCGGCGGCCGGAGCAAACACGGCGCGATTCGCGCCGCTGTCACTGGTGGCTGGGTCAATGTGCTGCTCACTGACACGGGAACCGCTGCAGCTCTGCTGCAGACCGAAGACGCTGCAACGGCTGTGGCAAAAGATGATCATGGCTGAGGAAGTGATGCTTCACAGAAGAGCTTCAGCAGGAGGCAAAAGCCCATCTGAGTTGGCTGCTCGAGGAAAGCGGATGACAACGGCGATGTAATCCAGACCGCTGACGACTTCCTTGAACAGTCCTCGGACAGCGCTCGGGAGCTGGGACGAGCTGTGGGCGCCGAGTTGCAGTGCCTGCATCAGGCCGTGGATCAGACAGGCTTCGGCAACTTCGCGGACTCGCCAGGAAGCGAGCGAACGTACGGCAGCT
>Ga0111539_10003703_pt1 | contig 20100 bp, 20 predicted proteins | sample RhiMethybrSRZTD1_FD_79667 | JGI IMG/M metagenome (GOLD analysis project Ga0111539, IMG submission 79667) | Populus rhizosphere microbial communities from Tennessee, USA - Rhizosphere MetaG P. TD hybrid SRZTD1 (version 2) (version 2) | ecosystem: Host-associated > Plants > Roots > Rhizosphere >... | reverse complement strand
CCTAAATGTTACTCAAAATTAAGCAACATTTTAAATGCCTGCATTGTCAATATAACTCTATTAATAATTATCATTATAGTTGATTATGAAAAAAATTAACAATTATAAAACTATTTTATGAGAATAAAAATTAATTCAGTCAAATGATATTTTTTTATTATTTACTAATCTTATTGTTTTATTGATTTTATATTGTTAATTTTGAATGTGTATACAATAGAATTAAAAGGAGAGGTATTATTTAGTATTATAACAAATTAAGTTTGTTAAATAGTAATATGGTATAGTAATATGATCGAAAATATTATTGGAAAAGGAACATGGATAGATAAAGTAGCAAATACGCTAATCTCGAGGGAAAAAAAATTAAATCGGAATATAGATTCAATAAAGGTAGAAAGTGGATTAGGAGCTTCTGGAATACCTCATATAGGAAGTATGGGAGACGCAGTGAGGGCTTATGGTATCAGCTTAGCTTTAAACAATTCCGGATATCATTCTGAATTAATTGCTTATTCTGATGATATGGATGGATTAAGAAAGATACCTGCTGGATTTCCTTCATGGCTCAAAGATCATATTGGTAAACCTGTTTCACATATTCAAGACCCATTCGGTGATTGTCATAATTCATACGGTTCTCACATGAGTAGTTTACTTCTTGATGGATTGGATCGTGTAAACATTAAATACATATTTAAGAGTGCTACCGAGGTGTATAAAAGTGGTATACTGATTGATGCAATTGATCAAATTCTTACAAAAAGTGAATATTTGGGACAAAAAATTTCCGAGTTTGTGGGCCAAAATAAGTTCTTAAATACGTTGCCTTATTTTCCTATTTGTAGAAACTGTGGAAAACTTTATGTAGCTCATGCATATAAATATTTGTCTAAAAATAAAAAAGTATTATATGAATGTACTGGAATTAATATAGGAAAGAAAGAAATTATAGGATGTGGCTATAAGGGAGAAGCAAATATTGGAAAGGATGAAGGAAAACTTGCTTGGAAAGTTGAATTTGCTGCACGCTGGAAAATATTCGATATTCGATTTGAAGCATACGGTAAAGATATTATGGATTCTGTCAAAATAAATGATTGGATCTGTGAAGAGATATTAAACTTCCCTCATCCTTTTCATATAAAATATGAAATGTTTTTAGACAAAGGAGGCAAAAAAATAAGTAAATCTGCTGGGAATGTTCTAACACCTCAAAAGTGGATGAAATATGGTACACCACAATCCCTCCTGTTACTATTGTTCAAAAGAATAACTGGAACAAGGCATGTAGGGTTAGAAGATATACCTTCATTAATGGATGAATATGATCTTTATGAAGATTTGTATTTTGGGAAATTAAAAGAAACAAATCAATCAAAATTGATTAAATTACGCGGGATTTATGAGTATATTAATCATCTTAATCCACCGAAAACTAATTCTAATCATATACCATATCGATTACTTGTCCAACAAACATCTCTTTTTGAAGGAAAAGATCAAATTGATAAAGTATTTGAAAGACTTCAAAAATACAAACTGATTAGTGAAAAATCAAATGATATAATAGAAAAAATCGAACTTGCTTTTAATTGGTCGAATGATATTTTAGCAAATGAAGATAGTCATTATATATCACTAGATAAAGAACAAAAGAAAGCATTAAGAGACTTAGTAATAGCTCTAAGATCATTTTTAAAAAAAGAAGAAGCTAGTACCATAGCAAATGATATCCAAACATTAATTTATGAAACTTCAAAAAAAAATGGAATAGAACCTAAAAATTTCTTTCGCTTACTTTACCAGATACTCATTAATTCTGATCGAGGACCTAAACTTGGCAATTATTTGGTTGATTTGGGAATTGGTCGAACGTGTGAGATAATTGAAAAATATCTCTGAGAAGTGTTTGCGTTTAATTTTTAACCAAACAACGGTAATTTTAATTATTAAAACAAAATAAGTAGCAAAAAGTGATTGTAGATTTTATTACCATTCACTACAAATCTAATTATATTATCAATTCTTTAAATTTAGAATTATCTAAAAATATATCTATTAAACTTAATATTATATATTAGGTAAAAACAATAACGAACATTATTAACGGTTAGTAAAAGAGAAATTAGTAACATTAGGAGAAATTATATTTCTTGTTTTCAACTTTCCCAATCACATTTCCATTACCTTTTGAATCAACCTCTCCAATTTGGCGAACTTTCATCTTGTATTTTTCTATTACACTAATTGTCTTATCAACATTGGCCTTTGGAAGTATTATACATAAACCGATTCCCATATTAAAAGTCTTATACATCTCTTTTAGATCTATTCTACCATCTTTTTGAATTTGCTTAAAAATACCTTGAGGAGGAGATAAATTAAAAAGGTTGTATCTTATCCTATTATTTAATCGTTTTAATTTTGTAAAGGAACCTCCTGTTATGTGTGCTATACCATGCATCGTAATTTTCCTTTCCTTGAGCAGTTTCATTATTGGTTGTACATAAATTCTAGTTGGAGTGAGTAATTCTTCTCCAACTGTTTTTGTTATAAATTCAGGAATTTCGTTGATGGAATACTTTGATAATACCTTTCGCGCTAATGTATAGCCATTAGAATGCAAACCACTACTTTCCACACCTAATATAATATCCCCAATTTTGATCTTGTTCCCTAGAACAAGATTATTATTTTTCGTCATTCCAAGTGCAGTGCCAGAAAGATCAAAGATTTCGTTTGTTTCACCTGCTAATAATTCAGGAACTATAGAGGTTTCACCTCCTACAATCGCTATTCTTGCTGCTTTTGCACCAGTCATCAAACCTTTCATCACTTCATTTACCAATTCATCATTAACTTTTTTTAAACCTATATAGTCTACAAATGCAAATGGTTGTGCTCCTGTACAGATAATATCATTCACGTTCATGGCTATACAATCGATTCCTATAGTATCAAAGCATTTCATCTGTTGGGCAACAAGAACTTTCGTTCCAACACCATCTGTATGTAAGGCCAGAACATTATTACCTATAGTTATTAATCCAGAATAATGACCAAACCCCCCAGTAATTTTGCCAATTTTTTGAAATGAATAAGATTCACTAATCATTTTTCCAATCATTCTTTGTATAGAACGAATTTTTGGAATATTTACTCCTGCTTTCTTATAAGTATGAATAGGTGAATTAGACAATTTATCATTAGTTCAGCCAATTTATAGCTAATAAAACTTTTTTGAAAAAACATATCTTAACTTTTTTAATCACTAACAACTTTAAGATTTATAAACTAATAAAAGATCGATTTAATAGTAATATTTAATTAAGTATAATTGAAATTATTGAGCATTTTAGATATTGCGAATTGTATTATTAAATTTATCAGAATGGAAGTATCAAGAGCTCAAGCTCACGGAGTAGTATTGGGATTAAGTGGAGGAATTGATTCGTCGGTTGCGGCATCTTTAGCTACCAAAGAATTGGGTAATCATAGAGTGATTGGATTAATTTTACCAGATAAAAAAATATCAGAACAGAAGGATATAGACGATGCAATTGACTTATCTAAACTATTGGATATACAATATCACATAATAGATATTACAAAAATTAAGCAAAAGTATATAGAGTTATTGCCAGTAGAAAAAATACCTTTAGGGAATCTTACCGCTAGGATTCGCATGACCTTGCTTTACTATTATGCAAATTTCTATAACAAATTAGTTCTTGGCACCTCGGATAAAAGTGAAATGGTGATTGGATATTTTACTAAATTTGGAGACGGTGCGTCTGATCTTCTCCCATTAGCTGACATATACAAAACCCAAGTAAGAGAATTGGGTAATTATCTAAATGTTCCCCAAACTATATTATTAAAAAAAAGTACGCCTTCTTTATGGCTAAATCAAACTGCAGAAAATGAAATTGGAATGGAATATGAGAAAATTGATGAAATTTTGAAGTTTATAGAGGAAAATAACTCCGCTATTATCAAAAAAGATTTAGGAAAAAACAGATTTAGTAAAAAAGATGTCGAATTCATACAAAATCTGATATCGAAAAATCTCCATAAAAGAAAATTGCCTAAAATTTGTTATATATCCGTAAAATAATTCTAGTGTTTATATCAAATTTTCTTTTTATGTCTATTATATTATTAATGTAGATTGTTTAGACCTAGCAGATCACTTTTAAGTAGGACAAATATTCTTCATCATTATGGTCTCAGGAAGAGACATTAGGTTAAACAGAATTACAAAAAAAGGGAAAATGGTTTGTATTCCTATGGACCATGGAATAACAAATGGGCCAATACAGGGCCTAGAAAATCCTCATGATATGATTTATCAATGTGAAAATTCTGGATTAACAGCTGTAATTGTTAATAAAGGGATTCTAAAGTCATTACCTAAGACGACTAGTGTAGGATTAATAACACACTTGTCTGCGAGTACTTCCTTAAGTCCTTATCCAAATAAAAAAGTGCTTATTGGAAATGTGGCAGATGCTATTAGATTAGGTTCAGATGCAGTTTCTGTTCATATTAATATTGGAGCAACAGAAGAACCCGAAATGTTAGAGATACTGGGAATGGTTTCTGATGAGTGTGATGAATGGAATATACCATTATTAGCTATGATGTATCCAAGAGGGGAAAACATAAAAAATCCATATGATCCTGAAATTGTAGCCCATGTTACACGAATTGGTGCAGAGGCTGGAGCAGATATAGTAAAATCGGTTTACACTGGAGATTTAGATTCTTTCAGATCAGTGGTAAAAAGGTGTCCCGTTCCAATTGTAATTGCAGGTGGACCAAAATCTAAAACTGATGCTGACATTTTAGAAATGTGTGCAAACGCTATTGAAGCTGGTGCTCAAGGTGTTACTTTTGGAAGAAATATTTTCCAACATGATAATCCTTCTTCTCTCGTAAAAGCATTATATGAAATTATTATAAACAGAAAAAATTATAGTGAGGTAATAAAAAACTTTGGACAAAGAAAAAGAAAAAAATAAAGAATTATTTATCGCTCCTCTTATGACTGTTCCTAATTTGGAATTATTTTTAAATAATTTCGATGAAAATGATACGCTATTTATAGATCCTACTAAACTAAAAAAAAGGAAAAATTTTAAAATAATTTATGAATCAGAACTTGCTGATATTATTATTTGCAAATCTATGGAGGACTTAATCAAAAATAAGACAAAAGATAAAGCCTTGGCCTATTATAAGAAAGTATTCTCCAATAAAGATATTGACGATATAGAGAGTGCAATCAATACTGGTGCCAATTATATTATCGTAGATGCTGATGATTGGAAGATTATTCCACTTGAGAATATAATTGCTAATTTACAAAATACAAGAACAAAAATATTTACCACTGCTAAAAATTCTGAAGAGGTAAGAACCATGTTTGCTGTATTAGAATTGGGCGTAGATGGGGTAATTCTCTCAACTGGAAACGTTAAAGACATCGAAAAATCTAAACAATATCTGAAACCTAAAAAATTTGAAATAAAAGTATGTGAAATTGTAGATTTTAGAGATGTAGGAATAGGAGAAAGAGTATGTGTAGATACTGTTTCAATGCTTGAAACGGGAGAAGGAATGTTAGTTGGAAGTGCATCTAATTTTCTATTTCTGTTACATAATGAATCAGGAGGTTCCTCTTTTACTTCCCCGCGTCCGTTTAGAGTTAATGCAGGAGCAGTATATTGTTATACTCTTCTTTCTAGTGGAAAGACTATTTATCTTTCCGAAGTAGAATCTGGAACAGAGATATTTATTGTCAATAAAGAAGGTAATTCTAGAGTTGTATCCGTGGGGAGATCTAAAATCGAAACGAGACCCTTGAGGTTAATTAAAGCAATTGGAGACAACATTCAAGGAACTGTTATAGTCCAAAACGCAGAAACAATTCAATTAATCAGGGAGAATGGTGATTTATTACCAGTTACTTCTATCAAACGAGGAGATAAAATCTTAGCATTTTTTAAACCTAGTAGGGGCAGACATTTTGGAATCGAAGTTGACGAATATATTATTGAAAAATAAACAATACTTTTGGTTTAATTATTATAATTTTTATCTCAAAATTATATCTCTTTCATTTGTAATAACTTAATGAATTGTTATTGTATAAATTTTATTTATTACTTAGTCGATTATTTTAAAGCATCCTAAATATTGATTAAAAATTTATTTTCCATTATGCAACTAAAGCATATTGTTATTGATAAAATTTTATCAGGTGATTGTAAAGAAATAGTCTCTAAAATCCCTAAAGGTTCCATTCAGTTAACGATCACTTCTCCTCCCTATAGAAATGCAATTGATTATAATGCACATATTTCTAAAAACGGATCCTATTATCGAGGAAAAGTTAACACAAATACAAAAGAGTACCTTGAGGAAATGATTGATATTTTTAATAAGAGAATTTACAATGCAACCAAAGAAGGTGGTTACTGTTGTATAGTTATAGCTAATGAAGTTGTAAATGGCACGCTCTTACCACTTCCTCATATGGTTTTATCACAATTAGTCGAACCATTTGGAAATTGGAATCTTCATGAAGAGATAGTTTGGCACAAAGTTACGGGAGGAACCAATAGATATGGTTCATTTGTTATCAATCCCTACCCAAAATATTATAGAGCTAATATTATGCATGAACTGATTTTAGTTCTTAGAAAAGGGAACGTTAGCAGTGGGAGAACGGAAAGAACAGAAACGTTACCTGCTACTCATGAAGAATGGACAAAGGAAATTGCAAATTCGGTCTGGCATATCGCTCCAATTCCTCCTGGTTATATAGAACATCCCTGTCCATTTCCTGAAGAAATTCCATACAGACTGATGAAACTATATTCATATGAGGGAGATATCATTTTAGACCCTTTTAATGGTAGTGGACAAACAACGAAAGTTGCTTTCCATTTACAGCGCCGATTTATAGGCGTAGATATCATTAATGAATATGTTAAGTTAGCTCGCTCTCGACTAAGTGAACCAATACATATTAGAGCAGAAGCGTTAATAGCAAATTGGAAAAAAATTCCTTCTCATCATAATTTATAATTTTATTAAGATTTAATTGCTTTTATTTATTTTATTAGTGAGATAAGTTCAAGTTAATAAAGTATTTAATATTAATGTGTACAAATAATTAAAATTTAAAAAATTTATATCCATTTAATTAATTGTATTAGTGAATAATTTACGTTGGCAGGAAGAATTTGTGTTTCAATTGGAGCAACCACAATTAAAGAATTATCTTCTTCAATAAATAAAGCATTAGAGTTAAGTGATTTTTTAGAAATTCGATTTGATTTTTTAGATGGGTCTGATATTTCTTCTTCAATTAAGATTATGGAATCCATCAAATCAAGATCTGTATTTACATTGAGGCCCCCAGAACAACAAGGTAAATTTAAAGGAAACAAATTTGAAAGACTTAAACTTCTAAAAATGTTGTATGATACAAATCCCCTGTTATTAGATGTAGAATATGATACCATTAATGCAGACCATTCATTAAATCATTATCTGAAAGACAAGTCGAATGTCCTAATTTCATGGCATAATTTTTTTAATACACCTTCTGACGCATATTTAGAAAAAAAGATTTACGACATGAAAAAATTTAGTAATAATATAAAATTAGTTACAATGGCAACTAATGTTAATGATTCTTTCAGATTATTAAATTTATATGAGAAATTTAAAGATATTAATTTAATTACATTTGCAATGGGTAGTTGTGGTATCCTATCTCGAATTTTATGTACATTTTATGGATCTCCTTTTACTTATAGCTCTCTTGAAAACATTATCGCACCAGGACAGTTATCAGTAATAGAAATGAGAAGAATATATGATAGAATTAACAAATATTTTCTAGATAATGTCATCACCAATTAAGACATATTGTATAATAGGTGATCCTGTACAGCATTCACTGTCTCCCTTAATCCAAAATGCTGCTTTTTCTGCGCTTGGAATCAAAAGTACTTATATTTCTTTTCGTGTACCTTCTCCTGATCTTAAAACATCAATAGAATCATTAAAATCAATTGGCATTGCGGGGTTTAATGTTACTATTCCACATAAAATGTCAATCCTTAAATATCTTGATAAATTGGATCCTACTGCTTCTAAATCAAATGCTGTAAACACGGTTAAAAATGACACGGGAAAATTGATTGGTTATAATACTGATATTTATGGTTTTATTCAGCCTTTGTACACAAGAAATATAGATTTCAAAGGAAAAAAAGTTTTGATAATTGGTGCTGGAGGAGCAGCTTATGCAATAGTCACATCTCTTTCATATGAAAGAGGAATAGAGAAGATCATTTTGGTGAATCGTTCCTCTGATAAAGCCTCAAAGCTCGTAGAACATGCATTAAAATTAGGATTAAATATACATAAAGAAGATTTTGAAAATCTTTCTCAAATTGCTTCACAATCAGACTTGATCATCAATTCTACTTCAATTGGGTTGAACAATGAAAGCAGTCCTATAGAACGCAATTATATAAATCCTAATAGTCTTGTCTATGATATAGTATACAAACCCATAGTCACTGATTTACTTAGAAAAGCTAAGGAAGTTAATGCAAGAGTTGTATATGGATATGAAATGCTTATTGCACAAGGGGCACAAGCATTCAAGATTTGGACTGGTTGCGATGCTCCTATCAATGCTATGAAAAATGCCTTATTTGGAATATTCGGAGAACCTACATGACTACTATTTATACGAAGGCAACAGTTCATGGTGCTATTTCAATAGTTAATGCTATTGCTACTGGGAAAGGTTCGGCTCTTGGAATTTCACTACAGGCACATGCAGAAATCTGTATGCGCCAAGGAGAAGGAAAGATCTTTCATAATAACAGGAATAGCGATTTGTTTAAATATATTATAAATAACAGCATTCCAAAAAAAATACTTCAATGTAATGATATTTTTTTAACTATATCTTCCGATATACCCATTGGATTTGGATTGAAAAGTTCGAGTGCAGTCTCTTCAGCTGTCTCATTAGCATGTTATGGACTATTAGAAGGAAACATTGATGATTTTCAAGTTTTGGATACCGCAGTTAACGCCTCACGAAAAGCTAAAGTAACAATAACAGGAGCTTATGATGATACTACTGCATGTTATTTTGGAGGATTTGTAATAACAGATAATTATTCTAATAAATTAATACGGCGAGAAAATGGACCTCCCGATTTATTATCTCTTATCATTCTTCCTACTAATTCAAAGCGAAAGAATCCTTTAAAATTAAAAGTTTTACCCGAATTTTTCGAACAAGCTATTCAATCAGCAGAACATTCGGATTTTTGGAAGGCTATGACTCTTAATGGACTCTTAGTATCTTCTCTAATGGGATATGATTATAGTCCCATTTTGTTTTCCATTGAAAATGGAGCGTTATCAGCTTCAATTTCTGGAAATGGCCCATCAATCGCAGTTATTATTGAGAAAAAAAATCTAATTACAATTAAAAGTATGTTAGAAAAATATGGAAAAATATTAGTTTGTGAAATTAATAATACCAAAGCGAGAATAGAAAAAAAAATTGGCTAACCTAGAAATTTATAAATCTGTTCTGGAAGGTAATATAAAATGTCCACCAAGTAAAAGTTATACTCACAGAGCAATTGCTATTGCTTCTCTGGCAGAAGGAAAATCTACAATTAGTAATCCACTTATTAGTAGAGATACCATGGCAACTATTTCAGGTTGCAAAATTCTTGGCGTAAAAATTGAAAAATCTAATGAAAGTGTTAATTGTATCCAGATACTAGGGAAAAATGAATTTGAAACCCCAAAGGATATAATTAATGCGGAAAATTCTGGGACAACCATTAGAATTTTAACTTCAATGGCCGGTCTAGTAAAAAAAGGGTATACTATTCTCACTGGAGATGAAAGCCTAAAGACAAGGCCAATGAAACCTCTCATTTCGGCTCTCAATCAATTAGGTGTACATGCATTCTCTTCAAATGAAAAAAATACTCCTCCTTTAATAGTAAAAGGTGGAGGAATTAAGGGTGGTTTGGTATCGATAGAAGGAAGTATTTCAAGCCAATTCATATCTTCTCTTTTAATTTCCTGTATTTATGGTCTTAAAGATATTGAAATAAGGGTTACAGGAAACCAGGTATCTATACCATATATAATTTCAACTATAGAAACAATGAAAAAATTTGGTGTATCCATAAAACACGATAAAGAATATTTGAATTACAATATCACTTCTAATAACTATCGTCCTACTGATTTTACTATTCCTGGAGATTTTTCTTCAGCATCACTTATTATAGCAGCAGGTGTTTTATGTGGAAGAAAAATATCAATAGAAGGAATGAATTTTCATTATCCACAAGGAGATATGGAAATTATTGATATTGTTAGAAAAATGGGTGGAGATATTACCGTAAATAAGGAAAAAGGAGAAGTGATTGTCTATGGATCAAATAGCCTTGATGGAATAGAATGCAATCTTATAAATTGTCCAGATCTCTTACCAGCAGTCTCTATTATTTCTTTAAAATCAAGAAAGCCAGTTCGGATTTTTGGAATTTCACATGCTAGATTCAAAGAAACTGATAGAATTTCAATTATTACTAAAGAATTACGAAAAATGGGAGTTAATATAAGTGAAAAAAAAGATGGATTGTTACTTAATCCAGTAAGATGTTTAAAAAATGTAGAATTTGACTCTCATAATGATCATAGACTTTTTATGGCATTTACAATAGCATCTATGTTGACTAATAAATCAATAGTGAGAGGAGCCCAATCTATAGATGTATCTTATCCTTTATTCATAGAGGAAATTAAAAGACTTGGTGCTAATGTAAATTTAACGAAATAAATTCATGACAATGAAATAAGAAAAACATTCTCATAATTCTTTAAAAGTCACCATTATATAGGACTACTATATCTTTGGGTATAATGTTATGGGTGGAAACAGTATAGGCGAAAGATTCATAGTAACTTGTTTTGGAGAAAGCCATGGTAGATGTATAGGATCTATTATAGATGGTTGCCCAGCAGGTCTTCCATTGAAAGAGGCTGACATACAACCACAGTTAGATTTAAGAAAACCTGGACAATCCACTATTACAACCCAAAGAAAAGAAAAGGACAAAGTGGAAATTCTTTCAGGTATATTTAATGGTTATACAACTAATGCTCCTATATGTATGATAATTTGGAATCAAGATTCAGATTCAAGACCATATGAAAAGATAAAAACAATTCCAAGACCAGGTCACTCTGATTACCCTGCTATGATAAAATATGGTGGATATGCAGATTATAGAGGGAGTGGTAGATTTTCTGGGAGATTAACAGCAAGTTTTGTAATGGCAGGAGCCATAAGTAAAAAATTATTGAAATATGTTCTAGGAATCGAAACAATTGCTTATACCACTCAAATAGGGGAAATATCTATGGGAAATATTTCTTTTGAGAATGCAAAAGAAGCCCGTTATACGAATGAAGTGAGATGTCCTGATTTATCTACTGCAGAAATGATGAAAGATTCCATTATGCATGCAAGAAAGTCAGGAAATTCGTTAGGAGGTATAGTAGAATGTATTAGTATTGGATTACCAGTGGGATTAGGAGAACCTATTTTTTCATCATTAGAATCAGATTTATGTAAAGCATTATTTAGTATTCCTGCCGTTAAAGCAGTAGAATTTGGTTCTGGTTTTGAAGGAACAAAAAAGACAGGTTATGAAAATAATGATTTATTTATAAAAAAAGAAGAAAAAGTGGTAACATTAACCAATAATTCTGGGGGCATTTTAGGTGGTTTATCTAACGGCATGCCTCTCAAGATCCGCATAGGATTTAAACCTGCAGCCTCAATTGCAAAAACTCAAAAAACTTTAGATTTATCTTCAAATTCTTTGGTAGATCTTCAAGTTCCTGGCAGACATGATCCTTGTGTTGTTCCCCGGGCGCCTCCTATTGTTGAAGGAATTGTATCCATAGTTTTATCTGATCATGCAATTAAAGCTGGATTTATTCCCATGGTTCTAAAAGGTTATTGAAATGGTTGAACCAAATAACTTAGATTATTTAAGAGAGGAAATGCGAAATATTACGAACCAAATAATTAAATTGGTTCATAATAGAATGGAAGTAGCAAAAAAAATAGGCAATATTAAACAACAATTAAGAATTGAAATAGAAGATGAAAAAGTAGAACTTGATATAAAAAAAACTGTCCTCAAACTAACTAAAGAGATAGGAATGGATGTTGAATTTTCTGGCAGACTTTTGAATCTTCTTCTTTCTGAATCGGTAAAATTACAAAATGTTCAAAATACTAGTAACAAAAGTTCTACTCATATTGCTATTTTTATGAAGGCTAAAGAGCTTGAAAAAACTGGAAAGAAAATAATTCATATGGAAGTTGGTGAACCTGATTATCCTCCTCCTTTAAATGTTAAGAAAGAATTAGCAGAAATATATGACAAGAAAAGGTACCATTATACTGAAATTTCGGGACTCCCCCAACTTCGCCAGGCGATATCAAAAAAATTTTCGAATATTGTTCCAGAACAAGTTTTGGTTACGCCAGGAGGTAGGTTTGCTGTTTTTTGCGCAATTAGCTCGCTCATGAAATCGGGAGATGAGTTAATTAATATCGAACCCTCATGGCCCGCTTATAAAGAATGTGCAGATTTTATTGGTGCTAAAACGAGAGGATTAAAAACCACTCTGGAAGATAAATGGGAGCCTAATTTAAAGATGTTGGTAAACCTAATAAATATTAATACGAAAATGATTATAATAAACTATCCTAACAATCCCACAGGAAAAATACTTGATTCTCACTTACTGGAGAAAATAGTTTCTATAGCAAGAGAATATAATTTATTTATTTTAAGTGATGAAGTTTATTCAGATTATTCATTTGGTACATATAATAGTATTCTAGACTATCAATATGACAAAAGCATTATGGTTTCGTCTTTTTCAAAGACTTATGGAATGACAGGATTCAGAGTAGGTTATGGAATAGGAAATAACAATATAATATCAAAAATGCGCAAAGTGCAGGCTACCTGTATTACATCAGTAGCAGAACCAATGCAATATTCAGCTTTAGGAGCAATAGGTGATGATATTCAAGGCAATATTGATTCTATTCAATCACGAATAAATCTAATTTGCAAAAGATTACAACAAATGAAAACAAAATTCATCGTTCCAAATGGTGCAATGTATATTTTTCCAAAAATTTTAATTGAAAACTACTCGGATGATATTTCTTTAGTATACGATCTATTGCAAAATGGGGTAGCAATAGCTCCAGGAAGCGGATTTGGAAATGCTTATAAAAAATTTATTAGAATTTCTGCATGTCAATCTCCAAAGTTGCTAAATGAGGGTTTGGACATTCTAGAAAAATATCTTAAATAAGGTAACCAAACTAATATGAAAGAAATCGCTATTATTGGGGGAGGCGGTCGAATGGGCTCCTGGATCACAAAGTATTTGGTCAATAATAAAAATTATAGAATAAAAGTATATGATAAAAATATATGTTCAATTAAGAGACAACTCCACGTAAAAATTGAAACTGATTTTAATGCATGCGTTCAAGATTCTGATATAGTCATTTTATGTATTCCATTGAGAATTATACCACAAATGATAGATGAATGTTCCCAAAAGATGAAACCAAATTCGGTTTTAATAGATATTTCTTCTCTTAAAAGTAATTCTTTTAAATCTCTTTCTAAAATTCAAAATTCCATTTCGCCAATTTGTATACATCCTATGTTTGGTCCAGGAGCATCTCATACATCTCGCTTAAAGACTCTATTCATTCCAGTTCGAAATTATACGAAAGAGCTTGAGTTTGTAAGGCAATTGTTTCCAAATTTTGAAATTTTGCCGATTGATAATGCGATTAAGCATGACCATATTATGGCTGTAGTTTTGGGTTTAAATCACTATATGAATATAATCTTTGCAGATGTTATTGCATCAAACAAATACAACGATTTAGAATTTTACTCCGGAAATACATTTAGAATACAATGTATTCTATCAGAGAGTATTTTAAATGATGATATAGAGTTACTCAATTCTCTTTTTATAGAAAATCCATTTATAAAAAAAGAAATAAAAAACTTTCATAATAAGTTCTTAAAATATTCTCAAATGATAAATGATAAGAATGACAAAAAATTAGCAAAATACTTAAAAAATGTTAAATCTTCTATTAAAGAATACCATGATCTAAATTCCTCTTACGCCAAAATGTATAAATTTATAGATTTACTAAGTGAGAATAAAAATTAAAATTATAAAATAGAGTATGGATCTATCTGATTTATTCTCCATTCTATTTAACTAAATATATTATCCAAAAACTGTTTTTGTACTTAAATGATAGAACTTATTTCATTACTTCATTCATCGTAATGTCACATAATTAGTTATTCTTTTTCTCAAGCAGGGATATCTAGTGATTTCGTTTTTAATTTTATCCAAATATTTGGCAAAAACCTCATTCTGGATATTGGCAATTTTAAGTAAGTTTTTCAACGAATAAGATGTGTAAAAATAAATGAAAAGTTAATCTTTCCTATTTGAAATTTGGTTAAAAAATTATTAAGAAGGTTCTCTTATTAAAAACTGTAAATTGCTCGTAACGAGACTTATTTCATAACTAGAGCAGCTCTTTCAATTATATATTGAAGAGTATTTTCTTCATTAATGAAGTCATTTTTATATTTTATTTTATATTTCTCAATTTTTTTTCTTAAAACCAAATTGTCAGTAAAGAATTTATCATGCGAATTTCCAAATAAAACGACAAGTTTTTGGTAAATCCTATTAATGTCATACTTCTTTGCTAATATAACAAAAGTAATATGTTGATCAATCTTTAACCCGCCCTCTTTAATGGCTTGAGATATTTGATTAGTTCCTATAACCCTTAACAAAAAATCTAATTCTATCTTATGTGAACACATCAGATTTCTTCTTTTTGCTAAATTTGAGATACGCAGAACCTCAAAAAGATGTTCATAGTTATAAACAATATCAACATTTAATGCTTGGATGAAAATATTAGGAAACTCTTTTCTCAAATTATCAATTATCGAAAAATCATTATATCGAGCCCAAAAGACAGTATGAAAATATACATACTTATTTCCTAGTTTTAAAAAATCCACCATTTCTTTATTACAAAATATCTATCCGCCATGGATAATTGTGACTATTGTAATGACGTCCCCAGATTTGATAATTGTATCGTTACCTCCACTAACAGAGGAATCAACTCCATTAACAGTTATAATTAGATTTTGTTCATTTAATATTTTGCTATTTCTGAAATCATTTTTTAGTTCTTCTATAATTTCTTTTATAGTGGATTGTGGTTTATCAATGACTATTGAAGTTTTTCCAGTTACAAATTTTACTCCACCTAATAGTTTTAGTGTAATCAAAATATTTAACTTTCTTCAATTTGACTTTCAGAGTAATCAGATTGAGATTTTTCCTGATCGGCTTCTCGAGTAAGTTTTGATGTTATATATCCTGCCATCTTATTTCTGAGAATTTTAGATCTTATTATTGCTAAACTTAAAATTGTTTTCTTATTTTCTTCAAAGTTTGTGGTAAATCTATCAGGATAATTTTCCAAAAGCTGGATTGATAATCTTTTTACGCGATCCATGTAGTTAATATATAAAAAATTTGACTATTTTATCTTTGTGATTGTAGTAGAATATTGTAGTTAATTATACCTACAAGCGGAATAGCCAAACCAATATATACTTAGATATGTAAATTAAAGGCGTTAGTAGTAATTTACCGATTTACTAAATAAATATTCAATAAATGTAATATTTATTTTTAGTCATCTATAACCATAAAAATAGCTGAAGATCTCTTTTTTTATAAAAAACAATACATAATAGATTTATTCCATTGTTTGCAGTCAGATGATCTATATTATTGCAGTAATAACCCTAATAGTAATAATAAACTTTAACAAAACTATTTTACAAAAAATATTTTCATTTGAAATTTTTATTGATATTATCTAGTACGTTAATTATTATGCTCTCCACCATTCAAATCCAATAAACTCAACAGTCCGATCGCTTATTCGAGGTATCGCAATAATAAATTGTTTTTTTACGGTTGTTGCTAATCTGCCTGCGAGAACAATTGTGGAAGCAGTAATTAGTTCTTCCTTTGTCAGAACTTGAATAAGAAAGGGCGCATGATCAACTCCAGGACCTTGTTCATAAACTGCAAAATCACATCCAAATTTTATTCCAGGAGAGACAATATAACCTTGGTTTCTTAAATTTTGAAAAACAACATATTTTGAATCAAATTTATCATACTGTTTTTTACAAATTATCTTTAAATCTTTTAAAGGTAAGACTTTATCATTTAAAGTTATATGTAATTCTCCTTTTTGAATCAAATAATAACTTTCCATTAAATCCAAAATGAGAGGAGATTCAAAATTAGTTCCTTTTGGTTTAGGTACTCCTAATGGCTTGCCGTAATAGCCATTACCAAAAAGGTATCTAGATTTCTCTATATCTTGAATTATTATTCTATTTTCTAGAAGTTTTCCTTGTATCTTTTTATATTTCATTATTTTATTATAACTCACACAAATATCGATTCGCCCTCAAACATATCTTGACAATTATTGGAAATTCTTTTATTTTTACATATCGTCCAAATCAATAAACCCATTTTTATGTATTGTTCTATCAAAAGATTTTATTAATATGTTACTAGCCATAATTATTAGAACTTCATAAATCTTAAAGTTATCAAAAGCTACTACTTTATGATTTTTTTATAATTTTCATATCCAGGTCTTCTTTTTCTTTTCTTATACATCGTAATGTATCAGTATTCTACACTCCATAACTATAGTTGTTAAATCTGGAAGTGCTGCTAATATTTTTATCTATACTTATCTTTCCTTTATAACGCTAATTAAATCATTTCAATAGGTTGATGCTTCTTTTAAATTTATAATTTTAGAAGATTGGATTTTAAAAATTAAAACAAATTTTTTTCATTTATTATATTTTCTCGAATTTCTATCATGTCTCTTAAGACAGCGCTAGCAGTTTCTATACCACCCGCCCCTCGCCCGATTATTGTCTGATTCCCTGCATACTCCAATGAAAATGTCACCGAATTTAAAGTTCCGTTGACACAGATAGGATCTAATTTCGACACTTCCATAGGCTTAACTACAAGTTTTTTATTTTCACAGCTAGCAATAAGTTTGATAGCATTCCCTTTTTCTAATGCTTTAGAAACCTCGTCAGTTTTCACCTTTGTAATGCCACTTGTATTAACATCCTCAAGTGTAACTTTCATTCCCATTAACCAATTAGCCATTATTACCAATTTCGCTGCAGCATCAAACCCCTCTATGTCTAAGGAGGGGACAGTTTCCGCATAACCCTTTATTTGTGCATCCTTTAGCGCCTCTTTGAATGTCAGACCTTCTTCCATTTTACTCAAAATAAAATTTGTTGTTCCATTAAGTATACCTTTAAAAGAGACAATTCTATCTCCTTTTAAGCATCTCTTAGCAAATTCAAGAATTGGAGTTCCTCCTCCAACTGTTCCACTAAACTTAAACATTATTCCATTATAGTTAGCTAATTCTATAAGAGATGGAAAAGCTACTGAGAGTGGTCCTTTATTTACAGTAATAACATTTTTACTATACTTCATGGCTGATGTAATATGAGATAAACCTGGTTCTCCATCTTTTAGATTAGTAGGAGTCAATTCAATAACTATCTCGGCATCGATATTTTCTATTATTTGTAGAGGATCTAGTTGTGAAGTTTTATTTTTAAAATATTCACCAACTGTTCCTTTATTTCTTTTTATTTTTAAAAGCCTCTGGATATCTAAACCAGAGGTATCGATTGCAGAACCTTTATTGTCAATGCAGGCTACAATCCTAGGCTTCATCCCATAGAGATTATATAAATCTACTAATTTAGAAAGCAATAGTTTAGTAAAACTCTGACCTACAATTCCATACCCAATTAAAATTATCCTCAATTCTAAATAACTATATGATAAATAATGATATACTTATATTTTATAATCAAAAATCTGAGGACTCCCCCTAAAGTTGTGAGGAAAAGATTTTTAAAATTGGAAGAGATCTTGTAGATGAATTAACAGCACATTATAGTGTATACAAAACTAAATAGAATAAAGTTTAACTTGTATACCTGATGAAATGAAGGTATAGTAAATTTAATTTGATCGAACTATTCCTTATTTTAGTTATAATTGGATTTGGATCAGGCATTATAGGTTCACTCATAGGAGTAGGTGGCGGTATAATCATGTCACCGGTTTTGACATATATGGGATTTTCTCCTGCTGTCATTGCAAGTTCTAGTTTAATTGCCGTAATGGCGACCAGTATATCATCTACATTAACATATATTAGAAAAAAATATATCAACTATCAGCTTGGACTACTACTAACCCTACCGGCTATACCTGGCTCGATCGTCGGCGGATTTTTTTCTAATTTTATTTCATTAGAGTATTTTAAAATTTATTTCGCTGTATTATTAATAACCGTAGGACTATATATATTTTTTAAAAACAAAATTATTAATACAACCCTAGATAGAACTCCAAAACCTCTTTTTTATTTAATTTTAGTTTTTGGAACTTTTAGTGCAGGGATTATATCGAGTTTTTTTGGGATAGGAGGAGGAATTATTTTTGTGCCGATTTTAGTTATTATTTATAAACTAAAAATGATCAATGCTAGTCCTACAGCTCAGTTTACACTATTGATAAGTACAATAACAGGACTGTTGACTCATGTTCTTCTAGGACACCCTGAGTATAGCTATGGGATTACTCTAGCTTTTGGTGCTTTCTTGGGTGCCCAGTTAGGTTCAAGATCTATTCATCTAATTAACGAAAATATATTGAGCAAATTATTATCTTTTTCTTTAATAACTGTAGCAATTAATTTGATAATAGATTATATCAAAAGCTTTAAATGACATTTCAAGTTTTGGAATTTTTCCATATACAGTATGTTGATTTATTAGTTATATTTTCATTTATCTTAACAGAATTTAGTTGTTGTATAAAATGATTTTTTGAATCTTTATGAATAGAATTTTTAATATGATCCTCAATATTATTAACGTAAATTAATTCCTCACATATGTTACAATAAATTTTTTCTTCCATAATTATAGCTCTCTTATTTTGTAAAATATATCATTTTGTATTAACAGGGTGGATCAAGCCCATAGATATTGATTCCTTAGATAAATCTATGTGAAAGTTGGGAAAAGTTAAAATTCATCCATTTGTCAAATTCAATGATTAGGATTAATTAAAATGAAATATCCAAAAGTTGTATTATCTGCTGATCGTACTTTAATGTCTCCTTATCGGGGAATATCTCTAGCTTCTTTTTTTGGTTGTGCTCCTGCTTTGGATTTCAATAGAACTAAAGATTCATTCTGGTATTATATTTTAAAAAATCAAGTAACCCCAAGGGTGCTCTTTGATTTCATTTGCAATCCAATTGGTCATAATAACGGTAGAGCGAATTTTGCTCCTTATGGATTGAGAAAATTAGAAGCATCTCTATTAAGCGATGGTTATAATCCAGATGATGTAGTTGTTGCCCATCCTGATTATATAGAGAAATTTATTGGTCCAGAAACAGAAGTAATAGGTACATATGAAATGGATCCGTTGGGCATGGGTCCAGTTACTATGACTTTTACATTTGGAAGGAAGATGATGTCTTATGACGAATTATATAATAGGGAATTACATTTGCGTATAAACGCTGCTAAAAATAGAAATGGTAGTAAAGCAAAGGTAATAGTAGGTGCATCGGGGACTTGGCAATATAACTACGATCCTGCTAAAATAGAAGAGTATGGACTTTACGGTATTGTTGAAGGAGATCTGGGGGGAATAGGACCAGAATTAGACGGAGTGGGATCAAGATCTTTTGAT
>Ga0111539_10003702_pt1 | contig 20104 bp, 22 predicted proteins | sample RhiMethybrSRZTD1_FD_79667 | JGI IMG/M metagenome (GOLD analysis project Ga0111539, IMG submission 79667) | Populus rhizosphere microbial communities from Tennessee, USA - Rhizosphere MetaG P. TD hybrid SRZTD1 (version 2) (version 2) | ecosystem: Host-associated > Plants > Roots > Rhizosphere >... | reverse complement strand
TTGGTATCGCCGCCAGCAGGCGCCGCGCCCGTGGGCGCCTGACCAGCCGCGCCTTGACCACCAGCGCCTTGACGACCTGCGGCCTGTCCGGCCGGTGGCGCCTGCGCGCCGCCTTCGCGTCCCGCGGCGCCTTCGCGTCCCGCGGCGCCCTCGCGTCCGGCCGCGCCGCCGCCTTCACCCTGCCTCCCGCCGCGTCCGTTGCCGCGCGGAGGGCCGCTGTTGGCGCGCTGCCACACGCCGGAGAAGTCGGGCTTGCCGTCAGGCGTGCGCGGCGTCGGGGCGGTCCAACGGACGTTGCCTTGTGCGTCCCGCGGCACGCTGGGATCCGGATGCTTCGCCCACTGCGCGCTGACCGAGATGGTGCAGGCGGCAATTACGTATACGACACCGGAAAGAATGGTCTGCAGTCTCAACTGTCACCTCGTCGCGAAACCAGGGCCTGGCTGACTGGCCTTATGCTAATACGACTGCTCTGGCGGCCCGTTGACCGCACCTGGCGCGCCCACGTGGCCGACCAGGTCGGCCCAGCCGGAAACGGTGAGATCGACGTCGCGCAACGCATTCGCGTCGCGGGACGGATTCTCGCGTCCCTGCGGGTTGAACCAGACGGCCGTCATGCCAGCCGCCTTCGCGCCCGCGACATCGGTGTCCAGTCGATCACCGACAAACCAGATGTCCTCGGCCTTGACGTTCAAACGCGCCGCGGCCGTCTCGTATAACAGCACATTCGGTTTCCGCACCGAGTAGTCCGACGACACCAGGACGAACGCCAGATGTTCGGTGAGCCCGTACCGGGCGAGCTCGTGACGGATCACCGGTTCTCCGAAGCTCGTGTTGCTGACGACGGCGAGCGGAAGTCCCCATCGATGAAACTGATCGAGCGCCTCGCGGGCACCGGGCATCGCCTGCGTTCGTACTGAAGCGTTCCAGAAACCGAGCTCCAACTCCGGCATCGGCGTGTCGAAGCGAATGCCGAGAAAGTCGTGAATCAATCGCGTCAGCCCCGGCCACGCTGTCTCGATGTACACCTCATCTCGGCGCGCCGACACCTTTGTGGCGACGCGGGCCGCCCGTTCCATGACGCGATCGAGCGTGACGTGCGGCGGCCGATACGAGGCGCGAGACAGCAGCCACTCGTTGCCGGCGCGCAGATCGACGCTGAGTTCCTCGACCAGCGTGCCGCCGTAATCGACCAGCAATCCTTTCGGTGTCATAGAATGCGCGGATGGCCGCCTTGTCCTCCGGCACACTGGATAGTCGCACGCCGGTTACAATTCGCGGGAATTAATCCCGACGCGATGGGGTTAGGAGCCGTATGAAAAGCAGAATCCTCTGGGGAGTGATCGTCGCAGCGAGCCTGTCGAGTGCGGCCGATGCGCATTTCGTCCTCGTGCAACCGGCCGCGTCGCTCATGCAGAACCGGCTTGGCGATCCGCAGAAGATTGGCCCGTGCGGTGGCGTCTCAGCGAATCCCGGACGCGGCACACCGGCGAACCCCGGCGCGCCCAGCGGAGCGATCACCAACGTGAAGGGTGGCACCGATCTGCCGCTGCTCGTTCAGGAGTCGATCTTCCACCCGGGTCACTATCGCGTCGCGCTGGCCAGGACGATGGCGCAACTGCCGAAGGATCCAGAGGTGACCGTCGTGCAAACGGCGAACGGACCTCGCTCGCAGTCGGCCGTTATTCAGAATCCGCCAGTCGCGCCTGTCCTGCTCGACGGAATCTTCGCCCACACCGAGAAACCGGCCGCGCCACAGACCTTCGATAACATGATTCCCATCCCCAACATCACCTGTCCGAACTGCGTGCTCCAGGTGATCGAGTTCATGGCCGACCATCCTGGAATTGCTGTCGATGGTGGTCATAACTACCACCACTGCGCGATGCTCAACATCACCGCGGATCCCGACAAGCCAATCGACAAGCGGTGGTAAGAAGCGTTCTTCGCGCGACGGCGGTATCAGTCATCCTGCTGATACCGGCCGTCGTGTCCGCGCAGCCGTGTCCTGGCGGGCGGCTGCTGCTCCTCACCAACGGAAAAATTCACACGATGGATGCGAAACGCACCGTCGTGTCGAAGGTGCGCATCGCGAACGGCCGCTTCGTCGAAGTGGGCGATGCCGCGAACGCGTCGGGTGGTTGCACCGACACGATCGATCTGCGCGGCAGCACGGTCATCCCCGGAATGATCGACAACCACTTTCACGTGCAGCTGGTCGGCAGCCGGCCGGGCTATGAGACACGCACGATCGAGACCGCGTTCTCGATCGCGGAGGTGCAGGACGTCATCCGCGAGCGGGCGAAGAGCGTACCGGACGGCGCATTCATCACCGCGATTGGCGGCCTGCAGCCGCGGCAGTTCGCCGAAAACCGGATGCCGACACTCGCCGAGCTCGATGCGGCCTCGCCTCGACATCCGGTCTACATCCACGTGGCGTTCAACGGTCCCGCCGCGACGAACTCACTGGGCAAGAAGTTCTTCGAGAGTCGCGGCGTCACGGTCTCGGACACCGGCGTGATCGAACAGAACGGTCCGTCATGGGACGCGCTCGACTCGCTGCGGGCCAACTGGACGCTCGCCGACACGAAGCGAACGATGCGCGAGGTGTTCAGCTACTTCAACAGCGTGGGCCTGACCACCGTGCACTCGGTGCTCGGTTCGCAGGAGCGTGGGCCGGCGCAGTATTTCGGTACCACCGATCACCGGCCGATGCTGGAACTGAAGAAGGAAGGCGGGCTCACCCTGCGGCTGCGGCTCTACTTCAATGCCGGCCCCCGCGTGGACAAAAAGCCTGGCAACCCGGAGCTGCGCGACGTCCTCGACAGCTTGTTGCCCGATCTTGGCGACGATCTCGTCAAGACCGCCGGCGTCGGCGAGCACATCGTCGATTGGCCGCTCGAGGGTGCGGTGCCGCTCGGCGACGAGTACTACCAGTCCACGAGGCTCATCGCGCAGCGCGGCTGGCAGATGATGGAGCACAGCTTCGACGAGGCCAATCACGCGGCGCGCGCCGACGTCTGGGAGCGCGTGAACACAGAGTTTCCGCTGACGAATCTGCGCTGGACGATTGATCACGTGAACACGATCACGCCGGCAACCATCGCGCGCATGAAGACCTTGGGCGCGGGCGTCCGCGCGCACGGGTGGCGCGTGTTGAGCGGATCCAAAGGGCTGGCTGGGCCGCCGTATCGTCTGCTGCTCGATAGCGGCATCCACGTCGGCGCCGGGATGGACGGCGCGCAAGCGTCACCCATCAACCCGTGGCTGCACGTGTATTACATGGTGACCGGCAAGAATGTGCGCGGCGACGTGATTAATGACGGCCAGCAGATCACGCGGCAGGAAGCGGTGTGGCTCTACACCGGCGCGAACGGCTGGTTCTCACGCGAAGAAGACACACTCGGCACGATCGAAGCGGGACGGCTCGCTGACCTCGTGGTGCTGAATGTGGATGTGTTCGATCCCAAGGCGGTGCCCGACGAATCGATCCGTCGCGTCCACTCGGTGCTGACGATCCTTGGTGGCCGCGTCGTGTACGGCGATCTGAAGAGACAGCGTTGATCGAGCAGTCTACGGTCTACGGGCTACGGTAAACACCTCGCCCCGAAGACCGAGACCGAAGACCTACCGTACCACCCGCAACTCTCCGCTGGTCAGCCGCATCGGCCCGAACGTCGGCGTTCCCAGACGTCCTGCATCGATTCCCACCGTTCCGTCGAGTTGATAACCAACCGAGCCACGCGTGGCCAGCTGCCGCACGACCGACGCGAGTCCGGGCACGTCGGCGAAGTCGATGTACAGATCGAGTGGAACGATCGATTGCTGACGCGCGGTGAGCGGCAGGCCAAGAGGGAAGTCGCCGGTAGCGGCGCGCGTTCCCTCGACCGACAGCGTCGCGGCCAGCGTGCTCAACGTGAAGCCGAACGCGTTTGGGTTGGTCACTTCGAGCCAGATTCGGACACCCGCACCGCCGGTCGGCTGGCGCAGCGACGGAGCGATCAGTCGAATCTCAGCGGGTTGATTGTCCGCTTGCCGGAATGTCGGAGGCTGGACGATCTGCGCGAGTGGACCAAGCGTCGCGCATCCGCCGGTTGCGGCAACCACAGTCGCAATGATGAGCGTGGCGCGAAACATGCCTGTGCAAGTGGTTTGGCTCAAAGGCGGCCCTAGTCGGACTCGGCAAAGACAAGCGCGTACCCGTTCGGATCCCTGACCACGAACTCGGTCTGCCCGTACGGCTGATGGCACAGCGGTTCGATGATCGTCACGTCATCGAGCCGTGAGAGCGATTCAAAAAGCTCGCGAATGCCGTGCGTGTGAATGTAGACGTTCCATACGCCGCCCTCGCGCTGGTCGTAGAGATCCGGCTTGCGATAGCCGTCAAGCTGTTGGAGAAAGATCGAGACGTTGTCTCTTCTCAGAATGCAGAAGAAATGAGGCGGTGATGGAGGTGTGGCTTGCGCGGTGAACCCGAGCTTCGCCGAGTACCACCGCATGGTTGCCGCGATGTCGGCGACCAGAAACACCGTGGTGGATCCTCCGAGTCTCACCGGCGGGTTCGTTCCCATTCGGCGAACAGCTTCCGCATCCAGGGACTGTTCTCCTGGCAGATGTATTCCTGGATCTCGCCCTTGTCGTCCCAGACGATGTCGAAGCCGATCGTCCACGGTTCGATGTAGGCACCGGGATCGTCGATCGTGGCTTCGTAACGCAGCGTGTAGAGATCCTTGCGCGTGAAGCGCTCGACGAGATGCAGTCGATCGGTGTGCGGATCGCCGACCATGTCGATCCAGCTGCCTTCGTTGAATCCCACGACATCGACGACGAGGGTGTCCTGCTCCCAGTGTCCGACTGAGTGTCCAAGCCACGACGGGTTCAGCACGTCAGGCTCGGGATGTTTCCGGCCGTCCATGTAGATGTTCCGCCAGATGTGCGTGCCGCCTTCGTAGATCATCACGATGCGTTTCTGCTCGGGCATCTGCAGAATCTCCATCGGGAACGGCGTGGTCATCAGCCGCGGTCCTGACGGCGGCATGCAGTAGCCCTGCGGGTCGTACTTCGAGAGCTCCGTGCGACGCTGCATCGCGATCGCTTTCGCCCACGGCTGATAGGGAATCTCTTTCGGGTGCATCAGGACCTGCGTGTAGTCCTGGAACTGCTTGAGGTGCCAGTAGCCCTTGTTCGGCTCGATGGGGCCGAGATTTGGTGTGCCGTCTGCGAGCCGGGGGGCGGGCGGATACGGTTTCGGCGGCAGCCGCGGATCGGGATTGACCTGCCCCTGCGCGGTCTGCAGCAACGCGATGACCGTCGCAACCGTCCCGATGACACGAGCGACGTGATGGATTGTCACGCGCGGAATCATCTCACCGAAGTCGCACGGTTTCATCAGGGATTCATCAGGACATCTCCCGCGCGGCCGCGCACGCTGAAGCTCTTTTGCACGGGAGGGTTCTATGCGTGCATTGGGGTTTTTCGCGCTCGGGTTGATGGCGTTCGCGTCAGCACCGCACGCGGCCGTCAGTGAACGGCCGGCGTTCACGCCCTTCGAACCGGGACACAGCGACATCGTCCTCGCGGCGCGGCTGAATGGGCGAGGGCCGTTTCGATTCCTGCTCGATACGGGGTCTACGCATACGGCAATGTCGGCGGAAACAGCCGAGGCAATTGGGGCGCCTGTCGTCGCGAAGGCGGCGATGGGCTCAGCAGCGGGCAGCCGCGAGACGCTGGTCGTGCATGTGAAATCGCTCGAAGTCGGCTCGATGACGGTCTCGAATCTTCTGGCATCGGTGATCGAGCTCGCTGAGGTTCATCGTGGAAGCACGATCGACGGGGTCATCGGGCACGATGCTCTCGGCTCGCTGCGCTACACCATCGACTTCCGCCAGCGGCGGGTCGTGTGGGCCCCGAGCGACGCAACGGACGCCCGCGGCAGTTCAGTGGAGCTGCAGACGAGTGGCGGCCGTTTCCTGATTGCTCTGCCTCAGCGGCAATCGCTGTTGCGACTCGTGCCGGATAGCGGCGCCGCATCACTGTTGTTGTTCGCCCCACACGCTGCGCTGCCCGTCACGCCTCTGCCGACGCTCGCCACACTCACAACGATGTCCGGACACACCGACGTGCGTATGGCAACCGTCCGCGAACTACACGTGGGAAGCCTGCTGCTCCGCGATGTTCCGGCTGTGGTCGCCGGGCGCGACCGCTCCGAGCCGGTTGAGGTCGATGGCCTGTTGCCGCTGCATCTCTTCGATCGCGTGACGGTCGATGGACCGGGCAAACGACTGACTCTCGAGAAAACCTAGGAAAATGATGGTCTGATGTTTTTGTGATGGTGGCCGCCGGGGCAACCGCCGGCGATGCCGCAGCGTCTGTGTATGAGACTGTCCGGCTGAAGCCGGACACTACGTGCTCCGTGACGTCACGATACCGTTGGGACGACTACGTTCTCGACCTCGACGCCTACCGCCTCGAACGCGGCGGCGTTGCGGTCGCGCTTGAACCGAAGGCATTCAACCTTCTCGCTGTGATGGTGCAGCGGCCGGGTCACCTCTTCACCAAACAGGAAATCTTCGACCTCGTCTGGCCTGGTACCGCCGTCACCGACCACGCCCTCACCCGCATCGTCGCGCAGATTCGCCGGGTCTTGGGTGATGAGGCGCGCGAGGCGCGGTTTCTCGAAACGGTGCCGACGCGCGGCTATCGATGGATCCATCCGATTGAGACCGTCGATACCTCGGCCGCAGTCGTTGAGTCACCTGCGTCTGCATTGCCTCTGATCCCTCGCGTGTCCCTCGTCCCGGTGATCGCGCTCGCCGTCGCGGTGGTCATCGCGTTGGTCTGGGTGTGGCGCGACGAGGTGCTCGGCCGCGAAGCCGCGCCGGTTGCAGGCGGACATGCCGTGCAGTGGCCTGTCCAACTGACCACGCATGCCGGTCTGGATCTGCATCCCGCACTCTCGCTCCAGAATGACGCGATCGCGTACGTCTCGGATCGGACCGGCTCGTTTGAGATCGTCGTGCGCGCCCTCGATGGATCGGCGACTGAAACGCCGCTGACGAGCGATGGTGCGCAGAACGTCCAACCAGCCTGGTCGCCAGACGGGCGGTTTATCGCGTATCACTCGCAGCGCGGCGGAGGAATCTGGATCGTGCCGTCGCGTGGTGGGACGCCGAAGCAGATCGTGGCCGAAGGCTCCCGGCCTGCATGGTCGCCCGATGGTGCGCAGATCGCATTTCAGTCCGACGAGCACGCGGATGCTGCACCGTTCGGCTTCGCCGCGCAGAACGGATCGACGATTCAATTGATCACCGTCGATGGTGGAGCAGTCACGGCATTGACGCGCAGTGGCATTCCGACCGGCGGACACGCCGCGCCGACGTGGAGCCCCGACGGCCGATACATCTGCTTCGCCGTGTTCGATTCGGGGCCATCGAACGGACTGTGGCTCCTCGATCGGACGAGTGGTGCAGTGCGCATCCTGCATCGCCGCGACGAGGTCTACGAATCCGTGTTCGCGCCAGACGGATCGTCCATTTACATCGCCGGTGGAGACGCTCTGATCATGCGGCTGCCCTTCGATGCCGCCAGAGGCAGCGTCAAAGGTAGTCCGGAGATCATGCCCGTTCCGGGAGTTCCAGGTGTGCGCGGGTTGTCGATCTCCAGCGACGGTACGCGGCTCGCCTTTGCCGGACTCGGTTTGAGCAGTCAAATCTGGGCGCAGCCGATGCATGCCGACGGGTCGCCAGCAGGAGAGCCGCGAGCGCTGACCAGCGATACGAGCCGCCGCAACTCGGTGCCAGTGATATCGCCTGACGGGACAAAGGTCGCGTACATGTCCTCGCGGCGCGGCGAACATCCGAACCTCTGGATGATGGACGTCGATGGACAGCATCCGCTGCAGCTGACATCGGACAACGAATTCGAATCGCAACCAGAGTGGTCGTCTGACGGCACGCGCATCCTGTATCTCGCGCAAGGCGGCAATGACGAGCGCGTGCTGGCGGTCGACGTTGCGACGCGAACCACCCGTCCGATCGTGCCGCTTGCCGCGCTGCGGCCCTCGTCTGGTGCGTCGCCGCCTGTGGCGCCGCTCGCGGAAGTGCGGGTCTCGCGATCGGCGACGCGAGTCGCCTTCTCGCTTCGCGATCCGCCAACCGGCCGCCGCGTGCTGTACGCGACTAACCTCGAGCCGATGTCCCCGCGTCGTCTGACTGATGGGTCGACGTCCATCGGCTATCCGTCGTGGTCACCGGACGAGCGGCATATCGCGGTCGAGATCAAAGAGGGGAGTTCCACACAGGCCGGTGTGATCGACGTCGAGACCGGCATGCTTCGCCGGCTGACGAACGCGAGCGGACAGACGTGGGTGCGAAGCTGGTCGCCGGATGGCCGCCGCCTCGCGGCCGCGGTGCTGCGCGACGGTCAGTGGAGTGTGCGTGGGCTCGACGTGCGCAGTGGCCGCGACCAGATCATCACACCGCCCGGTCCGCCGCGTGTGTTCGTCCGCTATCCCGATTGGTCTGCGCGCGGCGACCTCATCGTCTTCGAGCGGTCCGAGATGACGGGCAACATCTGGCTGCTCGATCGCCCGGCCGACGCTGACTGATCCACGCTTGGCACACTCTCGTAGAGGCGAGTCTTCAGACTCGCCCGTCATCCCTGCTGTTCGGAATCGCCGGCACTGGCGTTAACGGTGTAACGGGCGCTCATCGGCCGTCACCCAATCAGCGAGGCACTATGACGAAGACCTCGACGGCGATTCTGATCGTTCTGCTGGCTATACCCACGTGCGCCCGCGCCGATGCGCAGATTGGCGAATGGATCGGCGAATACGCCATGAAACACGACGGGTTCGAGGGCACGCTCCGAAGCCCGACGCGATTGCGAAGAGGTACGGCCCGCTCGCGCCACGCGCGCTGAAGCTGTACGTCGGCGCACCTACGAACAGGGCGTGTTGGCGATCGGTCCTCCGGCGAAGGCGACCGAGGCCGATGCGCGCCTGTCCGACGTGATGCAGCGCTACTGGACGAATTTCGCCAAGACCGGTGATCCCAACGGTCCAGGCCTGCCGAAGTGGCCGACGTTCGACGCCAAATCTCGCGACTACGTCGAGTTCGCGACGTCAGGCGCAACGGCGAAGCAGGGGCTCCGCCGTCCGTTCTGCGAGCTGTTCATCGAAAACGTGCAGCGCGTGATCGGGAAGTAGCGACTCTCAGGCGCCCGCCATCTGCGCCATGGCCTTCTTCATCGCGTTCGCACTGACGTTCTTGATGTGGGTCATGACCGACCACTCGTTGCCGAAGGGATCCTCGAATCGTGCATTGCGATCACCGTAGAACTGATCGGTGGGTTCTTGCACCGAGCGCGCGCCCGCGCCCAACGCTTCGTTGTAGGTGGCGTCGCAATTCTTGACATAGATTGCCAATGAGGCCTTCTTCGGCGGGAACTGAGGCGGCATCGGGCTTCCCATCATCAACACCGCGTCGCCGAACCCGAGCTCGCAATGCGCGACGGATCCGCCTGGTCCGTCGAGGCGCAGCCGTTGTTTGGCGCCGAGCACTTGCTTGTACCAATCGATCGCCCGCGCGCAATCGTCGAGCACGACCACCGACGACAACACCGGGTAGCCCTTCGCAAGCCAGGAAACCTTCGCGGGCTTCTTCGCTGCGCGTGTGGCCTTCCGTCCTTTCGAAGTCTTCTTCGCCTTCTTCTTGGTCTTGGCCATGATGTCCTCCGGGGGTAGTGAATAGTACCCGCACATTCAGGACTTTTCAGCACACCCATCAAGACATCCCTTAGGGATCGAGCCACGATGGTCGAGCAACGAGGCGAATCGCTCACGTCAGCCTCTTGGAGGAAGCTATGCCGATCCCCTACCGACCGTCGGCCGTGAGACTCGGATCCTTCGCTCGTCACGCAATCGCAGGGGTGGTCACGATGTTCGTCCTCTGCACTCCGGCGCTGAGTCAAACGGTGTCGGAAGGCGTGCTGGTGACCTATCGAGACGTCGCGATTCCTGAGCAGATCGGCGACGCGATCGCGCGACACGCCGTCGCTCCGACTGCTGCCGCCCAGACCCCAGCCGGGCGCGCACCAGCACGACGACGGCTGGGACGATGGGCGACAATCCCTGGGGCCTTGTTAGGAGCCATGCTCGGCGGGGCCGTGGACTGTCTGGTGACACGCTGCACGGCCCAAGTTCCCAACGGTGTGTGGCCGGGGATGTTTGCAGGAATGGCGATCACGGCGTTCGCCCCGCGCCGGGTGGCGGGAACGTTCCTGGGCGTTGGCGGAGGCATCGTCGCTGGAAGCCTGATCGGTGGCGCGATCGAAGGCGATTGCCGTGCGGACCATCCATGCACGAAGGGTGTGTTGATAGGCGATACCGTTGGAGCGACAGCGGGTGGTCTGCTCGGGTATCGCTTGTCCGGTCAATAGAAGCCGTCGCCGAACACCATTGGGGGAACGACACCTAAACACAACGGCGTTACTCGCGGGTTGCGACGGGTGTGGGTGGGTCGACCGTGCTGATTCCGCGGTAGATCTTCCAAGACCCGTCGGACTGTCGCTGAAGAATGCGCATCAGTTTGCCGCTGGTACTTACCGTATCGCCACCGGTACGCGGACGCATGCTGTAGTGATGCGTGCCCCATTGGAACGCATGGTCGCCCAAAACCCTGACCTCCTGGATGTCGAGCTCGTACTCGACTATTTCAGGACTCTCCATTCCCTGAAAGGCTTGGGCGATCACTTTGCGCCCACGCATGATCGGCCCAGCCGGCTGAAGCAGCACGATGTCATCCGCCAACCGCGTCGACGAAGAACAGGCGCTGCGCGGCGAGCAGTAGTATCAACGTGGCAGTTCGATTTCGTCCGCGTTGGATCCGTCGGGGGTCGGGGCGGCTATGGCAGTTCCTTCGGTCGCCAATGGCCCATGAGCGTGCCTCGGGTCGACGGTTTGAGATCGCGCCACTGATCGATCGGTAGGACAATCTGTGCGAGAGCGGCGGTCGGCAAGTCCAGCCGCTCGCCGGTCAGTTCCTCGACCAGCTCCTCGAGCCCAGGATTGTGCCCGACGATCATCACGGTGTCGGCACTCTCCCGCACCGTTCGCAGTAGCGAGAGGATGTCGGTCGGGCTAGCCAGATAGAGATGCTGGTCCAGCAGGATTTCTCCCGTATAGCGAGCCGCTTCTGCCATTGCCTCGGCCGTCAGGCGCGCCCGCACCGCGTCGGAGCTGATGACAAGATCGGGTATCAATCCGTACTCCCGCACCAGCTCTCCCATCCGCGGCCCGTCCCGCCGTCCGCGCGTATTCAGCGGTCGCTCATGATCATCACGCGCCGGATCGTTCCAGCTCGACTTGGCGTGCCTGAGAACCAGCAGAGTCTTCATCCTCACAGAAGTGTGACGCCTTCGACGTGGTCGGCGTCAACGTGGGATTGCTGCGTGATGAAATCTGCCCGAAGTCTCAACGTGAAAGGCCGAAGGCTCGCACGAGGGAAGTTCCGGCTGAAGCCGGACACTACGTACTACTCGATCGACTTGACGATGTCCTCGACGACCTTCTTGGCGTCGCCGAATACCATCATCGTCTTGTCCATGTAGAAGAGCGGGTTGTCGATGCCGGCGTAACCGGAGGCCATCGACCGCTTGTTGACGACGACGGTACGGGCCTTGTGCGCTTCGAGGATCGGCATCCCGTAAATCGGGCTGCCTTTCTGTTCGGCGAGCGGATTGACGACGTCGTTCGCGCCGAGAACGAACGCGATGTCGACCGCGCCGAAATCGCCGTTGATGTCTTCCATCTCAGCGACCTGGTCGTAGGGAACTTCCGCTTCGGCGAGCAGCACGTTCATGTGGCCGGGCATGCGGCCGGCGACGGGATGAATCGCGTAGCGGACGTTGATGCCCTTGGCGATCAGCTTCTGCGCCATCTCTTTCACCGCGTGCTGCGCGCGCGCGACGGCGAGGCCGTATCCCGGGATGATAATCACGCTCTCGGCGTTGCCAAGTAGGAACGCGACGTCTTCAGCCGAGCCCGACCTGACTGGCTTCTGCTCGGCGGCTGCACTCGTGCCTTCGGCCGCACCGAACCCGCCGAGGATCACGCTGATGAACGAGCGGTTCATCGCCTTGCACATGATGTAGGACAGGATCGCGCCCGACGAGCCGACGAGCGATCCCGCGACGATGAGCAGCGGGTTGTTCAGCGAGAAGCCGATGCCGGAGGCCGCCCACCCGGAGTAGCTGTTCAGCATCGAGATGACGACCGGCATGTCGGCGCCGCCGATCGGGATGATGATCAACACCCCGAGAACGAAGGCAATCACCGTCATGATGATGAATGGCGGCCAGTGAGTATCCGGCTGGGCGACGACGAAAAGGAAACCGAACGCGATCATGACGATCGCCATGATCAGGTTGAGGATGTGCTGACCTCTGAAGACCACCGGTGCGCTCGAGAACAGCCGCATCATCTTGCCGAGCCCGGCCAGCTTGCCGAACGCGATCACCGATCCGGAGAACGTCATGGCACCGACGAACGTGCCGATGAACAGCTCGACGCGATTGCCGGCTGGAACCGGATCCTGAATCCCGAATGCGCCGGGATTGTTGACGACCGCGATCGCGATGAGCACCGCCGCGAGACCGACTAGCGAGTGCATGGCGGCGACGAGCTCGGGCATCTGCGTCATCTCGACGCGCTTGGCGACCAGCCAACCGACGAGGCCGCCGACGGCCAGCGCAGCCAGTGTCAGATCGATGCGGCGTGTGATGAGCAGCGTGGTGGCGACCGCGATGGTCATGCCGGCGATGCCGAAGCGGTTGCCGCGTCGTGCCGAGAGCGGACTGGAGAGACCCTTCAGGGCGAGGATAAACAGCACGCTCGCCACCAGATAGATGAGCGCGATGACATTGGGGGACAGAGTGTCGATCACTGCTTGCCGCCCCGCGAATCCTTCTTCTTGAACATTTCCAGCATCCGCTCGGTCACCAGAAACCCGCCGAAGGTGTTGATGGCGACGAGCGCCACCGCTATCGCGCCGAGGATGCTGCCGCGATCGATCACCCCGGATCCGGCAGCGAGGATCGCGCCGACGATGATGACCGAGCTGATGGCGTTGGTGACGCTCATCAGCGGTGTGTGCAGCGCGGGTGTCACGTGCCACACGACGTGATACCCAACGAAGATGGCCAGCACGAAGACCATCATGTTGGTGATGAGGGGATCGACGGTTATTCCGTGCAACGTGGGTTAGCTCCTGACCAGCGCGCCGTCGATGCAGACGAGCGTGGCCGCAACGATCTCGTCCGACCGGTCCATCGTGAACGCACCGGTTTTGGGATCGGCGAGAAGGGCCGTGAAGTTCAACAGGTTGCGGGCGTAGAGCGCGCTCGCATCGGCGGCGAGTGTGGCGGGAAGATTTGAGGGCGCGACGATCTTCACATTGTGACGAATAACCGCCTGGTCCTTGACGCTCAGCGGGCAGTTGCCGCCCTGGCGTACCGCGAGATCGACGATCACCGAGCCGGGCTTCATGCCCTGGACGGTCTCTTCCGGCAGGAGCACGGGTGCCGGCCGTCCAGGAATCAGCGCGGTGGTGACGACGATGTCCGCGGCCTTGGCGCGTTCGGCGATGAGCGCGGACTGCCGGCGTTTGTAGTCGTCGCTCATCTCGCGCGCATAGCCGCCGGCGCTGGCCTGGGCCCGGCGTTCTTCATCCGAGAGCGCGACCTCGACGAATTTCGCGCCCAGCGATTCGACCTGTTCCTTCACGTCGGGTCGCACGTCGAAGGCCTCGATCACCGCGCCGAGCCGTTTCGCGGTCGCGATCGCCTGCAGTCCCGCGACGCCGGCGCCCAGCACGAGGACGCGTGCGGCCTTCACGGTGCCGGCCGCGGTCATCAACATCGGCATGAAGCGGCCGTACTCGTAGGCCCCGACAATCACCGCTTTGTAGCCGGCAATGTTGGCCTGGGATGACAGGACGTCCATGTTCTGCGCGCGCGTGATGCGCGGCAGCCGTTCCATGGCAAATGCCGTCACGCCTGTCGCGGCGAGGTCCGACAGGTCCTCGTGCGGCGAGAGCAGGCCGACGAGGATGCTACCGCGACGCAACTGCGGCAGTTCCGATGGCTCTGGCCGCGCGACTTTGAGCAGGATGTCGGACTGGCCGTAGACGTCGGCGGCGCAGCCGAGCGTCGCGCCGGCGGCGATGAATTCGGAATCAGGAATGCTGGCGCCAATGCCGGCGCCGCTTTGGACCAGTACGGAGTGGCGGCCACCGGCGGTGAGTTTCTTCACCGTTTCCGGGGTGGCCGCCACACGTGTCTCGCCCGGACCGATTTCGGCCGGGATGCCGATGCGCATCGAGTTGAACCCCTCGGGTCGCGCCTGGATTCAACCGCAGATGGCGCCCTCGGTGATTTTATATGATGCGAGGCAATGGATCTTGGACTGAGGGACAAAGTTGCGATCATTACCGGATCGAGTCGCGGACTTGGCCTGGCGAGCGCGAAGGCGCTCGCCGCAGAAGGGTGCCGCGTGACGCTCTCCGCTCGCACCGATGCCACGCTGCACGCCGCTGCACGCGAGGTGGCGAGTATCGCCGGCGATGACGATCGCGTGCTCGCCGTGCGCGCCGACCTCACGCACGAGGAGGGCGTGCAGCGCGTCATCGATGACACGGTGGATCGCTTCGGCGGGCTCGACGTCCTCGTCAACAGCGTGGCGCTGGCCCGTGGCGGTGGTCTCCTCGAGACGTCCGACGGCGAATGGCAGGCGGCGTTCGATCACACGTTGTTGCCGGCCGTGCGTGCCTCGCGACTGGCCGTCCCACACATGACGCGGCGAGGCGGCGGATCCATCATCATCATCGCCTCCATCTTTGGCCGTGAGGCCGGCGGACGCATGACCTACAACGCTGTCAAAGCCGCGGAGATCAGCCTGGCGAAATCACTCGCGCAGCAGCTTGCTCCGTCCAACATTCGCGTCAACAGCGTGTCGCCGGGGTCGTTTCTGTTCGAAGGCGGATCGTGGTGGAAGCGGCAGCAGGACAACCCGGCAGCGATTGCCGAGTACGTGAAGCACGAGCTGCCGTTCGGCCGTTTCGGCAGAGCCGATGAACTGGGCGACGTCGTCGCCTTCCTCGCCTCATCGCGTGCCAGCTGGATCAGCGGGACGTCAATTGTCGTGGACGGCTGTCAGAGTCGATCGTTCTGATCCCGATCCGGGATGTGAATGAGCCAGCCATTGCGCTGCTGCCGGCTCGTCCGTCAGTTGAACTTGATCCCGACCGTGAAGTCGATCACGTTGTGCTTCCAGCCCCGGAAACCGGATTGCCCATCGAGCGTGACGCTGCCGATGCGGCTGAACCGGAAATCCACGGCCGTCGTGAGTGAGAGGTTGCGACCGAGATAGATGTCATAACCAGTCCCGACTATCGCCCCAACACCGGTGCCGCTGACGTCGACGGCTGGCGATTCCTCCAAATCGTCGAAGAACGACCCGCCTACTCCGCCTTTGACGAAAACCCCAGACGACCGTCGCGGGTAGTACGTGATGGCGCCATCGAGATCGACGATGCCGGCGTCCTGGAACACACCATCGCGGATCACGCCGATCGATGTGACGTTGAGTTCCATGCCGATCAACAACTGCGGGGTAAGCGTCCATCCTGTGAGAATGTCGAAGGCTCCCTTGCGGGCTCGACTAGGCAGATTGATACCGTCGGACGTCGACACGTCTACAGAACCGAGCCCGATGCCGGAGCCAATCCAGAAGCCTCGCCGATCTTGGGCGTGCGCAGTCGATTCCGTGGCCGCATTCAAGATGGCCGTCAGGAGCACGATAGCTACTGCGTATCGCATGCAGACTCCGTGTGTGTGCCGATGTCGCCCAGGTAATCGTTACGATCTGGATAACGCCGGAGTATAGCGGTTCGAACGGATGGGCATAGCGCATGATGTGCGAAGACGGGGCGCCTAGAAGGAGAGTTCGAGCCGGTTCAGTCCCTCGACGAGATCGTCTTTCGAGGCGGAGCCGAAGGAGATCCGCAGGCATCCTTCGCCGCTTCGGCCGAATGCTGCTCCAGGAATCGTGACGACGTGCGCCTCCTCGAGCAGGCGAGTGGCGAGCGCCGTCGAATCGGTGCAGCCCTCGACGCGCGCGAAGGCGAAGAAGCCGCCGCCCGTCGGAGACCACGACACCGTCGGGATGGTGGAGATGCGCTCGGCGACGAGCTGACGCCGCCGCACGAACTCCGCATGAAACTGTGTCGCATACGACCAGTCGTCGCGAAGCGCGCCCTCGGCCGCCATCTGCGAGATCGTCGGCGCACAGATGATCATCGCGTCCTGAATCTTCGTCGCCTGCTCGCACACGGAGCGATCGGCAAGTACGAAACCGACGCGCCATCCCATCATCGCAAACGACTTCGAGAACGTTCCGATTACCACTACGTTGCCTCGCCAGTCGGCCACGGATGCGGCGCTCCAGTGGTCGCCGTCGTAGACGAACTGCATGTAGGTTTCGTCGCTGATGACGAGAATGCCGCGGCCGGCGAGCTCCCGCACGATGCGTGTCCCGTGCTCGGCGGTGACTGGTGCACCAGTGGGATTGCTCGGATTGCAGAGGACCACGGCGCGCGTGCGCGGTGTGAGCGCCGGGGCGATGTCGTCCCAGGTGAGGCAATACGTCCGTTGATCCGCCAGCGGCGCCTCGATGGCGACCGCACCTGACGCCTGTACTTGCATCTGATGATTCGTGAAGTACGGTGCCGGCAGCACGACCTCGTCGCCCGGGTTCACCAGCGTCGTCAATGCCGTGGCGAAGGCGTGATTGGCGCCGGCCGTGATGACCAGATCCTCGAAGCCACAGGAAATGCCGAACTCAGCCAGCCGTTCGGCGAGTAATGCCCGTAACTGTGGACGTCCCGGGTCCGTTGAATAGAAGTGCACGTCGCGCGCCTGGAGGGCGGCTTCGGCCGCGCGCAGCGCGGAGGGTGGCGGCGGAAAGAACGGCAGCGCCTGGCCAAGCGAAATGACGTGATGTCCCTGCGTTCGCAGCTCGGCGGCGCGCACATTGAGCGGATCGAAAGGCGGCAGTTCGATGTCGAGCACGCGCGACGGGATCCGCACGTTTGAACGATATCATTCGCCCATGACCGTCGAAGCCCCCTCGCTCCCGCGTCCGGTCGGTGCTTTGTACGATCGGCAGTTCTACACCGGCATGGCGATCGCCGCGGCGGTGGTCGTCTTCGTCGGGTTTGCGCCGACGTTCTTTCTGCGCGCGAGCTACCAGTCTACGCCGCTGCCCACGTATCTCCGTGTGCACGGCTTCCTGTTCACGACGTGGATCGCACTCTTCATCGCGCAGACGTCGTTCGTGGCGGCGCGGCGGACGTACGTGCATCGTCGTCTGGGTTGGGCGATGGCGACACTCGCTACGGTGATGGTCGTCGTTGGCACGACGGCAGGGATCTGGTCGATGCGCCGTCAGGTCGATGCTGGCTTTGCCGAACAAGCGCACGCGTTTCTCACCACGCCGCTCTTTTCAATGGTGGCGTTTGCGGCGTTTGTCGCCGCCGCGATCAAACTTCGCCGCGATCCGCAGACACACAAACGGCTGATGCTGCTCGCCACGATTAGCATCCTCGACGCGGCGGTCGCGCGGCTGCCGTTCGAGTTCCTGCGGACCTCGAACTGGAACTATCTACCCACCACCGACGTGTTCCTGTTCGCGGCGATTCTGTACGACGTGGCGTCGCGGCGCTCCGTGCATCCGGCGTACATCTGGGGCGGTCTCCTCCTGGTCGTGGAGCAGGGGCTGCGAATTCCCGTCGGCGACACCGCCGCCTGGCAGGCGATCGCTGGCGCAATGATCGGAGGAGGGTAATTGCGCCGCAATTATCGGAGGGTAATTGCGCCGCCATCATCGGGGGAGGGTCGTAGCGGCGCCTGGCGCCGTAGCCGCGCGGAGCGCCGCCACCAGCGTGGTCGCCGCGTTGCCCAGCAGCACCGTGTCCACGCCGGCGACAATCATCGTGAAACCCTTGTCGATGTACGGCCGCACGGCTTCGGCGGTCAGGCCGAAGATCCCGAGCGGCAGGCCCACGGTCTGGCAGGCTGTCCGCACGCGTTCGATCGCGGCGCGCACATCGGGGTGGTCAACCGCGCCAGGTAATCCCAAACTCGCCGAGAGATCGTACGGCCCGATCAGTACGCCATCGACACCGTCCACACGCACGATCGCTTCGATATCGGCGACGGCACCCCGGTGCTCGGCCTGAACGATGACGGCGGTATCGTCGTTGGCGCTCTGCATGTATTCACGAACCTTCAGGCCGTAGCGATGGGCACGGGCGATGCCGAGCCCGCGTTGGCCAATCGGCGCGTACTTCGCCGACTGCACGATGCGTCGCGCCTGATCGGCGGAGTTGACCTGTGGCACGATGATGCCGGCGGCGCCAATATCGAGTGCTTTCTTGATTGGCACATCGTCCCCAGACGTGAGGCGAATCACGCACGGCGTCGAGCCGGCGGCCTGCAGCAGCGACTGCATCTGCGAGGTGTCGAGGGTCGAGTGCTCGGCGTCGATGAAGAGCCAGTCGAATCCCGCTTCGGCCATCAGTTCGGCGACGGCGGGGGAGTTGAGCGTCATCAACGGCGCGAAGAGGGTTTCGCCCGATCGCAGCCGGGCGCGAAATGACTGTGCCATCGATTAAATGTACTCGACTCTCTCACAGTGACGGTCTCACACGGAGGCACTGAGGACACGGAGGCCACGGAGTCGGCAGGGCGGCGGCCCTGCGGGCCGCCATAGGGACGCGCGTAGCGCGGCGCCCTTCCGTTCCGAGACCGTCACTGTGGATGGGATCGACAATAGCGTCTCTGCAATCTCCGCGGCCTGCGTTAAGTCTTCATGTTCTTGGTCCAAAGAAGACGTAGTAGACCGGAATCCCCGCAAGCACTATCGCGAATGTCGCGCTGGTCCATAGCGGATCGGTGATCAAGGCGTTGCCAACCAGGTACGCGACACCGGAGATGAAGACGGCGGGCAGTACCGGGTAGCCGGGAACTTTGTACGGACGTGGCAGATCGGGCCGCCGCCGCAATCGATAGAGCCCGGCGACGGCGAGCCCGTAGAACGGCCAGATCGACAGGACGAACGTGTCGGAGAGTTGTTCGAACGTTCGAGTCAGGACGAACGCGATGCCGAGCAGTGCGGCGAGTGAGATGGCCACGTACGGCGTCCGGTATGTCGGGTGCACGCGGGCCAACGCTTTGAAGAACAGGCCTTCGTCAGCCATCGCGAAGAACACTCGCGGGGCTGTCAGCATGATGCCGATCAGCGTCCCGAACGTTGACACGGTGACGACGACAGACACGAATGCGACCCCGAAGCGGCCGATGATCGCCTGCATCGTGTCCGCCGCAATCAGCGGCGACCGCGCCAGCCGTTCGATCGGACTCACATACAAGTAGGCGAGGTTGGCCGCGAGATAAATCGCGATGACGGCCAGCGTGCCGCCGATGATGGCGCGTGGCAGCGTGCGCTGCGGGTCCTTGACCTCTCCCGCGGCGAACGCGAGATCGGCGAAGCCGTCGTAGGCATAGAGCACGGAGATGATCGCCAGCCCGAACAGACCTGGTTGGACCGGTGCGGCAGATGCCGTGACGTGTGCGAACGACGCGTCAGGCCCGCCGAGCAGGAAGGCCAGCAGCGTCAGACAGGTGAGGGCGCTGAACTTGGCCACCGTCGAGGCCGTTGTAAACGCGGCACCGACCTGGGCGCCACGAATGTTGACGATGGCCGAGAACGCGATGGTCGCAGCTGCGATGATGTTCGTGCGCGTGGGGACCGGCGTATAGCCAAGCGAACGCTGGAGATACTCGCTGAACACCGTCGCGACCGCTCCGGTGGCCGAGGCGCGAATCAGCACCAGCTCGGACCAGCCAAACAGAAACCCCGCGAGGCGTCCCCAGCCGTCACGGAGATAGACGTACCAGCCGCCGGTCCGCGGGAGTGACGCCGCCAGCTCGGCGACCGATAACGCCCCGCACAGCGAGATCAGCCCGCCAAGAACCCAAACCGCCAGCA
>Ga0111539_10003701_pt1 | contig 20105 bp, 7 predicted proteins | sample RhiMethybrSRZTD1_FD_79667 | JGI IMG/M metagenome (GOLD analysis project Ga0111539, IMG submission 79667) | Populus rhizosphere microbial communities from Tennessee, USA - Rhizosphere MetaG P. TD hybrid SRZTD1 (version 2) (version 2) | ecosystem: Host-associated > Plants > Roots > Rhizosphere >... | reverse complement strand
TATGTGTCAGCAATTGGAGCCGGCACCCCCGTCGCCACGCACAAGTCGCGAACGAGCGCACCATTCGGGCCAGTTCGCGCAGTAGCTCGCACGTCACACGGATCGCCCTGTCCTGGCGGTGAACCGATCTGCGCCTGCGCGCCGAGCTGGTTGTACAGCTCGCCGATGTTCGGCGCGCGAATCGCGTGCTCGAATCCCCCGCGGAAAGTAACGCTCTTCACCGGCGACCACAGGCCATCCGCCTTGTACGTCTCGACCTGCCCGGCGAACTCGTAGTCCGAGGTCCTGAAGCCGAGATTCAGCTCGAGTCTGTGCGCGAACGGCGCGTCGCGCAGCAGCGGTACGAGGAACTCGACGGCCGCTTCCTTGACGGATGTCGATCCCTGCGCGGGGAATGTCGGCAGCGTGCCGATGATGTCGCCGTTCTCGCGGGCTGGATCCGGATCAAACTCGAATTCGTTGTTGCGCTTGTCCAAAGTCAACGCAAAGCGCAGATCTCCGGCGGGCATCTGGAACAGCGAGCCACTCAGGCTGCCCTCGAAGATCGTCTGCGTCAGTTGCGTGTAGTCGTGCGTTTCCGCCTCCAGGTAAGCGCGACAGGCACCGGAGATGCTCGTCGCATTACCCAGCCCGAAAGGATTGAAGCCGCCAGTGCAGATCGACGCTCCGCCATCTGGTGCGGTCAATAGATTGCGCATGCGCGACAGCAGGATCGCCTTGTCCTGCGTCTCCACCAGATCGGTCGAGTCGTAAGAGCCGTAGATGTCCCACCGCCAGTCCTTGAACGGCAAGTCGCCTCGCAGTCCAAAGATGTATTGTCCGACCGTGAAGTCCGAGGGGAAGTTTCGGAACTCCAGCCCCATGTACCGCTGGTTCATCGTGAACTCCGCGTCCGGTTGCGGCCGGGATGCGAGGATCGTCCGCAAGTCCGTGGGGATGAACGGATTCGTTACGGGTACGGTCGGTACGACGAACAGAGTCGGAGACCAGCCTACTTGGCCCGTTGCTGTGGTCTTGTTGTACAGGAACTGCCCGTACGCGGTGAGGCTGTCCGTGACGTCAAAGTCGAACTTCCCGAAGAACGACTTGCGCTCCATCGGATTGACTACGAACTCCTGGTACGTAACAGGTTGGCGAACGTTGGCGCCCGTCGTGCTGAAGAACTGAGTAGTCGGTCCTTGATAGTTGATGGCACCGATCTGACCGAACAACGTGCCGTTGTCATTGAAGCCAATACTGCGTGAATTGAGCACCGCACCGGGCGCGACACCGTAGTTGCCGAACACAGTGTTGACGATTGCCTGCTGGGGCAAATTGGTTGGCGATGGGACGTAGGTACCCTGACCGATGAAAGAAGACAAGACACCCAATTGGTAGAAGTCGCGATCGCGGCCCCACAGGACATCGCGATCCGTATAGCCGGCCGACAGGAGCACGTGGCCTCGTCCCTCGGAGATCGCGAAGCCGGAAGAAATCCCATAATCGGCAGTCTTGGCGTCGCCACGATCGCTGATGCCCGATCGAACATCGAGCTGGATTCCCTCGAAATGATCGCGGGTCTTGAAGTTGACGACGCCGGACATGGCGTCCGAACCGTACACAGCCGACGCGCCGCCGGTGATCGTCTCGACACCGCCAAGGATGAATTGCGGAATGAGGTTCACATCGACGACCGCATTGGCATTGGACAGCGGCAAGCGTCTGCCATCGAGCAGTACCAGATTGCGTGTTTCACCCAAACCGCGCAGGTTGAGTGACGCGCGGCCGGCGAGTGCCACCGCGCCAATCGTGCTCTGCATCTGACCCTGGACGAACTGCGGCAACTGGTTCAGTGCATTCTCAATATTCACTGTGCCAGTCTGCGTGATCTGCTCCTGACCGAAGGTCACGATTGGACTGGTCGATGAGTAGTCGGGTCGCGCGATGCGCGAGCCTGTCACCACGATCTCTTCCACGTCGCCGGACGGTGTTGCAGTCGGCTCTGCCTGCTGCGCGAGGGCCGCGCTGCTCGCAAGTAACGTGAGCCACGGTGCTGTCCTGGTTGCCGATGTCCTGGTAGTCATTCATCGCCCCCCTGCCGGATGAGACTTATCTGAAGGCACGCATACGCGTCGCCACATGGACGCGCGTCGTTCGTGAGGCTACGCATCCATCTGCAATCTGAGTGTACGAACCAGTACGTGCGTGTCAAGCACACCATACGTTATGAACGCAACACTGCGCCAATCCTGCCCATGCGCACTCGTACGTCCACGGTCTGTGACTGCCAGTGGAGCCTCCCGCTCTCGCACGCGCACTTGGTTGCCGCGTAGACAGCGCCGGCGTGCATCGACCGCGTAGTCGTGAATCTCAGACGGAATGGTGGAGGGAGATCGACGAACACTAAGTTCGTTCGAGCGCTGCTATTCGCAATCCTGTTGAAGTCGTGCACGGCGGTCGTCGCGCATGACGGCTCGGATCGCGACCACCGCAATGATCGTCACCGCCGATGCCAAGCAGCTACGAAGCATTGGGCAATCGGTCAAGAGGCTGATTAAGAACCAAAGGGGCTGGGGGGTATCGCTGGGGGTATCCGACTCATCGGACGTCCGCAGCTCCAACGTGCTCAAAAACTTACGAGGGATTTGGAATCCGACCCGGGGAGCCATCCATAGACGTTCGTCGACATCCGCCAACGTCCAGTCGGTGGCTGAAAACCTCGTTTTCTAAGCTACTTTCGCGCTCCGATGTCCAGGGACGTCACCGACTTCGACCCGCAACCACAACTTTTTTGAGGTACGTTTCGGGGTATCCGAGATCGCGCTGAGCGCGTACCCCACACTCGAAACTCGCTGCAAAATACGAGATCGGCGCGGTGACTACGGTGCGCATAGTCCAAGCCATTCGAATCCGGCTTTGGGATTCGAGCGCTCCACCCGCTGATGGCTAAACCATCCTTGAGGAGGAGCAGTCCAGAGACTTCATTGCGAAGACTGACACCCTCAATCATCATGCCAAACGGTATTCGGGTGCTGCGGCGAATTGGCTCGTATGTGATGGATCCGTCTCGCATATACCGACGCAAGCAAATTGAGCGGGACACATCCATGTGGCTCGAACGCCTGGAGCGAACGCTTAAACGAAGCGAGAGTGGACAGTTTCGAGAGTGGCTGAAATCGAACGCGTGCCGCGAGGTCATCGTCGAGCGCTGCATCAACTTTCATGGACCTGAGATTCTGGCGGTCCTGAGCAAACTGATCCCGGAAGAAGTCGCGGCTGCCAAGCTCACGCCCCCCTCTCGTCGCCGCCGGACGCTTCTTGCCGCCCTCATCGGTATCTGCGGCGGTCTGCTTACGATGCAATTGCTGGGATGGATGCCATGGTCTACTTCAGTCGGCGCTTCGTCCCGTTTCGAGGGTGCGTTCAGCACGCCGCTCGATGTACGACGTCAGGTCAATCTTCCAGACGGCAGTGTCATCACGTTGAATACGGCCACGCTGATGTACGTCAACTTTGGAGTAAGCGAGCGCGCCGTCACACTGGTGCGCGGCGAGGCGAGTTTCGAGCTGAAGGCTGACGCCAATCACCCATTTCGCCTGCGCATTGGCCGGCGCCTGTTGCAGACGGAGGCTAGCGAGTTCGTCATGCACCGGCTGTCACGCGAGGAAGTTGCGTTCACGATTATCTCGGGAGCCGTGACGGTACAGCACGAACTTGCCGGAACACCTATGACACCGGCTCAACAGCGCGATACCTCCAGCTATGTCTCAGGCAACACAACCTTGCAGGCTTCGGAAGGCGGAATCATCGGCCTCGGATGGCAGACTGTCCGCCGGCTCGAGCACAGCGAGATCGAAGCAAGGTTGGGCTGGCGTCCTCGCAGATGGAGTGGGTGCGTAAGCGGACAATTCCGCACAGCTGCACGCCGGTCAATGCGCGGGTTCGCCGTCATTAGCCAAGGCACGGAAAGCTTCCGGGACGAAGGACACATCCGTCGCTTCGCGTACCTTCGCAAACATCGGCGAAGAGTGGGCTACCACCGATGCCGTAAGAGTTGATCTCCCGGAGGCTCAGCACCTGTTCTCGGCGTACTCAGACAAGGTTGCCGCGAGCGTCTTTCTTATTGGTGGTTCTGCAGTAAATCTCTACGCGGTGCTGGTGCGGCGTCATGCTCAGAGCTACTGCATTTTCAAGTTGCCGGAGCTAGGACTCACCAGTCTTCGAATCTCGACCGTGCAATACGAGCTTCGTCCTGATAGAGATCAGACGGCCAGCAAGATACCTAAGTGCGAAGCCCAATCCCTCACACGAAGTGTGCAGCTGCGCGGCGGATAAGAAGCGCGCCTGTCCTTGGGCGCGTTCACAATGTTCCTAGTGTCTTCCGCACTGCGGCTGGTGGCTGACCATCACCGCATCAAGTGTAAGGCCGCTGCAGCCATTCACATTGCAGGCATTGATTCTTCCATCTCCCGTGATGTTCGTGAAAATGCAAGAGGCACGCCGTGGTTCGGACATGACAACGTCGGTTCGAATCCCGGTCTGGGATTCGACTCGCGCCAGCGCGCCCCACAAACCAATGGCGCCCGACGTGGACGCAGCATTCGTTGCGTCCACATATGCACTCTGCATCTCGCGCCTACGACGCGAGCTGACGTCTCTCACCCAGATTGGATTGATGACGAAGACCCAGTTCTCCCTCTTGGCGTCCCGCAGTGAGCCCATCGACGTACACCTCCCGCGCGGCCGCACCGAAGTGATCGACGATCAGGTCCGAATGCCCTCCGAAGTGATTCATCGCATCCACAAACATTGCCAGCGAACGATCCCATTGATCGTTCAATCGCGGAGGCGGCGCGATCGACTCTGCAGAGCTCAACAACCCACTTCCGAATAGTGCGTTGATCTGCGCGCTGGTAAGCGTCTGATCAGTGAATTGAACAAAGTCGAGTTGGTTCCCCGGAACGCTGAACCAGTTCGTCACGCGGACGCTGTCACTCGGCGTGCCATTGCGCGTCATCAACAAATCGTTGCCTGACTGCGTGAAGGTAACCTGGGCGCGAGTCAGGTTTGTCACATTCAATCGATCCTGTGCGCTGTCGGTGCTCGAATTGTCGATCGTGTCTGCACCATGACCGGACGAGTAACTGTAGATGTCCGCTCCGTTTCCTCCCTTCAACGTGTCATTGCCCGCTGCCCCGGTAAGTGTGTTGTTACCGTCATTGCCAATCAGAGCGTTCCCCAGCGTGTTCCCTGTCCCATTGATCGCAGATGAACCGGTCAACGTCAGATTCTCGACGTTGTTGCCGATTGTATAAGTCACCGACGACTGCACCGCATCAGTTCCTTCGTTCGCATTCTCGGTGACCGTGATGCCGGTCGTGCGCCCGATGATGTAAGTGTCGTTGCCGGTGCCGCCCACCAGACTGTCGGTGCCCGCCGAGCCGGCATCGAGTGTGTCGTTCCCACCGCTGCCCGTGAGAGTGTTGCTGCCACCGTTTCCGATCAGAGTGTTGTCGAGTCCATTGCCCGTGCCATTGAGCGCAGATGAACCGGTCAAAGTCAGGTTCTCGAGATTGCCGCCCAGCGTGTACGTCACAGAAGCCTGCACGGTATCAGTACCCTCACCGGCATTCTCAGTAATCGTGATGCCGGTCGTACGCGCCACGATATAAGTGTCATTGCCAGTGCCGCCGACCAAGCCGTCTGTACCCGCCGACCCGCCGTTGAGTGTGTCGTTGCCAGCGCCGCCCGTGAGCGTGTTACTGCCGCTATTGCCTGTCAGTGCATTGTCGAGCCCGTTGCCAGTTCCATTCAGACCGGAAGATCCCGTCAAGGTGAGATTCTCAACGTCAGCTCCCAGCGTGTAGGTGATCGAGGCCTGGACCAGATCTAGGCCCTCGTTGGCGCTCTCGGTGACGATGTCGCCAGCTTGCGCGACCACGTATGTATCGTTGCCGGCACCACCAATCATCGTATCGCTGCCAGACCCACCGTCGAGCACATTGGCCCCGCTGTTTCCCGTGAGGAGGTTGCCCAGGCTGTTGCCGGTCGCGTTGATGTCTCCCGTACCAAGCAGCGTCAAGTTTTCGACTTGCGTGGTACTCGCCAGGCTGCGGGTGAGGTAACTGCGGATCAAGTCGGTACCGCCATTGGAGGATTCAGAGACCGTGTCGTTCACGTCGTCCACGACGAACGTGTCGTTGCCGGCGCCGCCGGTCATCTGATCAGCACCGGTGCCGCCATCCAATAGATCATTGCCGCCTAAGCCATTGAGAATGTCGGCACCGTCGAGGCCGAAAATCCGATCGTCGAACGCGCTGCCAGTCAAAGTATCCGCGCCGCTCGTGCCCGTGATCGTGCTGGCCATCTCCTGCAGCGTGACCGCATCCCACGTCGTTCCATTCGCGAAGCGAACGAACTCGAGACCCGCTGGGTCAGCCTGATCGAAAAAGTTCCCCACCGTGATCTGCCGGCCGGCGGCGGCAAGCGTGAGTACGAGATTGATCCCGGAGCGCGACACGACAACTTCGCCAGGCGCGATATCAGCGGAGAATTCAATGGCATCAACATCCGTGGGACCCAACCCAGCCCACTCGTATATGGTTGCATTCCCGCTATCACGATCGAAATGATAGATGTCGTTCCCTGAATAGCCTTCGAGTCGATCGGTGCCGGCACCACCGACGAGAATGTCGTCGCCTTCCTCGCCGAGGAGCGTGTCGTTGCCGTTGCCGCCGTAGAGTGTGTCGTTGCCTATGCGGCCGCTCAGATTGTCATCGCCCTCACCGCCCGAGAGCTCGTCGTCACCAGCACCACCATCCAGCGTGTCGTGCCCGTCCTCGCCAAGAATGGAATCGTTGCCATCGAAGCCCATGACGATGTCATTGCCACTGCCACCCAGCAGCGTGTCAACTCCAGTACCGCCATCAATCATGTCATCGGCATCACCGCCATCGACGAAGTCGTTCCCATCACCCGCCACTACGTTGTCGCGACCTGCGCCTGCGAGGATTGAGTCGTTGCCCATCTGACCATACAGCTGGTCATTGCCATCGCCGCCGTCCAACGTATCGTCGCCCTGGTTCCCGAACAGGTTATCGTTGCCCGTCCCGCCATGTAGTTCGTCGTCGCCGTCTCCTCCACTGACGGTGTCATCGCCGTCCAGCGCATCGAACGTGTCGGCACTGCTGCCGCCGACGATCGTATCGGCTGCTTCAGTCGCTACGTTGCTCGAATCTGCCAAGCGGCTGGCCAGCGCTGTCCGGTCCCAGAAGCTGCCGTCGGCGAACATGATTCCCTCGATGGCGGAATTCCACTCACCGAACTGCACGAAATGATTGCTGACGGTGATGCTTTCCGGACCGTCGGCCAAAGTGATGACCAAGTCGGCACCCGTGGATGTCAGGACAAGATCTTCGATGCCAATCGTCGAGTCCGTAAATTTGATCGCATCCGACAGGCCCTGCGTCCTCTGATCGTCGTCGCTGATGATGTCCTGACCATCGCCTCGCGCGAACAAGTAGGTGTCGCCGTGGATGCCACCCATCAATAAGTCGTTGCCTGTGCCGCCGACCAGGGTGTCGCTGTCGGGCAACCCAATCGATGTGCCCCCGCCGATCAGCGTGTCGTTGCCCGCGCCGCCATCGAGCCAGTTGCTCCAGCTGTTTCCGGTCAGCACGTTGTCTGCGCCGTTACCCAGTAGGGTGGCCGCATTGACCGCGTCGCGGACTCGTAGGTTCTCCACGTTTGCGTAGCTCGCGAGATTGAAGGGATTGGTCGGTGTGCCAGAGACGATTTCTATGGTGTCGGATCCTTCACCCGCATTCTCCATGACCACATCGCTGCCAGCGATCAGGTAGAGATCATCACCGGCGCCGCCTGCCAGCACGTTTGCTGCCGAGTTGCCCGAGGCGGTCAGCTGGTTATTGAGCGCGTTGCCGGTACCCGAAATCGCAGCTGTCCCGGTCAGAACGAGGTCTTCGACGAAGTCGGGCAGGACATAGGAGATGGATGATTCGACTCGGTCAGTTCCGGATCCGGCCTCGATGACGACATCTCCGGTATTGTCCACAACGTAGACATCATCGCCGCCATTGCCGATGAGCGTATCGGCACCCGCACCACCATCTAATCGATGGGCGCTGTCATTGCTGATGATCGTGTTGTCGAGCGCGTTTCCGATCAGATCAGTACGTGGATCGAACTGACTGCCTGCGCCATTCGCTCGCAGATTCTCGACGTTTGCGCCCAGTGTGTAACTGCTGAGCCCCGATACGCGCACTTCGTCGGTGCCCGCTTGTGGGTTCTCGATGATGACGACGCCAGCCTGTGAGACGATGTAGGTGTCGTTACCCGTACCACCGATCAGTGTGTCCGACCCACCTCGGCCGTCGAGAACGTTATTGCCCGCATTTCCTGTGAGAACATTGGACAGTGTGTTGCCGATGGCTGAGAGATCGGCAGAACCGAGCAATGTCATGTTCTCAACGTTGTCCGGCAAGGCGTACGAGATGACAGCTTCGATGGTGTCGGTTCCACCGCCCGGCTGCTCGGCGACGGTGTCAAGCGGATTGTCAATAAAGAATGTGTCGTTGCCGGCAGTGCCAACGAAGGCATCGATGTCCGAAGTGACGGCTCGTGCCGCAACGGCACTCTGATCCCAAATCGTTCCGTCGGCGAAGGAGATTGCATCCAGGCTTCCGGAACTGAAGTAGCTGTTCACGAGCAGCGTGTCAGAGGAGTCCGCAAGCGCGAGGACCAACGCGTCTCCCGCTCTGTATAGCTGAACTTCATCGGTGGACACGTCTGCGGCGAGCTCCAGTCGATCGAAGTCACCGGGAGCGGAGTCGTCGTTGTTGATCGTGTCATTGCCCGAACCGTGGCCGAAAAGGTAAGTATCGCTGCCCAGACCAGCATTCAGCACATCGTCGCCAGCGCTGCCCAGGAGGCGATCATCGACATTGGTACCGGTGACGCTACCGCCCGCCGTGATGCTCAGCACCGTGATCCCGAGCCGCGCCACAAGGTCACCCCAAGTGACAGTGTCATCGTTCTCAAACTGAAACTCATCGATCGTGCGAGCGCCGAACAACACGTCCGTCGCGGTGAAATGCTGCAGGCGGATCGAATCGGTCGTTCCTTCAAAGCGGATTCTAAAAGTGCCAGTTGCATCGAGTTCGAGCGTCATCAACTGCATGTCGATCCCGCCGCCGAAGAGCAGGCGATTGGTCATCGCTTGTCCCGCGACGGTCTGGTTACCCTCGTCATTGATGACGTCGGCTCCGTCGCCGCTCTCGAACACATAGGATGTGCGTGCGTCGCTGCCACCCGTCAGCGTATCGTTGCCGTGTCCGCCGGACATCGCGGAGTTGTCACCCAGTGCGGTCAGGACATCGTTGCGGATACCGCCGAACAGGACGGCGTCATCATCACTGGATGTCTGGTCAGCGGCATCGCTCAGATAGCGCCCGATCAACTGACCAGCAGTCAACGTTTCGCCATTGCTGAACTCAAATGTTGAGATTGACCCTGCGAACGCGTCGCGAACGACGAGACCAAATGACAGGAAGGCGTCAGAGAGCAGGATGGATCCAGGCTGAGATCCGAGTGTGACTGTAAGGTCGCCAGCAAGGATGCCATTCTCGAACACCACACGGTTGCTGCCGAGCGTGTCGATGATTCCGTCCGCCAGGCCGTTGTCGATCTGCAGATCAAGATCCTGGAAGAGATAGACATCATCACCCGCTCCTCCCTGCAGCGAATCGGCGCCAAGTCCGCCGCGCAGCACGTCATTACCCGCTCCACCGAGGAGCAGGTCACCGTTGTCACCACCTAGCAGGACATCGTCACCGTCACCGCCGTCCAGCACATCGACGCCATTGCCTCCAATCAATGTGTCGACCCCCTGATATCCCCATAGCGCGTCGTCCCCTGCGCCACCGTCCAGATAGTCGTCTCCCGCGATACCGGTCGGCGTGTCCTGCAGGTCGCCGCGCAGCTGATCGTCGCCCTCGCCGCCGAGTAGCGTGTCGCTGCCGCCGCCGCCGAAAAGGAGGTCATTGCCCTCGCCGCCATCAAGGAAATCGTCGGCGTTGACCGCCTCAGGGGTCTGAGACGACTCGCCAAATAATTGATCGTTTCCATAACCACCGAACAGTCGGTCGGCGCCGCCCTCTCCGGCCAGAATGTCATCGCCCGCCCCACCGTCGAGGTGGTCTTCGCCATGAACGGCCACAGGGGTGTCAGAAGCCTCTCCGAACAGTTGATCGTCGCCATCCCCACCCAGCAGCGTATCGTCACCGCCGTCGCCGACTAGCACATCTTGGCCCGCGCCCCCGTCCATGAAATCGGCACCATGCCGCTCAGCTGCCGTCGAGGCCGAGTCACCATACATCGTGTCATTGCCAGCGCCGCCATACAGTGCATCGGCATCAGCGCCACCGACCATCGAGTCGTTGCCGTCTTCACCGTTGAGATAATCGTCACCGCCGAACGCATCGTTCGAATCATCGCCGTATAAGTGGTCGTCACCGGACCCGCCGTACAGCACATCGTCGGCATGTCCTCCCAAAAGGGTGTCGTTGTCAGCGCCGCCATCCAGGAAATCGTGGCCGGTCACGTCGTCGCTGTCGCCACCGACGAGCATGTCAACACCATTGCCACCCAACAGCGTGTCGTTTCCGACGCCGCCGGAGAGCCCGTCATCGCCGTCGCCGCCATCGGCGAAGTCATCACCGAATTCACCAAAAATTCCGTCGTTGCCCGCTCCGCCATACAACCTGTCTGCGCCTCCCTGCGATCCGCTGCCGGGCACTTCGGTAATGGTCGTCTCCGCTGCGCTGTCGGTGAGCGAAAAGCTATAGGTGATGGACCCATCGGGTTGGGTGGTGGGCGTGCGCACGATCGACCAGCCCCAGTCGAATGCGCCGGTATCGATCAAGGCAATCGGGATGTTGTATTGCAGATCGTACGAGCGATCACCGACCAGCAAATCATCACCACCGCCGCCGATGAGCGCGTCCTCGCCAGCACCGCCGGCGATCACATCGAAGCCGCCAGAGCCGACAACGAAGTCGTTCCCTTCAGCTCCCAGCAGGAAATCGCCGCGATCGGGAAGGCTGGCCTGTGCCCCCGCATCAGCAACGGCGGTAGCCTGATTGCCTTGGTTGGTGGCCCACAACTGATCGTTACCCGCGCCCCCAACGAGCAAATCAGAGCCGCTACCCCCGGCAAGCACGTCATCGCCGTTCGAACTGCCGTCCCAGGGTGCATCGCCGTACAAAAAATCGATGTAGCCGGCGCCGGATACAAAATCGTTTCCCGATCCGCCGAACAGTTGGTCTGCGCCATCGCCTCCGCGCAGGTCGTCATTGCCGCCTTGTTCATCAAGTGCAATGGCAGAGCCGCCGCCACCGATCAACGAACGCGTCAGGATCAGGTCGTTCTGATTCGTGCCATAGAAATCTGCCGGATGGCTGCCGGCGGGACCCTGTACGCTGTTCGGGTCGAACGCGTCGATCGTGTTCGTCGTCGACGGTGCGGCGATCTCCTCGTTGCGCGCCGTCAATGTCACAGCAAGTGCGGATGATGCGCCTATCGGCTCGTCCTGAGCATCGAGCAACGTTGCTGAGAGGTTCGCGAGCGCGTTGCTGTCGATGTCGCCCTGCGATATCAGAGAGAAGATGACCTGCGTTTGACCAGCGGTGAGCTGCAGATCGATCTGACCATTCACGAACTGCAGGGTCTCAGCGCCGGTGACAACGGCAAGGCCGTGAGGATCTGCTGATGCAATACGGAGAATCTGCCCTTCTTGCGCAGGCACGTTCAGGGCGATCGCAAGCCCCTGCATCATTCCTTCGGATACTTCAATCGACTCCAGTGGAGCAGGAGGGTCTGGCTCGCCGAATGGATTGCTGAGCCCGTTCACCGTGGTGTACCACATCACCAAGGGATTCAAAGGCAGGCTCAGACCAAGGTCACCCACAGCCTGGCCGTTGACGAGCGTCGTCTCAAATCCTTCCACGACAATTCGATCGTTTGCCGGAGCTCCGTCCTCCTGGATCCAAAGGTTGCCGGAGATGACCCCGGAGGCATCGATATGCGGTTCGTGCAGGCGGAAGTAGAAAACGTGGCCTGCAATCTCCGCTCGCCAGGCTGGAATCTGCGGGTTCTGCGGATCGATCCACTGAATGGCACCCGCGCCTGTCAGCGCAATCCCGTTATAGACGACGCTTCCGTCGTGACCAGTATCTCTGATCGAGTCGGCTCCATCTCCCGTGCGATAGACGTAAACGTCCTGACCTCCCCCGCCTGCGAGCACGTCATTGCCCTGGCCGCCGATCAGGACGTCATCTCCAAGACCACTCGTCAGTAAATCCGCGCCCCCCTCGCCCATCAAGATGTCGTGACTGACGATTTCGTTGTGAAGAGAATCAAAGCGAATGCTGTTGAGATCGAAAGAGTTGTTCGGATTGACTGTCTGTCCTGCTCTGGTGCGGCCGGGATCGACGTAAATATTGGTGCTCGCGTACTTTCCTGGATCCAAGGAGAGACCATTTTCCGCATTGATGCTTGCAAGTAGTGCGTTGCGTGCGCCAGCCAGTTGACTATCGATCCTGGTGCTGCCGGCGTTGGGGTTGGTTGGGTCGTGCGCCTGCTCCTGCGCGAAAATGTCTCCGCGATGCAGGGTGAACATCCTATAGATGTTCGTGGCTTCGTCAGCGTCGATGCCCGTGTTGTATAAGCTGAACTGGTCCGACTCGCGATAACGCCTGTCCGTCAGGTTACCCTGCAGATTGGATTCATAGCGGATCTGGTACCACGCCTCCGCGCGGTCGCCCGCGGCCAGCGCCTTAACGAGATTCTCACCGATAAGAGTTTGAGCGTTGTACGCCAACGACGCGAGTGCCACCATCTCCTGCGAGTTCTCGAGAGAGGTGAAAAGCGCATTGCCAGCTGAACCTCCGAGAAACTTGATGAAGCGGCTCTTAACAGCATCCAACGATCGTTGCAGCTCCAAATTGAAGAGGACACGCCCCTCAGCTTCAGAGATTGCGCGTATGTCTCCGGTGCCCGTTTGATCTCCGAGGCCGTTGGAGAGATCACTCGCCAGAGTCACTAACCCCGACTCCAGAGCCTGCGCGATCAGGGTTAGCGTGAGAAGTTGTTCATTTGTAAGCGTGATACCGAGTGCTGACATGTCGTCGATGAGGGTCTTCTTGCGTACCCACGAGCCATTGCCCGGTGTTACCAGCATGGCATAGCCATAGCCCATCGTCGGAACGCCAACCGTATCACTATAGACCTGCCCGTTCGCGGCGAAGTCCTCGCTGTTCAAAATGAAAGTGAAGGCATCTTCCGAAAAAGTGGTTGTGAGGCGAGGAGTGATGACCATGTGATTCTTCCTTCAGATCGTATGGATACACCCAAGGCAGGCGCTTGCCAGTCGTCCGTTGTGCAGGCTTGGTCAGTCTTTTTTCGTCAGAATCCCGCGTGAGCAAGATCGTCGGCCGGGCGGTCGCTCCAGCTGACCTGGCTCATGACAAATCGATACCTCGAGCCCGCGATCCGAAAACTTCAGCGCTCGCTCAGAAAACTCAAGCAGCAGCAGCGGCGCGGCAACTTCTATTTTGCAAGGAGGCGAATGAACCAGTTCCACAACAAATGACTGCAGTTCGTCGTCGGCACGCAGCACGCGGTACTCCTCGTACATGCAGCCACCCCAGCTGATTGTTTCTGGTGTGAGGCGAAGTTCGCCGAGTTGCTGGTAGCTCCTGCTGTACGGCACCCACACTCCGAGTAGGCGACTAGGTAGCCGCAAACCAGCGTCGTCACTACTGTTGCTGATGGGCGCAGGTTCTTGAGCACAGGCTCCTGAAACCAGACACAGCAGCGTGAGCTGCAGAGCTGCTGCAAAACTTCTAGCAGACCTAGCTGCAAGCTTCATGTCCACTACTCCTTCCCGATAGCATTCAGTTCCCTGCCCAAGTCACGCCAGTGGTACTCACATATCTGCTCGGTTTTGCCGCTCGTACGGCGAAAGACGCCTAGCGTCTGAAGCAGGTCTTCGTCATTGACGCGGGCATCGTTGAAATCACTCCACGATATGAAGAAGGTATCGAAGTAGTAGTGCCCCCGGTACGAGAACACTCCCATCTGGCTTCCGATGTAGCGAAAGCGCTTGTTGTCTACGAGCGGCCAGTGTGGGTTCGGGTGGCCGAAGATCTCACGCGTCCGTCGCTCGTCGACGACTTGATACTTCTCATCCATGATGAACGCAAAAGTTGCCGCGAGCTCCGGACCACCCTTCGAACTCTCGCCTCCACAACGGCGTTCTCGGTAAAGCAGTATCGGATCCGGACGCCCGTCATTATCAATGTCAACCTCTGCGTTATAACGCCAGGCTTGGGTCTGACCGAGTCGAAGCGTGCTCAGCGACAGCGGCTCACCCCAGCGATATCCCTGCGCTTCGGCTTTGCTCTTCTGCTCCTTTATCTGGGCGCACAGCTTCTCGTACGCAGGCTTCTCGCAAAATGCGAGCTGCCGTGTCTGATAGTTGTCAAAATAGTGCTGGTCTCCTTGCTCGGCAAAGCCGATCAGGTGCTCATAGACCTGGTGGAGCTGCTCAGGAGTCAGCGGTACCCGGTTGAGGGTTGCAAAGCCGTCCACCTGCGCGTTCTCGGGTCGACCACAAAACGGAATCGTCTGAAACTCTGTTCTGTTCAGACGATCCAGGTAGGCGCGGCATACGTCGACATCCTGGCCCTTCACGAGCTCAAATGGCTTCTGGCCTCCTGCCTTCTCACCCGCGTGCGCAGCAGACAAAAGCAGCAGAAATTGCAGAACGACATGCACAATCAGGTTTATGCCAGCATGATTGCGCGCTATTAGAGAAATCCCTTCTGGGAAATCGTGTGGCACTAGCGGGTTCGCATATTGCCAAACTTTCATTGGCCGCTTCCTCGAGTGACTCCGTCCATTTGAAGGATCCGGCCCTATGCCTGCCGCCGGAAAACTCTTAGCAATCCCGTCGCGCCGTTTCCTCAAATTGCGCAAACCTGATATCAGCGTTCTCGCGCAGACTCGGTCGCCGCCTGGATGATTGGCGACAGCAAGTACTCGATGAGCCTGCGCTGCCCGGTCTTGACCTCCACCGTTACCGCCATGCCGGGCGACAGATCAACATCCTTGGCATCAACGCGCATCTGCGTCGTCGCAAGCCGCACTCGGCTTGGATAAACCAACCCGAGCTTCTCATCCGTTGCTGCATCCTTGCTGACGGTGACGATGTCGCCTGCAATCGTGCCGTAGCGCGTGAACGGAAATGCATCCACCTTTACCGTTGCTTTCTGTCCTTCCGCGACGAAGCCGATGTCGCGATTGAATACGAGCGCTTCGATCTCGAGCGGCTGTCCCTTCGGAACGATGACCATCAAAGTCTCCGCTGGAGTGACCACGCCGCCGATCGTATGCACTTGCAGCTGTTGGACCACACCATCGACTGGCGCAGTCAGCGACTGCTGAACGGTGACCGTCTGCGCTTTGAGCAACTCCTGGCGGAGCGCACCCACTCTCGCTTCCAGCTCCTCGATGGCTTGCGAGGTCGAACGCTGCGCCTCCAGATGAGCGCCGCTGCGCTGTTCGCTCAGCTCGTTGATCGCCGCCTGGGTCGATTGAAGCGTCGCTCTTTGCGCGGCCAGATCCTGCTCGGCCTCGATTCGCTGCTGCTCCAACTCAAGGGCAGAGTTGCGTGCGACCAGATTGGAATCCGCCAGCTTCGCGACTGAGGCGGCGCGAGTTGTGATGAGTGGCAGAGTCCGCTCGCCCTTTTCTACCAGTCGCTGCGTAGCAACCATGTCCGCGCGCTTGCGCTCGAGCGACTGATTGATCGCGGCGAGCTTGGCTCGATGCTCGGCAATCAACTGATCGAGCAGCGTTCGTTGCAAGCCGATCGGGAGCTTGCCATTGGACCGCTGGCCATTCTGCAGCCAAGCGGCAAACAATCGCTGCCGGTCGAGCGCCGCCTCTTCATCGCGCAATTGCTTGGCCAGCCGATCGCGCTCGGCGACCGCGATGGTCGGATCGAGTTCGATCAGTGTCTCACCCTGCCTGACGGCCTGGCCATCGCGCACATGGATTGCGCGCACCTGACCGATCGCGACAGCCTGAATGACCTTGACGCGATCGCTGGGAATGACCTTGCCAGGTGCGACGGCGATAATGTCGACATGACCCAGGCTGGCCCACGCGATTACAACGAAAACGAGAGCGACCAGACACCACATCAGCGCGCGGCCGAGCGGATTCGGCGGCGTTTCCTGGATCTCCAGTGCCGCGGGTAGGAACGCGATTTCATCGCTGCCGCGCGCGAGCTTGCCGTCCCGTGGATCCATCTCTCCTCTCCTACGCCGCTTGATGCTTGTGCAATGCTGCGTATGCGCCCTGTCGCTCGATCAGCTCGCGATGCGAGCCTGCTTCGATGATCTCACCGCGATCCATGACGATGATCCGATCCGCCTGCTTCACCGCCGTCAGTCGGTGAGCAATGATGAACACCGTGCGCTGTCGGCAAATCTGCCGCATGTTGTCCTGAACTATGCGTTCTGACTCGTAGTCGAGAGCACTCGTTGCCTCGTCGAAGATCAGAATGCGTGGATTCGTGACAAGGGCGCGAGCTATGGCGATGCGCTGCCGCTGTCCGCCCGACAGATTTGCGCCGTGCTCCTCGATCATCGTGTCGTACGATTGTGGCAATTCGAGGATGAATTCGTGCGCGCCGGCCAGCTTCGCGGCTTGGATAACCTGTTCCATTGGCATCCCGGGATCCGCTAGTGCGATGTTCTCGCGCACCGTGCGCCTGAAGAGCACGTTCTCCTGCAGCACGACACCAATCTGCCGCCTCAACCAAGCCGCATCGACCATCGCCAGGTCCACGCCGTCAATCAGGACGCGGCCGCTCTCCGGCACATACATTCGCTGGATGAGCTTGGAGAGCGTGCTTTTGCCTGACCCGGAGCGCCCGACGATGCCGATGACTTCGCCCGGAGCCACCTCGAGGGCCAGCCCTTTCAGCACCTCCGCGCGATCCGGTGAATACCGGAACGATACGCTCTCGAGCTTTAAGGTCCCCGTGATGGGCGGCAGCGCCGCGCAGTTGGCGTCGCGACCCGGCTCAGTGGGAGCATTCAGGATCTCACCAATCTTGTCGATGGAGACCCGCGTTTGCTGAAACTCCTGCCAAAGCTGGACGATCCGCAAGATAGGACCGCTGACCCGTTGCGCCAGCATGTTGAAGGCGACCAGCTGACCAATGGTCATGCGTCCGGCGATCACCTGATGCGCGCCGATCCAGAGGATCAGAACTGTGGATAGCTTGCTGACAAAGCCGGCGAACTGATTCGCTATGTTGCCGAGTGTCTGACTCTTGAATGAGGCTCCGATGTAGCCCGCCAGCTGCTCTTCCCAGCGACGCTGCATCTGCGGCTCGATCGACATCGACTTGACCGTCTCTGCGGATGCGACGGATTCCACTAGGAATGCCTGATTCTCCGCGCCGCGCCGGAATTTCTCGTCGAGGCGTCGACGCAGAATCGGCGTTACGAGATAGGAAAGCGCTCCGTACGCGGGAATAGTGGCAGCGACGACCCAAAACAGAACCGGGCTGTAGTAGAGCATCACAGCGAAGAACACGATCGTGAAAAACGTGTCCACGCACAAAGTGAGCCCCGTTCCGGTGATGAAGCTGCGGACCGTTTCCAGCTCGCGAAGGCGAGCGACGATCGTACCCACCGGTCGTGCAGCGAAGAAACTGATCGGCAGGCGCTGCAGATGGTTGTACAACCTGGCGCCGAGCTCCACGTCCACCCGATTGGTCGTGTGCGAAAACAGGTAAGTCCGCAACCCGCCGAGCACGACTTCAAAGACAGATACAACGAGGAGCCCTATCGCGAGGACATTGAGCGTCGTCAGTCCCTGATGTGCCAGCACCTTGTCGATTACAACCTGAAAAAACAACGGCGTAACCAGCGCGAGCAACTGCAGAACAAACGAGGCGATCAGCACCTCGCCGAGCAGGCGTCGATACTTGTTGAGCGCGGCTATGAACCACGATAGATCGAATCCACCATTCAGACGAGGCAGTAGCGAGCGCTTGCTGAACAGGATGAGCTCGCCAGTCCAGGCGGCGATAAACTCCTGTCGCTGAACCGCAGCCGGACGCCCGGCGAGTGGATCCTGAATCAGAACCTGGTCGGTGGCGCATCGGCCAACGAGTACGTAACGGTCATTGTGCATCCGCGCTATTGCGGGCAATGCTGTCGTCGATAGGCGATCCCAATCGCTGTTGATGCACCGGGCCTTTAGCCCGACCTGCTTCGCGGCCCGGAGCATCTCCTCCGTACGGAATTGTTCGGATCCTTGCAGATACTGGTGGCGAAGCTGCGCTGGATCGCCCGCAATGCTGTGCAGGCGTAAAAGTAAGACGAAAGAGATCAGTCCGGAATCAGTCGCGGTCGCGTTCGCTCGACCTGCCTCAATCGAGGTGACTTTCTGCTCCATGAGCATCCGTCCGTGATTTGCTGGTTCTAGGAGTTGTTTGCTTGGAGCGTACCCGCAATGTCATGGCAGCTGCAACCCGAAAGGACGTTGAGTGCAGGGAGGGGGGTTCATCAATAGGTCGCGCCCGGAACCTGCGAGTGGGCACTATCGTATAAATACGAAATCAGCAGCGTGTGCGTCTCATTCTCGCGCAAGACGAGTTCGAACTCGTCAACAGGCTCACTCGTTGCCGAGCTCTTAGTACGCGCATTTGCTTCCTGCTTTGCGTGCGCCCGCTCGAATATCGGAGCGCATGTCGCAGTGGGGTATCGCCGGGGGTGTCCGTTCCGATCACATAGGTAACGGATTATTCCGGAGACATAGGTAACACCTGTGCCTCGAAGGGATTGGGCGCGCATTCTACGCGCCCGGTTTCATGATCGAAGAACCCCAAGTCGTAGTGCATGAAGGTCACGAGCCAGATCTTCTCGGCGACCTCTTTGATGCCCACCGCCTGACCCGCAAATGCGTGACTCAAGTTGATCTTGCGCCCGCCCAGACAGATGCGGCCGCAGCTCGTGACCGTGACGGTGCGATCGTGGAAGGGATAGCCCAGTTCGGGTAGCCCTCCATAGGGTCGCGGTGAAGCGCGATAGATCTCTGCTGGGTACTTCATGTTGAGCGCCTGGTGCGGGCGCTCCTGGTTGTAGCACTCGATGAAGCGATCGAACTTCGCTTGCTGCTGTAGGAAGTTCTTCGCCGGCGGCTTGGTCGCTTCCTTCTTTAGGGTCAGGTGCATGCGCTCGTGACGGCCGTTCTGCTGCGGATTGCCGGGCTTGATGCGCTCGATTGCGATCCCCAAGCGCAGCCACCACACCGACAACTTGCTCAGACCGAAGAAGGCGCTGTTACTCGCGAACGGGCAGCCGTTGTCGGTGCGGATCGCCAGCGGCAGGCCAAAGTCCTTAAAAGCCCGCTCAAACACGGTGAACGCGTACATCTCCTTGGTCGCTGCCAGGGCGTCGCAGCACAACAGGTAGCGGCTCGCGAAGTCCGTGATCGTCAGCGGATAGCAGTAGCGCTTGTCCGCCAGCATGAACTCGCCCTTGTAGTCCGCGCACCAAAGATCGTTGGGTCGCGTCGGCGTGGACAACCCTGTGCCTTGCGCATGATAGCGAGCGCTGCGTCGGCCTCGAGTCACCAGGCCGTGCCGGTCCAGCACCGCGTGCACCGTACTGATCGCAGGTAACTGGATATCGCTGTAACCGCGCCGCAGCTTCTCGCGGATCTTCGGCGCGCCCCAGCTCGGATGCTCCTTCTTCAGCTGCACGATCAGCGTCTCGATCTGAAACGGCAGCCGATTAGCGTGTCGATAGGGCCTTCGAGACCGATCGGTCAGTCCCTCAACGCCACAATCCTTGTAGCGAGCGAAGAGCTTGTAGCCGGTCTTGCGCGAGATATCGAACTCGCGGCACAGCACCGCCATCTTCTCGCCTTCCAGCAACCGAGCCACGAACCGCAGCCGTTCGTCCATCTTGCAACACTCCCGCCACGGCATTTTGGGGTTCTCCCAAATGCCGGAAAGTGTTACC
>Ga0111539_10003699_pt1 | contig 20108 bp, 20 predicted proteins | sample RhiMethybrSRZTD1_FD_79667 | JGI IMG/M metagenome (GOLD analysis project Ga0111539, IMG submission 79667) | Populus rhizosphere microbial communities from Tennessee, USA - Rhizosphere MetaG P. TD hybrid SRZTD1 (version 2) (version 2) | ecosystem: Host-associated > Plants > Roots > Rhizosphere >... | reverse complement strand
CTCCGTCTTCCACCGCACGGAGTCGCGGAGCTCCGCGAGCCACGCGCCCGCGGTCTCGGCCGGAACGAGGTCGGGCCGGTAGACGACGCGCCCGCGCTCGTCGTCGACGAGCACGGTGTCGCGCGGAGGGGGAAACAGCGAGAGCTGCACCATGAGGTCGAGCCTCCGGGGGGTCGACCTCCAGTGTACCCGACGGCCCGAGCCGGGCTATGCGGCGCGGGCGGGCCGACCGTGCCGGGCGACGTCGACGATGAAGTCCACGAAGCGCTCGGTCGGCTCGAAGCCCACGACCGCGGGCGCGTTCGCCACGAAGTTCGAGGTGGCGTTGACGTCGTAGTAGTAGATCTTCCCGTCGGCCTTGCTCACCATGTACTCCACCCCGCCCACATCGATCGACGCGGCCCGCGTGAGGCGAATCACCGTGTCGATGGCCTCGACGGGAGCGTCGCAGCCGCGTACGTCGAGCCCCGGCTTGATGTCCACCGGGCAGGCGCCGAGATCCGCCGCCCCGGCCGTCGCGGATGGCGCGGCGGGCGGCGGGGACGTCTGGCAGATGTCCGCAGGGCACAGGTTGAACCCGGCGTCGCGGTCACGGATTATTCGAATGGCGTAGAGGTATTTTCCGTCCAGGACCTCGACGCGGACGATCGCCCCGTCTTCCGATTCGATGAACTCCTGCACCAGCGCCGTTCCATCGGGGCCGAACTGCACCGTGTCGACGCGCTCCACGAGCTCCTCGCGCGTCGAGAACCGCACGATGCCGGCGCCGGAGCCTCCCACGTTGGGCTTGATCACGAGCGGAAAGCGCACCTCGTCGAGCGCCTTGAGCACCTGGTCGCGATGGTTCACCACGACCGCGCGCGGGTAGCGCACCTCCAGCCGCTCGAAGAGCCCGAGCTGCAGCGCCTTGGACTTCTCGAACCGGTACGCGGCGACGGGATTGATCACCGGGATGCCGAGCGATTCGACGTGAGCCAGGTACGCCTCCGCGTAGAAGAGGACCCCCGCGTGCCCGCGCGTGTGCGACGACGGGCTCGACCGGTTGACGATCACGGAGTACGCCGGACGGCGGTCGCGAGGGTCGAAGGCGTGATTCGAATGATCGATCTTCTCCCACGGCAGGCCGCGCCGGGTCAGCTCCCCGATGAGCCGGGCCGACCACTCGGGATGCTCGTCCAGGATGCCGATGGGGGCCTTGAGCTTCATAGGTTATTCCCCTTTTTCTACCGGAATATGTACTTATTACCTCAGTCGGGAGGCCGGGTCAAGCCCTGCTATCCTGGCCGTGGGATGCCGATGCGGACGAATGATGAGTGGACACGGGCGCTGCGGGGAGACGGCGACGCGCAGGCGGCCGCGCTCCACGAGCTCCGGGCCATCCTCGTGCGGGCGGCCCGCTTCGCGCTGCAGCGCCGCCTGGGTCGCGTCGGGTCCCCCGGCTCGTTCGACGTGGATCAGCTCGCCGAGGACTGCGCGCAGAACGCGCTGGTGGCCATTCTCGACCGCTTGGCGGATTTCCGCGGCGACAGCCGCTTCACGACATGGGCCTACAAGTTCGCGATCAACATGGCGCTCGTCGCGAGCCGCCGCGAGTCCTGGAAGCGCGTGTCCCTCGACGCGCTGCTGGAGCAAGCCGGCCCCTCGACGTGGCGCCTCGACGCCCATGCCCTCGCCGGCGATCCGGAGCAGGCGGCGCGGCGCGCCGAGGCGTGGAAGGTGATCGAGGAAGTGATCGAAACCGAGCTCTCCGAGCGGCAGCGGCAAGCCCTCAAAGCCGTCGTGATCGACGACGTGCCGCTGGACGAGCTGGTCCGGCACTGGGGCTCTTCGCGCAACGCCGTCTACAAGCTCCTGCACGACGCGCGCTTTAAGCTCAAGACGCGGCTCGAAGCCCGGGGCTTCGCGCCCCGCGAGATCCTCGGCATGTTCGGCGGGGCGGGGTAAGATTTCCCTCCCCGGAGTCACTAGAGAGTGGAGCGACCTGTGGACCCACGCGTGATCGACCGCCTGCTACGTGACGTCTCCGAGACGGAGGCTGAAGAGCTTTCTTGCTCGGAGTGCTTCGACCTGCTCTCCCCCGGCGTGGAGCTCGATCTGGCCGGCTCAACGTCCGCGCCAATGCTGATCCGTCTCGTCCATCATCTGCGGCAGTGCGGAGTCTGCCGTGAGGAGTTCGAGACCCTTCGTGACCTCCTCCGCTCCGCGCCCGAAGAGCCCGACGACCGCACGTAAGATCCCGCTCCCCTCGGACACCAAGCGATGACGAGACATTTCGGCATCGCACCCCAGAGGAGGAGGAGCGGACATGTCACACAAGGGTTTTCGGTTCACGGTTCTGGCCGTGGCGCTCGCCGCGGCGGCGATGGTCGCCCCCGCGTCGGCGCAGGAGAAGGCGCCTCCGGGCGGCAGCTATCAGAAGGTCAGCGGGCTGGTGGCGCTCCCGGACTTCATCCCCGGGTTGGGCACCCTCTACGTCGACCCCAAGACACTCCCCGCGGGCCCCTTCCTCGCTTACGACAAGGACGGCAAGCTCGTGAGTTCGGTCTACATGATCCCTCTGAAGGACATGGAGGCTCACAAGGGCTTCAACAACCTCACCGCGGCCAAGGAAAAGGTGGATCACGTCGACGTCTACTTCAACGCGGGGCATCCCGGCGTGGCCGAGCCCCACTACCACGTCGTCGTCTGGTACGTGTCGCCCGACAAGGCGGCGAGCCTCAAGTGACACGGCGTGAGCTGCTCGAGGCCGGCGGGCTCTGGCTCGCCGGCCTCGCGGTGCCCCGCTCCGCCCACGCGACGGGGCCGGTCGAGATCCACATGATGAGTGACCCCCTGGGCACCAAGGTGTGGTTCGACCCGATCGGGATTCGCATCGAGCCCGGGCAAACGGTGCGCTGGGTCGTGCACTCGAACGTCCACACCACCACTGCGTATCATCCGAAGAACGACCAGCACTCCCTGCGCATCCCCGAGGGAGCCGAGCCGTGGGATTCGAAGTTCCTGGTGAACCCGGGCAACCACTTCGAGGTCACGCTGCGGGTGCCCGGTGTCTACGACTACTTTTGCATGCCGCACGAGGTGGCGGGGATGGTGGGTCGGATCGTGGTGGGCCTTCCCGCCGGGCCCGGCGCGCAGCCCTTCGACTACTTCAAGGGCCGGCCCGGCACCGCCGAGTGGAAGCCGGTGCCGCCCGAGGCCCGGAAGGCGTTCCCTCCGGTGAGCGCGATCATGCGCGACCGCGTCGTCAGGAAGATCGTCAAGGGCGTGACCATGAGCGAGCATCGCTAGCTCCGCACAGCGCGGCAGGAGCGGGATGAGACCGGTGGGCGGATCGCCCGGCAATCGGATAGACTAGGGCGACCCCCGAGGGTCCTACCCGTACTTGAGAAGGAGCGAGCGATGCGCAAGTACCTGGACATCCGGCTGGACGACCGGACCATCACGAGCCGCGAGCTGCACGGCGAGGACATCGTCAGGGCAGGCCGCAACCTGATCGCTCGGACCCTGCTCGAATGCGGGGCGGCCACGGTAGACCCGCTGTCGCCGCAGAATCCGCTGATCTTCTCGGCGGGGCCCTTCGCGGGATCCAGCTTCTCCAATGCGAACCGCACCAGCGTGGGCTGCCGCAGCCCCCTGACCGGCGGCATCAAGGAGGCCAACGGCGGCGGCTCCTTTGCCTACGCGCTCGGCCAGCAGTCCATCGCCGGATTCACGCTGCATGGCGCTTCGCCGACCTGGGTGGTCATCCACTTCAAGAAGGATGGGACGATCGCCTTCGAAGACGGGACGCCCTATCTCGGCAAGGGCAACTTCGAAGCGGATCGGATGCTCCATGCCAAGTACGGCAAGAAGGTCACCGTCGCCCTCTGCGGCCCGGTGGGCGAATATCTCGGACTGATCGCGGGCATCGCGTTCAGCGACAAGGACGGCCGGCCCTCGCGCCTGGCCGCGCGGGGCGGCGTGGGCGCGGTCATGGGCTCGAAGAAGGTCAAGGCCATCGTGGTCGAGATGGACAAGGTGCCGGCCTTCCACGAGCCAAAGAAGGTCAACGCGGCGATCAAGGACTACGCGAAGCTCCTGCAGGCCGACGGCATCATCACGAACTTCTACCAGAAGATCGGCACCATGGGCATGGCCGACGTGCAGAACCAGATGGGCGGCCTGCCCGTGCGGAACTTCAGCGCGGGGCGCCAGGTCGATCTCTCCACCGGCGAGCGCTTCAAGATGGGCGGCGACTACATCACCGAGCTCAACAACTCGCGCGGGGGCGAGCAGACGCACGCCTGCATGCCCGGCTGCATCATCCAGTGCAGCAACCTCTACGCGGACGCCTCCGGCAAGGAGATCGTCTCGCCGGTGGAGTACGAGACGCTGGGCCTCCTCGGCACCAACTGCGGCCTCACCGAGCCCGACGACCTCGCCGGCCTCAACTACATCGCGAACGACCTCGGCGTGGACACGATCGAGACCGGCGCCATGCTCGCGGTCCTGATGGAAGCCGGACTCGGCGCCTTCGGCGACGCGAAGTTCATGGCCGACTGCCTGGCCGAGGTCCGTCGCGGCACCGAGAAGGGCCGCCTGTGGGCCCAGGGCACCGCCCGCGTGGGCGAGCACTACAAGGTGACGCGCGTGCCCGTCATCAAGAAGCAGGCGATCAGCGCATACGACCCCCGCGTGGTGGAGGCGACCGGCGTGGCGATGATGGTCACCGCGATGGGCGCGGACCACACCGCGGGCAACCTGCCGCGGCTCAACACCCGCGAGATGGACCTCAACGCGATCATCGGCCAGAGCCTGGTCGTGCAAACGAACGTCGCCGCCACGGACTCGCTCGGGCTCTGTCTCTTCGGCCGCAGCGTGACCGAGGTCAACATCGCGTTCATCATCGACGCGATCAACAGCGCGTGCGGAACCAGCCTCACCCCGGAGTTCTGGACGAAGCTCGGCCAGGAGACGCTGCGGCTCGAGCACGAGTTCAACCGCCGGGCCGGGTTCACCGCGAAGGACGACGAGCTGCCGCACTTCTTCTATTCGGAGAAGCTGCCGCCTACCGACCGGGTGGCGCGCTTCCACGGCCCTGAGGTGCACGACATGTACGAGCGCCTGCCCGCCTGAGGCGGGCATCCGGGCCGCGGTGGCTTTCCGCTACTGGCTCGGCATCGACATCGGCGGCACCTTCACCGACTTCAGCGTCTTCGACACGCAGACCGGCACGGTGACGGGGCTCAAGGTGCCCTCGACGCCGCATGAGTTCGCGGCGGCGGTGCGCGCCGGGTTGGTCGAGCTCGCCCGCGAGCACGGCATCGATCCCGCCGAGATCGGCACGGTCGTACACGGCACGACCATCGCCGTGAACACGCTCATTCAGCGTACGGGCGCGCGGCTCGGGCTCCTCGTCACCGACGGCTTCCGCGACGTCCTCGAGCTCCAGCGGCTGCGGCTGCCCAACCCGTTCGATCTGGACGGCGCCCGGCCGCTGCCCCTCATCCCGCGGGCGCGGGTGGCCGAAGTCCGGGAGCGGCTGCGCGCCGACGGCCGCGTGGACACGCCGCTCGACGAGACATCCGCCCGTGACGCCGCGCGCCGCCTCGCCGCCCTGGATATCGAGGGGCTCGTGGTGTCGCTCCTGCACTCGTACCGCAACCCCGCCCACGAGCAGCGGACGCGCGACGTCGCCGCGCAGGTCGTGCCCGGCCTGCCCGTCAGTCTCTCGTCGGAGGTGTGGCCGCAGGCCCGCGAGTACGAGCGGACGGCCCTGGCCGTGCTCGACGCCTACGTGCAGCCCAAGGTACGCCGGTATCTGCAGGGCTTCGAGGAGGCGCTGACCGCGCGTGGTGTCCCCGCCGCGCCGTATGTCACCAAGTCGAATGGCGGCATCATGCCGGTCGCCGCGGCGCGGACGCAGACGGTGACGACGCTCCTGTCCGGGCCCGCATCGGGGGTCATCGGCGCCGCCTACGTGGCCGGCCAAGCGGGGCTCAGCCATGTCATCACGCTCGACGTCGGCGGCACCAGCGCGGACATGGCGGTGGTGGAGGGCGGCCGGCCTCGCTGGAGCACGACCGAGCACGTGGGGGGCGTGCCGGTGATGATGCCCGTCGTGGGGGTGACGGCCATCGGCGCGGGCGGCGGCTCCATCGCGTGGGTGGATGAGGTCGGCATTCCCAAGGTCGGACCGCAGAGCACGGGGGCCCAGCCGGGGCCGGCGTGTTACGGCCGCGGCGGCAAGGACGCCACGCTCACCGACGCGTTCCTCGTGTGCGGCTTCCTCGATCCCGAGCGCTTCCTGGGCGGCCGCATGCCGCTACGCCGCGAGCTGGCCGACGAGGCGGTGGCGCGCTTCGCCGGGCCCCTCGGCGCCACGCCGGACGAGGCCGCGGAGAGCATCGTCCGCGTGGCCGTCTCCAACATGTACGCGGAGTTCACCAAGATCCTGTCGCGCGCCGCCGTCGATGCGCGCGACTTCGCCCTCGTGGCCTTCGGCGGCGCCGGCCCCGTGGTGGGCGCGCTGGTGGCGCGCGAGGTCGGCATCTCCACCGTGTTCGTCCCGCGGTCGCCGGGGACGCTCTGCGCCCTGGGCGCCCTCAGCGCGGATGTGGTCAGCGACGCCGTGCGGACCGTGCACGCGAAGGCGGAGGCCGCGTCGCCCGCGACGCTGCGCGAGGTCTACGACGCGCTCTGCGCGGAGCTCGGCGACTGGCTGGCCCGCCACGGCGCGGACGCCGCATCGTCGAGCTTCGGCCTCGCCGCGGACATGCGCTACATCGGCCAGTCCTACGAGATCGCCGTGCCGCTCGAGCCCGGCTGGCTCGCCTCCGGCGGCCTTCCGCGCATCCTCGCCGCCTTCCATCAGGCCCACGAGCGCGCGTTCGGGCACGCCGACCCGGAGGCGCCGGCCGAGATCGTCAATCTGCGGGTACAGCTTCGCGCGGCGCGCCCGCGCGTGCCTCTCGCCGGAGCGCCCGCCACCACCGCATCGACGCCGCGGACCACGCGCCTCCTGTGGCTGGATGGCCGACGCACGCACGCGCGCGTCTACGAGCGGGACGGCCTCGGCCGTGGCATGCGGCTCGCGGGGCCGGCGATCGTGGAGCAGCCGGACACCACCGTGCTGATCCCCGACGGTCATGTCGCCGAGGTCGATGGCTTCGGCAATCTGCTGCTACGGAGGGAGCGCTGATGCGCCTGGATCCTCTGACCGTCGAGCTGCTGCGGAACTATCTTCAGGGCGCCGTCGAAGAGATGGCCTATGTGGTGGAGCGCACGGCGTACACGACGTTCGTGAAGGAGACGGCCGACTTCACGTGCGGTCTCCTCAATCCCTCGGGCGAGTTCTTTGCCTATCCGGTCGAGCTGGGGGTGGCGAGCTTCGGCGGGATCAACTACGCCACCACCCTCGAGGCCGTGGGCCCGCTCGAGCCCGGCGATGTCGTCATCACCAACGACCCCTACGGCTCGGCGGCGGCAGCCACTCACCTGCCCGATATCCACCTCGTCCGCCCCATCTTCTCGGAGGGACGGCTCGTGGCCTACGGCGCCGGCTTCCTCCACAGCTCGGACGTGGGAGGGATGGTGCCCGCGTCGATCTCGCCGCGGGCGTCCGAGATCTTCCAGGAAGGCCTCCGCATCCCGCCCAAGAAGCTCTTCGTGCGCGGGCAGGTCAACCGCGATCTCCTCGACGTGATCCTCGCCAACTGCCGCATCCCCGAGCAGAACTGGGGCGATCTCCGGGCCCTCGTGGCCGGACTCACCACCGGCGAGCGGCGCATGCACGAGCTCATCCGCCGCTTCGGCTCCGACACCGTCGACAAGGCGATGGACGATTTGATCGACTACTCGGCCCGTAAGGTCGAGGCGCTCATCCGCCGCATGCCGGAAGGACGCTACGAGTTCTCGGACTACATCGAGGACGACGTGGTCACCGACATCCCGATCCGCCTCAAGGTCGCGCTTCGCATCGCCGATGGCGAGATCCACATGGACTTCACGGGCAGCGACGTCCAGGTGGGCTCGGCCATGAACGTGCCCACGGCCGGGCGCGTGCACCCCTTCATGTCCGTCGCGCTGGTGAACTACTTCGTCACCAACGACCGCACCATCCCGCTCAACGCCGGGGTACTGCGCCGCGTGCGCATGACCTTGCCGGAAGGCTCGGTAGTGAACCCGAAGTTCCCCGCCGCATGCGGCGTGCGCTACGCAACAGTGCTGCGCATCTACGACGCGGTGCTGGGGGCGCTGAGCCGCGCGCTGCCGGCGCAGATTCCCGCCGCCGGCGGTGGCCAGGGCTGCATGGTGGCGCTGTCGCTCCCCGACCCGGAAGCGGGCCGTCGCCACGTCACGGTGATCGAGCCGATGATCGGTGGCGGCGGCGCCCGGCCGGGGCGGGATGGGGTGGACGGTTGCGACTCCTCCATCGGCTTCTTGAAGACGACGCCTGCCGAGACCCTGGAAGCCGAGGTGCCCATCGTCGTGCGTCGCTATCACGTGATCGCGGACTCGGCGGGGCCAGGCCGCCATCGCGGCGGCTTCGGCGTACGGCTCGACTTCCAGGTGTTCCGGCCCGAGGGGCTCGTCACCGCTCGCGGGATGGAGCGGCTGCGCTTCGCGCCCTGGGGCGTGGCGGGGGGCTCTGCGGGCGCCACCGGGAGCGTGTGGCTCAATCCCGGCACGCCGGCGGAGCGGCGGCTCAGCAAGATCGATCTTCTGGCCCTCGAGCCGGGCGACACGCTGAGCGTGCGCACCCCCGGCGGGGGCGGCCACGGGGATCGCTTCGCTCGCCCGCCCGCGGCGGTCCTGGCCGACGTCGCCGCCGGCCTCGTCTCTCCCGAGCGGGCGCGCGAGGCGTACGGCGTGGTCCTCGCCGGTGACGGCGTCGACGAGGCGGCCACCGCGGCGCTGCGCACCGCGCGCGCCCACGAGCGGGTGACCGAGCCCTTCGACTTCGGCGCGGCGCGGCGCGAGCACGAGCGCCGCTGGCCGGATGATCTTCAGGATCTCTTCATCCACCTCCTCATGGGCCTCCCCGCGCCCTATCGCAGTTACGCGCGACGCACTCTTCACGGCCGTATCGCCGCCCTGGCGGACCAGCGCGCGGTGACGGCGGAGGACGTGACGCGACTCGTGGAAGAGCTCCGAGACTCACTGCGGCTCGGCTGACGGGGACTCCACCCGACGGCGCGGACCCACACGTATACCGGGCATGAGCGCCAGGACGTACACGTTGCTCGGGGCCGACCGCCGGCCCTATGCCAGCCCGACTGTCGGCGTTCTCGGGGGCCACCGGCGCACGCGGCTCTACGGGCGGCTCGACTGCGCTGCGGCTCGGCGAGCCATCGCACGCGGCGGGTATGCCAAGGACCGGGTGTTCTTCGCCGACGAGGAGACGGCCGTCGCGGCCGGCTTCCGGCCCTGCGCCGTCTGCCTTCCCGAGCATTACGCGCGCCGGAAGGCATTGCGGGATCTCCTGCCCCGGCTCGATACGGCCTGGCGCCGATTCACCCACTCCTATGCGGGAATGTCCGAGGCGGAGCTGCTCGAGCCGGGGGTGACTGAAGCCTGGTCCGTGAAGGACATCATGGCCCACGTGACGAGCTGGGAAGAGGAGGCGCTCAAGCACGTTCCCCTCATCCTGGCGGGCGGCCGGCCGCCGCGCTATTCGACGACCTACGGCGGGATCGACGCGTTCAACGCCCAGATGATGGCGAAGAAGAAGCATCTGACGGTGGCCGAGGTGCTCGAGCAGCAGCAGCGCGTTCATGAGCGCCTCCTGGCGCTCATCGAGCGCGTCCCCCCAGACCAGCTCGGCGGGGCGAGCCGATGCCGCCGCCGGCTCCGGCTCGATACCTACGGCCACTACCTGCTCCACGCGCGCGCCATCGAGACGTGGCGCAAGCGCCGGCCGTAGTGTTCGCGTCGCGCCTTGGCCCCGGGCGTGCCGTCCGCGTAGAATAGAGGCCTTGATCTACGACACCGTCATCATCGGCGCCGGCATCTCCGGCCTCTACCAGCTCCACCGTCTGCGCGAGCTCGGCCAGCGAGTGCGCGTGTTCGAGGCGGGCACCGGCGTCGGCGGCACGTGGTACTGGAACCGCTATCCCGGCTGCCGCTTCGACTCCGAGAGCTACTCCTACGGGTATTCCTTCAGCCAGGAGCTGCTCGAGGAGTGGAGCTGGACCGAGCACTTCGCGCCTCAGCCGGAGACCGAGCGCTATCTCAACCACGTCGCCGACAAGTTCGATCTGCGCCGGGACATCCAGCTCCGCAGCCGCGTGAAGGCCGCGACGTGGGACGAGGGCGATCGGACGTGGGAGATCACCTTGGAGGACGGAGCGCGCTGCCGCGCCCGCTACCTCGTCACCGCAGTCGGTCCCCTGTCCGCGCCCACCCTGCCCCGGATTCCCGGCGTGGAGGCGTTTGGTGGCGAGGCCTATCATACCGGCCTCTGGCCCAAGCATCCCGTGACCTTCGAGGGGAAGCGCGTGGCCGTCATCGGCACCGGGGCCACGGGCGTGCAGGCCATCACCGAGATCGCGAAGACCGCGGGCCACTTGACGGTGTTCCAGCGAAGGCCGAACTGGTGCACCCCGCTGCACAACCGGCCCATCAGCGATCCGGAGATGGCGGAGATCCGCCGGACCTATCCGGCCATTTTCGAGCGCTGCCGGGAGACGGCCGCGTGCTTCATTCACACCACCGATCCGCGCGGCACCTTCGAGGTGACTCCGGCGGAGCGCGAGGCGTTCTGGGAGATGCTCTATGCGGCTCCCGGCTTCGCGATCTGGATGGGCAACTTCAAGGACGTCCTGACCGATCGCGAGGCGAACGCGCTCTTCTCCGAATTCGTGGCGGGCAAGATCCGCCAGCGGGTCGAGGATCCACGGGTCGCCGAGCTCCTGATCCCCAAGGACCACGGGTTCGGCACGCGCCGGGTTCCGCAGGAAAGCGGCTACTACGAGGTGTACAACCGGTCCAACGTCGAGCTGGTCAGCATCGTCGAGACACCCATCGTCCGCCTCACGCCCACCGGGATCCGGACCACCGCGCGTGACTTCGACCTCGACATGATCGTCTATGCCACCGGCTTCGACGCCATCACCGGCAGCCTGGATCGCATCGACATCCGCGGCGTCGGCGGCCGGAGCCTCAAGGAGCGGTGGCGCGCGGGGCTGGAGACCTTCGTGGGGGTGATGGTCGACGGCTTCCCCAATCTCTTCATGGTGATGGGCCCCCATACCGCGCTCGGCAACATCCCCCGCAGCATCGAGTACAACGTCGAGTGGATCCGCGACCTGCTCGGCCATATGGGCCGCCACGGCCTGCGCGTGGCCGACGCGCGGCCGGACGCGGTCGACGAGTGGACCGCCTTCGTCAAGAAGAAGGGCGAGGGTTTGCTCGCCAACGAGGTGGACTCGTGGATGACGGGCGTCAATCAGAATGTCGAGGGAAAGCACGTGCGCATCGTCGCCCGCTACAGTGGCACGGCGCCCGAGTACCGCGACTGGTGTGACCGGGTGGCCGCGGACGGCTACCGGGAGCTGACGCTGACTTAGCGTCCGCTTCCGCCCACGCGCCCGGGCCACCCCGGCGGGAATGCGCGCTACGCCGCCGCCACGCGCTTGATCGCCAGCGGGTCCACGAGGATCTCGTCCTCGACCTCTGCGGGAACGCCGCCGAGCTCCCGCTGCACCAGCTGCATCGCGATCTCACGCGCGGCCTGGTTTGCCACCGTGCCCTTCACTTCGACGAGCGGGGGCGAGCCGCGCCGCAACGGCATGTGAACGCTCGCCACGACCGGCATCCCGACCAGGCTGGGATGTAGGAGCAGCGCGTCGGACAGCCGCGCCTGGAGCACCACGCCCTCTTCCTCGCGCTTACGCTTGAGGTCGTAGAACTTCACGGCGATCCCGATGGCCACGATGAGGACGATCAGCGCCGCGACCACGCCGACGACACCGATTCCACCGCCTTCGGGCGTGGCGGTGGGCGTGGTCGGCAATGGCGTGGTGGGAGCCTGCGCAAGCGCCGTCGCCGGCGCGATGAGTAGCGCAGCCCCGATCGTTCCCAACCCGAGGCCTTTCCATCGATTGTTGATCATGGTCGTCACCTCCATCGGTTCTAAGGCCCAATCTCGAGGGCTGCATCGCATGTGCCACGCCCGATTTATGACGACGCGGCGCCGAGTTCCGAAAGTCGACGCTGGAAAGCCTGGGTAATCTGGGGCTCAATCGGATGTAAGACGGCGTGTAAGATCAGCACAGCGGAATCCCCATTGCGGCGGGCTTTGGGTGTGGGGGGTCTGCTCCGCTGGCTTGACTGAATGCGGGGGCGGACGCATGCTCCCGACCCAGGAGGACGTCATGGCGCCAATCGTCACGCCGACCAAGGCCACCCTGGGCGCGGAGGTCACCGGTCTTGCGCTCGCCCACATAGACGCGCCCACGTGGACCGCGGTGGAGCGAGCCTTTCTCGAGCATGCCGTCTTGATCTTTCCCGGCCAGCATTTGACGGAGGCGGAGCAAGTGGCGTTCGCCCGCCGCTTCGGCGACATCGAGCTCCTCGCCGCGGACCCCGAGCAGAAGGCGGTGGCGATCAGCAACGTGAAGCCGGACGGCGCCATCATGGAAGCCACCGAGCATCGCTACAAATCGCTGCGCGGCAACGAGGGCTGGCACACCGACAGCTCCTACATGCCGCTCGCTGCCAAGGCCTCGTGCCTCTCCGCGCAGGTTGTGCCGTCGGCGGACGGCGAGACCGAGTGGGCGGACATGCGCGCGGCCTACGAGGCGCTCGACGAGGCGACGCGCCGCCGCATCGCGGGGCTGTCGGCGCACCACTCGCTCTATCACTCCCAGGCCCAGATCGGCCACGTGGTGGAGACCGGCGCCGGCTATGGCTTTCACGTCAAGGGCGCGCCGTTGCGCCCGCTCGTGAAGGTGCACCCGGTCACCGGCCGGCCAGCGCTCTTCATCGGCCGCCACGCCTACGGCATCCCCGGCCTCCCGGAGGCTGAGTCGGAGCGGCTCCTGACCGATCTCGTGGACTTCGCCTGCCGTCCCCCGCGCACGTACGCCCACGCCTGGCGGCCGGGTGACGTCGTCATCTGGGACAACCGCTGCGTCCTGCATCGGGCGCGCCCGTACGACTACCGCGAGCCCCGCGTGATGCGCCACACGCGCGTGGCCGGCGACCCCGCGACGGAGCTCGCGCCGACCGATCGCGACGAGCGCGCCGGCGCCTACGAGCCGTCCGCGTTCAATCGTTGAGAAGGCTAGGCGGGATCGTCCACCAGCTTGGTGGTGGGGTAGCCCAGGATCCCGTTGTGCCCGAAGACGTAGGCGTTCGTGCGTAGAGGGTCCCCGCTCACCGCGACCGTGATGTCCCCCGGCCGCGCCACGATGGGCACGAGGCGCCCTGGGTCGTCGGACTCCGCGAACACCCCGTCCGCGCGGCCACGCGCCACCAGGTCGACGAGGCTCGGATGGCCTGGGGCCAGATTCGTCCACGGCCCGATGAGCCGCTCGAACTGCCGCGCGGGGATGCGCGCTTGCCGCCACAGCAGCTCCTGGACGTCGGACTTGGCGAGCCCGGCCCGCGCCAACGTCTCCGCGAGGATCGGCGAAAGGATGAGGAGCGGCTTCTGCGCGCCTACCGCCATCCCCACGGTGAAGATCACTTCCCAGCCCACGTGGCGCACCAGCCCGTCGGCCAGATACGGAATCATCTGCTCGGGCCGGCTCCCGAACACGCACGCCAGCACGCCGCCGCCCGTGTAGCGGGAGATCGTCACCGCGCTCCGTCCTCGCGGCGCCCCGGCGTCTTCGGCGAGGCTCGTCCATCCGATGCGGCGGATCACGTCCTCGTTCTCCGCCAGCACCACGCGCCACGTGTTGCCGAAGGTCGCCTTGTCGGTCTTGTGAGGCAGGAATCCGGCGACGTTTCGGAGATAGAGCCGCCAGAAGCGGCCGATGGCGGTATTGGCCTGGAAGCCGTCGCGGAGGGCGCCCTGCTCGTAGTTGAACCCCAGCGCCTTGACGATGGGGCCGTTGACGACGATGAGCGTGTCCGAGCCCGGCGTGTTCCCGCTATGCTCCACGCCGTAGCCGGGATCGGCCATGGCCTCGACGAGGGCGATCAGCACCGGCATGTACTCCGGCCGGCAGCCCGCCATCACACCATTGACCGCGACGCTTCGCACGGTCGCGCTGCGGCGGTCGGGGAGCAGCACGCCGAGCTCTTCCTGCGGGGAGCGGCGCGTCTGACGCAGGAATTCGGCGACCCGCGCTTCCGTGGGAGGCACGATGGGGAGCCCGTCGCTCCAGCCCTGGTCGTAGAAGTACCGGTTGATCTCGTCGAAGGTGCCCTCGAACACGACGTCGTCAAGCCCGGGCTCTTCCTTTTCCCCCACCTCGTCCGGCGCCCGCGTCAGGCCGCGCACGACGCCGTCGACGGTCACCGCGACGACGTTGTCCTCCAGCTCCGCCGCCGTCTGCACGTCGACGTGGCCGGGGACGATGGCGACGGGCAAGGCGGGCAACCCCAGGCCGGTCGACGTCGTCGCCGCCTGGGTGGCGAACCCCTCGCACGTCAGCGACACGGTGGGGACGCCGGCGTTCTCGGCGACCGCGCTCGCCCGCAGCACGGCGGGCGTGCAGCTCCCTCAGCAGGCCATCCCCGAGATGATGGCGTCGACCTTGAGCGCGCGAAGGCGGCCAGGGAGCTCGGCGAGCACGCGGCGCTCGTCCGACCCATGCGTCGAGCCAAAGACGGAATAGGGGACGAATGTCACGCCGGGCCACCGGCGCGCGATCTCCCGCTGGAGGATGGGGAAGATCTCGTCGCCGCGGAAGAGATCATCCCAGAGCTGTCCGATCGTCCGACCCGCCAGGCTCGGAAGGCGCGGCGCGATGGGCCGCGCGTGTACCGTCCGCCGCCCGCGCGGCCATACCACCCGCTCCGTCACCTCGTGCTGGATTGCCATCGTTGACACGCTCCCTCTGGCGGACCGTTCCGTCATCGCCATCCGGATGGTAGCAAATCCAGCAGGGCCCGGCCCCACGCGCCGGAGGGAGACGGCGCATGGGGGCCAAGGCCCCCGCGGGACTACTTCTTCCGCGGATCGTCGGTCGGATTCACGAACGTGAGGTCGGTCGGCCCCACGCCATGCACCTGCACCACGGTCTCCTGAGCGCCGGCCCAGGCATAGTGCGGATGCTGCGGCGGGACCGAGAAGAAGCCGCCGATCGGCAGCTCCTGTCCCTTCTTCGAATCGAATTCCTTTCCCATCCCGACCGAGAACGTCCCGGCGAGCACCGTCACGTTCTCGCTGGCCTTGTGGAAGTGCGGCGGGACCTTGTAGCCGGCGGGCATCTTCAGCCGGTAGACGAAGGGACCTTCCTTGCCGGGATCGCCTTGCACGACGGCGAGGCGGGCGCCCGGCAGCACCGGAGGTTCGACCCACTTCAGACTGTCGGGCACGGCGATGGTGTGCTCGTGGTCCGAGGTGAGCCCGAGCATCGGAACCGCGACGGTGAGCGCAAGAGCGAGAACCGCGACAGTGATTCGGCGCATGGCCATCCTCCCCTTCATGTCGACTGCTGGTTCACGACAACTGGTGCCGCGTACGAGACGCTCGGAGTGCAACGGGCATGCCCGCCGGCTCGTGCCGAGTTGCGCGGGCTTGGGGGCGACGTCTGCAAGCTGATGTGGCGGCCCGGTGGAGCGGTGAAGCGGGCTCGACTCGCTTTTCGAGCACTTGCGCCCCGCAAGCTCTGATGGCGTATCGTCGAGCGAACGGGCAAGATGGAATGGCGGTGAGGTAGGACCAATGTCCCATTGCACCGCCGGCGGGCCGGATTACACACTCGATGGACTACGGGCTGCGACGAACGACATGAAGGTCCACGACAAGGGGGGCGCGATGAACTGCAAGAGGGCTCTGTGTGTTTCGATGTCGGCGTTGGTCCTGGCCGTCGCCGCACCGCTCACGGTCTCGCCGGCCGCCTACGCCCAGACGCCGGGAGCGGAGAATCGCCAGGACCGTCGGGACGATCGGCAGGGCGCCCGTGATATGCGGCAAACCGGACGTGAGGATGCGCGCAAGGAGAAGGTGGAGTGCAAGAAGGGCGACGAGAAGTCGCGCGCCGAATGCCGGCAGGACAAGCGGAACAGCAAGCAGGACGCCCGCCAGGGCGCACGCGAGCAGAAGAAGGACTAGGCGACACGACACAAGTCGGCGCCAGGAGGTCGCGGCCTCCTGGCGCTTGATATGATGCGAGCGTGGTCTCTCGTCAGCTCGAGGTCAGAGGCGTCCGCGTGCCAAGCTTCGTCTACGGCACCGCCTGGAAGGAAGACGCCACCGAGCGGCTGACGCGTCTGGCGCTCGAAGCCGGCTTCCGCGGCATCGACACCGCGAATCAGCGGCGCCACTACCACGAAGCGGGAGTGGGCGCGGGGATCGCGGGGGCGATCGCCGCGGGAGTGGTCACGCGCGCCGAGCTCTTCATCCAGACGAAGTTCACGTCGCGGGGCGGGCAAGACCATCGCCTGCCCTACGATCCCGACGCCGACGATGCTACCCAGGTGCGCCAGTCGTTCGCCCGGTCCCTCGAGCATCTGCACGTCGACACCCTCGATTCCTACGTGCTCCACGGGCCGTCGCGCCGCGTCGGGCTCGCGCCGTCCGACCTGGCGATATGGGGCGCCATGGAAGGGCTGCATGCCGCGGGCAAAACGCGGCTGATCGGCGTCAGCAATGTCGCCCTCGATCAGCTCGAGCTGCTTTGCGCCCGCGCCACGACCCCGCCTGCCTTCGTCCAGAATCGCTGCTTCGCCGTCGCCGGCTGGGACCGTGAGATCCGGGCATTCTGCCGCGAGCGCGGCATCATCTACCAGGGCTTCTCCCTCCTCACCGCAAACCTGGACGCGCTCCGCACCCCGACCTTCGCGAGCCTGGTGCGACGGGTGGGGCGCACGCCGGCACAAGTGGTGTTCAACTTCGCACTCCGGGTCGGTATGCAGCCCCTCACCGGCACCACCGATCCCGACCACATGCGCGAGGACCTGGGCGCCTACGACTTCGAGCTGTCCCCCGTGGACGTGCGCGCCATGGAGAACATCGCGCGAGGCTGAGGCTCGGTCGCGATAACGCCTTCGCGAGCCGCTCAGCGGAGGTGGGGGCGCGCCGGCCGGGGAATCGCAGGTTGACCGAAGCGCTGCAGCGCCGCGATGAACGCCGTGGCGCGGAGGGTGAGCGTTCGCGCTTCATTGTGGATGACGTGGAAGTGTCGCTGGATCCGAAGGCCCCGAAGGCGCGCGCGCTGGAGCCGGCCGGTCTCGAGCTCTCCCCGGGCGGCGTAGATCGACACGAACGCGACGCCGAGCCCCGCCATCACCGCCTGTTTGATCGCTTCGGTGTGGCCGAGGACCAGCATCCGGCCGACCTTCACGCCCGCCCGCTGCAGCGCGCGCTCCGTCACCTGCCGGCTCGCCGATCCCTCCTCGCGTATCAGCAATCGCTCTTGCCCGAGGTCGGACGGCTCCCGCCGCGCACGGCGCACCCACGCATGGCTCGGCGCCACGATCAGCACCAGCTCGTCGAGTATCCCGGCGGCCAGGCACTCCTCGCCCGGGCCGAGCCCATGTCCTCCCACCACGCCGAGATCCAGCTCGTTGGCCCGCACCTGCTCCTCGATCGTGCGGGAGTTGGCGATGCGGAGGTCGACCGAGATCCCCGGCTGTTCGCGCTCGAACGCGCCCATCAGCACCGGCAGCAGATAGAGGCCCGGCGTCGTGCTCGCGCCGACGACGATCGAGCCTCGCGCACCCCCGGCGAGATCGGCGATGGCCTGCTGCGCGCTGTCGAGCGTCGCCCGCACGCGGAGGGCGTGGTCCTCCAGGATGCGCCCGGCCTCGGTCAACGTGACGGCCCGCCCGCGCCGCTCGAAGAGGCGCGTGCCGAGCCCGCGCTCGAGCTCACCCACGTGCTGGGACAGCGCCGGCTGGCTCAGGTGGACGCGCTCGGCCGCTCGCCGAAAGCTGCCGGCGCGGGCCACGGCGAGGAAGATCTCCAGCTGCCGCATGGTGGGGGGCATAAGCTTCGACTTATCGGTCGGATAAGAACATCGGATTGGCGGTTATGCAAGACGCGGCGCTAGGGTCGGGCCCATGGAGCTCGCATTCCCCGAACCGGTGCTGAGGCTCGGCGCGTTCGTGATCTGCCTGGCGCTCCTCACCGCCGCAGAGGCGGCCGCGCCCCGGCGGCGCCGCGCTATCCGGCGCCGGCCGCGCTGGGCAGGAAATGTCGGGCTCGTGATCCTGGACACTGCGCTGGTGCGGGCCATTCCCTTCCTGAGCGCGGTGGCGATGGCCGGGCTGGCCGAGGCACGAGGCTGGGGTCTGCTGCAGGCGATCGGCCCCCTGCCCGACTGGGTGGCCATCGCGGCCTCCGTCGCGCTGCTCGATCTCGCGATCTATCTCCAGCACGTGCTGTTCCACGCTCTCCCCGCGCTCTGGCGATTGCATCGGGTTCACCACACCGACCCCGAGGTCGACGTGACGACCGGCGTCCGGTTTCATCCCGTCGAGATCCTGCTGTCTGCAGCGATCAGGGTCGGGGTCGTCGGGCTTTTGGGCGCGCCTGTCGCCGGGGTGGTCGTGTTCGAGATCCTCCTGAATGCTGGGTCCCTCTTCAGCCATGCGAACGTGCGGGTGCCCGCGCGGGCGGACCGTGCTCTCCGGACGATCATCGTCACGCCGGACATGCACCGCGTGCACCACTCGATCGACCGGGCAGAGAGAGACTGCAACTTCGGCTTCACCCTGTCCTGGTGGGACCGTCTCTTCGGGACGTATCGTGCGCAGCCGAGGAAGGGACACGACGCGATGGCGCTCGGCGTCGCGGGGTTCACGGGTCATGACGTGCTGGGCTTTCACCGCCTGCTGGCTCAGCCGCTTCTGCGCGAACGCGCTACAGTAGACGGGACGACCCCCTACGCAACCCCCCAGGAGGACGCCATGGCGGCGACGCCGCGCGAGGCCGTACGTGAATTGCTCCAGCAGACCATGGCCACGATGGAGGCGCTCCTCGAGGCGTCGGACCGCGAGCTGCCCCTGCCCTCGTCCCACGGCTGCGCCCAGGGCAAGGACCTCTGGACGCTGATCACCAACGACATCGACCACGAGAAGATCCACACGGGCCAGGTGCTCGAGGGCCGCTACGAATCGCGAATCACGGCCTCCCCCATGCAGCGGCTGATCGCGGAGTGGCTGGAGGAGCGGGCGCGCTTCATCGGCTCCCTCGTCGGCCTCACCGACGAGCAGTTCAACACCGAGACGGCGCCCGGTCAGTGGACCTATCGGGTCATCGCCAAGCACGTGCTGATGCTCGAGCAGGACTCGCTGAAGACGCTCGCTGCCGATCGGGCCGCGCGCGCCAGCGGCGACGGCGCGCCCACGCGCTAACGGCCTCCGTCAGGCGGCTTTTCGGGCGATGCCTCGATAGAGGTACGCGCCGAAGCGTGGCCCGCGGATATACCCGCGCTCCAGCCGCTCGAACGCGAAGCCGCCCGCCTCGAGCAGTCGATCGATCGGCCGATTCAGGTGGCAGCCGCCCGCGCAGCGCCGCCAGATCGGCGTCAGCCGATCCTGCCACTTGAGCACCCCGGGATCGGGCGCGCGCCCGTGCTCCACGAAAAGCACGCGCCCCTCGGGGCGGAGCACCCGCTGGAGCTCCCGCAGCGCAAGGCTCGGCTGCCCGATGGAGCAGAGGGTCCACGTCGTGACGACCCACTCCACCGAGTCAGCCGGCAGCGGGATGGCCTCGGCGGAGGCGGCGAGAAACTCCACGGGAAACCTCGCCCGCGATGCGCGCGGTCCGGCCATGCGTCGGAGCGGGTCGGAAGGCTCGAGGGCGTACAGCCTGCCGACGCCCGGGCCATAGAACGGCACGTTCAGCCCCGAGCCGACGCCGATCTCCAGCACAACGCCCGCCGCCAAGGGAATCCAGCGCGCCCGCTCGGCAGCGATGACGCGGTCGCTCATGGCGAGGTGGGTGAGGAGCGGGAGGATGTGTCGGCGGTAGAACGACATGGCGCGGCCGGCCGCGCGCTAGT
>Ga0111539_10003698_pt1 | contig 20126 bp, 13 predicted proteins | sample RhiMethybrSRZTD1_FD_79667 | JGI IMG/M metagenome (GOLD analysis project Ga0111539, IMG submission 79667) | Populus rhizosphere microbial communities from Tennessee, USA - Rhizosphere MetaG P. TD hybrid SRZTD1 (version 2) (version 2) | ecosystem: Host-associated > Plants > Roots > Rhizosphere >... | reverse complement strand
ACGTGACGCCCTGAATCATCCGCCCTGCTCGAATTCGCGAGTCCAGCCCGAGAACCGTATCCACCGGTCCGACGGACGGCTCGCGTGGCAAACGCGTCCTACAGCGATGTCCTGACGATTAGCCCGCCGCCTGGTGGGTTCCGCACGACAGCCACCAATCGGTTGGGCAGTCGGGTGACCCGATCGTCAGGGGCGAATCAGCGGCGTCGGGCGATCTGCGCTTTCGGACACGTTTGCCAACTGCGCCCGCGCACGCGAGGTCCGACGGACCGGTGAATACGGTTCTCACGCTGATTTCGGAGCCGCAAACCAGCTCGACGTCTGTCATCCGGCCGGCGCCCAGTCAAGTGGTCCACATGCGCGACCGGTCGGAGACGTGCTCCGAAAGCGAACATTTGCGAGCGGCGCGACGTCTGGTCTCTGGCCGGAAACCGCCTCGTAGGGGCCGAAATCCCGGCAGGTCACGGACCTGCCGTTCCACCGACAGAACCCCGGAGAGGCCGTTTCCCGGGCCGTCTCGCAGTTCGCGAAGCAGCATGTCTTCGACCGGGCGGATCAGTCATCCGCAGACGGATCACCGTACGGCGGTGACGGTGACGTTCACGCGTGTCGACCGGCTGAACTCGGAGTCGGTTGCCGAAAGTTCCAGCTGATAGGCTCCCGGTGCGCTGAACGATGCGTGCGTGCGCGCCGCGGATGGATTGCTGAAGGTCACGGTTCCCGCACCACTCACCTGTTTCCACGCGATGCTCAGGATGCCCGTTCGGGGCAGCCCTTCATCCTCGACGTTGCCGAACAGATTGACCGCTTCGCCCATCCGCACCGTCACCGCACCGGCGACGCCTCGTCCGCGGCCGGAGAGTCCCAACACCTCGACGGTTGGCGGCCGATTCAAGCACACACCCTTCGGGGCTTTCGCAAAATCAACCATCCGCATTTCGGCCGCGCCTTCGACAAGGTTCCAATTGGACTGGAGCATGTTCTGACTGGTTGCGGTGCTCGTCCCGGCGTAGGCAAGCGTCCACCGCAGCTTGCCGTCAAACTCCGGACCCATCACAATCACGCACTGAAAACGGTGATGGCCCGGGTGGAAGGTGATGGGCTGATGGCGATCGCCGGGAGCGGGGGAAAACGCGTTATCGGCGCCTGACGGAATTGTCACGGTGTCGGCGTTGTGGCTGAAGTAGGCGAACGACAGCGTGTAGCTGCCGTCGGGGTTCTTCAGAAAACCGTCATACGCAGGATAAATCGGCTGGTTTCGCTGCGCTCGAACCGGCGCCCACTGGAGCCCGACCGCCAGCAGCGCCATCGTCGTCAGGACCCAGAGACGCCGCTCGAACATCGGCCAGCCTCCCTTGAGGTTTGTTATAGTAGCCGCCTGGGTTGGCGGCAGGCAATGCCGCCACTCAAGGAGGCACCATGCACCGTCTTGCGAGGCTGACCGGCCCATCCGGCTTGGCGTTGTCACTCGGCCTCCTGGCCCTGAACAGCGCTCACGGACGCGCACAGGCCCCCGCCGCCGCGGCGCCAACCTTCACCAAAGACGTGCTGCCCATCCTGCAGCGATCCTGTCAGAAGTGTCATCGACCGGGCACGGCCGCTCCGATGTCGCTCCTCACGTATCAGGACGCGCGGCCCTGGGCGCGGTCGATCAGGAACAAAGTCACCCTTCGGCAGATGCCACCGTGGCACATCGACCGCAGCATCGGCGAGTATCTCGAAGATCCGTCGCTGAGCGATGCGGAGATCGCCACGATCACGCGGTGGGTCGACGAAGGCACGGCGCAAGGCAATCCTGCCGACGCGCCGCCGCCGCTCACATTCAACGCCTCCAATCAATGGATCTACGGCGAGCCCGATCTCGTCGTGAGCATGGAGAAGGGCTTCAAGATTCCGGCACAGGGTCCGGACTTCACGCCAAATGAAACCGTCGATCCAAAGATCACCGAGGATCGCTACGTCAAGTGGGTGCAGATCATCCCGGATGCGCGGCGCGCCGTGCACCATTCGCACGTCTACGTCGAAATGCCGGAGGGGACAGACACTGAAGGACTCGGTCTCGGCATGGGCTCAAACCCCGACAACTCGATCGACCTGATCGAATACGGCTCGGGCAACGACGCCGATATCTTTCCCGACGGGACGGCGAAGATCATCAAGGCCGGCTCGCGTTTCCGCTTCTCGTCGCACTATCACCCCTACGGCGAAGAGACGCAGGATCGCCAGAAGGTCGGCATCAAGTTCTATCCCAAGGGCGTCGTGCCGAAGTACGTCGTCACCTCACACCGGATCCGGACGGGGGTGGGCAACGATTGGACCCTCAATCGCACCGGCGTCGAAGAAGTGATTCTGCGAGCCGGCTACAAGCTCGATATCGACGAGCGGACGATGCCGACGGGAGCCCTCGTCGAGGAAAATCCCCTGCACGCGGTGGAAATGCTCAGCATCCCGCCCAACAGTGTGGCACGCCACGAACGCTACTGGCCGCTGCCCAAGCCTGCGCTGATCGTCAGCTTCCAGCCGCACATGCATTTCCGCGGCACGCGGATGCAGCTCGAAGCGATTCATCCCGACGGCCGCAGAGAGATGCTGACCGACGCGACGCACTACGAGCAGAACTGGCAGATCACGTACAAGTACAAGACGCCGCATCTGTTCCCGGCCGGAACGATCCTGCACGTCGTGTCGTGGCACGACAACACGGCCAACAACAAGCACAACCCCGACCCGACCGCCTGGGTGGGCTGGGGCAGCCGCACGATGGACGAGATGGGGCACGGCTGGACCGACATCGCGTTCCTCACCGATTCGCAATACGCAGAAGAGTTCGCGAAGCGGCATCCAAGTGGTCAGGCAGCCGCACCGTCCGCTCTCAACCGTACGCAGCGGTAACATGATTCAGAAGTCGCGCGGCGTGTTCCTCGTCGCGGGACTCGCCTGCTGTGCCGCGACCGTCTCGGCACAGTTCGGGGCCAGGAACGGCGAGTGGCGAGCCTGGGGCGGCGACCTCGGCGTGACCCGCTACGCGCCGCTGGACCAGATCAACGCCGCGAACTTCAACACCCTCGAAGTGGCCTGGCGATTCAGAACCGACAACCTTGGTGCCCGCCCCGATTTCAACCTCCAGACGACGCCGCTGATGGTGAACGGCGTCTTGTACTTCACCGCCGGCGCCCACCGGAACGCTGTCGCCGCCAGTGCCGCCACCGGCGAAATGCTTTGGATGCACCGCCTGGACGAGGGTCGTCGCGCGGAGATCTCGCCGCGCCGTCTGTCGGGCCGTGGGGTCGGCTACTGGACCGACGGCGGCGTAGACGAGCGCATTTTCTATGTATCGCCCGGGTATCAGCTCGTCGGCCTCGACGCGAAGACTGGCAGGCCGCTGCCGGGGTTCGGCACGAATGGGGTGGTGGACCTGCGGACGGAGGCGGATCAAACGCTGAATATCGAGTCGGCGGACATCGCCTGGAACGGCGCCCCCGTCGTCGCGAGGAACCTGGTGATCGTCGGCGCTGCGCACAGCGCCAGCTCCGCGCCTCGCACCAAGGCGAACCCGAAGGGCTACATTCGCGCGTATGACGTCCGAACGGGCAAGCGCGTTTGGGCGTTCCACACGATTCCGGTGCCCGGCGAGTTCGGTAATGACACCTGGCTGGACGATTCGTGGTCCTTCACTGGGAACGCTGGTGTCTGGACCCAACTCACGGTGGACGAAGAGCTCGGCATCGCGTACCTGCCGGTGGAAGACCCAACCGGCGACTACTTCGGCGGGCAGCGTCCTGGAGCGAATCTGTTCGGTGACAGTCTGGTCGCGGTCAATCTTGAAACCGGCAAGCGGATCTGGCATTACCAGTTCGTCCATCATCCGATCTGGGACTACGACATCCCCTGCGCGCCGATCCTGATCAACATTACCGTCGACGGGAAGGCCATCAAGGCGATCGCGCAGCCGACCAAGCAGGGCTTTCTATTCGTCCTCGACCGGGCTACGGGGCAACCCATTTGGCCAATCGAAGAACGGGCGGTCGAAAAGGGGACCGTCCCGACCGAGTGGTACTCGCCGACGCAACCGTTTCCCACCAAGCCGCCGCCGTTCGAGCGGCAAGGCTTCCTCGAGGACTATGTCATCGACTTCACGCCGGAACTGAAAGCGGAGGCGCTCCAGATCGTCTCGAAGTACAAGCTCGGGCCACTTTTTACCCCAGCGATCGTTCGCGGCGAGGGAGGGAAAACCGGGCTGCTGTACATCCCCAACGGTGCCAACTGGCCGGGCGGGTCGTTCGATCCCGACACCGGCATGCTCTACGTCTACTCGCACACATTGCTCCGCGTCCTCTCGCTCAGCAAGAATCCGCAGCGCTCGGAGATGGAATACATCAACGCCGGCGGCGGGGGCGATGACGGTGGCGGGGGTGGCGGATTGTCCGTGCAGGGCCTGCCGCTGGTGAAACCACCATGGGGCCGGATCACCGCGTTCGACATGAACAAGGGGGAAATCGTCTGGCAGGTCGCTCACGGTGAAACGCCCGACACGGTCCGCGATCACCCGGCTCTGAAAGGGTTGACCATTCCGCGAACCGGCCGGCCGGGCGGCGCTGGCGGAAGCTCGGGCGGGATCGGCACGCTCACCACCAAGACGCTGTTGATCTCCGGCGAGGGCGGCCTGTTCACGACCCCCACTGGACAGCGCGGCGCGATGCTTCGCGCGTACAACAAAGCCACGGGGCAGGAAGTCGGCGCGGTCTACATGCCTGGCGCCCAGACAGGTGGTCCCATGACTTATATGTTGGGCGGCCGCCAATATATCGTCGTGGACGTGAGTGGACCCGCGTACCCGTCGGAGATGATCGCGTATCGGCTGCCACAATCGTAGGCCCGGCCTTTGGAAGCCACACTCGTAGGCTCGGCCTTTAGGTCGGGCGACGGTATCGCGAACGTTTGAGTAGTACTCGTAGCGCAGGGCTTCAGCCCTGACCGGAGAAGACACCATGCGCCGCTCTTCTTCTACCCTGCTGACTCTGGCGGCCCTGGCTACGATCGTCATGTCGGCTGCGACGACCGACAGAGTGCCGGCCGCTGGCGGCGACATCGAGATCACGCCGCTCATTCATTCCAGCGTTCAAATCGAACACGCTGGCAAGGTGATCCAGGTTGATCCCTGGAGCCTCGGCGACCTGTCACGCGCGAAGCCGGCCGACTTGATCCTCGTGACCGACGATGTGGGACATCACCTCGATGTCGCCGCGATTCAGAAGCTCCGGAAGCCAGGCGCGCCGGTCATCATCACGGCGAACGGCAAGTCGCGCGTGGCCGACGGCCTGGTCCTCGCCAACGGCCAATCGACCACGGCTGCCGGGGTTCGCGTCGAGTCTATCGCGGCCTACGACATCAAACCCGGCGCACCCGAACATCCCAAGGGTGAAGCGAACGGGTACATCGTCACGCTCGGAGGGAAGCGCATCTATCTTGCCGGCGTCACCGAATGCGTCCCGGAGGTGCAGGCGCTGCGGGACATTGAGGTCGCGTTCATCCCGATGAACATTCCCGTCGATCGGATGACGCCCTCGGCCGCCGCAGCGTGCGTGAAGATCATCAAACCGAAGATCGTCTACCTCTATCACTACGATCAGGACTACGCGTCGCGAGCCGCCAATCCTCGGGCGACGCTGCAGCAGGGCGTCGGACGCGATCTTGCTGACCTCGGGATTCCGCTCTTCATCGACGCGCTGAAAGGCGAGCCAATTGAGGTCCGGCGCGGGGCCTGGTACCCCAGCCGGTAGCAGACGCAATCACGTGGAGTCAGGACTCAGGGCGGAGGGCTCGGGGCCTTGGCGACAGATCTGGAGGCACAAACATGTCATATTCAGCTCGTTCGAAAGTCATTTTCATCATCCTTGCTGCCATCGCCCTGTCGGGCGCTCTGCTCTCGTCCCAAGCCCCCATCCCGAATGCCGACGTCGTGGACCCGGCATCCAAGACGCTGCCGAATCCGAACCCCACCGTCATCAAGAACTGGGGCATGCTGCCCGACAACCGGATGTGGGGATCGACCGCAGGCGTGGACATCGGCCCCGACGGACATGTGTGGGCCTACGACCGCTGCGGCACGAACACGTGCGCGAACTCGACGCTGAACCCGATCTTCAAGTTCGATCGATCGTCGGGCAAGATGCTCGCGTCGTTCGGCGGCGGGCAGATTGTGTTTCCGCATGGGATCCACGTGGACCGCGACGGCAATGTCTGGATCACCGACGGTAACGACAATGCACCGCAGCCTGAGCGGGGGGCAGGCGCCGGTGCGGCAGGAGCGGGCGCTGGTGCCGGCGCGGCTCGCGGTGGTGCGGGACGTGGCGCTACCGCGGGAGGAGCGGCGGCAGATCCAGCGGCTGGCGGTGCTGGGGCAGGCGCGGGCAGACAGGGCGGAGCGGCCGCCGGAGGAGCGGCTGCAGCTGGTCGCGGCGCGACGCCGGCGCCGACGCCGACGCCAAATCCATTAGCGACGAAGGGGCATCAGGTGATCAAGTTCAGTCCGGAAGGCAAAGTGCTGCTGACTCTTGGCAAAGCCGGCGGGGCGATAGGGGCGGATTGCTGCTTCCAGCCGAACGACGTGATCACCAACGCGGCGGGCGAGATCTTCGTGGCGGAAGGCCACGGCGAGGGCAGCGGACGCATCCGGAAATTCTCCAAGGACGGCAAACTGATCAAGACATGGGGCGAACCTGGTCGCGGTCCGGGACAGTTCAATGTCCCGCACGCGCTCGCCTTTGATTCGCAGGGCCGTCTGTTCGTGGCCGACAGACGCAATCACCGAATCCAGATTTTCGATCAAGAAGGCAAGTTCATCGACGAGTGGGAGCAGTTCAGCCGCATCAGCGGACTGTTCATCGATCGGGGCGACACCCTCTACGCCATCGACTCGGAATCGAGCCCGACGAGTCACCCGAATTGGAAGACCGGCGTCCGCATCGGGAATACGAAAGAAGACAAGGTGCTCTCGTTCATCCCACCGCATCAGACGGAGCAGCCGCACGGCGCGGCGGGTGAAGGTGTGGCGGTCGATCCCGACGGGAACGTGTACGCGGCCGAAGGTCCGATCTCGCGTCCGGCCGCGGGCGGCGGGCTCACGAAGTACGTGAAGCGCTAACGTTGGGCGGGTAAGCCAGGTAGGGCTGGTCGGGCAGGTTGGGCAGGCGGGCACAAGCGTTCGTGCTTACCTGCCCGGCCTGCCTCACCCGACCTGCCTCACCCGCCCGACCTGCCCTACCTTACAAACGGCAGACGAAGCTGCGCTCATCATCCGTGCTGCCAGAGCCGCTGTAGACGGCCTTCTGCGGATACGGGCAGAGCGGACGGCTGCGCGTGACGGCGCCGTTCGCGACCTTTGTCGCGATCACGCGGTCCGGAGCCTTTCCGTTCTCAACCCAATCGGCGATGGTGGTCGTCCAGTCCGCGGTATCTGGGCCGACGCCGCCGCCGCAGTGGAGGACACCAGGCATCAGGAAGGTCCTGAAGTAACTGCGCGCGTTCGGATCGCGGGCGAGAACCTGGTCGTGATACCGGATGCTCGCGAGCGGCGACAGCGCCGGATCCGCCCAGCCGTGCCACAGAATCAACTTGCCCCCTCTGGAACTGAACCCACTCAGATCCGGATTGGTGGCATTGAGGAACGTCGCCGCCAGCGCCGTGTCCTTCTTGAGATTCGAGAGGTCGTACTTGCTGTAGTCCCAGTTCGGATCGTTGAAGACGAGGTACTTGAAGATGCCGGTGCCGAATGCAAAGCGTAGGCTCGGCGCCTGCCCCGGCTGCGGCGGCGTGCTGCCGGTGATCCACTGCGGCCAGCCAGCCGCCTGTCCTTCTCCCCCAAAGGGCTGCCCTGGGTAAATCTCACCGTCCCGATTGGTCGTCGGCGCGTAGATGACTTTGAGTGCGCTCTTTTGCGCATCAGTCAGCGACAGTGTGTTCACGTCGAATGTGCACTGGCGCGGATCGTCAATCAGGCCGTCGGTGACGCCGTCGCGCGCATCGCAAGCTTCCACGATCTTCGCTTCAACCGTCTTCAACGTGTCCGGTGTGAACATCAACGCGTTCAGCTTCTGTGGATCCGGAAACACCGCCTGCATGTTCCGAATCATCACGGCGGCGATTCCCGTCCAGTCGTACGCCGGCGCCCCGGAGACGATGCCGTCGAAGTCGGTCGGAAAACGCTGCGCTTCCATCAAGGCCTGTCCGCCGCCGCGCGAGCAACCCTGAAAGTAATTTCGCGTCGGCGCGGTGCCGTAATAGCTGGCGATGATCGCCTTGGCCGCCTCAGCCGTCCGATGGACGGCCAGGTACCCAAAGTTCACCTGACGCTCGAGATTGTTGTAGGCCCAGCTCGCGTCGGTGCCGGAACCCTGGTGGCCGGTGTCGGTGCCGACGGTCGCATACCCGGTGTTCACGGTCGACTGTGCGGAGTTCTGGATGGAGCCGACGAACCCGCCGCCCCCTCCCATGGTGAACTTCTGGTTCCAGACGTCCGGCAGCAGAAGCGAAAACCGGATTTCCGTACCGATGACGCCGTTGACCCGGCAGTGTGCGGCCCGGATGGCTCCGGTGTTGGCGGCCGGGATCTGAGCGGCCTCGGAGATCTTGATGTCAGGCAGGCGCAGCGCCGTGAGCTGCGCGCAGCCGGTCCGCGCCGTTTGTGGTGCGGCGCCGAGGAGTCCATAGCCTGCGGGCAAGACACTTGCGATGGCGATGGCGGCGACAAATCGTCGTTTCATGGGCCGTGCTCCTTGTCGCGGCCATGATAGACCTTCCTCGCCGCGACTTGGCCATAATCACGCCGAGACCTTATAAGGTCCGCCAGCAGTCGTCACGAGAACCGGACCAACAGGCGCCTCGGCCGCCTTCGGATCGAACATCTTCTCCCGGATGAACACACCGGGAATCAGGGCACACACCGCGTAGGAAACACCGAGCAGCGCGATGCCGAGTCCGATCGTGTATTCCCTCGCGGCCCATCCGATGAGCAGCGGCGATATCGTTGACCCAATGCGTCCCACGTTGTAGGCCGTCGCCACCGCTGTCCCGCGCACACTCCCCGGGAAGCTCTCGCTCAAGTACGTCGAGTTCACCGCATAGGGCGCGCCATACAAGAAGCCAAAAATCAGAAGCAAGTACGGCACATTCGCGGGTGTGGCCGTATAAATCAGGATCGGCAAGTAGATCGCCGTCAGTAACCCGCACGTGACCCAGGTTGCTCGACGGCCAACGATATCGGCGAGATAGCCGGTGATGACCTTGCCGAGTACGCCCATCGAGTACGTCCCGGCGACATACCACCCCATGCTCTGTAGGTTGACGCCGAGATCCTTCACCAGATAGCTGGGCAGCCACGTGTTGGCGCCGTAGTACCCGAACTGCAGTGCGATCGAGGTCAGTGACCACAGAATGAAGGTGCGGCGCAGGGTGGGATTGTTCCAGAGGTTCGTGAATGTGCTTCTGCGACGGACGCCGGCGACGGCAGAGGTCGCAGCCGTTCGTGCGGCGAACCAGCTGGGCGGATCAGGGATGCCGCGCAGCATGATGAGCGACACGATGCCCGGCACGATGGCACAGAGGAACAGCGGCCGCCAGCCGAAACGGGGAATGATGTAACCCGATAGCAGCGCCGCGATGACATATCCCACCGACCAACCTGCCTGAAGCGCCCCGAGCACCGTCGTCCGAATCCGCGTCGGCACGTACTCGGCCGCCAGCAGCGTGCCGATGCTGTAGACCGCGGCGATGCCGAATCCGGAAATGAACCGCATCAGGGCGATCTGCCAGTATTCGCGGCAGAGCGCGATCAGGCCGGTGCCCACCGTAAATGTGAACACGGCCCACCACGTGACGCGGATCCGGCCGATTCGATCGGAGAGGCCGCCGGCGATGATGCCGCCAATGCCCATCCCCAGCAGCGTGTACGTGCCCAGAGCGCCGGACATGATGCTCGAGATCTGCAGCTCTTTCGATAGGCTTGGCAGCGCGAGCGCCAGCATCTGGAGATCCATGCCGTCGACCACGAGCGCCACGAAGACACCAACGGCGACGATCTTGCCGGTGCGGTCCATTGAATCGGGGGCAGCCATGTGGAGGCGGGAGCAGCGTACTTCGACGCCTCACCTTGATCAATCGGCAATTTCGGCCTTTTTCCTTTGTGTCCTTGTCCTCCGTAGTGCTGCTTTTTGCGAGCGTCTCTATTCGTGTTGATCATTTGGCCTCGATCGGCAACTCTAGGCGGCGAATCTTCGCGTTGCGGCCGCAGGTTTCGTGGTTTTCGTGCTTTCGTGGCTGAAGGAGATGCCATGCTGACTCGCAGGAAGTTCTTCAAAGACGTCGCGAGCGGGACCGCTGGAGTGGCTCTTCTAGGACGTGACCTCGTGGGATCGGCGCTCGCCTCGAGTGCTCAGCAACCTGGCGCCGTCCCGCGGCGCCAGGTCTCGATTGGCGGCCGGCGCATCAAGGTCGTCGATGTGCACGCCCACTGCTCGATTCCCGAAATTGCGGACGTGGTCCGCGGTTCGAACCTCGCCAGATCCGGCCAGGCTCAGAGCACGCTGGTTCTCGGACCCGCACGGCTGCAGTACATGGACGCTGAGGGCATCGACGTCCAGGCGCTCAGCATCAACGCGTTCTGGTATGCAGCCGATCGCGAGTTGGCTCGCCAACTCATCAAGGTTCAGAACGAGAAGCTGTCCGCATGGTGTGCCGCGCACCCGGATCGGTTTGTTGGATTAGCCTCCGTCGCGTTGCAACATCCCGATCTCGCTGCCGAGCAGTTGGACGAAGCTGTGAAGAAGCTCGGACTCCGCGGCGCGGCCATCGGCGGGAGCGTCGAAGGCGAAGAGCTCTCCGCGCGCCGCTTCGATCCCTTCTGGGCCAAAGCCGAGGAACTCGGCGTCGTCGTTTTCATGCACCCGCAAGGCGCGCCTGGGACGACGCAGAACGATCGGCTTCAAGGCAAGGGCGGTCTCGGAAATACGATTGGGAACCCGCTCGAAACCACGGTGTTCCTGTCGCATCTGATTTTCGAAGGAACCCTCGACCGCTTCCCTGGCCTGAAGATCTGCTCGGCGCATGCTGGAGGCTATCTGCCCTCCTACAGTGGTCGATCCGATGCGCTCTGCGGACGCGGAGCGGGCGGCGATTGCACCGCGCTCAAGAAACGACCGAGCGAGTACTTCAAGAAGGAGCTCTTCGTCGACACGATGATTTTTCACGAGGAGGGCCTGCGACACTTGGTCGCCGAAATGGGCGTGAGTCAGATGATGTACGGCACGGACTATCCGTATGACTGGCCCGTCGGCGTGGATTTCGTGCTGAAGGCGCCGTTCCTCAACGATCGCGAGAAAGAAGCGATCCTCGGCGGCAATGCAGCAACATTGCTGCGCATTTCCTGATCGCCGTCGTCCTTGGTCCTTGGTCGCTTAGTCCTTGGTCCGTACTTCGTCCTTAGTCCGTACTTCGTCCTTAGTCCGTACTTCGTCCTTGGTCCTTGGTTGGAAACCACGGGACCCCAGAAAACTAAGGACAGACGAAGGGCGAAGGACGAGGGACGGACCCTGGACCAAGGACGGACAAAGGACCAAGGCCCAAGCCCCAAGGACGACAGGTTAGTGAGTCCGCGCGCTCATGCCCCGACGTGCGGCGATGGTCGCTGCGACGAACAGGCCGCCGATGGCGGCGAAGACGAGGATGCTCACGAGTTGAAGCCACTCGGCAATCCCGGCCGGGTGCGCAGCAACGCGGACGGCCGAGCCAAAATCGAACCCTGCCGCCGGCGTGTCGCGCATGGTTTTCAGTGCCGCAAGGAGCGCGACGAGCGCAAACGATCCCACTCCCATGAGAATGGCCCCCGCCAGGCCGCGCGCGGCGAGCTGAGGCGTCGAAAGCGGTGGTTTCGTCTGTGTCGGCTCCTCGACAACGAACTCGGGTTCTCTTACGCCCGGGGGCACGAACCTCGCCAGCATCACGAGTCCGGGAATCCCGAAGATCATCGTCGCGAGAAAGAACCACGACCAGCCAATCGCGTCGACCGCAAAGCCCGTGATCGGTCCAGCCAGGAGACGCGGGAGCGCGAACAGGCTGGAGAACAGCGCGTACTGAGTTGCCGAGAATCGCTTCTGTGTCATCCGGAGTAAGAGCACCGAGAACGCTCCCGTTCCCAGTCCGGATGTCGTCAGTTCAAAACTCGTTGCCGCGTAAAACAGCGGAATATTCGGCTCCCCCGACAGCGAAAGCAGAAAGTAGCCGACGTTGGAAAACACCTGGAGGATCCCGAACAGCCACAACGAGTGTCCGAGACCGATCAGGGTCGTAATCCAGCCGCCGATGAAGGCGCCGGCAATCGAGCCCACCAGACCGATCGTGGCGAGGGGAATGCCGCGATGATAGGCGCTGTAGCCCATGTCGATGAGAAACGGGCGCGTGAGCGCCTGGGCGAGCTGGTCGGCCAGCTTGTAGAGCAACACGAACGCGAGAATCTCGAGCGCTCGATGACGCGAGAGAAAGCCGATGAACGGCTCCCAAATCGCATCGCGGAGGTTGACTGGTGCGGGCGTCTGCTCTTCGGGTTCCGGAGCTTTCCAGGTGAGGAGCAGCATCGGCACGTACACGAGCGCCAGCACCGCGTTCACGACTGGCCACCCGAAACGCGCCGCCTGGTCAATCGCGATGCCTCCCGCGACGGCTAGCGCAGCACGATAGAGCGCGATACGCGCGCCAACGACGGCGCCTTGCTCTTCCTTACGGAGCACATCGACGGCGTAGGCGTCGATGGCGATGTCCTGCGTCGCCGACGCAAACGCAATGGCCAGCGCCAGCGCACCGACGACCCAGAGGGCTTCAGGCTGACGTCCCACTCCCGCAAGCAGTAGCCCGAAGACCGTCAGGGCGATTTGGGTCAGCGCCATCCAGCCGCGCCGGCGGCCCCAGAACGGCGGCACGTACCGATCCATCAGCGGCGCCCACACGACTTTAAATGCCCAGGGCGCCTGTGCCAGCGTGAACAAACCGACGAGGCGGATATCGACGCCGATATCACGCATCCAGTCGGGAATCGAATACAGGACGAGACCGAGCGGCAGGCCGGAGGAGAACGACAGAAGGACGACGGAGGCCGTCCGCCAGGAGCTCAGTGCTTTGACGAGCGCCGCGAAGCCGGATGGCGGTTTTTCTGGCAAGCCCGCGATCCTACTATGGGACAGGAGTTTCCGTTACACTGCCCGGTCTGAACCGATACCTCGGACACCTCCCGGCGGCTCTGGCGTTTGCCGCCCTGCCGCTCGTCTGGACCTTCCCGCTCGTGATGCACCTGTCGACGGTTCTTCCGGGAGCGCCTGGCGACAACGTCGCGTTTCTTTGGAACTTCTGGTGGATGCGCGAGGCGATCGCTCGACCCGACGCGAGCTTCTTCTTCACCGATCGGTTGTTCGCCCCGTTTGGTGCTGACCTGACCCTGCATACGCACACCGCCCTGCCGGCTTTTGTCGGCGCCACGGTCCTTCGTGCATTCAGCACAGCAACAGCTCAGAACCTCACCATCCTCGCGGCGCTTACGCTGAACGGCCTGACGGCCTATTTGTTGGCGTTCGATCGAAGCAACGATCGGTGGGGTGCCTTTGTCGGTGGGCTCCTCTTCGCGGGGTCCCCCTACATCGCCGCTCACCTTCTCGGACACTTCAATCTGATTCACGCGTGGGGTATCCCGCTCTTCACCATGTTCTTCCTCCGAACGCTCGAAGCGGATCATCGGCGCTGGTCACCAGCAATCGCGTCCGCCGCCGTGCTCGTCGCGGTCGCGTACACGGACTACTACTATCTCGTCTATTGCATCGCACTCGCTTTCGCGCTGCTGATTTGGAACTCGAAGAGGTTGGCGGTCGAATTGCGACCCAGGCACCTGCAGCCGATCGCTCGCGCAATTCTCGTGACGCTTCTTATCGCCGACATCGTCTTCGCGGGTGTCATTCTGCTGACGGGCGGTTTCGTCGCGACCGTCGGATCGATCACTCTTTCCGCCCAACGCGCAACCAATCCGCTGGCGTTCGGATGGATAGTGCTCATCCTCCTGTGGTTCCTGAAGTATCGCCCGAAGCTCGATTGGCGAGCCGATCACGGCCGCCTACGCGAGTCGATTCGCCGGATGCTGCCGCTTGTCATCGTGACGGCCATCGGCATCGCACCGCTGTTGCTCGGAGGCGCACGCTTGTGGCTGAGCGGCGACTACACTTCCCCAAGGTCGTCGTGGCGAAGCGGCCCTGGCGGGATCGACCTCATCACGATGGTGCTCGGGAGTCCGCGGCATCCTCTCTGGGGTCCCTGGACGCAGCGCGTCTATCGTTATATTGAACTGGACCAGGTCGAGGGCGTGGGATGGCTTGGAGTGGTCACGATTCTGGTCGTGGCAACTGCGGTCTTCCGTTTCAGGCGCGACGCTGAAGTCCGCCGCTGGCTGGCAATTGGCGGGATCTTCTTTGTCTGGGCGCTGGGTCCGTGGTTGCGCGTCGCCGGCTTCGATACGGGGCTGATGCTGCCCCAGAATCTCTTCGCGTTCATCCCAGTGCTTTCCAACGCGCGAATCCCTGGACGGGCGCTGGTGGTGGTCTTCCTCTCGATCGGTCTTATCGCTGCGATTCTGCTCTCCCGTGTTCCCCTTCGACGTCGTCGACAGCTCACCGTCCTCGCAGTGGTTCTGCTTTTCGTCGACTTTTTGCCGACACCGTTCCCAATTACGTGGCTCGACGTGCCTGGCTTATACACCTCGCTTGCTGAGGCAGGCACAGATGGAACGGTCTGCGAGTTGCCGGTTGGCATCCGCGACGGATTCTCGGTTGCGGGGCATTTCGACGAGCACATACTGCTCAACCAGATGGTTCACGGTCATGCGATCGTTGGCGGATTCGCCGGCCGCGTGGCACCAACCATCCGCGAACAGTACAAGGCACTGCCAGTGCTGCGCTCGCTGTTCGACTTGTCCGGAGGCGGCGTGACAGATCCTGGAGACGAGAGCCTCTCGCAGGAACGCGCTGGCATCGCCCTCCGTGAAAGTGGCGTCCGGTATCTGATCCTCAACCGCGAGATTTCTCGGGCTGCCCTGGTGCACTACGTCGAAACGGCGCTGCCCATCCGGTTGATCGAAAAGGAAGGCGAGCGGGAGCTGTATGAGATCGTCGGAGCACGGCAGGACTAAAGTCCTGCACTACGCCCGATGAAACCGTACTATCCGTCGAGGAGCAGCGAGAATTCGCGACCGGTTGATCGGGCGTGGTACACCCGGTAGTTCGCCTTGCGCAGCCGATCGATCGCGCGTTCCGTGACCGCCACCGGCACTCCTCCGCGGCCGTGATGGAACTCGACCAGGATCTGCCGCGGAAGAACGGCGTCGTTCGTCAGATCATCGATCACGTCGAACTCCGCACCCTCGATGTCCATCTTGAGCAGATCGATCCGCTCGTGCCCGAGCTCACGGCGAATCGTGCTGAGACGTTTCACGGGAAGCTCCACTCGTTGGCCGGGGCGGTCGAGGACGCTATACGAGACATGAGCGGGGTTCGTTGGCGGCGCGAAGCTCGAGACACCGTCGAACGCAGCCAGACCATGGGCGTGGACGACGAGAGCCTTCGGAAGATCCTGGGCATTGAGCCAGGCGATGGCACGCGGGGTGGGGTCGAACCCGTGGACGAGGCAACCGAATCGCTCGATCACGGCGAGGTCGAACGATACGTCCTCGCCGAGACCGAACGAATAGACAACCGACTCACGCGACAGAAGGTCCGGGATAACAGCGTAGCCGCCGTAGCTCGAACCAAGATACAGCGACGGAACGGCGATTTCGACGCCCTGACGCGGGCGCCCTCGCAGACGCCGCCACGACGCGCCCAAGCTGGATCCCGCGGTTACCGACCCGCGGCCGCTGCCTTGACCGTCACCTTCACGAGCACGTTCGTCCAGCAGCACTGGTCGCCGCCGCCACCGTCTCCCGAGGCATCATTCACCTGCGCGCGCACAACGTACTCGCCCGGCGCACTGAACGTTGCCGTGGTCGTGGCCTTGCCTGAAAAATCCCCCGGCTTGGCAAACAACTTCGCGACTTCAGGGTCGGGAGCCACGGTGGGTTTCTGTTCGCTGAACTTCACGTCGCCACCAGTGGCGGGTGTGCGCTGCTTTTCCCAGGTGATTTGAATCGGGGCGTTGTTCCCACCGCGACCACCGCCACCGCCTCGCCCAGCAGCCGCGCCTGCTCCGCCGCCCGCGCCTGCGCCACGGCCTCCAGCGGCAGGCGTCCCTGCCCCGGCTGGGGCGGCCTGATCGGCCGCGCCAGCAGCCCCGCCGCCTGACGCGCCACCACGACCGCGTCCTGGAGGCGGCGGCGGTCCGAATTGATTTTGCTGATCAACCGTGTTGCCCTTGTCGGTCGCCCACAAGGTCAGCGTCACCGGCTCCGCGACGGTCGCGGTTAGCGTCTGCGCCATGTCGCGCGGCGGCCCGGTGAACTCTGGACCGGTGGGGCTGAACTTCACGACCGGTGGCGAGTTCCCGTTATCCGATCGAAAGAATGGCGCGACGACATACGGCTGATTCAGCCACAGAGCGATCGACTGCGGCTGGCCGTTGGCAACGAGCGTCCACGTGAGCTTCTTGGTACCGAAATCCTTCGGTACGGTAATCGTGAACAGACCGTACTGCCGGCCGTTGCGCGACCCTCCCGTGAGGAAGTGCGTGGGCTGCCCGTAGTCGGGGCCGTTCGGCTCGATGCGATTGTTCGGACCGACCGGAATATCGAGGGTCTGACTCTGATTCCGGTTGCTGTAACCCATCAGGATGGTGGCGGTCCCATCCGCGTTCCTGAACCATCCTTCGAGCGCCGGCGTCACCGACGCGCCCGCGACTGCGCCTGGCGCCAGGGGCATCCGCGGCTGCGGCATCGGGGGAACGAGAACTGGAGCTGGTGTCGACGGTGAAGGCGGTGCGGGCGGTTGCTGGCCGGCCTGAACGAGAACCCAACTGCCGACTGCGAGCACGGCAGCAAGCGCCGCGACCGATGACCGAGACGCGTGCATCGGAGTACCCCTTGAGTTTTAGGTATGAGGAAAGTCGAGGAGATGGACGCCAACCGATGCGGGTGGCCCGCGCCGCTCCCGAAGGAGCGGCGCGTCCCATCACCATCGAATCAACGTCTTACTGCTGCTGTTGCTGGGTCGTCGCCGCCGCGGCCTTGCGCGCCGCGACCTCAGACTCGTAGTCCTGGTCGCTCATGTAGGTCACGTTGACCCACGCGTGCGCCATTTCGTCGACCGTGCGGTCGCCGTAGCCGACCCACTGAAGCGGATCCGGGTTCGACTTCTTCCCGGTCGTGTTGTCGTGCCACGCCGTCGTGATGATGACCGTCCCCTTCGGCAGGAGCGGCGCCACATCGTCTGCGTACACGTAGCTGTTGTGCCAGTTGAAGTTGAAGTCGTTCACGTAGCTCAACATGATCTTCTGGCTGGTGCCCGGCAGGATCGCCTCGAGCGACATCGCCTTGCCGCGCAGGTGCATGTGCGGTTGGAAGCTCTCGATGCGACCGGCCCGCTCCATCACGCGAATGCCCTGATGGACCTTGATTTCGTTCGGCCCGATGTCGCAGCAGCCGGTGCCGAAGCTCGACAACGTCTGGCGGTACTTCGGCTCCTGGCCTTTCGGATAGAAGTAGATGCCCATTTCGACGACGCTGGTCACATCTTCGCCGCCGTTGGAGTAGTGAATGTCCCAGGTGAACCTGGAGCCGGGGAGCAACAGCTTGCCCGAATTCGGCCGCATGATTTCGCCCTGCTTGCCGACCGCCCACTCCATGAACGTGCCGCCGCCAAGCGACGCGCCCGCTGACGGATCGGCGGCTGCTCCCGCGTCCGGATCGCGAACCGCTGCTGGAGCCTGCGATTCATCCTGCGTGAGACGCGCGATCGCGTGGTGCACGACCTTGCGGCCCTTCACATCGGCCGGACGAATCTCAATCGCGCGCACCCAACGGGCCTCGGTGAGACCCGTCTCGGCGACCGGATGCCACCAGGCGTCGGGCGATCCCGATTTCTGGAGGTACGGCGTCGATTTGATGACGAGATCAGGCGGCCCGCCGAACATCTCGGCGAAGTTCCACTTGGCATCGTCTGCCCACTTCACGGCCGCTGGCATATCCTTCGGGTCGCCCTTCGGCGCCCCGCCGTTGGCCCAGCGCACAATGGTGTCGATCTCGGCGTCGGTCAGCGACCGATCGTTCTTGAACTTCTGAATCCCGATCGTCTTGTCGATGTGCCACGGCGGCATCACGCGCGTCGACACCTTCGTCTTGATGCTTGCGAGGAACGGCCGTGCCTCCTCGTAGGTCACGAGCGACATCGGCGCGATCGAATCGGGCCGATGACACGCCTCACATTTCGCCTGGAAGATCGGAGCGATGTCCTTTGTAAATGTCGGTGTGGTGGCCGGTTCGGCGGCTGCGGCGGAACCAGTTGCCATGAGCAACCCGCCGAGTGCCACTGTCCCAACCGCGACGTCTCGCCAAGTCCGGCCCTTGAGAATTGCCATTCGCCAGCTCCTTTTGTTCGACCACGCAACACCCGCCCACGGGGGATGCGTCAGCTTCACCCACTCAAAACTTGTCGGAGTTTACACTTTCCTTACCCTTGCGTCCACAGTTTCGTGAGGCGTTTGTGCACGGAATTTGGCCGGTTTTCTGGCCATTTCCGGATTCCAGGATGAATTTCTCGGGTCGGCTAGCGTCCCAGCGCCCGCTCGGGCCGCATCACCAGGTTCTCGATGAAGAACTCCATCATCCGCTGCGAGTTGATGCCCGAGTGACCTGCGTCGGGTCCAACCTGGAGTTCGAAGCTCTTGCCGGCGGCTTGCAGCGCCTTGATCAATTGCATGGAGTTGTTCGCGTGGACATTGTTGTCGGCAGTGCCGTAGTACAGCAGCAGACGACCTTTGAGGTCTTTGGCAAAGTTCATGTCGTTGCCTGCCTCGTAGCCGTCCTTGTTCTCCTGCGGAATCCACATGTACCGCTCGGTGTAGATCGAGTCGTAGTGATACCAGCTGGTGACAGGCGACGAGGCCGACGCCGCCGCGACGACATCAGGATGGCGCAGAATCAACGTCGCCGCCGTGTAGCCTCCGTACGACGTCCCGTAGATCCCGACCCGATCCTTGTCGAAGTACGGCCTGGACCAGAGCGCCCGAATGCCGGCCGCCATATCGTCCATCTCCGTCACACCCAGCTTCAGATAGGTCGAGTCGAGCACGCGTCGTCCCATGCCAGGCGCGGCTCTCGATGACAGACTGACAACGAGGAATCCGTACTCCGCGGCGAGGTTTGGCAGCGCGAAGCCTTCGGTCGGTACATAGCTGCCCGAACCAGGACCACCGTAGACGCTGACGAGTGTCGGCCATTTTTTCGACCCATCGAAGTTCGACGGAAAACTGATCTGTCCGAAGAGTGGCGTCTTCCCGTCGGCTGCGAGGTAGGTGAACTGCTCGGCGCGGCGCACGCCAAGCGCGTCCAGCTTCGATGTGTCGCTCTTGGAAAGCTGCGCGATGGGCCGCGCGCCATTCGGCAACGCTTGGAGTGCCACGACCTGCGAGGCCGGTGCCTGGTCGTGCGTTTGATAGGTATCCACAACATATTTGTTGTCGGGGGAGATGCCGCAGCCGGCTCCGGTGCCCGCGGGACACGCGCCGATGGCGTGTGTGAACCGCGGGTCGGTGAGGCGCAGGTCACCTTTGCCATCGAGGCCGACGCGGTGCAACTGGCTCTTCATGTGGTTGTCGCCATCACGCGCCATGTAGAACAGCACGCCGGCTGCCTCGTCGATCTTGACAATCGTGCCCGCTTCGAACGTCGTATGGCTGGTAATTGGATTGATCAGCTTTCCGCTGATGTCGTGCAGGTAGTAGTTGGTCCAGCCATTGCGATCCGATTCCCAAATGAACCGCTTCTGATCCTTAAGCCACGTGAGGCTCGGACGGTTCTCAACCCAGCCGCTTTTCCACTCCTCGCGAATCACCACACGACATTTCGCCGTGGACGGCGAGCAGGCCGCGAACTCCATGATCTGTTGGCGGCGATT
>Ga0111539_10003697_pt1 | contig 20129 bp, 15 predicted proteins | sample RhiMethybrSRZTD1_FD_79667 | JGI IMG/M metagenome (GOLD analysis project Ga0111539, IMG submission 79667) | Populus rhizosphere microbial communities from Tennessee, USA - Rhizosphere MetaG P. TD hybrid SRZTD1 (version 2) (version 2) | ecosystem: Host-associated > Plants > Roots > Rhizosphere >... | reverse complement strand
GCGACACCTGGGGTTGTTCGTTCAACCCTCGCACGCCTCCGGCGTGCAAAAGCCCAGCCCGGAGGGCTGGCAGGAGAGTAGCCCCGGGTGGAGCGCAAGCGACACCTGGGGTTGTTCGTTCAACCCTCGCACGCCTCCGGCGTGCAAGAAGCCAGCCCGGAGGGCTGGCAGGAGAGTAGCCCCGGGTGGAGCGCAAGCGACACCCGGGGTTGTTTGTTCAACGCCAGCCGCACCCCGGAGGGGTGCGAGGATAATTTTGGACAGCAGTGCTCCCGGCGGGAGAGGGGCCCCCCGAAAACACAGGAGCAATGAATCCGCTATTTCGGTTTGTAGACGCGGACATCGATTCGGCGGCCGGTCTCCTTGAAGATGATGACCCGGGATTTTCGCCGCGTTTTTCCGCCGCTGCGCTTCTCGATATAGGTGTAATGCATTTCGCGGTCGTCCACCGACCCGAACCGGAGAGCCGACGTCGTAAATTTGCGAAACCCGTTTTCCCGAGCGAGCTTCGCGAACTTTCGATGTCGCCCGGGAGGTATCTTCTTGCCGGCCAGCTCTGGCCGTTCCACTGTCTGGTTTACTTCTTCGCCACAGTCCAGCAACTGCCTGCGCCGTTCCTTGCGGAAAAATTTCTCTCTACTCTTCGATTCGATAAGCAACTCACCGTTCTCGATGGCGAGGGATTTGTGGAGCTTCTCCACAAGGTGAATGGAGGGATCACCAAGCAACAAAAACTGACAAATGGTTTTCAGCTCGACGCTGTTGATCCGGGGCGCAGAGTCTGCAAGGAAGTTTTGCCTCGCCTGGAGGAATGCACGTCCAACAGAGTGCCCTCGCAACACGAATTTAGCGAAATACTGCGTGATCAGGTCCGCGTCGCCCTGACCTTCTTCAGGACCGTAAGCAATGGTGGTACTTCCCACAAATGCGGCGGCTTTTTTTTGGAGGTAGGTGCCGGAAATACTGAGCTGGCCCCGTCCTGGGGCGTAGAGTTCCGCGCCGTAACAGCACTCCGCCACAATGAAAGTGCCCGGGAGAAGCTTGGACGGGATACTGCTGCTGCGAAATCCAACAGGCTGTGTCTCGCCTTTCTCGCCCCAGAAGATATGAGCACCAGCGTCTCCGTGGCAGTTGAAGAAGTGAATGCGTGTCTTGTGCAGGCTCTTATGCTTCTTCGGGCCCGAAGGCGGGCACAGCGCAAGACCGTCGAGATTGCTGAAGAGATTCGCAGCCGTGATCGCAGAAGAGCCTGTCCATGACCTCGCGCTGAGAGCGAACCAGCTTGCGTAGTCGTCCTTTGGGCGTCTCGCGATTCTCGCAGCGTTTCTCAGTAAGCCGATGATGTATTGCGGATCGCCCCCTCCATTGACGTCCGGAAGCCGGCCGACGACGCGCGTGGGCGCGAGAAAACGCCGAGCGTCGCGATGAAACCGTCTGTCACACGCATAGGGAAGGTCGCTGTCGATGATGCGCCCGTCTTCGTCTTGCGTGAGATTTGTGACCTTGATGTGTGGAATGACATCCGGAGATCCCAGAATCATGATGTAGTCGGGGCTAAACCAGTTGTAGAGAGCGTCGATCGCGTCCTTGTTGCCGCGCGCATCCCTGGGTCCCCGAACAGGGCGTCCTCCAACGTCCCGCATGGTCTTGTCGTCGAGATAAAACAATTTCGATGCGATTCCACGCTCGCCGTCCGCCGCGATCAATTCATCGACAGCCCCTTCGATGAGCCTCAGTTCTTCCTTCGTGTACTTCTTCAATAGAGCGGAGCGATTGGAGACTATGAGTTTGTCAATTCTGCTCATTTGCGACACTCCCGGCTTTTTGGTGACGGGAGGGTACCACGGGCAAATCGGCGAGTGCCACGAGCGTCAAGAATTGCGAGGGTGCCCCCAGATCCTGCCAAGCAAAGACAACACTCGGCATATCGAAGGCGCGGGTCGACGTAGCGTTCGAGCACATAGAAAAGGAAGTAATAGAAACGGCAGGAAGCCCAGACCGCCGATGCAAGAAGGAGGCCGACACGGAGTGATGGCGCTTCCAGCAATACAAGACCTGCGGAAGCCGTGGCGATGACAAAGAACATCAGACCCTTGGCTACAATCCATCGCGTTGAAGAGAGCTGTCGCATGACTCCCGCGATTAAGACACCGTTGAGGCCCGATAGGATCAGGGTGTAACGAAAAGAGGGGAACAGAGAGTTCCATGAATCGAAACTCTCTGTTCCCCTAGTGGGGGGACTTTTCAGCGTACGGTCAGAAGTCGAGCCGCACCGTCGCCTGGAAATTGCGTGGTGCCGAAAGGTTTTTGGCGCCGATCGCTCCGAAAGCACCGAAAGACTGGAACGGATTGACCGGATTCAATGACAGGTTCGTGCCATAGGCATTGGCTCCCGGACACTGCACCGGTGCACAAGGCGTGGCATGATTGAGAATGTTCGTCGCGTCGAAACGGACCTGCACTCTCCGGCTTTCGTCGATCTGGAAAGCCTTGCTGAGCGACATATCGAGCGACCACAGTCCCGGTCCTTCCATCGTGCTTACACCGAGATTGCCGCGGGTACCGGGCTGCGCGTTCTGGAGAACAATGGTCTGACCACTGGACTCTTGCACGGCGACGGCCTGGAGCAGTGATGTACATCGGGCCTGAAGCGTATCGGCAGCAGTAACGCCGGCGCATTGAGGATCGGCGACCCGAACAAAGTTGACGCCGGGGAAGTAAGTCCCGGAAGCGGCACCATCCTTCCACTCGACCTGACCTCTGCCCGTGAAATTGCCGAACATGGCGGCGCCCGCGGGAGTTATATCTGCCGGAGCGACCGAAGTGGCGAAAGTAAACGGACTGAAGTTCGAGCTGCTTCGACTTTCATACAGACCGCTCCGCCCGACGACGGTCATCGGTATTCCTGTGCTGAGGTTGAAAATCGTGCTCACCTGCCAATCCTCGAGTACCCGACCCAACCAGCCGGACGTATTCCCGAGAAGAAGCTTGTTCGGTCCTATAGGCAACGCGAACGTGCCGTGACCGCGGTAGTCGAACGTGCGATGCGAACCCAGCAGGCCATAATCCTCGTTTCGCCGATCCATGGAGTAATACGAAACAAGACCGGTTCCCGGAAGGCTGAACATGTTTGGCGCACTTGGCGAACCCAGAAGGCGGCTCCAGGTAAAGGTTCCCTGATAACTCAAGCCACCAGTGGGTCGCAAAGTGAACTGGGTCTGGAGAGAGTGATAGTTCGATTTGTTGGCGTTCGACACAATGTTCAGGTTGCCGAACTGTGGATTGGCAATAACGAAGTTGTCCGGCACGCCATTGGGGAATCGCGAATTGATGCTTCGCTTGAAAACCAGGCCCGTCTCTCCCGGCTCCGCAACCAACGGTCCGTTGGTATAAGTCAGACAGTCGGCCACCGCCGCATAGTCACCAATAGCGAGGCTGTCCCGCATGTTGATGCCTGCGCATCCAGCCGTCTGGCTGCGGATCCAGGCCGCACCCGACCCCCCGGTAGCGCCGTTCACGGAGGTGGTCAAGTCATTCAGAAGCTGCGACTCTTGTCCACTCCGAGCGAGATCGAAGGCTTGCTTGAGCCCGTTGGTCAGGAAATTGGGGGCATTGACGGGTTGTTCCGAGAACAACTTCCGCGCCACGGTGGCGACATAGCGAACGTCCACCGTCATCTTTCTGCCGATCGTCCTCGTGACCGCTAGCGTGAAGTTCTGAATGGAGGGCGCCTGATAATTGTCGTCGAAAAACTCCGTCGGAATACCGCCGAGGGGACGGAATCGGAGTCCGACCGGCGACATCGGCCTGAACGCCTGCGCTGGATTGGACGGATTCGGTGGAAGAGGCACCACTGTGGTGTAGGGGTAATCGCGGAAATTGAACGTCGCCGGCGTGGTCATGCTTTTCTGATTGTTTCCGAAATCCGTCAACCGCAAGTAGGTGTTTGTAGCAGCCAGGAAGTTATTCTGGTCGAAAACGGAGCCGGGGACTTCCCCTGCGGTCCCATCCAGAGCGGCGAAGTTGCCGCCCCCTTGATAGGTGATCGAATAGCCGCCGCGTACAACAGTTTTACCTTCGCCAAACCAGCCGGGCTGCCATGAGAAACCCACAGCAGGACCGAAGTTATTCTTGTCCTTCTTATAGATCGACCGACCGGGATTCGGCGAATGCGGGCCGACGTGCTCCATGACCGTGGGCGTGCCTCTGGTTACAGGGTTGGCTTGCCACCAGTCGTCCCAGGTGGCCCCGGATATGCCGAAGGCGCCGGCGAGGTTGCTGCCCACTGGCGTCGGCAACATTCCCCTGCCTTCCCACGGCGGGCCGTAGTACTCCCAACGCAGACCCGCGTTTAATGTCAGATTGCGAGTCGCTTTCCAATCATCCTGGATGAACAGAGCCGATTCATGCTGATGCCAGATCCTCTCCTTTGTGGCATTAGTGGAAAAACTTTCGAAAGAATCGAGCCGGTTCACATCCTGGACCCAATAGAACTGCCTCATGGCACCCATCGAACCAGACTCGAGCAGGAGAAGATTCTCAAGGTTTGCGAGATTGCCCGACTGAAAGTGATTCGCGTCTCCATTGCCGTAGCTGGCGTTGGAGTTCAGGAGGACCTGAAAATCGCAGTTGGCATTGCCACTGCACGAACCGGCCGGAATGCGGACGGGCACCAAACCCGCACCGCCGGTGAGCCGGGGGAATGTGTAGACGTTATAACCACCCAATACTTCGGCACGGTTCATCCGGAAGTCTCCGCCAAACCGGATGGCGTGCGTGCCGCGGCTGTAGCTGAAGGTATCCGAGAACGTGAACGTCCGAGTCGCGTTGGACTGCGTCGGCGAGTTGGGATTCAGCATCGGGCTGCCGAGAATCGGAAGGGTGATCATCACAGGTATACCGTTGATGACGGGGAAGAAATCCCTGGCTGCATCACCAAACTCCGGACTGTCGAATGCTTCAAGAATTTTGTTGGACGATCGACGGAGACCGAAGCGAAATTCATTCACCATTGACGGCGTCAGTGTGGAATTGAAGTTGACTGAAAAACTGAACGGCCGCCGTTCGGCCGCGCCCCAGAACCCTTGCTGATAATCCGGCGCGTTCGCCTGGGCATCATCGCGTTCAAGGCTGAACTGTGTCGCCAACTTATGGCTCGCGTTCAGATGATGGTCGACCTTCAGGTTGATCTGCTTCCGGTTCGTGTTGTCCCCGGGTGTACCTGTACCGAAGACGCTGCCACCGTCGGCGCCCTTCCGCCGGCGGATGTAGCGATAACCCGCGGTGTTGAGACCATCGCCGATTTCATAGTTGCTGGCCGAGGGCATCTCGGCGAAAACCTTGCCGACGAAACCGGTTGGGTCCAGATTAAACCGGGTGGGATCCCATGCCGTCGACGCACTGGACGCGCCCGCCAACGTACCGTTGACCAGCCGGATGTTGGAACAATCCGGCGCCACGGTCGTGGGGAAATTGGCAAAGTCGATCGGACCAAAAACGCTCACATACTTGAGTGGATAGAGCGGGGAGCCATCCACGCCCACCACGCGCTGAGGCGTGTTTGGGGGCGCCGATGGCAGCGCGGTCGCGTTGCCGTTAACGAGTCCAGGGACATAGCGGAAAATACCGTTCGCCGCGCAGGGGGTCAGGACGGTGTTGTTAATCGGAGTCCGGGCACGGTGAATTTGCTGGTCATAAAGGGCGAAGAAAAACGTCTTGTTCCGAACGATCGGACCGCCATAGCTCACCGTGACCTCATTCTGGTTGTACCAGTTTCGTGGAGACGCGCAGTCACCACGTTCTCTGAAATCGCAGCCGTTACGCAGACTTGCCGCATCCGCAACAGAGTTCTCTAACCAACTGCGCGCATTCAACGACGGGTTGCGAATATCCCATCGCGCCGAACCAGAGAAGCGGTTGGTGCCCGAACGCGTCGTCAATTGGATCTGCCCGTTGCCGCGGCCAAGCTCCGCGTCCACAGGCGTGAGGATCAGTTTGACCTCGCCTACAAGATCCGGATTGATGCGTGTGACCGACAAAATGCCCGACGTGTTATCGGGCTCTCCGATGCCGGCGTAGAAACTGTCCGTGACAGTGAGGCCATTAACGCTGGTGTTCACGAACGTTGCACTGACTCCGGCGAGCGTCGTCCATCGGCTCGCGCCTCCGGATTGATTGACGTCTTCCCCGAAGGTCAGCGTGCCCTGAAGGGCCAATTGCACGCCGCCGAGAACATTCACAAGATCCAGAACGTCGTTGCCGACAAGAGGCAAATCTCGCACTGCCGCTTGCGGAAGCACGTCCCCGACGGTTCCGCCCGACTGCGTCAGCAACTGTTGCGCGTCAACAGTGACTTCGACCTGCGTTTGCGTTTGCGCCAACTGCAGCGTGAAGTTGAAGCGTCGCGTTTGATTGCCGCCCAGGTCAATCTGGTTGAAGACCTGGGACTGGAAACCCGGCAACGAGGCTCGCAGGGTATACGGGCCCGGTATCAGATTGGGTATGTTGTATGCGCCGGATTCGTTGGTTAACACGGTAGTCTGCACACTTGTTTGCGTATTGGTTGCAGTCACCGTCACGCCCGGTATCAGGGCTTTTGATGGATCCTCAACAGTGCCGGTCAGCACGCTGCCGCCTACCTGGGCCCATAATGGCGTGACGACACCGACACACAGGACACACAGCAAAAAGAATGTCTGTAGAAAAGTTCGCACGGCTTCTGATCCTCCCCCCGTAGCGAATGAGGTCGTCGAAAAGCGGCGGCCCCCTCCGCGCAGGAATAAAGCGTTGGAAAAGGCTTGAATAGGTCTTCAGTCTGGAATTTCGGCCGCAACGTATACCAACTGATAGAGGGTTGTCAAAAAAACTGCATGTCTCTTTTGATGCTTGTAGGAACGAGGATTACACGGATTAAGAGCGGATTACGCGGATTGGAATCCGTCACAGTTCGTGGCGGATGAGGTCTTCGTAGGTCTCTCGTCGACGAATAATTTCGTATTTGCCGCCGCTGACGAGAACTTCGGCGACGCGAGGGCGGGAGTTGTAGTTCGAAGAAAGTGAAAAACCGTAGGCTCCAACGCTCATGACCGCAGCGAGGTCGCCGCGTTCAAACGTCGGAAGCTCGCGATCCTTGACGATGAAGTCCGTGGATTCACAGATGGGGCCGACAATATCGGCAACCTCTGTCGTTGTCTTCTCGTTGGCAGACCACACCTGATGATGTGCTCCGTAAAGCGCGGGGCGGATTAAATCGTTCATCCCGGCGTCCACGATCACAAAGCGTTTCGTCCCTTGCTTCTTAATGAAGGTGACGCGTGTGAGCAACACGCCGGCATTGCCGACAATCGAACGCCCGGGTTCGAGAATCAGAGTTAAACCAAGATCTCGCATTGCCCCGACAACATGTTCGGCATAACCCGGAATTGAAGGAGGCGTTTCGCCGTTATAAGAAATCCCAAGCCCGCCGCCAAAGTCGAGATACTTCAGATCGATGCCTTCCTGCCGCAAATCGAGAACAAACGCACGCAGACTCCGGAGAGCTTCTCGATAGGGTTCAAGTTGAGTGATCTGGGAACCCAGATGACAGGTAACGCCGACGATTTCAATTTCGGGCCGCGCGCGCAGTTTTAGATAAATCTCACGCGCTTCGGGTAACGCAATTCCAAACTTGTGCTCCTTCATCCCGGTCGAAATATAGGGATGCGTTAAAGGATCGACGTCTGGGTTCGTTCGAACCGAAACGCGAGCGCGCGTTTTCAGCTCACGGGCGATATCGGCGATCAGATCCGCTTCAGCGGCGGACTCCACGTTGAAGAACAGAATATCGGACTTCAGGGCATATCGAATCTCTTCCATCGTCTTGCCAGGGCCGTCGAAGACAACTTTGCTACCTTCGCCACCGGCTCGCAGAATTCGAAACAGTTCACCGCCCGACACGATCTCAAAACCCAGCCCCCACTGCGCGAACCGGCGAACAACACTGAGGTTGGAGTTTGCCTTTACGGCGTAGCAGATGAGATGGGGAACGGAGCTGAAAGCTTCGTGGAAGGCATCGACCTGCTGTCGCATGGCCGCTTCACTGTAAACATAAACGGGAGTGCCAACTTCCCGGGCGACTTGATCCAGCGGAACATCTTCGCAGTGGAGACGTCCACCAGCGTACCCAAAAAATTGCATGCGACATTATAGTCGCAATAGTCGCAAAAAAATCCGGGGACAGAGGACCTGCCTCTGTCCCCGGGCTTCTTACGGGGGGAATGAAGAAGCCGTTACAGCGTATTAATCTTGTATGACGCGACTTGCGGCGGTGTCAGCACCTTCAGGATCGTCTCGTTCGTCGTCTTTTCCAGGATCGCATGTTGCCTGGAAACCAGCGGCATGACGGTTGAAACGATCTGCTGAGCGATCGGGTTTTGGTTTATGTTGTTCGGATTGGGGCGCTGCTGATTCTGGTTTTGGTTCGGCTGTGGAGGTGGCTCCAGCGTTGCCTGCTTGCCCATTTCCTCCTGAACTTTTTGCTCCGCAAATTGCCGCGTTGCCAGGTTCAGTGCGTTAAACCGATTTCGGATCTCATTGAATTGCTCAGGAGTTAAAGGTGTTCCCTCCTGTTCGAGAATCGCACGATATTTGTCCGCTCCGCCCCTCGCCTTGATCTGGTCGTACTTGTATTTCTTGATGATCGTTCCCTGATCCGGATTCAGCTTCGCCGCAACCTTGTCGAGCAGGTCCTCATTCTTCTTTTGAATTTCCTGCTGGATGTTGTTGTTATTGTTATTGCCGCGGTTTCCGCGATTCTGGTTGTTGTTCGCGTTGGCGGTGTTGGCGTTCGGGTTGTTCGCGGTGTTGGCGTTCGCGGCGTTCGGGTTGTTCGCGTTTTGATTGTTCTGGTTATTCTGGTTGTTGAAGAACTCGTTGCCACGCCCGCGATTATTGTTATTGTTGTTCGGATTCGGGATACCCAGATTCGACATGATCGTATTGACGCTGTTGTTGCGCAACGTCTGGGGGTTCACCGCCTGCGGACTGTTATTATTGGTATTATTGTTGTTATTGTTGCGATTGTTCTGATTGATGCTGTTGAGAAGGCGTTGCATTTCCGGGTTCGCCGCCTTCAACTCTTCCTGCATTTTCGCAAACTTCGTTTCGATGGATTCCGAGACCTTCTTTTCCAGCTCTGGCGTCAGAGGTTTCTTCCCCTTGGTTAGGATCTGAGAAATTGGCGCGAGCCGTTCTGCAGTCGTTGAGGACATGGATGTGCAATAGGCACGGTCCGGAGCATTCTGCAGGGCGCTGTTGTTATTATTGTTGTTTCCTCTGTTACCGCCGCCACCGCCGCCACGATCGAAACCGCCAAAGTCTTCGAATCCTGGAGGAAAGTTAAAGCCTCCGTTGTTGCCGCCTCGATTACCGCCGCGAAAGTCGTTGCCGCGGTTCTGTTGCATCTGCTGCGGGTTCAGCAGGTCGAGAACAACGGTGCAGGTCTTCTTGTCCTTTTCAGCTTTGGTGATCAGCGCGACTTGATCCGGAGTGAGCGATTCCTTCACCGTGGTCAGCAATTCCGCGTTGTTTTTTCCCACGATATTGAACATTTCGGAAATCATGTTCGCCGTGTTGTTATTGTTGTTGCCGCGATTATTTCCGCGATTGCCGAACAATTCTTCCAGAGACGTCCGCATGCTTGCGACTTCGGTCTCAATGAAGGGCCGCAGAGCCTTTTCCTGATCCTTGGAAAGCGGCGCCTTCTTCGTCTTGAGAAGATCTTTCATCTGGAGAAACAAGCCTTCCGGATCCGGGATGTTGTTATTGTTCCCGCGATTGCCACGGTTACCGCCGCCGCCAAATAACGCGTCGATATCGCCGGCACTGAGTACGGTGTCGCCGCCAAAACCGCCACCAAAGTCATCCTGGGCATAAGCGGGCACCGCCAGAAGGACAATCGTTATTACCGATAAGAGTCGTCTCATGAATGCTCTCCTCTGGGAACAGTCGAAGCGTCCTGTTAGTTTGGACGCTGGCCGCGACGTTGTCGCCTACGTTCGTTGATCTCGTTGTATTTCTTTATCTGCTCTTCGGTCAGGATCGCGCGTATCTTATTTCGGGTTTGTTCCTGCAGTTCAGCGAACTTCTTCTGGTTGGGTTCGAGCAACTTTCGGTTTTCCTCAAACAGCTTCTCGAAGTCGGGCCTGGAAGCGTCCATGATAGTCTTGAATTGTTGCCGCTGCTCGGGTGTCAATTCCAGGTATTCGTAGGTCTGAGTCACTTCCCGCTGCGATCTTTTGGAATCCGGGTCAACGCTGAATCGTGTTTCGTAGACGTTGGTCAATAACGCGCCAGTCAAACCACCAATGAGGAAAACTGCAAAAACCGTCAGTTTTCCTCGCGTCGTACTCGAAATCACGGCGTTGGCTCCAGCAAGGTCCACTCTTCAAACTGGATGCCGGCGGGCATCTGAGATGCGTCGATGAACAACAGCCGATCTCTTGTGGTCAGATCCTGTCCCACGTAGGCCTCGATGGGACCACGCGTAGGTTCAACGGGAATGAGAATCTGGACCGCAAGAACCGCAAACAGCACCATCAGTGCGACTGCCATCACGGGACGAGCCGAACGGGGAACAACGTCCCACATGGTGGGAACACGCTCGGACAATCGGGCCATCACGCGCTGCGTGAAATAGGGCCCTGGTTCAAATACCCGCTTCTGCTCTTCTTTAAAGAAATCGTTAAGTTTGGAATTCATTTCTTCACGTCCCCAAGACTGGCAGCCAGTTTCTTTCGTGCTCGGAACAGGCGTACCTTGACATTAGTCTCTGTAATATTCAGCGTCCTTGCAATTTCCTCAACAGACATTTCTTCTACTTCTTTCAGGATCAGCGGAATCCTCAGTTTCGGATCCAGCGCCTGCAGAGCCAGCCGAGCCCTCCCAATATCCTGAGGCTCTTCCGGCTGCACGACGCTTTCGGCAACTTCTCGCGGCCCAAAGGTCTCGAGAGCGATGCGACGGCGCCGTGTCTTTCTCAGCTCGTCATAGCAGGTGTTTACGGTCACCCGCTGAAGCCAGCCCGGAAAGTTTTCGTCCGGTCTGACTTGATCGATTCGGCCGAACATTTTAACAAAAACGTCCTGAGCCAAATCCTCAACATCTTCGCGACTTCGAAAAAAGCGCGAAATCAGCCGGAAAACCATGGGAGAGAAAGCCTTTACCAAACTTTCCTGGGCCTCCCTGCTGCCGGCCTGTGCGCGAACGATAAGTTCGCGGTCAAAATTCATAGGTTCAATACGTTAGCGTTGGAAGCCCGGTTACAGCCACAAGGACAAATCAGATAAGCTTTTTAAAATAAGCTACTTAGATGGAGCCGCCGGCGCGGCTGCCGGTGCGGCCGGCGGCTCCGCCAGGTCGGCCTGGCGGACATCTAACTTGTCGTATAACTCCCTCTTTACGGTTTGGATAGACGGATTGTTGGCCGACTTCAGGTAGACCCCGGCCGGATTTGAGGCGTCGCTTCCAAACTGCAGACGCGCTATTTCCTTTCCCTTTTCATGCAAGGCGATTTCGAGTCGTGGCTTGTCTAGACCGTTTCGGCCCCCGACCTTCGCCACATCATCAAACGCGATGGCTTTCTCGCTGTCTATCATGGCCAGGATTTCCATTACCTTCGCCTGCTGCAGCTTTGTGCCGTCAGTGGTGGACCACTCCGTACCGGTTTTCTTCAGCGAAAGTTTTTCCGTACCTCGAATAATGTCGATCTGATCGACGCCCGATGAGCCGGCCTCTCCAAACCGGACAAGGGACTTGTCCCGCCAGTCGAAGACAGGCCTCTTCGCCTTGTCGATAATCTCCGAAGCCAGAATGAAGATGGCGGGGCGTGACGCGTCACGAGCGTAGTACTTATCCTTTTCTGGCGATTTTCCGAACACGAGCGTCTTGTCCTGGCCGGCTTTCTGATCGTGGAGGATTACTCGCGCCGCAGGCGCATCGAGGCCCGCGGCTTTATCGTCGATTTTCTCGTCCGCAAATGCGGATGCGCGCGAGAACTGAATCGCGCTTAGCACCGACAGCACCTCGGCGTTGTCGGCACGCGTCTCCAGCGGCTTCTTGATCGACCAGTCGGAGCCTGACTTTTGAATTTCGATGTCCGGCTTGCCTGCAGAAGTGATTCGGACGGCGTCGATGCTGTCACTTTCAAAGTCGAGGACCTTTTTATTCCGAAGGTCGGTGGGAGTTTTTTTGAACGAGCTCGCGTTCGAGCTGGACAAAAGAAACACTTCCTCACTATCGCCACGCTTTGCGTAGTTGAAGGTCTTCTTCGGATTCTCAGCGCCAATGAGGACGCTCTGCGTTTTCCCGTCCTTCAACTTCGCCTGCACCACGATTCCGGGTTTGTCGAGCCCGTACGCGGCCAGATCCGCCTTTTCCTTCTTCACGACTTCGTCTTTTTGAACTTCGACGAAAGTCGTGGCAAGTTGATCCCACGCTTCCGAATCCGCCTCCAGCCCTGCCGGGCTGGTTATTTCCCAAGCTTTCTCACCCTTCCGAACAGCGGTGAGGGTTCGACCCGCGTTCTCGAGCGACAGTTCGGTGACATCTTTGGCCTCGCCGCCGAAGAGTCTCTTCTTCGCTTCTTCCTGCTTGTCGCGGGCTTCTTTTCCGTAGAAGTCCGTGAGGTAAACGTAGCCGCCCAGAGCCGCAAACACGAGCAGCAGGATCAGTGTTCCCTTGAACCGCACTATTTCCTCCGTCGCATCCAAACCAGAACGCCGGCAACCAATGTGGCAATCGGCATGACAATGACAACAAGCAGTGCAACCGTTCGCCCGCTGGTTTCGGTCATCGATAGCGGACGGTCCGACGGGCTCTTCGTCTTGATCGAGATAAAGCTCTCATCTCCGGCCAGCCATTTCACCGTATTGAGAAAGAGATTCCCATTCCCCTGGTTGCTAAAGTTGGCATTGATGGCAAAGTCCGAATCTCCAAAAACGATCATGCGCGCTTTTTTCCCGCCTTCCAGGTCTTTCGTGACGACCGTGGCGATGGGTACGGGTCCCTTGACATCGACCTTCTCATCGAAGGCGACTTCATTGGACTTGAGGTCGGACTCTCCCCAACTTCTCTCCGCCGTCTCGATCAAAGGTTCCACATTCAGGCCTTGAGCCGGCGGCTTGGCCGGCGCAACGGATCGGGCTACGGGGAAGAACGTCATCACTTTAAATCTCTCGACGATCTTGTGATCGGGGTAGGCCATGACGAGCGGTGTGTCGGGACCCCGGCCGAGCAGCTGTCCCATACCGGTCGCATCGATCACACGATTGTTGCCGACCACGACGGACCACTTTTCCGTGAAGTCCTTCAACGATGCGGCAGGAGGCGGGTCCAACATCAACAAGACGCTTCCACCGGAATTCAGATAGGCATCGACCTTTTCCATTTCCTGCGGGAAGGGCTCGGTTACGGGACCTGCAAACACTATGGCTGAGGCGTCGGCAGGCACTTTTTCCTCACGAACCAGGCTTAGAGCCTTGACGTTATACCCATCTTTAACCAACGCTCCATCAGCGACCTGATAGCCGTCTCTTTCCGTACTGGCAATGGATTTCTCTCCGTGACCCTCAACAAAATAGACAGTTTTCTTTTCACCTCGGACAAGTTTCATCAGGGAATTTGTGACGTCTTCCTCTGTGGGTGTGTCCTGTTTTTCGATCCGCTCGACCTTACCGTTTCCCATGTCGAGTATGACGGTGCCGAACACCCGCTGCTGACCCGTCAGAGGATTGGTCCTCGCCCCGTAGGCTTCGACCTGATATTGCTTGGCTGCCTGTGGATCTTTGTCGGGGTCGATGAACTCCACACTGATCTTGTTGTTCTGCGTAGGGTATAGCTGAAGCAGTTCGCGAACCGACGGCTCATCGGCGTTGGGATAAAACGCCTTGATTCGCAGATCTTCTTTCACCTGAGCCGCAACTTTCAGGGACTCGTCCCCGAGGCTATGAAGCCTTTCCGTGGTCAAATCGAAGCGCTTCTGGTTTTTCTCACCCAGATAGTTCACGAGACCCAGCACCCCAAGGAAAAGCAGAATGGAGATACCGGAATTAATTCCAAATTTCGTGGAACGCCGCCCCATACCGGCGCGGATTTCCTGTGACTTCAATACGAGCGCAACCACGATGAGAACAGCGCCCGCGATGAGAAATCCCCACTGCAGGTTCGACCAGGTCTTGGTTCGGAAGTAGGAGATCAGGGCCGAAGCGATGAATACGAGGCCGAAAAGGTCTGCCTTCTTGAGTTGTTCTTTCATCGCTATCCCCTCCACCGGAGCGAGTCGAGAGATCTATAGGTAAGGAACAACCCGACCAGCATGAAGGATATGTAAAAGATAATGTGCGACGTGGAGATGACCCCCATCAGGAAGTCATCCACGTGTTCGAAAATAGAGAGGTAGCTCAATATCGAACTGATCGCAGGTCCGAAACTGCGCGATGTCGCGTTGATCAATACCAGCATCAATATCGCGGCGAAGGTCAGGATTGCCGCGATGATCTGGTTTTCGGTTAGGGTGGAAATGAACATTCCTATCGAGATGACAGCCAGCCCATACAACAGAATGCCAAGATACCCGGAGACTATCGGACCGATGGATGGATTCGAGTACACAAAGAGGATCCCAACATCGACCAGAGTCGTTGCGAGGAGAATGACGTAAAAGAGACCCGCAGCGAGAAATTTCCCGAGAACCACTTGGGCGTCAGTCACAGGCGCCGTCAGCAAGAGTTCAATGGTGCCGCGCTTCTTCTCTTCAGAAAAGAGAGCCATGGTGATCATCGGCAGAATAAACAGCATGATGGAAAGATGGACATTGAAGAACGCCTTGGAGATTTCGCCCGGCATGTCGATCGGCTCCGGCGGTTGACCGCTTTGGGCGCTCCGCATGGCGTTCATCGAAGCAACCTGGCTCATGTTGCCCACCATCTGGCTGAAGAAATACCCCGACAGGAAAATGAAGATCGTCAACACGACGTACGCGATCGGAGAAGTGAAATACGCCTTCAGTTCGCGTTCAGCGATAGCCCAAATATTTTTCATGATCGATTAACTCTCCGAAACTGCCACAGCAGGAGACTCCTCAGCAGTGGTTAACTTGATGAAGATATCTTCCAGACTCATGTTCTCGGACTGCAGTTCCAACAATCCCCAACCTTTCTGGACAACGGTTCTCGCAAGGTCGGTTCGAATCTCTCGTCCCATTTCGCTGTCGATGTAGAACCGGTTCCTGGAACCATCCTGGCTCGCGACGCGAACCTCGAGAACACCCGGAACTGCACGCATCGCCGCCATCACTTCTCCAGAGGGCCCATCGATCTCCATGATCACGCGGGCGGCGCCCTGGATTTGAGCCCGCAGGTTCTGCGGGGTGTCGACGGCGACTATTTTTCCACGGTCAATGATGATGACGCGATGGCAGGTCTGTTCGACCTCCGGCAGGATATGCGTGGAGAGGACAACCGTGTGGTTCCCCGCCAGGCTCTTCACCAACTCTCGGACTTCGTGGATCTGCTTTGGATCCAGGCCGATCGTCGGTTCGTCAAGAATCAGAACCGGGGGATCGTTCAGCAGGGCCTGCGCGATGCCGACTCGTTGCTTGTAGCCCTTTGAAAGCTTCGCGATGATCCTTCCCTTGACGTCGGTGATGTTCACCTTCCCCATCACCCGGTCCACTTCGCCCTGAAGGTTGGAACCGGCGACGCCCTTCAGCTTGGCGACAAACCGCAGGTAGCCGGCGACTGTCATCTCGTGGTAGAGCGGCGGATTCTCAGGCAGGTATCCGATTCGACGCCGGACTTCCAGCGGCTGATCCGCCACATCGTAGCCGTCTACCTTTACTGTTCCATCAGTGCTCGGCATATAGCCAGTAATGATCCTCATCGTGGTGGTCTTGCCCGCGCCATTAGGGCCAAGGAACCCGAGGATCTCGCCCTTCTCGACGTGAAACGACATTCCTTCGATCGCCGTCTTCGAGGCGTATCTCTTGGTCAGGTTTTCAACCGAAATCACTGGTGCCGGACCTCCTGCGGATGACTTTGGAAATCAGGTATTCTATTCGAATCATGAGTTATGCCAACCCGGAATTGTTATGGACGACACAGGATCTGAGCGCACACCTGTCCGATCCGCAACTGGTGCTGCTGGATCTCCGGCCGCCCGAAGCGTTCGCCAACGGCCACATTCCGGGCGCGCGCAGCTTTGATATCTTCGGCATCAGCCTTGTCGATACGCGGCTCCAGGCCCTCGAAGCATTTCTATGGATCATCGAACACCTCATCCAGGCCAAGGGCGTAAACAGTGACAGCACGGTCGTGATTTATGACGATGTCGCCGGAATGCGATCGGCGCGCCTGTTCTGGTTCCTGGAGTTTTTCGGTCATCGGGACGTCCACGTTCTGAACGGTGGCTTCAATGCCTGGACGGCCGACGGTCTCCCGGTCACGCAGGATGCAACGATCCCGAAAGCCGGGAATTTCAAGATGAAGCCGCGCCGCGAACTGCTTGCGACGGCAGAGGATGTACTGCAGCGCCTTGGCTCGCCCGATACGGTGCTCGTCGATACCCGTAGCGATGACGAATACACAGGGAAACTGGCTCGAGCAGCCCGAGGCGGAAGGATCCCCGGAGCTATTCACCTGGAATGGACCCAGAACCTCGATGACAGAGGTTTTTTCAAGACGGCTGAAACACTCGCCGCAATGTATAAAGCCAAATCGATCTCCCCCGACAAAGAGGCGATCCCTTATTGCCAGGGAGGCTACCGCGCAGCCCATACCTATCTCGCTTTGCGCCTGATCGGATACCCAAAGGTCCGAAACTATCTGGGTTCATGGGCGGAGTGGGGTAATCGCACAGACCTGCCGATCGAAACATCCGCGTAATCCGCAGTGGATCACGGAACTTTGAACGTTTGATTCCATGCTAATCTAAGCCGTTTATGCCCAAGGTAACGATCAACGATCAGGTGTACGACGTCCCGGCCGGACGGACCATTATTCAGGTGGCGGACGAATCCGGAATCGATATCCCGAGATACTGCTATCACCCGGACATTGGAATCGAAGGCAGTTGCCGGATGTGCCTGGTCGAAGTCGAAAAAATGCCGAAACTCGTGCCGTCCTGCGCGACACCCGTTGTGGAAGGCATGGTCATTCGTACGAATACGGCTCGTGTTGAGCAGGCGGTCCGGTACGCAATGGAGTTTCTCCTTCTGCATCACCCGATTGACTGTCCTGTTTGCGATCAATCCGGCGAATGCTTTTTGCAGGATTACTACATGGAGCACGCCGGCCACGCCAGCCGGTATCCAGGGACGCAAAAAACCCACCGATCGAAAGCCGTAGATCTCGGCCCCCTCGTGAAACTGGATCGCGAACGTTGCATTCTTTGCACGCGGTGCGTTCGATTTACAAAAAACGTGACGAAAACGGGCGAGATTGGGGTGTTCAGCCGCGGGCATGCTTCGGAAATTGCAATCCACGGCGAAGTACCCTTCGACAATCCTTACTCGGGAAATGTCGTGGACATCTGTCCGGTCGGTGCTCTCACCAGCTCGGATTTCCGATTCAAAGTTCGGGCGTGGTTTCTCAAGGGAACCGACTCGATTTGTGCCGGGTGCAGCACGGGTTGCAACCTCCGTATCGACCACTCGGCACGAGCCAGCGGCGGCGGAATCGGGGGTCTGACGGCAACCGAAGGGAAGATCTATCGACACTTTGGTCGGCGCAACGTTGCCGTCAACAAGAGCTGGCTCTGCGACGAAGGACGACTCAGTTTCCACACCATGGAACGCTGGCCACGACTGCGCGAAGCCCGGCCCCTCGTTGGGGCTCCTCTCGAGCATATCCATCAGCGTTTCGAAACGATCCGCAAGCAGCACGGTGCGGGATCCGTTGCGGCTCTCGGGTCGGCGACGAGCACCAATGAAGCTCTTTTTTTGATGAAGAAATACTTTGGGGGACTCGTCGACTTTCGAATCGGACATGAAACAGAGACGTATCAGAAAATGCAGGACGACCTTCTGCGACGTCTCGATAAGCATCCGAATACCCAGGGCGCTCTCGATCTTGGACTTGCCTCGACATTGGGCGGCTTGAATGGCCTCGTGGACGCCGCAGAGCGAAAACAGATCCGCGCGATGTGGATTGCATTCCATCCGCAGTTGGTTGGAAACGATCCCGACGAAACGCTTGCAGGACTCGAACGCCTGGTGCGCGCGCTGGAATACTCCGTGGTCAGCACGACCCACGAATTTTCCTGGGTCGCACCTGCCAGCGTTGTGCTGCCCATGGCCGCGTGGGCCGAAGAAAACGGAACATATACGAACTATTCCGGACGCGTGCAAATTACGAATCGAGCAGTCGCACCTGCAGGCGATTCCGTTCCGTTGTACGCGATGATGTCGCAACTGCTGACGTTGTCCGGAATCCAGGTCACTCCGAATCCGGCCGCGATCTTTGAATGGATGGCGCGAGAAACGCCAGAGTACGCCGGCATGAATTACGCCACGCTGGACAAGCTGGGCGTCGAAACCGCAAAGGAGATGGTCCGATGACCCCAGTACGCGGCGGCTATGCCGTTGATGTGCCGACGATCAATGTCAGTGACCGTGCGCGACAGGAGCACGCGACCGTGTGGTCCACGTTCAGGGCTTTCGGTGTGACGCTGCGACGGTTGTTCACAAGCTTTGTGAAGCGCGACATGCCGACCATCAGCTATCCCGAACAGCAACGCAATTACTCGGAACGTTTTCGCGGCACGCACATCCTGACAACGCGGGAAGACGGTAGCTTGAAGTGCGTGGCCTGCTACATGTGCGCGACGATCTGTCCGGCGGAATGCATCTACATCGAAGCGGGGGAACATCCGAATCCCGAAATCGAAAAGTTTCCACGTCAATTCAACATCGACATGATGCGCTGCATCTACTGCGGCTTCTGCGTCGATGCCTGCCCCGAAGAAGCGATCGTGATGAGTCGCGAACATCATCAGGCCGCCTACTCGCGCAGCGAAACCGTCTGGGGCATCGAAAAGCTCATGACACGCCCGGGAATCGATGCGAAAGGTCCGGGTTATCGCCCCAATCGGCCATTCGCCGAAGCGAAACTTTACAACCCCAAAGAGAAGGATGAGTGTGCCTGGCCCTCGGTCACGGATGAACGCCATCCCGCCGTGCTCTACGAGTCGATGATCCAGAAGCGTCAGTAGTCTTCCAGCCGGTAACTTCTGTTATCCTCACGGACGGAGGAATGGCCGAGTGGTTGAAGGCGGCGGTCTTGAAAACCGTTAGACGGGGAACCGTCTCGGGGGTTCGAATCCCTCTTCCTCCGTTCTTTATCGATAACAACTAACAATTAACCATTAACAATTAACAAAGCCTTCTTCTTCACGCTTCCTAACTAATGCTTTGTTAATGGTTACCGGATAATTGTTACTTGTTATCGATGGAGCGGCTCACTTCGTTCGCCGAATTTCCTTACCGCATGCCTGCTTTGGCGGTACGTATGGACGCGCCGACGATCCTGCACAGTTCCTGGTTTTCCGCAAGAACCACAACAATGTTTTCCCGCTTTTCCGCGACAGTTTTCAAAAGGATTCGTAGCCAGACGCTTGTTTCATTTAGTTCTTTCTGAACAATTCCCAGTTTGTGAATGAAGTCCGCGCGGCTCTCAGCTCCACGAGCCTCAGCATAATTGGCAGCTGGAGCCGTACCAGAACGCAGCATTTGCATCGCGATATGCTTTCCTGCCGGTGTCCCTCCAAGCTCCGTCGAAAAGCTCACAATGGTCGCAGCAAACTCGATCAGCCGTTCTTCCAATCGATCCGATAAAGATTTCTTCCGCTCCATAACGCCATGCACGAAGCAACTCCCACGCCAACTTTCAACTTCATTGCTCAATGCCCTTCGAATTTACGCCCTCGGCGAAATCCTGAATGTTTGTCAACTAAGCCGCGACTTCGATGAGCGCCGCGGGGCAAGTGTTGGATCTAGACTGACCATTCATGGTCATCGGCGTGCAGAACGGGTCACATGAGGACACACTTCGACGACAACACCGACAATTACAAGAGACTGGAAGCGTACATGGATGCAG
>Ga0111539_10003694_pt1 | contig 20134 bp, 12 predicted proteins | sample RhiMethybrSRZTD1_FD_79667 | JGI IMG/M metagenome (GOLD analysis project Ga0111539, IMG submission 79667) | Populus rhizosphere microbial communities from Tennessee, USA - Rhizosphere MetaG P. TD hybrid SRZTD1 (version 2) (version 2) | ecosystem: Host-associated > Plants > Roots > Rhizosphere >... | reverse complement strand
GCTGGGGCGCGCGTCATCGATCTGAGCGGAGCGACCGTGCTGCCGGGGATGATCGACGCTCACGTGCATGTCTATCCGCCTGACGAACTCTCGGAGGCGACGCGCACAGTCGTGGCAGTGGCGAATGCACAGGCCGATCTCGAGGCTGGTTTCACCACCGTGCTCGACATGGACTCGCGCGGCGGATTCGGGACGGTCGATCTCCGCAACGCCATTAACCGTGGGGTGATTCTCGGTCCGCGCATGCAAGTCGTCGGGCAATCGTTGAATCAGCGTGCGGCCCGGCCGTATCCGTCATTCTTCGAGCGCTTCATGGATCGCTTTACGGAGAGCAAGAATCCGAATTCGCCCTGGCTCGCCCGTGCGGCCGTCCGCGAGGCCAAGCTGCACGGTGTCGACTGGGTGAAGATCTACACGACCCAGGACTACGTCGGCGACGAATACAGCGTCTTCAAGCCTGACGGCACGCTCGTGAACAGTCCGTCGCTGACGGAAGAAGAAGTGATGGCGGTCGTCGACGAAGCGCATCGCCTCGGTCTCAAGGTCGCGTGTCACACCTACGGCGGCGAAGGTCAGCTCAGTTGCCTGAAGGCGGGCGTCGACGCGCCGAATCACCTGACGGATCTCGACGACGCGTCACTGAAGCTGCTGATCGACAAGAAGCTGCCGTTCGAGTTGACGGTGGACGATCTCGTCGCGCTCGAAGAGGGAGACCTGAAGACGACCGGCGGCAAGAACAGCCGATTGAAGATGGCGGAGCAGGCGTTCAAGAAAGCGCGCGCCGCGGGCGTGACGTTCGTCTTCGGCAGCGGCGCCACGTCCGCCGACGTGCCCCACGGCAAGCAGGCCGATCAGTTCGCCTATTTCATCAAGTGGGGCATGACGCCGGTGCAGGCGCTTCAGATGCCGTTCCTGCCGACGGCCAGAATGCTGAACTACAACTGGGTCGATGCGATCGGCAGCATCGAGAAGGGCAAGTTCGCCGATCTGATCGCCGTATCGGGCAATCCTTCGACCGACATCAGCGAGATGCAGCGAGTGCGGTTCGTGATGAAGGGCGGGTGGGTGGTGAAGAACGACGTGCGCTGATCGCGGAGCGTGCGGAGATCGCGGAGAAAGCATCACGCAGAGATCGCAGAGGGGCAGAGGATCTTTGGATTTTGCACTCCGGCGAGGCGTGGACCCTCGCACTCTCCGCGCCCATCGACGTCAGATAAACACGTACATGAGGCTCGGCGACTATCGCGTCGGGCTGCTGCTCAATTTCGGTGCAGCAACAATGAAGCAGGGATCGAGCGCGTCGTCAATCGGTTCCCCGACGCTGACAGTCTGAAGGCTTGATCGTTCGTCGTCTCTGCACCCTTTACGATCGCGATTCGCGAGATAATCCCCACGTCTTCCGAGGAGGTGAGCAATGCGAGCCGCGATGCTGTTCGTACTTGGCGCGAGCATGAGCGTGATCGTCGTCGCGCAATCACCATCGCCCCCGAAAGCGACGCCTCCGAAGACGATGCGGCTGTACGTCTTCGACTGCGGAATGCTCAACATCTCGGCCGAGGGCGTTGCTCGGTACCACGTCACGCCATCTGAAGTCGGCGAGGCGCGGATGCCGGTGCCCTGCTTCCTCGTCGCCCACCCGAAAGGCACGCTCATGTGGGACGTCGGCGTCATACCGGATGACACCGTCGAGAAGGCGGCTGCTGGCGGCGCGCGCTACGACGTCAACACGACGGCAGCGGCGGTGGTGACGCGGACGCTGCGGGGCCAGTTGGCGGCGATCGGCTACCGTCCCGCGGACATCACCTACGTCGCGATCTCCCACGCGCACAAGGACCACACCGCGAACCTGAACCAATTTGCCGGCTCGACCTGGCTGACGCCGCGGGCCGAGCGCGAGTTCATGTGGAAGCCGGGCAACGAGCGCGTCGAGCCCACGTTCTATTCGCAGCTGGAGCGCAGCAAGACGATCCCGATCGACAAGGACGAGTACGACGTGTTCGGCGACGGCAAGGCGATCATCAAAGCCGCGCCAGGACACACGCCCGGACATCAGGTGCTGGTGCTGCAGCTCGGCTCGACTGGGCGCATCATGATTGCCGGCGATCTGTATCACTACCCGCCAGAGCGCACGCTGCACCGAGCGCCGCCCGACAACGAGTTCAACGTCAAGCAGTCGGCGGCGTCACGCGAGATGATCGAGCAATACCTGACGAAGACCAAGACGACGATCTGGATCGAGCATGAGTTTGCCGCCAACGCGAAGCTGAAGAAAGCACCGCAGTACTACGACTGATCGGATCTGATCTCAGTCCTGTCGCAGCGTGGCGAACGGTTCGACAGACGCCGCCCGCAATGCAGGAAGGAGCGACGCCACGATGGCGACGGTTCCGAAGAGGACCGTCATGGCTCCGAAGGTCGACGGATCGAGCGGCGTGACTCCAAACAGCATCGTGTTCAGAAGGCCCGAGAGGATGGCGGCCCCCGCCAGCCCACAGACAACGCCGGCGGCGGTCAGCCGGCACGTCTGCGTCAGAATCAGACGGATCACCTGGTCGCGTCGCGCGCCCAGCGCCATGCGAATGCCGATTTCGCCGGTTCGTTGCACGACGGAGTACGCGAGCAGGCCGTAGAGGCCGACAGCGGCGAGGACGAGGGCAAGCGCGCCGAAGGTCGAGGACAACACCGCGAGCAGGCGTTCTTGCGCCAGATTCTGTTCGAACTGGCGGGTGAGCGTGCGGACCACGATGGGTGTGCCCGGCAGCCGCGATTGAACGAGACGACGGATGTCTCCAGCGGTCAGGGTGGCGCGGCCCGCTACGGCAACCTCGAACGTCGCGCCTCCTGATGAGCGCTGCAAATACGGCGCGTAGACTGTCGGTCGCGGCGCCTCGCGCATTGTTTCGTAGGCGGCATCCGCAACGACGCCGACGATTTCCCAGAGCTCCGAGTCGCGGCTAATCGTCAGGCGCGTGCCAATCGGTGGTCGATCGGCGAGGTGCCGCCGCACGAACGCCTGATTCACGACGACGACTTTTGCAGCGCCGGCGTCGTCTCGCTCGGTGAACTCTCGTCCCGAGAGGACGGGCGTTCGCATCGTCTTGAAGAAGCGCGGTCCCACGTTGTTGAAGTAGGTCTCTTCGCCCTTTGGCTGACCCTCGACCCTGATCCCGAAAGAGATCGCGGCGCCTGAGAGCGGGGTGACCGACGAGAAACTCGCGGACGCGACACCAGCCACGCCCTCCACCTCCTCGAGCAGTGACTGGTAGAAGGCGATCAAGTCCGGTCCTCGATGGCCGATGCGGCGCACATCGACGTCGACCAGCAAGACACCTTCGTGTCGAAACCCGGGATCCGTCGTCTGGAGGTTCTGCAACGTTTTGACGAGGAGCCCTGCACCGACCAGCACCATCAGGCACAAGGCGATCTCGGCGACGACGAGGGAGGACGCCATGCGCCCGCGGGCTCTGCCGACGATACGCGGAAGGATCGCCGCGATGGGTGAGATCGAACGGACTTGCCACGTTGGCGCCAGCCCAAACAACACCGTGGTCGCGAGCGCGATAGCCGCGGTGAACCACAGCACTCGCTGGTCAGGCGCGACGTCGAGCAAGATGGGTTGGGCTTGGCCGTCGGCGATCAGCGCGACGAGCAGGCGGCATCCGCCTTGCGCAAGCGCGAGGCCGAGCGCACAGCCGAGAGAGGCGAGCAGCGCGCTTTCGGTCAGAAGCTGTCGCGCGATTCGGCCTCGCCCCGCTCCCATCGCCAGGCGGACCGCGATTTCCCGCCCGCGTGCGGCCGTGCGTGCCAGCAGCAAATTAGCCACGTTGACGCATGCGACGAGAAGTACTACGCCGACGAACGCCATGACGACCAGCAGCGGGCGCCGGAATCGATCGCGAAGCGAGCTCCAGCCGGTCGCTCCCGGAATCACGTCGACAGTGGAGGCAAGTGCCCGCTGTTTGGCAATCGCGATGCTGTCAGGAATCGCTGTCTCGACCACACCCGGCCATACCGATCTGAGGCGACTCTGCATCTCGAGCGGGCTGAGTCCGACGTGCGGCCTCGCCAGGATGCGCAGCCACGTCGAGCTGGCTTCGAGATTCTGCGCACGGTCAGGGTCGAGTTGCGGCAACACGGCGACGGCGAGCGTGATGTCGGCGGCGCGTCCGACCGTTGCGCCGGAGAAACCTCGCGGGCTCACACCGACGATCGTCACCACTGAGCGGCCGATGAGGAGGCGATCGCCGATCACACGCGGATCGCGCTGAAATCGTCGGCGCCAGTAGCTGTCGCTGAGGACGGCCACAGGTGCCGCGCCTGGCCGATCATCCTCGGGCGTGAGCAGCCGTCCCGCTGCAGCGAGCAGCCCGAACGTCTCATAGCATTGGCCGGTCACCCATGCGCCAGACGTCGTTTCGACCGCGTCGGGTGGGCCCACGTTGAACGTCGCGTCGCTGAAGCCGCACACATTCGAGAACACGTCGTGCTGTTCGGCGAATCCCAGCGCGAGTGGATACGAGAAGCTCTGCCAGACCTGACCAGTGCGCAGCCGCATCGTCAGTTGGGTCAACTGCTGCGGATCGCGAACGGGCAGCGCCCTGAGCACGACGGCATCGATCAGCGTGAAAATCGCCGTGTTCGCCCCGATGCCGAGGCCGAGCGTGAGCACGGCGACGATGGTGAATCCCGGTGTGCGCGCCAGCGCGCGCCAGGCATACTGCCAGTCTCGCTTCGCGTCGCTCAGCCAGCGCAGCGACCGAGCGTCGCGGTGCTGTTCCCTGATCGACTCGAGGCTCCCGAGCGCACGTCGCGCCAGCAGCGCGGCTTCGTCGGCGGGATGTCCTCGCCGCCGGAACTCGTGTTCGAGCGACGCGAGGTGTGCCGCAAGCTCCTTCGTTAGCTCATCGTCGGCACGCCGGCTGCGCACCGGCGCGAGAAGCCGCAGGACGAGTCGTCTCAACGTGGCTGCTGCGTTCACTTGGCACCCAAGTGGAGCCAGCACAGTGACACAACAGGAGACGAGATGTCAATCGTTGGAGAGTCGTTCAGAGTTCCTGAACGCTACTCCGTACGCAATGCCGTCATCGCATCCAGCCGGCTGGCGCGATGGGCCGGGATGTAGGTGGCCAGCAGGGCAGCGCCCGCGAGCAAGGCTACCATCGTCGCGAGCGTCGACACGTCGATCGCGTTGACGCCATCGACGGAGCGCCGCAGTACCTGACTGGCCGCGATTGCGCCGAGCGTTCCGACGACGATGCCGATGGCGATCAGTCTGAGGCTCTGTCCGAGGATCAGTCCGATTACCTGCGTTCCTGTGGCACCCATGGCCATCCGAGTTCCGATCTCGGGGATACGCTGGCTGGTGAGGAACGACAGCACGCCGTAGATGCCGATGCACGCCAGCAGCAGCGCCACGCCGGCGAACACGACGAACAGGACCAGCAGAAACCGGGCGCGCGCCAGGCTGTTGCTCGCCAACTGATCGAGCGTTCGGACTTCGTAGAGCACCTGATCGCCGGCGGCCCCGCGGAGCTCGCGACGGAGCGGCTCGACGATGCTGAGCGGAGCGCCCGACGTGCGAACGGCAATCGACATCAGCTGCGACCAGCGCCGCACCAACCGGTCTGGCACCTGCGCGAACGGGTAATAGACCTGTGCGCGAATCGCCGCTTGATCGTCGCCGGCCAGCCCCCAATGCCGCACGTGCCCCACGACCCCGATGACGTCGACCGGGCCCGGCGCGAGGTCCGGCATCGAGAGCTGCTTGCCCACCGGATCGGCGGCGCCGAAGGCGCTGTGAGCCAGCACGTCGTCGATGACCACCACTGGGCGAGCCGTGAGGTCGTCGCGCGCGTCGAAGAATCGGCCCGCGCGCAGCGACAGGCCCATCACGCCGAGGTAGTCGTCGGAAACGGCAGTGGCCAGTGCCAGCGGTCGTTCGCGTTCGGGCGGGGGACTTGCGCTCGCCCAGTACGGCAATTGGTTGTTGCCCGCACGCATCGGCACGGTGTCGACGATCGCAGCCGCCTGCACGCCTGGAACCGAGCGGGCGCGGTCGAGCATGTCGTTCCACGACGCCCGCGTGCGTCCCGGGTCGGCCAGTGTCGCGGGCGACAGCGCCATCCGAGCCACCATCACGTTCTGCAGGTTCACGCCGGGATCGAGTGAGGAGAGACGAATCAGCGTGCGCCCGAGCAGTCCGGCACAGGCGAGCAGGATGACGGCGAGGGCGACTTCTGAGATGACGAACGCGCCGTGCAGGGTTCGCGAGGTGCCGCGCACACCGCGACCGCCCGAGCGAAGCACGTTGTCGACCTCTCGTGCAGGCGCGCGGAGCGCCGGCGCGAGTCCGAAGATGAGACTGCTGATCAGCGACACTGAGAGCGCGAACACGAGGACGCGCCAGTCGAGCTGTACTTCTTCGGCTCGCGGCAGATCACCCGGCCAGAGAGCGATGAACGGCTGCAAGCCGACCGCGGCCAGCGCGATGCCGCACAACCCACCGACAATCGCGAGCACACCAGCCTCGGTCAGGCATTGGCGGATCAGCCGGCCGCGTCCCGCACCGAGCGCGGCCCGCACCGCCAGCTCGCGATGCCGTGCGACCGCCCGCGCGAGCAGCAGGCTGGCGACGTTCGCACACGCGATGAGGAGCACGAGGCTGACGGCGCCAAACAGCAGCCATAACGTCGGGCCGACGGTGCCGACCACGGGCCGTGCCGGCGACGCGATGAAGGTGCGCCCTCGGTTCGACGCCGGATATTGCTCGGCCAGGCGGCGACCGACGAGTGCGAGCTGCGCTGATGCCTCCGTTGCCGACGCGTCAGGACGAAAGCGTCCCCACACTCGAATGCCCGGATGCATGTTGCGGTTTCGCAGTTGCGCGGTGATCCCCTGACCGAGCGGCGTGACGATGTCGATGTCTGTCAAGAACGAGGTTCCCTCGGTGACGACTCCGACGACCGTATGCACGGTGCCGTCGTAGACGAGGCGTTCGCCAACGATGTCGGCCTTGCCGGCGTAGCGGTCCTGCCAGAGGCGATGGCTGATGATCGCGACCGGGGTGCCGCCCGGTCGATCTTCCTCTTCGAGGAACGCCCGGCCTCGCTCGAGTGGGACGCCCAGTACCGAAAAGAGATCCCATGCGACCTGCAGACCCTGCACGTAGTCGGGAACACCGGACCCGCTGATCGTGCCTCCGCTGAAGCGCCACGCGGTCAGCGCAAGTGCGCGGACTTCGTTGCGGCAATCGAGGTAGTTCTCGTAGGCGAACGCCCATTGATTGCCGTACGCGGTGCTGTAGTTGGTCTCCTCACGCACGACGACCAGTTGACCGGGTTCGGGGAACGCCAACGGCTTGAAGAGCACGCCGTTGATGACGGTGAACATGATCGTTGCCGCCCCGATGCCGATCGCGAGCGTTGCGATGGCGACGGCAGTAAAGCCGGGCCGCTGACGCAGGGCTCGGAGCGCATACCGGGCATCTCGTGCGATGTCCTCGACCCACCGAGTGCCACGAGCATCGCGACAGACCTCTTTCACTTGCTCGACGCCGCCGAACTCCAGAAGCGCTCGTCGTCTGGCCTCGACCGGGTCGACTCCGCGGGCAATGAGGTCGTCAGCGTATTCCTCGACATGGAATTCCAGTTCCTGACGAAGTTGTTCTTCAGCGCGGCGCCGGCGCAGCAGACGACCCAGCCAGGTCATTTCGCACCTTCCTCGGACAGCTTGAGAATGAGACCGACGGCGTCGCTCAGACGCTGCCAGCTCGCAGATTCCGTGTCGAGCTGTGCGCGGCCCTTGCGCGTCAACCGGTAGAACTTTCCCTGTCGCCCGCGCTCGGTGTCTTTCCAGTCCGCCGCCAGCAGTCCTCGATTCTCGAGCCGATGGAGCGCGGGGTAGAGCGACCCCTGCGGCACCTGCACGACGTCGCGCGACACCTGCTGAAGCCGCTGGGCGATGGCATATCCATGAACGGGACCGAGGGCGACGATCTTCAGGATGAGCAGGTCGAGCGTGCCCTGCGGCAGGTCCGATTTGGGATGCATGCGTGCCTCGTACTTCTACATATAGAGCACAGTCATATGTAGAAGTGCAAGGCCAAAGCGGATGACGCTATTTCTTCAGCAGTTTTGCCACGACTTTCAGATCTGCCACCAGCATGTCGAAAGCGGCCCGCCGTCCCTCTGAATCCGGCGCACGCAGCACCGACGACGGATGAATGGTGGCGACGACGTGAGGCGCCAGCGCGCTCGGCAGGGGCCGTCCACGCTGATGCATCAGTTTGAATGTCGAGCCGAACACCGATTGTGCGGCCGTCGATCCGAGACACACGACCACCACGGGCTTCACCACTCGGAGCTCGGCTTCGAGCCACGGGCGGCACGCTTTGATTTCAGACCAGCGCGGCTTCTTGTGAATGCGTCGCTTGCCTCGCGGTTCCCATTTGAAGTGCTTGACCGCATTGGTGACGTACACGGCGGTGCGGGCAATACCCGCCTCGGCCAGGGCCTTGTCCAGCAGTGTGCCGGCCGGCCCGACGAACGGCTCTCCCTGCTTGTCTTCCTGGTCTCCCGGTTGTTCGCCGATGAACATCACCTGCGACGACTTGGACCCTTCGCCGAATACAACCTGCGTGGCGTGCTTGTAGAGGTCGCAACCACGACAGTCATGTGCCGCCTGCGCGAGTGTCCGGATGCTGGTCGAGTTCGGCACGAAGGGCGCTGCCGTGGGATCGGCGTCGCCGGACGCCTCGGCTCGCTTGCGACGGTCGGCCGCCATGTTCGCCAGAAACTGCATAAGTCGCGCCGCTCGGAACCGACCTATACTTCGCACGCGGATGAGTACGCCGATGGCCGGATCGCTCTCGCGACGTGGCTTCCTTCATCGCAGTCTCGTCGCCTGCTCGGCCGCGCTCATGCCCATGCGGGTGCGAGCGCAGACGGTCGGCCCCGTGATGACGGCGTTGAGCAGTTACATGGCGGCCGCCAAGGACCGTGCGCTGCCCCCTGAGGTCGTCGAAAAAGCGAAACATCACATTCTCGACACCGTGGCCGCGATGGTCTCCGGCTCGAAGCTTCCGCCCGGTCAGGCCGCTCTGACGCTGGCGCGCGCACAGGCCGGGCGCACGTCTTCGACGGTCGTCGGTTCGCGCATCGTCACCGGGTCGATCGACGCGGCGCTGGCGAACGGCGTGCTCGCGCATGCGGACGAGACCGACGACTCTCACGGCCCCTCGCAGTCGCACCCGGGCGCCTCGATCGTGCCTGCGACGCTGGCACTCGGTGAGGAGCTCGGCGTCAGCGGCGAACGCTTTCTGCGCGCGGTGACGCTGGGATACGACGTCGGCCCCCGGTTGACCATGGCGCTCGGTGGCGCGGCGTTTCGCGACGAGAGCCGTCGCAGCACGCACGCGTTCGCGGGCAACTTTGGCTCGGCGGCGGCCGCGGGCTGCGTCGCCGCGCTCACCGCGCAGCAGATGCGATGGCTGCTCGATTACGCCTCGCAGCAAACTGGTGGCTACGCGGTGTGGGGCCGCGACACCGATCACGTGGAAAAGGCGTTCGTCTTCGGCGGCATGCCGGCGCGCAACGGCGTCACCGCCGCCCTCATCGTCCGTGCCGGATGGAACGGCGTCGACGATGTGTTGTCGGGCGAAGACAATTTCTTTCAGGTGAATGCGCCGAAGGGGAATCCCGCGGTCCTTGTCGAGAAGCTCGGCGAGCGCTACGAGATCGTCAACACTGATATCAAGAAGTGGACCGTCGGGTCGCCGATTCAAGCGCCGCTCGATGCGCTCGACAACCTTCGGCGTAAACGATCGTTCGCCGCTGACGACGTCAAGACGGTGGTCGTGCGCCTGGCGCCGAGCGTTGGCGCCGTCGTCGACAATCGTGACATTCCAGACATCTGTCTGCAGCATATGGTTGCGGTGATGTTGATCGACAAGACCGCGTCCTTCGAAGCGGCGCACGACAAGGCGCGCATGCAGGATGCGGTGGTCCAACGGCATCGCAGCAAAGTGCAATACGTCGGTGATCCGTCCCTGGCGGCGCTGTTGCCGGCGCGTGTCGCGATCGTGGAGGTCACGCTGAACGACGGCTCACAATTGTCCGATCGCGTCGAAGCGGTGCGAGGAACGGTGCGCAACCCGATGTCGCGAGCCGAGGTCGTGGACAAGGCACGCGATCTCATGGTGCCGGTGCTGGGCAAGAGCCAGACTCAGAAGTTGATCGACACGCTCCTGACGATCGAAGCTGTCACGGACGTTCGGACGATGCGACCGATGCTGCAGGCGTGATTCCTACATATAATCGTCGGCCTTGCGGGAGGCTCCCATGAGATCTCGTCTCGTCGTAGGCGCAATCGCACTGTTCGTGCCGCTCACCGCCTCGGCGCAGTGGCTCAACCATCCAACGCCAGGCGTTCCGCGTCTTCCTGACGGTAAGGCGAATCTTGCTGCGCCTGCGCCGCGCACGGCCGACGGGAAACCCGATCTCTCGGGAATCTGGAGTGGTGCCGGGCCGATGTACCGCTTCAACATCGCGCAGGACCTCGACACGAAGGACATCCATCCGTGGGCCGAAGCGCTGTTCCTGCAGCGGGTGCGGGAGTCACGCAAGGACAGTCCGCTGGCCAAATGCATGCCGGTGAGCCTGCCGTATCACCAGTTCTTCAATCTGACCCGCTTCGTTCAGACGCCGGCGCTCATGGTGATTATTCATGAGTCCCCCAACAGCCCGAATCGTACGGTCTTCACCGACGGCCGCGACCTGCCGAAGGATCCGAACCCGACCTACATGGGCTACTCGGTCGGACGCTGGGACGGCGACACGATGGTGGTGACGACAACGGGGTTCAACGACAAGGGCTGGCTCGATAGCGCCGGTCACCCCCAGACGGAGTCGCTGCGGGTCACCGAGCGGTTCCATCGGCGCGACTACGGCCACATGGACTTCGAGATCACGATCGACGACCCCAAGGTGTTCACGAAGCCGTTCACGATCAAGACGCAGCGAACGCTGCAGCCCGACACGGAGCTGCTCGAAGACGTCTGCGAGAACGAGCGGTCGCGCGAGCACTTCCAGATCGATACCAGCTTCAAGCTGAGCCCGAAGGTGGCGGCGACCTACGCGGGCATCTACCAGCTCGCGCCGGGACGCGACATCACGATCACCGCGGTCGAGGACCTGCTGTTCGTCCGTGGATTGAACGAACCGAGGCTGCCACTGTTGCCGCAGTCGAACACGAAGTTCATGTCGACGGCCACGCCGGCGGGATTCGAATTCGTGACGGATGCGAGCGGGAAGGTGACGCACCTGGTCGTTCGCGGGCAGGCGGGAGAACAGAAAGCCGTTCGCAAGCCCTGACCAGCGCCGTGTCGTGTCCGGCTTTAGCCGGACCAGCCGGACCGCAGGATTGCTCGCGCGGATCGGATGTCCGCCGTGTCATGACCTTCGCTGAACCAATCGAGCACCGGTGAGACCACGCGTCCGACGTCGGCGTGTTTGCCTCGATCGCGATAGAGGCGCGCCAGACTCGTCACCGCTCTGAGCTCCCACGCCCTGGCGTGCTGGGCACGGGCGACCGTGACCGCGCGGTTGAAACACTCCTCGGCCTGCGTCTCGAGCCGGTCAGCGATGGGCGTTGTGGCGTGCGGCGGGTCGACGCCGCCCGGCGTGACCAGCGAGGTGGCGACTGCCAGCAGCAGATCGCCCTGGATGCGATGAAGATCCGCGGCGGACCCATCCTCTCCGGTTTCGCGAATGAGATCGAGCGCCTCGGCGATCGCGCCCAAGGCATCCTCGTGTCGCCCGGCTCGCATCAGCGCCTGCGCGAGAAACCCCACCGATTGGGCGCGCCACAACCGCGCGCCGGTCGCGAGGTAGGCGTCGAGCGCGCGCTGCAGCTCGGAAATCCCGTCTGCGATCGAGCCCTGTTCAACGCGCGCCCATCCACGGATGATGCGTGACAGCGCCACCCAGACCGACAGTCCGTAGTCGTCGGCGACTGCGAGCGCGCGCTCGGCGTGATGCTGCGCCGAATGCGCGTCGCCGCGCAGTTGATGGATATGGGCGGCGAAGTAGCTGGCCATCACACGCGTTTCGGCCGGCGCCGCGGGACCGGCCAGGGTCTGCGCGCGCTCGACGCGCGCGAGCGCCCGATCGGGGTAGCCCAGCGCCCAGAACGCCTTCGCGGCGTAGCACTCGCCGGTCACCGCCGGATCCTGACGGGCGAAGGCGTTCGCGGCACGGTCGCGCTCGCCTTCGCAGAGTGACGGCAGCGGCTGCAGGCAGTCGAGCGCTGCGTTGTACTCGCCCATGTCGACCAGCGTGACGCCGAGCGCGCAGGTCGCTTCACTGGTGAAGAGGCGGCTATGCAGTCGTTCCGCGCGGTCGACGAGCTGTGCCGCGATGGTGTGCGAGCGCTGTATTTCGGCGCGGAAGTAGTGGAAAAGCCCGAGCAGCCAGTGCGCCATGAAACCCTGCGGTGAACGGTCCTCCTCGCCGCCGAGATCGATCGCGCGCTGAAAGATGTCGTCGACCTCGTCGTCGGCGAACCCTTTGAGCGCCATCACTGATACGCCCAGCACCATCCGCAGACTCAGCTCCTGCTGATCGCGCTCGGGTGACGGCGGGAGCTCCTCGAGCGCGGCGAGACCGCGGCGCGCCAACGCTTCCGCCTCGTGGTGCGCGGAGCGGTTGCGCGCGTTCTCGGCGGCGAGCAGCAGATAGCGGACCGCGCGGGACGCATCTTTCCCCTGCTCGAAATGGACCGCCAGCTCCGCGGCGATCTCGCTGACACGATTGCCGTAGATCGACTCGACGGAGGTGCCGACGCGACGATGAATCTGCGCTCGTCGCATGGCCGGCAGCAGACGATAGGGCACTTCCTGATAGAGCACGTGCGTGAACTTGTATCGCGCCGTCACCGTGCCGTCCGGCAATTCGACCAGCTCCGCGGGACGCAGGAACTGATAACGCCGCACCAGCGCATCGCACTGTTCGTCGACCCATTCGGTCGGCTCCTCGAGACCGGCCGCGATCGCCGCCGCCGAGCACCTCATGCCGGCGACGCTCGCGCCCTCGAGCGCACGGCGCTCGTCGGAATCGAGCCGATCGACCTGCCGTTCGATCAGCTGCCGGACGTTCTCTGGAATACCGGACTCGACGTCGGTGTAGCCACCCTTCAGCACCCAGTGGCGGTCCTCTTCAACGATGATCCGTCCGGCGAGCAAATACTCGACGAGGTTCACCATGAACAGCGGGTTGCCTTCAGTGCGCTGATGAATGAGTCGCGTCAGCCAGCGAGGAAGTTGGTGCCCGGGCAGCGTGAGGTCCAAAAGCTCCTCGACGGCCGCCTCGGTCAGATACTCCAGCGGAAGTTCGCGGCACAGCCGATGGGCGTGGAGCTCGCTCTTGACCGCCTTGAGCGGATGATCGGCCAGGATCACGTCGACCGGTCGATAGGTGCCGATGACCATCAGCCGCGCGCGATCGACACGGCGAGCCAGGTGACTGATCACGTCGAGCGTGGCGTAATCGCTCCAGTGCAGATCCTCGAGCACGATCAGGAGCGGCGCCTCGATGGTGATGGCGTCGACCGCATCACCAAGCTCGCGCAGCATCCGCTCTCGAGTGGCGCTGGCCGCCTGCGGCTTCAATGACTCACGTTCCGCCGCCGGCAGGGCCGAGGGCAACTCGAGCAGCCACGTCGGCGCGTGCCGTCGCAGCAGCTCGATCACACGAGGGCCATGCGACGTACGACAGAGACGCGACAGGCCGTCGAGTACCGGAAGGTAGGCTTCCCCCGCGCCGTAGTGCTCGAGGCACTGGCCCCAGGCCAGCCAGACGCCGCGCGCCGTGGCATCGTCTCGGACGGCGTTGACGAGTGTGGTCTTGCCGATGCCGGGCTCGCCCGTCACGAAGATGACCTGCCGTTCGCCGATCAGGGCGCGTTCGAGCCAGCGATTCATGGTCGCGAGCTCCGCCTCGCGGCCGAGCACGCGCACCCCTTGCGGCGCCGCGACGCGCGCGGCGCGCATAATCGCGGTTGCGGTTTGAGCCGTCTTGGATGGAGGTGGGCTGGGAGCGGTGGCGCCCTCGGCGATTCGACCGATGAACCGGTAGCCGCGCCGATGAGCCGTTTCGATGAACTGTGGTGAGGCCGCGTTGTCGCCGAGCGCGTCGCGTACCTGCCGAACGCTGTCCTTCAGCACGGCGTCGGTGACGAAGGTGCCCGGCCAGACGGCGTCGAGCAGCTGCTGCTTGGTCACGAGCTGGCCGGCGTGGGCGACGAGATGGCGCAGCACCGCGAACGCCTTTGGTCGCAGTGAGATCGCCTGCGGACCCTTCCACAGCTGCTCGTTCGCCGACTCGAGGCGAAAGCCGCCGAACGTCACCGCCCTGTCGAGCTGCATCACCGAAACATCACCGCAACATCACCGACACGTTATGACCGCGGTGCGAACCGCCCGCTATTCTCGGCCTGTGATGAAGGCAATGCAACGGGGCAGCGACTTCCAGCACACCGGCGCGTTCGTCGTCCAGTTCCGTACCGCCACCGACTTCGACCTCGGTCGGGTCGAGGGGCGGCTCGAACACGTCGCGTCCGGTGTGACCGCCCACTTCGAGTCGGCCGCCGAGCTCCTCGAGCTGTTCGCCCGGCTGTGGAAGGACGTGCAGGCGGATTCGCCAGCCGAAATCCAGCGAGGCGTGTCGTCGCCGAGTTGAGGTGCACATGATCGTTCAACACCTTCGCGATCGGATTCAGTTGATTACCCAGCCCGATCATGCCCGCCTGGCGCGAGCGATCATGGAGCACTGCGTCCCGCTCATGGCGCGGCCGCGGCGGGACACGATCCTCTTCGCGATTGCCGAACATGACAACGGGTGGTCGGAAGAGGATGCAGCGCCGCGGGTGAACCCGGTGACGCTGGACATCTTCGACTTCGTGACCGCGCCCGCAACCGTGCGGCACTCGGTCTGGCCGCGCGGTGTGTCACGGCTCGCCGGCAATCCGTGGGCGGCCGCGCTCGTCGCCCAACATGCGATCGTCGTCTACGACCGGTTCCGGCGCGCCGCCGCGTGGGAGCCGTTCTTCAGCGAGATGGAAGCCGCGCGTGACTCCATGATCAAACGGACCGGCGGGTTACTCGAGCACCTGTTGTCCGATTACGTCTTCGTGCGTCTCGCCGATCTGATCTCGCTGACCTTTTGCACCGGGTGGACCGACGAGCAACGATTCGGCGACTGGACGGTCCGTCTCTCTGGTACTCGCGTCATCGTGCCGGACCTCTTCGGAGGAGCTGAGATCCCGATCGCCATCGACGCGAAGGAGATTCCCGCGCGAGCGTATCGGTCGGACGCTGAGTTGCGAGGTGTCTTTCGACACGCGGTCGGGACCACCCTGCGAGGAACGGTCGCGGCGGTGGACGGATCTCCGGCTCCGGCGGTGTGACGCGGTATATCCTTCGGGCAGCGCAGCGATGCGATCGACTCTGCCCGCCTTCACGTGTGCGGCGCTCCTCTGCAGCCTGAGCTCGGCCCCCGTTCTTGCCGCGAGGAGCGCGCAGACCGCGGTTGCCGATGATTCTGCGCCGCCAGCCGATCGCTCAACGCCGCGCGCCGACGAGAACTCGCAGATCGCGCACCGAGAGTTGCTGGAGAAGCGCACGAAAGGACGCATCGACGTCTATTTCGTCGGCGACTCGATCACGCGGCGCTGGGGCGCCACCGACTATCCCGAGCTGCTCGCCAACTGGAACGCCAACTTCTTCGGGTGGAATGCCGCGAACTTCGGATGGGGCGCCGATCGGATCGAGCACATGCTCTGGCGATTGCAGGATGGCGAGCTCGACGGCGTCAGTCCAAAGGTGATCGTGATCCTCGCCGGAACCAACAACGTCGGGGCGCAGCCGGGTGGACCCGCCAAGATTGCCAACATCACCCGCGGCCTTCAGGCGCTCGTGGACACGTGCCGCCGGAAGGCGCCCGACGCGACCGTCGTACTCACCGCGATTTTCCCGCGGAACGACAACATGGCGGTGATGACGGAGATCGATCGCATCAACGCGAACCTCGCACAGATGGCCGATGGCGCGAAGGTTCGATTTCTCAACGTGAACAGCAGGCTCGCCGATGCCAGCGGCCGGCTGTTCGAAGGGGTCATGAACGAGCGAGACAGGCTGCACCCCACGCTGAAGGGATATGAGGTCTGGGCGGAGGGGTTGAAGCCCATCCTGACCGAGCTGCTGGGACCGCGCGCGCCGATCGATTTGGCACCGCCACCAACCGGCGATCCGAGCGCTCGCCCGCGGTAGGGCGTTGCGGGTACACTTTTACGCTTGGCCGAACTGCCATTCGCATAGCGAAATGTGCTCACGTGCCCTGGTGGAAAACGTGATCCGTCGTCAGCTCGGAAGCGTCGCGGTTGCCGTGTTTCTCGCCACGTGCACCTGGAGTGTGCTTGCGGCGCAGGATTCTCGATCGCCGGTCACGCCCGCGGCTGCATCGTCGCCTGCGGACTATCGCAAGACTGTCACGACGTATTGCCTGACGTGCCATAACGAGCGACTGAAGACCGGAGACCTCGCGCTCGAGCGAATCCTCAACGACGACGTGTCCGCGCACGCGGACGTGTGGGAAAAGGTCATCCGGAAGGTCCGCGCCGGGATGATGCCGCCTGCGGCGATGCCGCGGCCCGACGAGGCCACGCGCGCTTCGCTGGTCAGCACGCTCGAAGCGACACTCGACCGCGCCGCACGCGCGACGCCGAATCCAGGGCGTCCGCTCGCGCATCGACTCAATCGCGCCGAATACGCCAACGCCGTTCGCGATCTGCTAGCGGTCGATGTCGACGTCAGCGCGATGCTGCCGCCTGACGATTCGAGCGGCGGCTTCGACAACAACGCCGACGTGTTGGGCGTCTCTCCCGTGCTGCTCGAGAGCTATCTCACCGCCGCCGAGCGCATCAGCGCGCTCGCGATCGGCGACCCGAAGACGCCGCCGATGGGCGAGCTGTTCCGGGTGCGCCAGGACGCGTCGCAGGATCGACACATCGAAGGCCTGCCGCTCGGCACGGTCGGCGGCCTGCTGATCAAGCGGACGCTGCCGCTCGATGGCGAGTATCAGTTCCAGGTGCGGCTGTTCCGCACCAACCTCGGGACGATGCGTGGTCTCGAGTACCCGCATCAACTCGAGATCGCCGTCGACGGGGTTCGTGTGCACCTGGCCTCGTTCGGTGGCGACAAGGAGATCGCGGCGTCGAGCGAGAACCCGACGACGACGGGCGACGACGTCGATGGGCGATTCACGGCGCGCGTCCCGCTGAAAGCCGGCCCGCACGAGATCAGTGTGGCGTTCCTGGAAAAGACGCACGCGCTCAACACGCGGCGATTGCAGCCCTACGTCCGCAGCTCCGCCGACACGATCGACTTTTCCGGGCAGCCGCACATCGACGAGGTGTTGCTCACGGGCCCGTTCAACCCGACCGGTCCCGGCGACACGCCGAGCCGCAAGCGGATCTTCGTCTGCATTCCGAAGACGCCCTCCGACGAGGCGCCGTGTTCGCGACGCATTCTCTCCGCGCTGGCGCGCCGCGCCTATCGCGGCGATGTGGCCGCCGCCGACGTGAAGACACTCGAAGAGTTCTATACGCAAGGGCGCAAGGACGGTCCGCCTTCGCCGCGAAGCGGCTACGACGGGACAAGCGGCAGCTTCAACGCCGGCATCGATCTGGCGCTGCGGCGGATCCTGACGAGTCCCAAGTTCATCTTTCGAGTCGAGCGCGATCCGGCGAACGTCGCGGCCGGTGCCGCCTATAAGCTCTCCGACCTCGAGCTCGCGTCGCGGCTCTCGTTCTTCCTCTGGAGCAGCATTCCCGACGATCAGCTGCTCGACCTCGCCGAGAAGGGCCGGCTGTCGACCCCGGCGGTCCTCGATCAGCAGGTCCGCCGGATGTTGACCGATTCGAAATCGCAGGCGCTCGTCGACAACTTCCTGGGGCAGTGGCTGCAGCTGCGCAATCTGAAGAACAAACAGCCGAACTCGCACGAGTTCCCTGACTTCGACGACAACCTGCGTCAGTCGCTGGAGACCGAGATCGAGCTGTTCTTCAATTCGATCGTCCGTGAGGATCGGAGTGTCGTCGATCTCATGACGGCCGACTACACGTTCCTCAACGAGCGTCTGGCCAAGCATTACGGCATCCCGTCGGTGTACGGCACGCACTTCCGCCGCGTGACGCTGGCGGACGAGACGCGCCGCGGTCTGCTCGGCAAGGGCGCGCTGCTGATGGTGACCTCGCATCCGCATCGGACGTCGCCCGTGCTGCGGGGCAAGTGGATCCTCGAGAACGTGCTCGGCTCGCCGCCGCCACCGCCGCCCGACGTTGTCCCGCCGTTCCAGGAGGAGACGGAAGCGAAGAAGCCGCAATCGGTACGCGAGCGCATGGAGCAGCATCGCCGCAACCCGAGCTGCGCCGGCTGCCACCGGATGATCGACCCGGCCGGACTGGCGCTCGAGAACTTCGATGCCACCGGTGGCTGGCGGACTCGCGACGGCGGCACGCGCGGCGCGCCGGTGGACGCGTCGGGGCAGCTGGTCGACGGCACACCGATCAACGGTGTGGTCGAGCTGCGGCGCGCGCTGATCCGCGAGCCGGAGACGTTCGTCCGCACGACCACCGAGAAGCTGTTGACCTACGCGCTGGGCCGTGGGCTGACCGCGGCCGATATGCCGGCTGTCCGTGCGATCGCGCGCGAAGGGGCGCGGGAGAACTATCGGTTTTCGTCGATTGTGCTCGGGATCGTCCGCAGCGTTCCGTTCCAGATGCGGGTGAAATCGGCCGGCGGCGACGGTTCGGGCGCCAGGATTGTCCAGAATTAGTCGTCAACCGCACCGGTCCGGTAGGGGATACTGAGACGTTGTAGGCCGATTCGAGGAGTCTGTGATGTTCATCAGCAGGACGGCTCTCTCACGACGGACGGTGCTTCGTGGCATGGGCGCCACACTGGCGTTGCCGCTGCTCGACGCGATGGTTCCGGCGCTGACGCCGACCGTCGGCACGGCCGCTGCGCCGGTGCGCCGATTCGGCGCGGTGTTCGTCCCGATGGGCGAGCGGCCGAGCCATTGGACGCCGACCACGACCGGTGCCGGCTTCGAGTTCAGCCCGATCCTCAAGCCGATCGAATCATTCCGCGATCAGGTCATCGTCGTCTCGAACCTCGATCGGCCGCTCGCCGGCACGCACGCCGTCAGCACGGGCACGTGGCTCACCGGCAGCGCGCCGAAGCGCACCGAGGCCGAGGATTTTGTCGCCGGCACGTCGCTGGATCAGATCATCGCCAACCAAATCGGTCGCGACACCGTGTTCCCGTCGATTGAGATCGGAACCGAAGACTTCACCGGCTACGTCGGCGCGTGCGACGTCGGCTACAGCTGCGCCTACATGAACAGCATCGCATGGAAGACGCCGACCACGCCGCTGCCGATGGAGACGAACCCGCGCGTCGTGTTCGAGCGTATGTTCGGACGTCCGGGCTCGACCGAGGAGCGTGTCACGCGCATGCGGCAGAACCGCAGCATCCTCGATTCCGTGACCCGCGATGTCGCCGCGCTCGAGCGCGGGTTGGGCGCGCGCGATCGCGTCAGGCTCGACGAGTACCTCGAGCACGTTCGCGAGATCGAAGCGCGCATCCAGCGCGCCGAGAAGCAGGCGGCGACCGAGATCACGGTGCCCGTGGCTCCCATCGGCATCCCGGATTCCTGGGAAGAGCACGCGAACGTAATGTTCGATCTGATGGCGGTGGCATTCGAGGCCGATCTCACGCGCGTCTTCACTTTCATGCTGAACCGCGAGGCGAGCCAGCTGGTCTTCCCGAACCTCGGGTTCAACGAGCCGTGGCACCACGTTTCGCACCACGGCAACGAGCCGGAGAAGCTGGCGCTGCTGGTGAAGCTGAATACGTGGCAGATCGAGCTGTTCGGCAAGTTCCTCGGCCGGCTGCGCTCGACGCGCGACGGCGACGGCGACGGCACGCTGCTCGATCACTCCACACTGTTGTGGGGCAGTGGCATGAGCGACAGCAACACGCACTCGCCGCTGGACGTTCCGTACTTGATGGTTGGCGGCG
>Ga0111539_10003692_pt1 | contig 20140 bp, 21 predicted proteins | sample RhiMethybrSRZTD1_FD_79667 | JGI IMG/M metagenome (GOLD analysis project Ga0111539, IMG submission 79667) | Populus rhizosphere microbial communities from Tennessee, USA - Rhizosphere MetaG P. TD hybrid SRZTD1 (version 2) (version 2) | ecosystem: Host-associated > Plants > Roots > Rhizosphere >... | reverse complement strand
AGAGGAAATTCTTCGTTGGTTCGTATCGAAAATTTTTTCGCCTTATTCTTCAATACATTATACAAAGAATCGCGCTGAGCTTCGGTGTTTACGTAGAGATGAGCTTGTGTTCCACCAACCGAATATTTTACCTGACGCTTACTTATGTCCATGATCTCGTCTAAAAAAACGAACGTCGCAGGTTCGTCTTTCATAGCAAGCATTCCGTGGTCAGAAACAATGATCATATTCACTGGAAGTCCGGTTTTTTTCACCCCAGTGGTAAGACGCGAAAGCAGACGGTCTGCGTTCATTACCGCATTACGCGCCTCTGTCGATTCCGGGCCGAAGGCATGTCCCTCATGGTCAGGCGAGGAGAAATAGAGTGTAATAAAGTGAGGTCTTTCAATCTCAGGAAGATTCAACCACTTGATGACCTGATCGACACGCAACGTATCAGCTATTGACTCGTCATAGGGATAGAAGTAATCCGGTCTTAACTCCTCGTTTGGTAAGTCTGAGCCAACCCAAAAAAAAGACGCTGACCTTATCTTGTTGTCTTTTGCAAGTTTCCATAGTGGTGTCCCACTATAATAATATGGGTCCTGTACACGGTCTCGTGCCTTCATTGTGTAATATTCATTGCGATCCGGATCATAGAATGAATTATCTACAAGCCCATGATGTCCCGGATATAGGCCCGTTACTATGGTATAATGATTGGGAAAGGTTTTGCTTGGAAAGGAAGGGATCAAGCCTTCGGCTTCTGCACCCTCTCTTGCAAAGGATTGGAAACTGGGTGGACCAAATAACTTTGAATAGTCGCTTCTGAAACCATCGAACGAAATCAGGATGACATAGGGAACGTTATCTTGTTGCGCTTTAAGGGACGCAGGTAAGAATATTATACAAAGTAAAAGCGCTACGACTTTCTTCATCCATCGCAAAACTATAAAAGTCTTTTAAAATAGAAACCCGTAGCAGATTAGGGGATCATAATTATTTGCCCTTCAACGATTGCCCGACCTAACGAGCCCGCTGATAGAATCCGCTTACCTTAACAAGTTTGATGGTGTCGCCGCTGCAGTCAATCCCCTTGCTAGCCTCAATAACGGTGTAACCTGTACATACTCTCTTAGAGGCCGCCGATATTTTTGCATCTTCTTGATCGACGCCGAGAACCATGAAAGCGAATAGCCCCAAGGTCATGAAAAACAGTAACCTTTTCATGTGATTCTAAATTAAAGCCACCCATTATACAGAGAAAATTGTACCAACAAATTGTGGGTTTGCAAACGATAGCATCGGGGCGCTGAATTGTAGAAAATTGCCACACCTTCATAATTTATGGGTATTTGGCCCCCAAATACGACAATTAGTCGCCCACACAGTACTTAAGTCCCTGATCCTGGGTACATTAGAATTGGTTGTTTAATTTTGGGAATACTCGAGCGATAATTGGTACGGCGATGAAAGGAAACACCCACCTTAAGTCCCTATTGTTTTGTTGCTTTAATCTCCTTGCTTGGGATGCCATTGCGACCCATTTACGTGCTGCCGAAATTCAGGTGGAACGAGTGAACTGCGCCCAGCTCACCTTTCAAATCAAAGTAATTGTATACCTCGACTCAAAATCAACAACTCCGTTCGGAGGAGTTAATCTTACTGATGGCAACATTACTTTTGGTGATGGAGCGATGGTCTTGATTCCGACAACACCAGCAACCCTTCGTCCCGACCTAGGACCTGATATCGCTATCGCCTCCTTTACCACTACACATACCTACGCAACACCGGGTGTGTACAAAATAAACTACTACGAACGTGACCGGAGTGCCGGTGTCTTAAACATGATCGAGTCGGAAGAGACGGCATATTCCTCTTCGATAACGGTGAACACCGAAGCAGCAGCCGGATGCAATCGCTTTCCAAGGCTTACCATACCTCCTGTTGACAAAGCCTGTAGCGGTATCGTGTTTTCGCATAACGCTGGCGCATTCGACCCTGATGGCGATAGCCTCTCGTATGCTATTGTTATCCCCGAACAGAACATTGACGTCGACGTGGCTGGATACGTACCAGTGGATGATCCAAAATTCTACCTGAATTACAACACGAGTAACGAAACGGGTACCGGCCCGCCTGACTTTTCAATAGATCCGATTACGGGACTTATCACCTGGGATGCACCGGGTATTCAGGGCCAATACAACATTGCATTTGAGATAATTGAGTGGAGAAAAATCTCAAATCAATGGATCAAGTTGAGTACAACCGTACGCGACATGCAGATAATTGTTTCAGAATGCGATAACGTGCGTCCTGGTCTTAACATACCGAACGACATCTGTATCGAGGCTGGAAAGACAATAACTGCAACTATTACCGGGTTTGATCCTGAGTATGATAGCATAAAGATCGAACCGTTCTCCGAGGTTTTTAGTCTCGCAACATCGCCCGCTACCTTTACTCCGTCAGATATCAAGTTCAGAAAGTCATCGCCACCCGCAACCCTTGAGTTTAAATGGACAACTACTTGCCGGCACATCAGGGAACAATCCTATCAGGTTGTGTTCAAGATTACGGATAAGCCGGAGATTGGTACCACACTTACAACCTTTAAGACCTGGAACATTCGCATAATCGCTCCTAAACCAAAGTGGAAAAATGCCAAGCTTGATGTCGAAAACCGGAGTGCGAGCCTTGAATGGAACGATTATTCCTGTAATAACGCCAGCGCTATACAAATATGGAGAAAGGTGGATGGCGTTAGCTATAGTCCAAAAGCCTGCGAAACGGGAATACCGGGCGGGCTCGGGTATACACTGATCAAAACAGTTGGCGTGTCGGAGATGTCGTTCAGGGATAATAATTCGGGGAAAGCGTTAGCGGTTGGAGCAAGATACTGTTATCGCCTTGTTGCCGTGTTTGACGCGCCTGCCGGTGGAAAGAGTTATGTATCCGAAGAGATCTGCATAGGCCCTATAGTAGCCGACGCCCCGATCATAACACATGTCACCGTCGATAAAACCGCCGATCAGGATGGGTCAATTCGCGTCAGCTGGAGGAGTCCGATAAAGATCAACACAGATCAATTTCCCAAACCATACAAGTACAAGGTACTTCGCGCTACGGGATTTTCAGGTGACCATGAGTTAACGCCAGCGTCTGATCTGGTGGATGATACCACGTTTCTGGATGCGGGTCCCAAGACGGCGATAGAACCTTACAATTACAGGATAGTTGTTTATACAAAATTCGAGAGTGCCGACAGTTACCTGCCATTTGATACGTCTTCTATGGCTTCATCCGTCTGGCTACACGCAGTTGCAGGCCCGAAAAAAATTGACCTGGACTGGAGCGCAAGTGTACCTTGGTCTAACGTAGTTCAGAATTGGCCCTGGCATCTCATTTATCGCGGATCGGACGGCAGCGGAACGCTAACACTAATAGATAGTGTCGACGTCTTTAAAGATGGATTTAGATATGTGGACGATGGACGCTACAACAATCAGCCATTAGACGGCACCAAATTATACTGTTACGCGATCATAACACGGGGTACCTATGGGAATCCAATAGTTGCGTTGTTGGAAAACGCCTCACAACGAGTCTGCCTCAACCCGGTGAGCAACATTATTCCATGTAAACCCACTCTTTCTGTTGCACTCACAAGTTGCGATCAATTCATAACTGAGGAGGCATGCGACATTGAAGATTTCGAAAACGACCTGGAGTGGGAACCTGACATTGGTCCAGGATGCCGGCAGGATATAGTCAGCTACAATCTTTACGCGTCAGACAATCAGAACGCAACCATTGCCCTAATCGCTTCAGGTATTAAAGATCACGAATATGTTGATACTGGCTTATCATCCTATGCCCGGTGTTATCGCGTGACAGCCGTGGATTCCCAGGGACAAGAAAGTGAACTGAGCGACCTCGTCTGCAACGATAATTGTCCTTACTTTGAGCTTCCTAATGTATTTACACCTAATGGCGATGGTTGCAATGACCGCTTTAGTGCGTATAGACCGGAGGATGAGGCCACGTGCGATACTGAAATCATGAGTCGTTGTCCGAAATTTGTTGAAAAAGTATCCTTCAAGGTCTTCAATCGATGGGGTAATGAGGTTTACAAATTTGAGTCAGGTGATGGGCATTCAGTCAACATCGATTGGGATGGACGGGATGATAGTGGATCGATGCTCGATGCCGCGGTGTATTATTACAATGCTGACGTCGTTTTTGCAACAACGGATCCGCTAAAGCGAACAAAAACGATCCGTGGATGGGTCCAACTGGTAAGGTAGTTATGGATGGGACTACTCGCGCGAACCTGAGACCCGGAATGAAGGTGAAGATCGTCCAAAAAAGAGATCAGCGCACGGGTGCACTAACAGAAGGAATAATCAAAGCTATTCTGACAAATTCGCCAAAACATCCGCATGGCATCAAAGTGCTGCTGGAAAGTGGCATTGTGGGGAGAGTTAAGGAAGTAATCCAAGAATAATTAATTCCTTTCGAGCACCAATATATCAGTGTCACCGTTGCCGCCACTTACGTGCTCAAGAGTAACTTTTGAACCCGAATTTCCGACAACTTTCCAGTCTTCATTTAGCTCTTCAAGCGGCTCCCCTGCGCCGAAATCAAGATACAATTTGCTATTTCCATCACTCGAGTCTTCTGTATCCCAGGAGCCCTGGATGGATAGTGAGCTTTTCGTGGCGATAGCAACTCCATCATCATTGAATTGAAATGAATAGCCGCTAAAATCACCTGTCTCGTCTTGCTTATCGAAGAAATAGGTTACCCTCCAGGTTCCATAGCTCAGGCTCGTTTTGACGCCCTGATTGGGCATGTCATCATTCTCGTCCTCACTACACATCGAAGCTGTTGAAAACAGGGCTACAAATACAAACAAAGAAGGATATAAAATGCGCTTCATACTATAACGTTTATTCAACTGGCCCTTTTAAACTAACAACGAATGTATACAATAAATTGCGTCACGTTCCCGAAAATACTACCTAGGCATAAACAAAAAAGCCAGGTTTTTGGCCCGGCTTTCTAATTGTCTAATGATGAATCTATTAATTGGCTAACCTAACGTTAACCGCATTCAATCCTTTTTTGCCTTCTTTGAGTTCAAAAGTGACTGCATCATTTTCATGGATCGCGTCAACAAGAAGTCCTGAGATATGCACAAAGTACTCTTGTCCTGTCGATGTTTCCTTAATAAATCCGAATCCTTTGGATTCATTAAAGAATTTTACTGTTCCTTCTTTCATTATTAAATTTTGATAAAATATTTCGGCAAATATAATAGAATAATCTGAGTACGCCATACGTGGTTAGTCTACGCGCTAACGTTTGAAGGGTGGAAAACCCGCTTTTTATGTATCATTCACCAGATCATCGTAACCTACAGGCTCAGGCTTCGTAAACGGAGTAGAGTATTTTTTAGCTCCAGGAGTATCAAATCGATGTCGAATTAAATTCTTCAAGACCTTCCTGCATCAGAACGTACTACTGCAATCAGTTTAAAATACAGAATATTATTAAGGAAGTCCCACGAGGGAAAAGGAAAAATATGGGTTGGATAACAGTATATATTAGAGGAAAATCAGGATTCGAACAGGATGTGCTGGACAAGCTCAATGGATCGGACTTCCCGTTTATGCCCGGCTCTTCGTATGAAAAGGGCCTTATGCTATGCTGGATACCGGATCAAAAAACAGTGCGCTCATTCAAGCAGGTGATCGGAAGCAAGATCGTTTTCCGTCATCGTCTGCGTTTCTATACAAACGTAGAGGCACTTATTGAACAGCGTCATAATGATGAGTTGGATAAAAAAGTTGAAAAGGAAGAAGAAGTTGGATAGGCTTCTCAGCGTAAAGCCATTTATTTAGTGACAAGGCCGCTGATCCACGATGAGGTGGCTTCTACCAACTGCGGAATCATAACGTTCTTGCCCGCCTTGAAAGAATGATCAGCACCATCAAAGGTTACTGTAGTGGCATTCGGTAATCCCTTTGTTACTTGATTTATCAACTTGATGTCGGCAAGAGCGTCTCGTGTACCTTGCAGGAATAGCATGGGCACAATCACGGATTGAAGATGCTCGGCTCTGGATACGGAAGGCTGACCAGGGGCATGCAAAGGGAATCCGTAAAAAATAACCCCTCTTATAAATGTCGGCGATGCCTTTGATAACACATGGGAGGACATTCTTCCGCCAAAAGACTTGCCAGCAGCAAACAACGGCAGTTTTGGAAACAATTCTGAAGCCTTGTTCCAAACAACCGTTATAGTTTTCTCTGCGACCGGCCCGGGATCCGGTCTTTTTTTTCCGTTTTCAGTAAACGGAAAATTAAAACGCAATGTGCCAATCGATACATCCGCCAGCTGACTTGACAATGTTTCCATGAACTGATGATGCATTCCCGCTCCTGCTCCATGAGCAAGTATGATCATGGCTTTTGTTTTCTTGGGCTCTACAACAACAGCTGATACCGACCCAATACTTTCCGATACTTTAATAGTCAGTTTCCTGGATTCCACTCTATAAAATAAATACTTTTTTATGAAAGAGTCGCTTCAAAACTTAGACCTTAATTTTAGGGCCTGTGAATGCATACAAACTAAACAACAAAAGCGAGGATCAAGATTTCCTTTCGGGTAGTCCCGTAAAAGGCACCGCTGTTTTCCTCAAGAGTGAATTCAAGGCTGACTTAATTAAGATTAACGGACGAATCGTGATCCTGCTTTCCAACGGAAAAAAATACATGGGAAAAGTTACCCATTTCAATTATGGGTCAAAAGGCGAAATGATCGAAGGAGAAGTCGAGATAGTCAAAGCATGATCATCTGTTCTTTTTTCGCTTCTCTTCCTTGTACTGTGTTGTTTTTGTGCCCTTCTTTTTATTAAAGATGCGCTGGAAGAAATTCCGGTCGGACCTGGAGAGATCACAATCGAGCCTGGCCATCAGTTCGGAAGAAAGAGGTGCAAACTTCGCAGTGCTGATGTTCCGGAGTTCTGCATCTTTATTTATTTTCTGAAGTAGCGATGCCACAATAGGTAACGCAGTTGCAGCACCCTGCCCGGTGGAAGTTCTTCTGAAATGAAGGGCGGGATCGTCGGCACCCACCCAACATCCTATCACGAGTTTTGGAGTAATGCCAATGAACCAGCCGTCGGTATTGGATTGTGTGGTTCCGGTCTTGCCGGCAATATCGTTTGTTAGCCCGTACGTTGACCTTAGTCCGGAGCCTGTTCCCTCGTTAACAACTCGCTTCAACATTTGTAACATGAGGCCCGCGGACTCAGCCGAAATCGCCCGCTCGCTTTCAGTCTCAGGCTGAAATGTTTCCAATACCTTGCCATCCCCCGTTGTTATAGATGTAATGTAAACGGGCTCTGCGTAATTTCCTTTGTTGGCAAACACACTATAAGCGCCAACCATCTCCATCATGGAAATGGAAGCAGTTCCCAACGCAAGCGATGGAACGTATGGCAAATCACTTGTGATCCCCATTTTTTGGGCTATTTCAATGGCATTCGAAATACCGGTCCTTTCCAATAGTTTTACTGAGACTGTATTAACCGAACCAGCAAGCCCGCCTTCCATGGAAAACTTCTGGTCGTACGTTTCATCGTCAGAATTGCCCGGAGTCCAATCATCCATGTTTGTATATGAAGTGCGTCGCGCCGAAGTGTAATCACAGGGGCCAATGCCTTTTTCCATAGCAGCGGCATAAACAACTGGCTTGAACGTCGAACCAACCTGACGCTTCGTGCTTTCCCTTACATGATCAAACTGAAAGTACTCATGATCGATACCTCCTACCCAAGCCTTTATTTGTCCATTGGTAGGATCAACTGCTAATAGACCAGCTTGCAGGAATTGAAGATGACGAACAAGTGAATCATAAACACTTATCTCCATTTCTTTTTCTCCCTTCCAGGAGAACACTTTCCGCGGACCTGGCTTCTTCAGTTCTTCCATGATCTCATTGTCGCTGAGCCCTGATTCTTTTAGCAGCGTATATCTCGGGAGGTACGTTGCCTTTGACTTTGCCAGTTGTTGAAGACCATTCTTATCAATTTCGTTAACAAACTTCTTCTGAAGCTGCTCCATTTTGTTTCGCATGGCTTGTTCTGCGTAAAGCTGCACCCTTGAATCTATTGTGGTGTAGATCTTCAACCCATCGGTATAAAGGTTGTAGCGCGATCCGTCATCCTTGATATGATTCCTACACCATTCCAACAGCTCTGGCCTAATGTAAGAACGAAAATAAGGGGCCAATCCGGTATTATGCGACATCTTGCTGTACTTGAGCTTCAACGGCATTGCGCGAAGCGAATCCTTCGCTTGCTCTGAAATGAAATTGTACTTCGCCAGTTGCCCGATAACGACATCTCTCCGTTCTTTGCCACGGGCAGGAAACAACCGTGGATTGTACCGATGTGTTGCTTTCAACATACCGACGAGCACAGCAGATTGATCCACCGAAAGCTTGTTTACTGGCACTGAAAAAAATCGCTCCGCCGCTGTCTTAATGCCGTATACATTGTCTCCGAAAGGAATTGTGTTCAAGTAGAGAACGAGAATTTCATCCTTGGTGTAGACCTTCTCGAGTCGCCTGGCGATAATAATCTCCCTGACTTTATTAATCGGAAGCGAAAACATCCAATATGATCGCCTCGGGTATAAATTCTTTGCCAATTGCTGAGTTAGCGTGCTACCGCCTCCTGCCGACTCGCGCTGAAGAATGATTCCCTTGACCAGCACACGAACCAAACTCTTCGTATCTATTCCGTGGTGTTCATAAAACCTGACATCTTCAGTAGCGATCAAAGCCTGTTTGAGTGAAAGGGGGATATCCGATGATGGGACCATTGAGCGGTCCTGGAGATAATATCGTCCTAAAAGCACACTGTCGGCGCTATAGACTTCAGTGGCTTGTTGATGGCGTATTGAATGCAGCTCATTTTTCCCTGGAATCCGTCCAAACAGTCCGATCCACACCAGAAAGACAAAAAAGAGTATGAGGGAGACCATCCCTGTAACAGAAAGGAAAACAATTCGTGCTAAGCTCTGCTGGCGCACGATCACAAACCATTCTGCCAAACGGGCTTTTGCCTTCAAAACAAACCTCTCAATCAAATCCTTCATGGGTCTTTCAGCGAACTAACGAAATAGTACGTACAAAAAGCATGCTGACAATAAAAATGATTCGACCAAATACTGATAATGAGCGGTATTCAGCAAGGGAAACGTGAGTATTGAGATAAAGTAGTTAAGATATGTTGATCAGAGCGCCAATCTGTACCGTTTGTCTGTTGTACTTCGTATGAGGTCAAGCCCAAGTTTTGCTTTCAGGTTTTGAATGTAGACTTCAATGGATGTGTCGAACAGGTAGATCTCCGACCCCCAAATATTCTTGAGCAAATTCTCCTGGGAAATGACTTTGTCAGGGTTTTGAGCAAAAAAGAATAACAGCTCGAATTCCGGTTTGCTTAAAGCAACTTCAAAATCGCCGATTTTAACGGTACTCGATTTCCGCCTGATGACCATGTTTCCGATCGTAAGCTCTGGAATACTCTTTCGGATCACAAAACGACGCTTCAATACTGTTTTTACTTTGTATGTAAGAGCCCGAAGGCCCACAACTTTTTCGATGAAGTCGTCTCCTCCCGTATCCAGAGCAGCCTGGCGATAGTATGTTTCCGATTTGGCAGTGAGAAAAAAGATGTAAGTGTCCTCAAACCTCTTTAGGCTCCGTAACTCTTTGCATATCTCAATGCCATTTGGATGCGGCATCATGATGTCCAGGATCACAAGATCGGGCATAAACTCTTTGGCCACCTTAACAGCCTGCCAACTATCCTCGAGCGACTTAACCTTGAATCCTTCCTTTTCAAGATTGTACTCGAGGAGCTCCAGTATGTCCCTGTCGTCATCTACCACCAATACACGGAACGATCGCTTCTCTCCCATAATCTTGAGGCTAAAAATACGCACCGCTTGTTACCTGGTCTTTATGGCGGATTTATCGTCAAATGAAGATTTGAATGCTAGTCGAACAAGCATTAACAATGGCTTTATTTCCGCGCTAGCTTTACAGCTAAGGAAACTGCCTCTGAGGTTTTATCGTCATAGATCACCGTTATGATTTGATCGCTATGTACCCATTGCTCGATAGCCTCAAGATTCTTCTTTTTCATTTTCTTTAAGACAATAACCCCCAGCTGTTTCAGAGACGCGGCGTTGTAAAATTGTTCCAATTGAGATTGCATCGGCACTACCATCAATTTCTTATTAAGGAACAAGGCTTCGGCTGGCGTTTCAAAACCTGCGCCACAAAGAACCCCTTTTGAAGTCGTCATGCTGACAGCAAAGTCTTGACTATTGACCGGATAGACGGATACCTTACCCGAGGTATATGCCTTTCTAGTGTGTTTTGAGAACACCTGCCATTTGGTGCCAGCAATCTTTTCAAACAGCGGAACCAACTTGCGATCATCGTAGGCGGGCAAATACACCGTGTAGTGATCCCTTACTTCAACCTTACAATTGCGTATAGCCAAACGGATAACAGGTGTAAAAATGTTCTTATCATACTTTTCAAAATGAAAGGCGACATGTTTTTCAGCCGGTGCATAATTGTGGAGTATCCATTCTCCCACAGGATCGAGCTTTTTTGGCTTCGGAACTTTATTTGACAGCAAAGCGGATTGGTGACTCAATGCAACACAAGGGACATCACGTTTTCGACACGCCCAGGCCGATATCGGTTCAAAATCGTTGATGACAAAATCGTACTTTTCCACCGGGAACTTCTTGATCTCTTTGTACACATCCTTCGAGCTGTTGTTTTTAAATGTTTTAAGGAAATTTATTCCTCCTCCTTTGCCAAAATAAAAGCTTAGACCCTTCGACTTATACTTTACCGGATGACTAAGCTTTATATCGGCCTGCGCTCCACTCACAAAAAGGTCCAGATCTCCATATTCTCTTAAATATGGGATCACATCCTCTGCACGTGCAAGGTGACCATTGCCAGTACCCTGAATTGCATAGAGGATCTTCATTTCTTCACTGTTAGAAATTGGTTAACTAGTCCGCGGTAGATCTCATCGTTATCAAGATTCTTGCTGAATCGCTTCGGCAATTTTATCGATTGGGCCTTAACGTCTTCAATGTATCGGTAGATTCGCCATTCTCCTTCATTATACTCGAGCGCAGTGAGGTTTTCAACCCAGTCTCCGGAGTTCATATAAATTACTTCACCTTTTAACGTAATGATTTTTTTGATCTCCGGACAGTGAATATGCCCGCACACCACATAATCAAACCCATTCTCGATTGCGATATCTGCTGCTACTTTTTCAAAATCATTGATAAACTTGATCGCAGACTTCACGCTATCCTTGACCCGTTTTGATAATGAGATCTTCTCTCTTCCTAATCTGGTCAAACACCAATTCACAAAAGTATTTATGAGTATCAACGTATCGTAGCCTACCGCGCCCAGTTTCGCCAGCCACTTTGAATACCTCATCGTGACATCGAAAACGTCGCCGTGAAAGATCCACGCTTTTTTACCCGCTAATTTTATTACGACCTTATCGTCGACCTGGAATGATCCTATTCGTAGACCAGAGAACTTTCAGAGCATCTCATCGTGGTTGCCTGTGAGATAGATGATTTTCGTGTTCTTTGCCAACAACCCTGTGATATGCTTGATGACCTGCATATGAGATTTGGGCCAGTACCTCTTGGAGAACTGCCACATATCTATTATGTCGCCATTGAGGATGATTCGCTTAGGTTTGATTGTTTTGAGGTACCGAAGAAGAGCATCCGCGTGACAACCATAGGTGCCAAGATGAATATCGGATAATATAACGAGCTCTACGTCCCGTTTCCTCTTTTTTCCCATATGAACCCGTGTCAACCCTTGCGTTGAGGGCCGCCACCGCTAAAAAATCTATGGTGAAATGTCAAAACAAAGGTAAGCCAATGAATTTGAATTCGCACTATCACCGCTGTTACGAAATTGTTAGCAAGTCCTCAGAACCTGAACCTCATATATTTGATCTTCTCACCTTTTGCAGTGAACATTTCCTCATAACGTGTTTGGATATCGAAGCATTCCGCTCTTAAATCAGACGAGTACAGATCTTCGGTAAAACGTAGATCATCAATGTCATCTCGGTTTTGGGTTTCTTCCAACGTATACGAATACAGTAGTGAGTTATCAGTCTTAAGTCTGACGTAGCTGCCTTCTTTGACGAGCTTTTTGTAAATGTTCATATAACGAGGGCTGGTAAGCCTGCGCTTGATGTCGCGCTTCCTTGGTCGTGGATCGGGAAACGTTATCCAGATCTCATCGATCTCTCCAGGTTCGAAGAAGTTTTCGATCAATAGTATGGGTGTTCGCAGGAACGCGACGTTGGTAAGCTGATTTTCGAGAGCAAGCGTGCTTCCCTTCCATATCCTCTCACCTTTTATATCGACACCAATAAAATTTTTTTCAGGAAATCGTTTCGCAAGGTTCACGCTGTATTCGCCGCGGCCACACGCCAGCTCAAGCGTTATAGGGTTGTCATTTTTGAAGTAAGAGGCCCGCCATTTCCCTTTGATGGAATCGTAGATATCTTTCGTGCGTTCGATTACGTTGTCTCGTTCTTCAATGATCCGGAATCTCTCCAGCTTGCGTTTCATAAATTATCAATCTCTGCAACTACAAATGTGCTTCCGCCAATGAAGATCAAGTCATTTTTGGAGGCATTGTGTTCTGCTTCCTTTACCGCTTCGTTGACGTCGCGAATAACTTTACCTCTAAGACCGTGGGCGGCGGCCTCTCGAGCTAACAATCCTGCCTCCATAGCCCGTGGGATATTGGCCTGGCAAAAGTAATAATTAGCATTTTGCGGCAAAAGCTGCAAGATAGCGGAGATGTCTTTATCCTTTACCATACCTATGACCATATGAAGGGAGTCATATGCTTGCGCCTTTATCTGCCTTACAACTTCTTTTATCCCCTCGGAGTTGTGAGCAGTGTCACAAACTTTCGTGGGGTTCACGCTGAGTACCTGCCATCGTCCCTTTAGGCCTGTTTGGGAAATGACCTGGAGAAGTCCGAGTTGCAGCTGCGCATCTGATATTCGCCAGTTCGATTGCCGGAGCAACTCAACTGCTTGAAGAACTCCGGGAATATTCTTGCTTTGATAAAATCCCTGCAGCGGCAACTCAAGATCTTTCAAGATAATTTGGTTACGCCTGAATACATTAAACACAACGCTCCCTCTAACATTTCTTTGATCAACATGATAAATATCCGAGGCAAAGTGAATAGGTGCCTCGAGTGTAGCACTTTTAGCTATAAATACGTCCTCAACTTCAGCCTGACGTTCGCTCACTACGACGGGTATTCCGCGTTTGATGATACCGGCCTTTTCTCCAGCGATCTTTACTAATGTGTCGCCTAGCAATTCCTTATGGTCCCATCCAATATTAGTGATTAGACTTAGTTCCGGTACAATAACATTCGTGGAATCTAACCTGCCGCCAAGCCCAACCTCGATTACAGCGATTTCAACTTTCTCCAACACAAAAAAATCGAACGCCATAGCTACGGTAACTTCGAAAAATGAAGGGTGTATCGTTTCGGTAAGAGGCCGTATCCTGTTGACAAAGTCAATGACAAAACTTTTTGTGACCTCTACACCGTTAACACGGATGCGTTCGGTGAACGATTTCAGGTGAGGTGATGTGTACAATCCCGTTTTATATCCGGCCGACTGAAGGATGGAAGCAAGCATATGCGATGTACTTCCCTTACCGTTTGTGCCTGCCACGTGAATACTCTTAAACTTAGTGTGTGGATTTCCAAGTGCATCGCATAAAGCAATGGTGTTTGACAAGTCGTTCTTTAATGCGGCTGGCCCGATCCGCTGAAACATGGGTAGATTATCGTACAGATAGCGGAGTGTGTCCTCGTATGTTATGAACATGGCGCGAAATTACGAGGAATTGAGCGATTGAAAAGAATGTTGATTTATAACCCAATCGCTTTCCGGTCAATACCAAAATCCTCTGCGCTAAAACGCAGGATCGCCAGCACTTCAGTATAGGCCAGCAGCTTTGCCTCGATATGGGTTAGTTCTTCGGGGTCAGCAAAATTCTTACGTTCTGCTAACTCCCGAATGTTAGCGTGAATTGATATCAGCACGTCTTGGATAAACTCTATGTGCTGTGTGCTCATAATGACGGGATGCGGTACGACTATTTGGATACTACCTTAAACGTGATCCTGCCTTCAGATATAGCCGGTAAATTCGTTCCCTTCGGAACGAACTCGAGTGTTTGAATCACTGCCTTTAATTTTTGCTCTGCCTCTAGGCTAAGTCCCCGGGTGACCGCCTTAACGTCCACTACTTCTCCTTGATCATCAACTTTTACGATGAACTCATACACGCCAAAGGCATCTTCTGGTAAAGGAGGAGTTGGAACTGTAGGCCACGCGAAACCATTAAAGCCAGACATTGATACTCCGCCACCACCGCCACCCGGCTGTCCATAAAGGGCTTTAGCATCAAGCTTACCTTCCGGATTGCCCTTATCCCCCGTTTTACTCTTATCGTCTCCGTGATTACCAGGTGTTCCTTCCTTAGCTCCCTCCTTTTCAGCAGTAGCCTGCTCGTTGTTTGGCTTATAGACGGCCTTAGGTTGTTCCTTTTTTACTTCTGGCTGTTTCTCTTCCTTTTTTTCCTCTACCTTTTCCTTTGGCTTTTCCGCAGGCTTTTCAGGCTCCTTTTCCTTTGTAGCCACAGGGCTTTCAACCTTTGACACTGGAACGTCTTCAGTTTCTTTGGTGTCGGCAGGCTTTGTTTCTTCTTTAACTTCTTCCTTTACTTCTGGCTCCGCCTGAACTTGCTCTTCCTGCGCGGGTTCTTCAGGTTGATTTCCCTCATTTCCAACCGGAGTTTCCGGCTGAACTTCGCCGCTACCCTCATCGTCCAACCCAAAATTTATTTCAATACCATATTCGGGCAACGGAGGATTTGGTGCTCTCCACGCTACAATAATGAACAAAAGGAATACAACGAACACCTGTATAGCTGCCGTTGATAGTGCTGCTATTCTTTTGTTCTTGCTTTCCTGCTGTTCCTCCAGTTCGGTCATTACTATTTTGGTTTCGTTGCTACGACAACCTTAGCTTCAAGCGATGTTGCAATTCCCGCGACATATACCAAATGTTCTGAAGCGACATCTTTGTCGATGTGCAGTACTACTGATCCGCCCACTCCCCCCAAACGACTCTTTAATTCACCTTCAAGCGTCGCCTTGGTTACCTTTTTTTCATTCACGTAATATTGAAGTCCCTTGGTTACTGTCACTGATACCTTTTGAACTTCGATAGTGCTCGCCTTACTACTAGGTAGACTGACTGGGAGTCCTGATGGCGTGACAAAAGACGATGTCAGCATGAAAAAAACCAGCAACAGGAAGATGAGGTCAGTCATGGAAGCCATGCTGAACCCAGCATCGATCTTGTTTTTTGGGCTGATATTCATATGTTAAACAACAGTATTAAAATTAACGAGGTTCCTGTAACAAATCAATAAAATCGATGGTTGTGTATTCCATCTTATGGACGACCTTCTGAACGCGTGATACCAGATAGTTGTAGGCCAGATAGGCTAAAATACCTACTATGAGGCCAGCAACAGTGGTGATCATGGCAGTGTAAATACCCGACGAAAGTAGTTTGGGACTCACAGATCCTTCTTCCTGAGAAATTGCAATAAAAGCTTCCACCATCCCGATAACGGTTCCAAGGAATCCCATCATCGGAGCCGCACCGGCGATCGTCGCCAAGGTAGGCAAGTTCTTTTCAAGCTTAAAGACCTCAATCTTTCCAACGTTCTCGATAGACGCCTCAATATTTTTCAATGGACTCCCGATACGCGCAATGCCTTTCTCGATCATGCGCGCTACTGGAGTTGGGTTCTGAGAACACAACATCTTCGCACCGCTAATATCACCACGAAGTACCAACTCCTTAATTCGTCCCATGAAGGCCTCTGGATCCTGATTAGCTTTGTTGATGGTGAGCACACGCTCGATAAAGAGATAAATTGCGAGAACCCAAAGCACAGCAATCGGGACCATCATAAAACCTCCCTTTATTGCAAGATCAATTACCGATAATGTTTGGCCGGTTACTGCCTCTGGTTCAGTGACTGCGTCGGTCACAATCTGAAGTAAAATCATGTAAATGTTTTAGTTTAAAAAATACACTATGGAGACTGCTAACTCCAAAGTTTGCCTCAGGCATCAAAACAATAAAAAATGTCTAGTACTTTATAACCCATATTTTATCGCCGTAATCCCCGCCCTTCATTCCATCCGCCGTCGCCTGTGCGTTTGCGTAGGTGTCGCCGTCAGCTACTGCGAGCCTATGAAACTTGGTTTTGCCGAACGGAGGAATAATACGTGGGGCCACGCCTTTTGCGCTAAGCTTTTTCGCATAGTCCATAATCAGGTCGCCGTCTATTGAGCTGGCAACTACGATATAATAACGTCCGCTCCTCCCACTTAGTGTTTCGATTGTACCCGGCTGTGGAGTTGCCGCGGCTTTTGCGGCAGCAGCCTTTTGTTGCTCTTCCTGAAGCCTGCGTTCTTCTTCGAGCCTCGCAGCCTCTCTCTTCTTTAGTTCAGCATCCTGTTCCGCCATCCGCTCTCTCCTGAGCCGATCTTCCTCCCTTTTCTGCTCTGGCAATTTTAACGCGAAATACCAGATAGCTACTCCAGCAATCAACACTAAGGCAAGTATGCCCAAAACTTTGGGCCAGGCAGCGGGCTTGTCTTCCTTATGGGAATACGAGTATGACGGCTCATAGAATTGTTTTTCTTCGGCAAATTGTGCCTTAGGTGGGACTTCTTCTTTTATCTGTGCTACGGGTTCTTCTGCTATATATGGAGCAGGTTCCGGTTCAGCTTCCGGAATCTCTTCGCTCTTCTTCTCCTCAGACGGAGTATCTCGCTTGAGAGGCTCATATTCTATCTCTGGAAGCCCAAAGGTATCATCAGCATTCTCTGGATTCTCCCGAGGTTGATCTTCATTTTGTTTTTTTCTTCTAGCCATATTTCTAGGCATTAATTAGTTAAGTACCAGGGTTGTTATACAAAATTAAGCTAAAATTTCACCGATCCAAGCCGGTGCACCGTTGCTATGTGATCCTGTCATTAGGTTGAATTCCATATACTCTAAAAGCTCCATGTGATGCCAGCCATTAACTGGAAACCTCGCACGGGATAGTTTAAAAAAAGTGGATACTTATTCGAAGTAATGTTGTGTAACTGAACAAACGCTGAGAAGCTCTTTGAAAACAAATACTCAGTTTTGAAGTTAAGATCGAATGCGGCATCCAACTTTACTTCTGTATCGGTGACGGGATCCATTGTCTTCATTCCACCCTGAGCTATAAGATCCGCGCTAAAAATAAACTTTTCATAAAGGTTATATGAACCGTTTGCTGTTAGCTTATACGTGGGCCGGTGCCATGCGCCATCAAGACTTCCGGTGCCATAGTTATAAAAGTCGCCACGCAACATGAACTTCGCGGTCTCAGATTGTGCGTAGCTCAATGCTGCAAAGAAATTCGCACGGCGTGTTCCAGCCCCACCGTCGTAAACGACATTGAACTTTGACTGATCAGTCTCGGAATTCACGAAGTAATACCAATTTTTCAGGCTGGCAAACGACATACCGGTATGAACGCCAACTTTATTGCCAAGCCTTACCTTCAAACCGACATTAAGTTCCAGCTGCTTGTTCGTATGAAAGATCGGAACATTGGGAGCCAGCCAGAGATTTTCGTAGGAAAGTGACTGTAAGGAAACTTTCTCTATCCCTCCCGTTAGCGAAGCCACTGCATCGACGGACGGACTTAAAGGGTAAGATGCTTTTACATCTGGATAGAAGTGCAGCTTCTTCGAATCGATCGTATCGTTTTCATATGCTGCTATAATTCCCACGCTAAGCTTCAGATCATCGATGACTACGAATTGATAGGATGGTGCAACAGTAAATAAGTTACGTGGTTTTGCCTCGACCTGGCTATCCTTTCGACTGATTATAAAATAGTCAGCGTTGATGGCAATATGCTGATCATCATCCAACTCGTAGGCGGAGCGGAAGTTAAATCCTACTTCCGTTTCGCGAGCATCATACTTGTCCTTGAGAAAGCTGAACCCGGCGCCTAGTTTGTAAGAAAAATCAGAATTTTTTGAATTTGATAATTGACCGGCAAGCTTGAACATATCGAAAGATTGTTTGATAGCGCTTGCGTCTACATTTGTTCCCGCCGGATATCCATAAAAATGGGTTGTCCGATTTTCAAATCCAACATTGCCCGAAATTGCAATGTCATCATTGAATGATTGGCCAAAGGCTGAAATGCCAGTCGACCCGCTGCCTGAATTCCTTCCGTCCACAGGGCCTTTATCGGAGCTGGTGTGATAGAAGTGAGCTCCTACAAGTTTATTCTTGTCCCGTGTAGAATTAATATATCCTTCGAGTAGCGGTGACACATAATTGCCAAACCCCGCCCTTAAGAAGCCGCCATACACTCTTGATTGCCCTTCGGCTTTCAACTTCAGTGGTCTCACTTGAGTATTAAGCTGTGGTGCCTGAAAACTAAATGACCGGAAGTCGTATGTAATTGGAGGTTTTATCGGTTCAGATGCACGTGGCGGGATCTTTTCAAAATTCCGGTTAGCCTTTGGCACAGTAACCTGACGCTCTTTCACAATTTCGATTGTGACATCTTCAAGCTCTCCCTCTCCCTCCCAATCTTTGGGTTTCTGTTGCTGCGCCCGTAGTGACAACACGGAAAAAAAGATCGCAACAGTCAGCACTGTTATTTTAGTTGAGGTCAATTTTAAGGTTCTTCGCCGCATCATTAAAAAATTATCTATTGATCTCGAGAGTATCTGCTTCCGTTTGTTTTTCTTTTTCAATTTCGCGCTGCTCCAAGAGTGTCAATTTTCGTTTCGCCTCGTCTTTCACATTTTGTAAAGGGAAATGATCAATAAGCGACTGAAGCGTTGCCTTTGCCTGGAATATATCTTCCATTGCAGTAAAGTTGTCTGCGAGAAGCAGGAATGACTTCCCAACCCATTCCTGGTAAGTGCCGAAATCGTTGTTCAGACTGATCAATGTCTCATAGCAGGCCTTATGATCCTTTTGCTCGAAAAAGATCTGCGCCAACAGGTACTTTGCTTCAGCACCATATTCATCGCGCGCCGCATTAAGGGTATTAAGAAACTCATCCTTCGCCGTTTCAAAATCTCCCCTCGCCATTGCCGTCTTACCCAGGAATAGTGACGCCTTATTCTGTGCACCAGCGTTCACGTTACCTTGCTCCAATATTTTTTTTGCGTAAACGTCAGCCGAATCGTATTGCGCAGTGAAATAATACGATTCCATTAATCCGGAAAATGCATTATTCTGGTCCTTCTTGTTTGAAGACATTCGCTCCACTGCGTGGAATGATTTAATTGCATCCTCATATTTACCCTGCTTGAACTCGATCTCTGCTACACGCGCAATAGACTTACCCGCCATGCTAAAACTCATGTCGGAACTAAGCTCCTTATGGATAGGAAATGCCTTGTCATATTCGCGCAGCCGATAATACGATTCTGCAACGTAGTATCTTGCCTCCTGCATTTTCGCAGATTGAGGATAAGAGGAAAGAAAGGCATTAAGGCTTGTGATGGCCTTTTGATATTGTTGGTCAAAGTAGAAGTTCTTCGCGGTTTCGAATTCTAGACCCTCCAGTCCTTTGTTATCCGGGGCCGATTTCTTAACTATTTCAAGGTATTTTTCAAACTCACCGGAACGTCCTGAAAGATTCAGCGCCTCCTGCAAGGGAATCAAAGCTTCCTGGGCGGCAGGGTGACTTGGGAATTGCTGGATTACATTAGTGTAGTCGCCTATCGTCCTATCGTACTGTTTCAAGTTGAAGAATGACGCTCCCCTCCTCAGGAATGCACAGGGGATGTAACGTGAGTTCGATCCGCTTCTTATCAATTGTGATAGGCCGTCCGCTGCAGCCTGGTAGTTGCCCTGTTCAATT
>Ga0111539_10003690_pt1 | contig 20148 bp, 14 predicted proteins | sample RhiMethybrSRZTD1_FD_79667 | JGI IMG/M metagenome (GOLD analysis project Ga0111539, IMG submission 79667) | Populus rhizosphere microbial communities from Tennessee, USA - Rhizosphere MetaG P. TD hybrid SRZTD1 (version 2) (version 2) | ecosystem: Host-associated > Plants > Roots > Rhizosphere >... | reverse complement strand
GGCGCCAGCGGCAGTGGCAACGGTACGGTCGCGTTCAACGTCGCGGCCAACACGGGCAACGCCCGCAGCGGAACGCTGACCGTCGCGGGAATCACGGTGACCGTCAACCAGGGGACCGGTTGCAACTTCTCGATTAACCCGACGTCGCACACCTTCGGCCGGAACGGCGGTCACCAAGATGTGCAGGTGACGACGACGCCGGGCTGCAGCTGGACGGCCTCGACGTCCGCGTCGTGGATCACCCTCAGCGTCACCAGCGGCACCGGCAATGGCACGGTCCGGGTCACGGTCGCGAGCCAGCCGGCTGGGGCCGGCGACCGGACCGCCACCGTGACCATCGCGGGTCGGACGTTCACCGTGGAGCAGAGAGACTGAACTGACATGACCAGACTCTCCTCACGCGTCATCCTCGTCGCGGCCGTCACCCTGCCGCTCACGACGATTCCGATGCCGGCGGCCGCGCAGCAGCTCACGGACGTCCTGTCGTTTCTCCTCACGAATCGATCGATTTTGACCGGCGACTTCGCGCGCGACGAAGCGGCCGCGCTCTCGACACGCGATGCGATCAGCGGGCTTGTGCTCACCGAGCTGGCGCGGCTGCCTCTGAGCTCGCCGGCGAGCGGATTCACGTACCGCCTGAATCCCGCGCTCGGCACCGATGCCCGATCGAGCGAGAGCTTCGGCCCATTTTTCGTCCAGCGATCGCTCACCAGCGGTGCGGGTCAGACCACGGTCGGCGTCAGCTATCGGTGGGTGGCGTTCGACCGCATCGACGGACAATCGCTCACCGACGGCACGCTCGTCGCCACGGCGAGCCGCCAGCGCGGCGAGACCGTGCCCTTCGACAGCGAGACGCTGCTTCTTCACCTCGAATCGCAGACGGTCACGGTGTCGGCGACCTACGGCGTCACCGACCGCCTGGATATCAGCGCGGCGGCGCCGTTTGTGACGCTCAAGCTGCGCGGCGAGCGCCTGGACTCGTACCGCGGCCAGGCGTTTCCGCAGGCGAGCGCACACGCGACCGCGTCGGGTCTCGGGGACATGCTGTTCGTCGTCAAGTACAACGTGCTGCGGCGCGGTGCGAGCGGCATCGCGGTGGGCGCCGAGGCGACGCTGCCGACCGGCGACGAAGACAACCTGCTCGGCGCCGGCGAAGCGATCGTGTCGCCGCGCGTGATCGGGTCGTTCGAACGCGATCGTCTCGGCGTGCACGGTGACGGTGGCTTCGTCGTCACCGAACCGTACCGGCAGATCGACTACAGCGGCGCCGTCACGTTTGCCGGGAGCTCCCGCGTCACGATCGCGGCCGAGATCATCGGCCGCCGGATTGCGACGGGCGGCCGTCTCATCGAGACCGTGCAGCCGCACCCGAGCTTGACCGGGATCGAGACGATCCGGCTGGTGGGCGCCGAGGACGCCTCCACGCGGCTCCTCGTCGCGGCCGGCGTCCGCTGGAACGTCTCGGGCCGATGGCTGCTCAACGTCAACGTTTTGCGATCGATCACGTCGGCTGGGCTGACCGCGTCGTGGGTGCCGACGGTGACGATGGATTACTCGTTCGGCCGCTGATCACACTGGGATCTCCGCGCTGAAGGAATCGACGAGAGGTACGATCATGAAAAGACTCCATCGCGCCGCAGCAAAGTCCGCGCTCGGCGACGAGACGCAGGAGTGGAATTGGCTCGACGAATTCCCTCCCGAGGCGCAGGTCACCGACCTCGCCCTGGTTCCGCCGGAACCGCAATTGCTGAGGGTGCCGGAACGACCACCGAGTCCGCCACCTGGCGACGAGCCGCTTCTGAGCGAATTCATCCTCAGTCCGCGGCTGCCCCCGCTGCCCGCGCCGGTGCCGCCGCCGTTTCGCGTGAACGTCCGTTCGCTGCTGCCGGCCGTAAGACCGCTGAACCGTCCTTTCCTCCTCTTCATCGGCGCGTCGTTGACGCTGGCGGCGGCGGTGATTGGCCCGGATGTGCTGTTTCGGTCGGGAGGGCCCGACACGCAAAGTCCGTCGGCCGAATCGTTGGCCCGCGCGCGTGCGCAGGCCGCCCTCGCGCGGCCCGTCTATCCACCGCCGGAGTTTCCGGCCGAACCGGTCCCTGCCTCCACAGAGGTGCGCCAACCTGCACCGCCGCCTCGGTCTGCCCCGGTCGTGAGGCCCTCGCGATCGGTGGTCGCGTCCGCGCGCATGCCGGCGGACTCGCGCAACACACAGCGGGCGGGTGGTCGTGCCGACGCCCCGTCGGCCCGACAGGTGACCGCGACGAAGACGACGGCGGCGATCGGACCGCCGCGCGACAACGCCGTCGTGCTGACTGGGAGTCCGGCGCCGGCCCGCGCGCCGCTCAACGTCCCGGCGGCGCTGCCGGATCCAGCGCTCAGTACGCCGGCGCCGCCACCGGTGTCTTCCGCGCCGGCGCCCCTGGTGTCCGCTCCGCCGGCGACGCCGCCGGTGTCTGCTCCGCCGGCGCCATCGACACCGACACCGACACCGACATCGACACCGACATCGACGCGGTCATCGACGCCGGCAGCGCCCCCAAGCGCGGCAGCGACGATGTCGCCAGAAGCGAGGGCGCGGGCGACAGAGACGGCGTCGGTTCAGACCGTCCTCGATCGCTACCGGTGGGCGTTCACCAGTCTCGATGCGAGCGCGGTCGCACCCTTCTGGCCCGGCGTGGACGGCCGCGCGCTGGAACGCGCGTTCGATCAACTCGAGTCGCAGGTCATCAAGTTCGATCGCTGCGAGATCAACCTCACCGGAGCGCGTGCGGTCGCCTCCTGTCAGGGACAGGCGAGTACCGTCAGAAAAGTGGGCTCACGGAATCTCAGAACCGAGCCGCGGCTGTGGACGTTCGCGTTGAACCGCGTGAATGACGCGTGGCTCATCCAGAACGTGAGCACGCGGCCAGGGCGCTAGAGCGTGGAACGCAAGGAGCATCACATGAACCGGAGGGACTCCGCCGACCTCACGAACAGCCCGAGCACGACGGCTGAGAACGACGGCAAGGGCGTCCAGGGCCCGCCGAACAAACCGGGTCAGCACGAGAAGCCGCCTGCCGGCCGCGTGACGAAAGCAGGCTACGACGCCGGCCTGCGGCCGGACGTTCCGAAGAAATAGCATCCGTCACCTCGGCCGGTTTCCGCATGCTACGATGGCGCCGCCTCCCTGGGACGACAGAGCGGGGAGGAAGCACTGGTGGCCACAACGCGCACGATGACGAGGTCACCTGCATCGCACTGGCTCCCCTGCACGCTCGCGGTCCTCGTCTGGGCGGCCGTCCCGTCATCGCAAACTGAACGCCCGCCGGCGTGCGAGCGACTCGCATCGCTGCTGGTGCCGTCGGCGGCCATGACGCTGGCGCAGACGGTGCCGGCCGGTACGTTCACGCCTCCGCCGGGCGAGGATGGTGCGTCGTTTCGCACCCTGCCCACGTTCTGCCGCGTCGCTGCGACGCTCACACCTTCGAGCGACTCCGACATCAAAATTGAAGTGTGGATGCCGGCCACGGGGTGGAATGGCAAGTTCCAGGCGGTCGGCAACGGCGCATTCAACGGCACGATCAACTATTCAGGCATGCGCGCGGCGCTCGCGCGAGGCTACGCCACCAGTTCCACCGACACGGGACACTCGGGCGGCGGGGCGAGTTGGGCGCTCGGACACCCGGAGAAGATCGTGGACTTCGGATGGCGCGCCGTCCATGAGATGACGACCGTCGCCAAGCGGATCATCGCGAGCCACTACGAGCGCGGACCGGCGTATTCGTACTGGAACGGCTGCTCGGCCGGCGGTCGGCAAGGCATGAAGGCGGCGCAGCGGTTCCCGGACGATTTCAACGGCATCATCGCCGGCGCGCCCGGCCTGGATTGGACCGCGCGCGCCACCCAGGCGGTGCGTGTGGCGAAGGCGCTCGAGTCGAACGAGTCCGCTCGCCTGCAGCCATCGCATCGCCGGCTTCTGCACGCGGCGGTGGTGGACGCGTGCGATGCGCTCGATGGCGTGAAGGACGGGCTCATCGAGAGTCCCGAGCACTGCGTCTTCGATCCGGGACGGCTCGAATGCCGCGGTGGAGATCCGGCTGCCTGTCTGACGAAGGCGCAGGTGGACACGGCAACGCTGATCTACTCGAGCCCGGTCAATCCCCGAACCGGACGCGCGATCACGGGTCTCGCCCGCGGCAGCGAGTTGGGATGGACGGATCTCGGGTGGACCGCCTCGGCGCGCGCGACAGGCCTCGATCAATTCCGGTTCATCGTGTTCGGAGACCCGCGCTGGACGATTCGGCAGTTCGAGTTCGAGACAGACATCGTCCGCGCGGAGGAATCGGATCGCGACACGATCAACGCGCTCGATCCAAATCTGAAACCGTTCTTCGATCGCGGCGGCAAGATGCTCCAGTACCACGGGTGGAGCGATCCGCAGATTTCCCCCTTGAACAGCACGCAGTACTACGCCCGTGTCCGGGAGACGCTGGGCGGCGCGCCCGCCGTCGAGGACTCGTACCGCTTGTTCATGGCGCCCGGGATGGGTCACTGCGGTGGCGGCGAGGGCCCGAACAGCTTCGACATGGTCGCCGCCCTCGAACAATGGGTCGAACACGGCCGCGCGGCCGATCGCGTCATCGCCTCGCGCGCGACGAGGGGTGTCGTGGACATGACCCGGCCGCTCTGTCCGTATCCTCGCGTCGCCGCCTACACGGGCACGGGGAGCACCAACGAGGCGGCCAATTTCGTCTGCAAGGCACGGTAATGACGGTTCCTCCGGGTCCACGCGGGCTTCCGGTGCTCGGGATGCTGCTGGCGGTCAGACGCGATCCGATCGCCGTCTTCAGAAACGCCGCGGCACGCTATGGCGACGTCGTGTCGTTCAAGATCGGACCCCGCCACGGTTTCCTCATTACGAATCCTGCCGACGTCCGGCACGTGCTGCAGGACAACGCACGCAACTATCACAAGAGCCCGCTCTACGAAAAGCTGCGGTCGTCGATCGGCAACGGCCTGCTGACGAGCGAAGACGATTTCTGGCTGCGTCAGCGGCGGATCGCGCAGCCGGCCTTCCATCGCCAGCGCATCGCGGCGCTCGCCAGCGTGATGGACGACGCGGCGCGCGACGCCGCCGATCAGTGGACGTCGCTCGCGGCCAGCGGCCGGCCGGTAGACGTCGCCGAGGAGATGATGCGACTGACGCGTACGGTCGTCGTCCGCGCGCTCCTGGGCGCGGATCTGGGCCCGTTCGCGGCCCGGATCGATCCAGCCTGGACGGTCATCAACGAGTTCGTCGGCGAGAACTTCTGGTCGCTCGGCTTCACCGATCGCTGGCCGACGCCGAAGTACCGCCGGTTCCAGACCGCCCGGGCGGTGCTTCGCGGCGCGGTTGACCACGTCATCGACCAGCGCCGCAAGCATCCGACGGAGAGCAGCGATCTCCTGTCGCTGCTCCTGTCCGCGCGCGACGAGGAAACCGGCGAGTCCATGACCGACGAGCAGCTGCGCGTCGAGGTCACGACGTTCCTGCTGGCAGGTCAGGAGACGACCTCGCTGGCGCTGACCTGGACCTGGTATCTGCTCTCGCAGCACCCGGCGACGCGCCAGCGCCTCGAAGACGAGATCGACCGCGTGCTCGACGGCCGTCCGCCGGAGTACGCCGATCTCTCGCAGCTGCCCTACACCCGCATGGTGATTGACGAGTCGCTGCGCCTCTACCCGCCGGCCTGGGGCTTTTCGAGGCAGGCGCTGTCGGACGATGTGCTCGGCGGATACAGACTGCCGCGCGGCTGGCTCGCGTTCGTCGTGCCGTCCGTCCTGCACCGGCTGCCCGCCTTCTGGACGGACCCAGACGTCTTCGATCCCGAGCGCTTCCTGCCCGAGCGGAGCGCGGATCGTCCGAAGTTCCTGTACGTGCCGTTCGGCGCGGGTCCGCGGCAGTGCATCGGGAACCACTTCGCGCTGATCGAGGCGCAATTGCTCGTGGCCACACTGGCGCAGCGCTACCGGCTGCACCTCGTGCCGGGACACGACGCTCAGCCGTGGCCGCTCATCACCCTGCGTCCGCGGTTCGGGATGCCGATGACCATCGAGCCGCGCTGAACGAAGAAGGGAAGGACCCTGGGAAGGAACGGGGCCGCGCACAACCCACGACGGCGTCGTGGGTTGCGCGATTCCCTGGGTATCGCCGCCGACGGTGACGCGAATCTGATCGAACACGATGCCCGAGAAGCCCAGGAAGGCCGTGCCGGCCACGTTGAAATTCGTCGCCACCACGAAGGACTCGACGACACCGCCGAGCAGCAGCGCTTCAACGAGGGTGTTTGCCGGATTGCTGGCGAACCCGAATGCCACCGCAGTCACCGGCGTCCCAAAGAAGATGCTGAATGGGTTGTCACAGCAAGGGAAGTTGTTGCCAAGTAATCGCCGTTGACCCCGGGAAACGCCGACGGCTGAGCGCCAGCGGTCTTTTGTTTCGGTCCCCAGGCTTACTCCTGATGCTGCCGGCCCGCCGCCGCTCCGGAAGACCTAGAGTCGCTCGTCCTTCGTCTCGCGTGTGGCAAGGAGACCGAGGAGCGAGAGCAGACCGGCGGCCGAGACGTAGTAGCCGACGTACTCGAGGCCGTAGGTCTTCGCGAGCCAGGTCGCGGCATAGGGAGTCAGCGAGGCGCCGAAGATCCCCGCGAGATTGAACGTCAGCGAGTTGCCCGAGTAACGCACCGGCGTCGGAAACAGCTCGGCCAGGACCGTGCCGAGCGGTCCATAGACAAGGCCAATCAGCGTCATGCCGAGGACCATCATGACGACGGCGCCGGCCGGGCCGGCGGTGAAGAGCGGCGCGAGCGTCAGGCCGTAGGCCACGATCGCGACGTTGCCCGCGATCAACGTCCGCCGCCGGCCGCGTTCGGCGATCCACGCGGAAATTGGAATCGCCGCCGCGAAGAAGAGGACGCCGAAGAGCTGGATGCGCAGAAACTGATCGCGCGTGTAACCCAGTGCGGTCGTCGCCCAATTGAGCGCGAACACCTGCCCGAGATAGAACAGGACGAACGCCGAGATCGACGTGAGGATGCCGAGCGCGACCGTGCCGGCATGATCGCGGAAGACCGTCACCATCGGCATCTTGACGAGCGCGCGCCGGGTGAGCTCGGCCGCGAAGACCGGCGTCTCGGTGATAGTGAGGCGCACGTAGAGACCGACGAGCACGAGCACGGCGCTGGCGAGAAACGGAATGCGCCAGCCGAACGAAAAGAACTGATCGTCGGTCAGCCCGCGCGACAGGAGCAGGAACGTCCCGCCGGCAAAGAGAAACCCGATCGGCGCGCCGAGCTGCGGGAACATGCCGTACCACGCGCGCCTGGCCGGCGGCGCGTTTTCAACGGCCAGCAGCACGGCGCCACCCCACTCGCCGCCGAGCCCGAGCCCCTGACCGATTCGGCAGATCATCAACAACACCGGCGCGAGAACGCCGATCGACTGGTAGGTCGGCAGCAGACCGATCGCCACGGTCGAGAGCCCCATCGTGAGCAGCGCCGCGACGAGCGTCGTCTTGCGGCCGACGCGATCGCCGAAGTGGCCGAAGAGGGCGGAGCCGATCGGCCTCGCCAGGAACGCGAGGGCGAACGTGGCGAAGGAGGCGAGCGTCGCGGCGGTCTGATCCGATTTCGGAAAAAAGAGCCGCGGAAAGACCAGCACGGTCGCGTTGGCGTAGATGTAGAAATCGAAGAACTCGATGGCCGTGCCGATCAGGCTCGCCAACAATACCTGGGCGGGGCGGTTGATCGTGGCGGGCGCGGCCATGGCCGCGGAGTATACGCGAGGGGCCCAGACCATCGCCTGCGGCCTCCGCCGACCGATAAGAAGCAGTAGGATGAGCACGCCTATGTTGCGTCCGGCGCTGCGGCCGACGGCGTTGGCGGTCCCTGCCGCGCTCCTGCTGCTGGCTTCGACCGCGCACGCCCAGGACCTGGTCCCGGCCGCGTACACCCCCGGCCCGGTGGGATTCAACGTGATCACGCTGGTCGCGAGCTTCAACCGGGGCGACGTCACGTTCGACCCGTCACTCCCCGTCGAGGACGGCCGCGCGCGGATCAGGAGCGCGGCGGTCGGATTCACACGGTCGTTCGACTTCGCGGGCCGATACGCCAACATCGGGTTGGCCGTCCCTTACGTCCACGGACACGTGGAAGGAATGCTCCTCGGCCAGTTCCAGGAAACGACGCGAACGGGACTCGCTGACTTGGGCGCGCGGGTCGCCGTCAATCTGTACGGCGCTCGCGCGATGACGCTCAAGGAATTCGCCGCGTACCGCGCGTCAACCACATCAACGATTGTTGGCCTCAGCCTTGGCGTCGGAATCCCTGTCGGTCAGTACGACGCGGACAAGGTCATCAACATCGGCACGCATCGCTGGTCGTTCAAGTCCGAGATCGGCGTATCGCGGCGGCGAGGCCGCTGGACCGTCGAGGGCGACGTCGGCGGGGTCTTCTTCACCGCCAACAAGAACTTCCTGAACGGCGGCACGCGCACGCAGGCGCCGATCCTGACCTTGCAGGGCCATCTCATCTACACGATCCGCCCGGGCCTGTGGGCGGCCTTCGACGGCAATTTCTGGCGCGGCGGACGGGTCAGCACGAACGGCGCAGTGGCGACCGAGTTGCAGAACAACTCGCGCATGGGCTTGACCTTTGCGCTGCCTGTGGGCCGCCAGCAACTGCGAGTCGCCATCAGCGAAGGCGCCTATACTCGCCTCGGCGGCGACTTCCTCTCGCTCGGCGTGTCGTACTCGTACGCCTGGACGCGGCGGCGCCCGTAGCCCTCCGCGATCCTCGCCAACCCGAGCGAAGCGGAACGACTGAATGGACGACGTGCTGGCCCGAATCTGGGAGAACCTCGGCGGACGAATCGGCGGCCCCCTGACCTTCCGCCTGATCCTCCAACCGCTGATGGCGGTCATCCTCGGGGTTCGTGCGGGATTGGCGGACGCACGCGCCGGCCGTCCGGCTTACTTCTGGACGATTCTCACGAGTCCGGCCGCCCGGCGCGATCTGTTGCGGGACGGGTGGAAGGCCGTCGCTCGGGTCTTTGTGCTGGCGGTCGTCATCGACATCGTGTACCAGCTGATCGTCTTTCGCTGGGTGTACCCCGGGGAGTTGCTGATCCTCGCCTTCCTGCTCGCGTGCGTCCCGTACCTGCTGGTCCGCGGTCCAGCGAACCGCATCGCCGCGCCATTCCTCCGGCGCGGCGGCTCCGGCACGAGCGCGCCTTGATGGCTGCGGGGCAGACAGGCAACGCGCTCATCACGTTTGGCGTACTATGTAGGGTTACTTCGAAGCCGAGGCAGGGCGCATTCTGCCGGGCATTCCCGGGGGTGAACGTGAGATTGGATCTGGTGTCGCATTTGAGATCGATTGCCGCCCTGGCGGCCGTCGCGGCCTGCATGGCCTGCGCGGGCGAGAACAAGAACGCCACGCCGCCGCCATCCGGGACACCGTCGTCAGCCTCCGTGCCCGCGACGGCACCGGCGGCGCCGGCGACCCAACCGGACGACGCCCCGATCCCGAACACCCCGTCGCCGTTCGACGCCCTCCCGGAGGCCGTCCGTCTCACGCTGGACAAACCGCTCCTGGGCGACCTGGACGCGATGATCAAGCGGCGAATGATTCGCGTGGCCTTGACGTTCAATCGCACGCACTACTTCATCGACGCGGGACAGGAGCGAGGAGCGACGTACGAGTCGCTCAAGCTCTTCGAGAGCGATCTCAACGCGGAGTTGAAGACTGGCAACCTGAAGGTGCACGTCGTACTCGTCCCGATGCCGCGCGACCAGATGTACCAGGCCCTCATCAAGGGCAAGGTGGACATGGTCGCCGCCATGGTCACCGTCACGCCCGAGCGCGAGAAATTGGTGGCCTTCTCGGCCCCGACGCGCACGAACGTGAGCGAAATCGTGGTCACTGGCCCGGGCGCGCCGCCCATCAACACGCTGGATGATCTGGCGGGCAAAGAAGTGTTCGTGCGCGGTGAGGGCATCTACGCGGAGAGCATCGCGGCCCTGAACACACAACTCAAGGCGCGCGGCAAGCCGCCCGTCATCATCAAGCCGGCGCCCGCCGTGCTGGAAGACGATGACGTGCTCGAAATGGTCAACGCCGGACTGGCGCCGATCACCATTACAGACGACTACCTGGCCGAGTTCTGGAGCCAGGTCTTCACCGACATCAAGGTCCGGCGCGACCTGACGCTGAGGTCTGGCGGGCAACTGGCCGTCGCCGTCCGCAAGGAGAGCCCCAAGCTCAGGGACCTCGTCAACGCGTGGATCCAGAAGCACGGGAAGGGCGATGCGTTCCGCAACGTGATCGAGCAGCGCTATCTCAAGAGCGTCAAGTACGTGAAGAATGCCGCCGCCGACGCCGAGCGCCGGAAGTTACTGAACCTGGTCGAGCTGTTCAGGAAGCGGTCGGCACAGTACAACCTGGACTATCTGCTCATGGCGGCCCAGGGCTATCAGGAGTCCACGCTGGACCAGAACGTGAAGAGCCCGGTCGGCGCCATTGGCGTCATGCAGGTCATGCCGCCCACCGGCAAGGAACTGAACGTCGGCGACATCACGCAGGTGGACCCCAACATTCACGCCGGCGTGAAGTACATGCGTTTCATGATGGACCGGTATTTCGCCAACGAGCCGATGGACGAGCTGAACAAGGGGTTGATGACGTTCGCGTCCTACAACGCCGGCCCGGGTCGGATCCGGCAACTCCGGGCCGAAACGGCGAAGCGGGGTCTCGATCCCAACGTCTGGTTCGGCAACGTCGAGCGCATCGCGTCGGAACGGATCGGCCGCGAAACCGTCACCTACGTCAGCAACATCTACAAGTACTACATCACGTACCGCCTGATCGCCGAGCAGATGAAGCTCCGCGAAGCCGCGAAAGGCGGCGGTAAATAGCGGCCGCTACGTCTTCTTCTTCGGAAACTTCGCCAGCAGATCTTTCACGATGCTGTTGATGCGCTTCACACGCTTCTCGTCGCTATTCTCGGCCTCGATCTTCGCCTCGGCCATCCCGCGCCAGATCATGCCCTTCCCGGCTTCGGACGAGACATCGAGGACGAGCGTGCCTTGCGGATACACGATGAGCGAAGTGGTCGCCGGCGCAAACATCGGAATCCCCCATTGGGCGTTGGTCGGCAGGAACTGCCCCGCGTACTGGGAGGAGCTCCCGGTGGTCACGAGCAGCATGTAGGTAATCGTGAAATCGGGCCGGTAGCCCGAGGCGCGCGTGTAGCCCCGCGCCAGGAACTGGTCCTCGAAGGCCTGCATGATGACCGGCTCGTACTTCTTCTTCACGGGTTCCGATCTGTTCTCCCCCGTGAGCCACACCTTGATGTCGCCCGCGCCGGACGGATTCCAGGCAAACGTCTTGAGCGTGGTGAAGTCGAACTTCTCGTCGCGCTGGGTCTGGATCTTGGCGCCTTCGAGCGCCACCGGGGCCGCAATGGCAATCAGGAGACCGGTCGCAAGGACGTGTTTCGTTCGCATGCTGCCTCCTTAGCAAGTCTGCGGCCGTCTGTGTGCGCCGTCCAGGACGGGCGCGATTGACGGCCCCGACGGCGAGAGAGTGGGCAGCCACCACATGTCGTGACCGGACCTCTGCTCGGTTCCGCTGGGCCCACAGGCCACGGGCCGTCGCGGCTGGCGCGGGTCTTGCCACCACGGGTCCCGCCAGCAGGTCAGAAGTGCAGGTCAACGAGTCGAACGATGCGTCCTCTTGTGATCGCGTTCATCGCTTTCGTGCTCGCCTTCGGCGGCGCCTTCGCCGCGATGTTCATCAGGAGCTGGCTGCCGGCGCCCCATCTCAGTAAGGAAACGGAGGGCGTCGTGCGCCTGGGCATCGGGCTGGTGGCGACGATGACGGCCCTGCTGCTGGGCCTCATGACGCAAGCGGCGAGGAGCGCGTTCGAGACGCAGGATGCCGCGGTCCGCACCAGCGCCGCGAACATCCTCACGTTGGATCGTCATCTGGCGCGGTTCGGCCCGGAAACGAAGCCGACTCGCGACCTGATCCTCCGCGCCGTGACCGAGCGGGTCGAGCAAATCTGGTCCAGCAGCGGCGGTCGCGCGGCCGCTGCTTCAGTGGCCGGCGCGGCAGTGCCGGTCGAGGAAGTCGAGAATCAGATTCTCCGTCTCGTACCGCAGAACGACGCTCAGCGCTGGTTCAAGGGCGAAGCGCTCAAGCTCAGCGAGGACGTCGTCAAGGCACGCTGGCGCATTCTCGGAAGCGGCGCCGGCCTGGTGCCGGTTCCGTTTCTGGTCGCCGTCATTTTCTGGCTGACGGTGACGTTCGCGAGCTTCGGCCTCTACGCGCCTCGGAACGCCACGGTCGTCGCCGTGCTCGCGGTCACGGCGATATCGGTCGCGGCCGCCGTGTTCCTGATCCTGGAGTTCGACGAGCCGTTCGAAGGCATCATCCGCGTCTCGAGCGGACCGTTGAGGTACGCGCTGACGCAACTGGGCCAATAGGCTGCCCGAGGGTCGAACTGATGACATCCCTCTGCAGGAAGATGACTGGGTATGGAGCGGCGGCGATGCTGCTGGTGCTGCCGGCGCGCGCGACCGCGCAATCCGCCGACGAACTGGCGAAGCAGACGCAGAATCCGGTGGCCGGCCTGATCAGCGTTCCGTTCCAGGGCAACTGGGACTTCGGTCTCGGTGATCGCGAGGCGACCGCCACGCTGCTCAACATTCAGCCGGTGATCCCGTTCGGAGTGAGCAGGAGTACGAACGTCATCCTGCGCGTGATTATGCCCCTCACATCGCAACCCGGGCCCGAGGGCAGCCGGCTCAACGGGTTCGGCGACACCGTCGCCACCGCCTTTTTTTCCACGGCGAAGCCGGGGCGGCTCATCTGGGGCGCCGGCCCTGCGATGCTGCTCCCGACCGCCACCAACGCCTCGCTCGGCACCGAGAAGTTCGGGCTCGGCCCATCGGCCGTGGCGCTGACCCAGCCTGGGAAATGGACGCTCGGCGGCCTCTTCAATCACATCTGGTCGCTCAGCGGCGCGAACGACCGTAGTGACGTGAACCAGACGTTCCTGCAGCCGTTCGCCAACTACAACTTCGGGGGCGGGCTCTCCGCCGGGGTGACCGTGGAAGCCAACGGCAACTGGGAGGCGGACGAAACGTGGACCGCCCCGCTTCTCTTCAGTCTTACCAAGGTCACGCTCCTCGGCAAGCGGCCGGTCAGCGTCGCGGTGGCTGCCGGTCCGACGATCGCCAGCCCAGACGGCGGCGCAAACTGGAGATTCCGGTTCGCGATGACGTTCCTCTTTCCTAGATAGAGGGACGAAAGGTACGACGCGTACGAAGGGGTATCGAATAGAGAGAGGCCTGCCCATGAACACGAGACACATCGCACTCGCGGCGCTCGCCACCGGACTACTGACCGCGTGGTCGGCCGCCGGAATCGCCCAGGGACCGCCGACACCTGATCAGTTGGTCGCGGGATTAAAGCAAAACCTGGCGGAGAGCCAGAAGCGGCTGCGCCAGTACGAGTGGATCGAGACCACCGCCATCAGCCTCAAGGGCGAAGAGAAGTCGCGCAAGCAGCAGCGCGTCTACTACGGGGCCGACGGCAAGCTCACCAAGCTGCCCGTCGGATCGGCGCCCGCACAGGCGAAGGCGCCGGCGCCGTCGGGCGGCCGCGGCGGCAAACTCAAGGAGCGAATCGTCGAGAACAAGAAAGAAGACATGCAGGAGTACATGCAGCAGGCCGTCGCGCTCATCCACAAGTACGTTCCACCGGATCCGGCGCTCATCCAGACGGCCAAGGACGGCGGCAAACTGCAAGTGCGGCCGCCGCAGGATGGAAAAGTGCGTGCGGAGTTCCGTGACTTCGTGCAGAAGAGCGATCTGATGGCGATCGATGTCGATGCCAAGGCACTGCTCCTCGCAGGGCTGAACGTCGCGACGTATCTCGAAAAGCCGGAAGACACCGTGACGCTGGACGTGCGGTACAGCACCCTCGCCGATGGCACGGCGTTCGTCGCCCGCACCACGTTCGAGGCCAAGGCCAAGAACATCACCGTCGTCGTCGAGAACTCGGGGCATCGCCCGATCTCGAAGTAATCCGGACCACGCGGACGGGTGCCCGGAGCGCTCGCCTCCCGCGCGATGATGCCAGCCGGCGTGGCGACCTGACCGCGTCGCCGGTGCATAATGCCGCGGTGATCCTCACGCAGGCCTGGCGGTCGTGGCAGAGCGCGAAAGCCGTCGCGCTGCTCGCCGCGGCGGCCCTGGCCCTCGGCATCGGATCGACGACGGCGATCTACAGCGTCGTCCACGCGGTCATGCTCAAGCCGCTGCCCTACCGCGACGGCGACCGCTTCGTCGCGCTCTTCAGCGCCGCGACCAACGATCCGGAGCATTACGGCTCGCTGTTGTTCAAGGATGCCCAGATCTATCAGGAACGCACGGGCGCGTTCGACGCCTTGGGATGGTTCCGCGAGGCTGGAAAGAACCTGACGTTCGCGGGCGAGCCGTACCACATCCAGGGCGTGGCGATCACGGCGTCCTTCGTCCGCGAACTTGGCGTCGATCCCCTCCTCGGACAGTGGTTCCACGACGACAGCGGCGTCATGATTTCGAGCGTGCTCTGGCGGCGCCTGGGAGCCGACCCGGCCATCGTCGGCAAACCTCTCACGCTCGATGGCCGCAGCTACACCGTGGCCGGCGTGATGCCGGGCGCCTTCCACCTCCCCGTCGTGGGCATCACCTCGGCCGGATTCCGGACCGACGTCTGGATGCCGCTCGATCTGAAGGAATCGGGAGGCGGATTCTTCGTCTACGCGCGGCGCAAACCCGGAATCACGTTTGCCGCGGCCGAGGCAGACGTGAAACGCGTCGCGGCACAGATCGCCGCTGAAGATCCTGCCGACCATCCCGCCTACACGGCCCGGCTGTTCGATCTCCGTGAAACCGTGATCAAGGACATCCGGCCCACCCTCATGCTGCTGTTCGCGGCAGCGGGGCTGCTCTTTCTGATTACCTGCGCCAACGCCGCCGGGTTGCTGCTCGCGCGTGCGGTCGCCCGGGCGCGTGAAACGGCGCTCCGCGTCGCGCTCGGCGCCGGCCGCCGGCAACTCGTCGCCTACTACTTCGCCGAGAGCATGCTGGTCTCGCTGGCCGGGGCCGTGGGCGGCGTGCTGCTCAGCCTGACCCTGACGCCAGCGATCGTGTCGATGGCCGCGGACTATCTTCCGCGCGCCGACGAGGTCACGGTGAACTGGACCGTGCTGCTCTTCGCGCTCGGTGCGGCGCTGGCCGCCGGCGCGTTGTCGTGCCTCGCGCCGCTGTGGCAGGCCGTGCGAACGGCGCCAGCTGACGCGCTCGGTGCCGGGGTCCGGACCTCAGCCAGTGCGCGCAGCCGCCGCCTCTCGCAGTCGCTCGTGGTTGCTGAAATCGCGCTCGCCTTCGGCCTGCTGGCGGTGAGCACGGTCCTCATCATCCAGCTCAGGACGCTCTCCCGCGTCTCGACGGGCTTCGACGCCGGTCACCTCCTGACCTTCGGCCTCAGCGTGCCGGGCACGATTGCAGACAATCCCGACACGCGCGTGCCCTACCAGCGGCGGCTGGTCGAGTCCCTGGAGACGATTGCGGGCGTCGACGACGTGGGCTTCGCCAACCAGTTGCCGCTCAAAGGCTGCTGTATGTCCACGACGATCTACGCTGAGGGCCGGGCGGTGGATCTGAGCGCGTCTCAGCGGACCAGCCTCATGGCGGTCAGTCCCGGCTTCGTTCGCGCCATGCGCATCCCGCTCCGGCGCGGGCGCCTGCTGACCGATCGCGACCTGGCGGACGATCGCGTCTTCGTCATGCTCAATGAAGCCGCCGCGCGGCGCTACTGGGGCGGCGACGATCCGCTCAATGCGTTCGGGCGGTTCAACGATCCCAAGGGCCCGCGCTTTCAAGTCGTGGGCGTCGTGGGCGACATCAAGAACGACGGGTTGCGCGCACCGACCGTCCCGGAAGTCTATCTGCTGAGCTCCATCCCGAGAGTCGAGTCGATGAACGTGGCGATGCGCTCGACGAGGTCCGCGGCCTCGCTGTTGCCCGACATCCGCCGCGTCGTCCGCGGCATCGATCCGGAGCAGCCGATCCACGACGTCGCGACGATGGGCGACATCATCCGTCAGACGATGACGCTCGAGCGCGTCGCCTCGTTGATGACGACCTTGTTCGCGGGCGCGGCGTTGTTGATGGCGATGCTCGCGATCTATGGCGTGGTCTCGTATTCCGTGCGGCAGCGGACCGTCGAGATCGGCACGCGGATGGCGCTCGGCGCCACCAACAGCCGCGTGCTCTCCCTCATCGTCGGCGCCGGGCTGAAGATGGCGGCGATCGGCGTCCTGGTCGGGGGCCTCGCCGCGATCGTGGCCGCGTCGTACCTCGGCCGGGTGTTCAAGTTCGACCAGATTGGCCCGGTCCCGTTCGTGTACGCCACGGCGATTGTTGCGGCCATGGCGGTTGCCGCCTCGTTCCTGCCGGCGTGGCGGGCGACGCTGCTGTCGCCGATGGTCGCGATCCGGAACGAGCCGGCATCGATGTGGCGCATCGCCGCCGGGCAAGTCCGTCGCACCATACGTGCGCTCTCCAGCGGCGGTGCCGCACCGGCCGCGTCGATGGCGCCGCTCATCAGCGAGTTCGCCAACTCGGTCCGCCGCTCGGCGTCCTTTGCAGAAGCCGTGCAGGTCGCGCTGGAGGCCGTGCGCGAACGCACGGGGGCCGAGTCCATCAGCCTGCTCGAGAAAACCGGTGATCAGTATGCGAGCGCACAGTGCGCGATCCCGGCGCAAGGATTCCTGGTGAAACGGCTCGCACGGTACTCGCCGCCACTCTCGCTGACGGAGAGCGACTTCGCGGCGTGGCTGCGGTGGGCCAGGGAATACAGGCCTGAGTACGTCGCCGAGATCGAAACGCTCGCCGCCACTGGCGCCCGGCTCGCCGTGCGGTTGCGAACGAAGCACGAGATCGTCGGCGTGGTGCTGCTCGGCGCTCCAATGGGGCGCGAGCGTTTCACGGCGGAAGAAAAACAGGTAGTGAGCCACTCGGCCGACGTCCTGGCGCTCATGATTGAAAACGGGCGTCTCAACGCCCGGGCCCTCGAGCAGGAGAAGCTGCGGCGCGATCTGGCGCTGGCCGCCGAAGTCCAGCGGCGGCTGCTGCCGTCGCACCCTCCACAATCCGGCGCCGCGACGCTCGCGGCATTCACCCTGCCCGCGCGAACGGTCGGAGGCGACTACTACGACTTTCTCGAACTGCAGGGCAATGGCATCGGGATCGCCGTCGCCGACATCTCGGGCAAAGGAATCTCCGCCGCGCTGCTGATGTCGGTGGTGCAGGCGTCGTTGCGGGTGATTTCCGCCGAGGCCGACGTGCTTTCCTCACATCTCGCAGAGAAGATGAACCGGTTTCTCTATCCGTCCACCGGCGCAAACAAATACGCGACGTTTTTCTACGCGCAATTCGAGGAGCACGGCCGGCAGCTGCGCTACGTCAACGCCGGGCACAATCCGCCGTTCCTGATGCGCCGGACTGAGGCCGGTATCGAGATCACGGAGCTGACGACGGGCGGCACCGTGCTCGGGCTGTTTCCGGAGGTCAAATACGAGGACGGCGCGATCGACCTGCAGCCGGGCGACGTGCTGCTCGCGTTCACCGACGGGGTCACCGAGGCGCTCAGCCCCGAGGGCGAAGAGTTTGGGGAGGAGCGGCTGAAAGATCTCCTGCGCGGGACCGCCGGCGCGGCCGCCGAGGAGATCTCGACGACGCTCGCAGACCGGATGAAGAGATGGATCGCAGGGGCCGAGCAGTACGACGATTTGACGTTCGTCGTGGTGGCCGTAAATTGACGCCTCGCGTCATGGGAGCGCAGCGCTGACGAAATCGCGCACGCGGTGGCCGAGTCGCTCGGTGAGGGACCACGGGCTGGCCTGACGGATGATGTGCAGGTCCCCCTGTTTCTCGAGGACGCGGTACGTCGTCGTCCCACGGCTGGTCCGGCGAAAACGCATGCTCACGACCGCCTGGCCGACGCGCAGTTCGCGAAGCGTCAGATCCGGCAGCCACTCCGGCAGGTGCGGATCGACGAGCAGCAGTTTCGACGGCGCGTACTGATACGGACCCAGCAGGGACTGCACGATCAGGAACAGGGTGGACGCCGACCAGGCTTGGGGCGCATTGGCCTGCGGATAGAGCGCGGGAAACGGATGGCGGTCATCGCGCGGCTGTCCGCCGAAGAGCTCCGGCAATCGCGCCTCTTCGAAGAGCCCAGCCGCGTCGAACACCGCCCTGGCGAGGCGCTCGAGCTCGGCGTGCAGGCCGTATCGCATCAACCCGAGCGCGAAGCTGCCCTGCTCGACCGGCCACACCGTGCCGCGATGGTAGCTGTACGGGTTGTAGGCAGGATGCTCCGACGACAGCGTGCGGATCCCCCAGCCAGAGAACAGATCGTCGCGGAACAACCGCTCCACGGTGGCCTTGACGTATCGGCGCCGGACGATGCCGGCGGCGAGGCAGTGGCCCGGATTGGACCCGATCGAAGCGATCGGCCGCTTCCGCGCGTCGAGTGCCATCGCAAAGAAGCCGAGGTCGGGCAGCCAGAACGCCTCGTTGAAGCGTTTCCTGAGCCGGCGCGCCTCCCGCCACAGCCGGCGCGCCTCACGCCCCTCGCCCAAACGCCAGAGCACGGTCCCGAGGTGGAGCTTGGCGACGTACAGGAACGCTTGTTCCTCGCACGTCGCAATGGGCGGCTCGGCCGCGGTGCCGTCGGGGTAGACCATGGCATCCGGGGAGTCCTTCCACGCCTGATGCAGGACGCCCTGGCTCGAGTGGGTCAGGTACTCGACGAACCCGTCGCCGTCGCGGTCTCCTTCTTCGTCGAGCCAGTGGAGCGCCTCGAGCGCGTGCGGCAGGAGCTCTCGCACCAACTCCTCGTCGGCCGTCCAATTCCAGAGCTCCGCGAGCACCAGGGGAAAGAAGCCGGACGTGGTCACCGAGCCGTAGTAGCGCGCGCGCGGATTGACGTTCAGGGTTTCGAGCGGGCCGGTGTGCGCCTCGTGGAGCAGTCGTCCGGGCGCCTCGTCGCGCCAGTCGTTCCGTTCGCGGCCCTGGATCCGGGCGAGCGCCTGAAGGCTCCCACGCATCATGTCCGGGGTCAGCAGGGCTGCCTGCCAGGCGGCGGTGAGGGTGTCGCGTCCGAAGAGCGCGACGTAGATCGGAATCCCGGCGGCCATCGTCCACGCATGCGGTCCGCCGTCGAGATCGTCCAGTCGAAGATCGATCAGATCCTGCCGGGCTCGCTGAAGAATCGCCGACACGGCGTGCGTCCTGGTGGTGTCGCCCGGAAACTCGAACCGCATTCCGGTCGCCGGTTGCGCCGGCGGCGGACCAGCGGCAAGCACAGCGCGCTTCACGAACGGAACGAATCGAAGCGCGGCGCTCCAGCGTTGGTGCGGCCGGAGGACCACCGGGAACGCGAGGCCATCGGTGGTGCCTTTCACGGGACCGTCCGTGTCGATCACCGTGACCGTGAGCGCACGCTCGTCGGTCGCCTCGCCGCGTTCGCCCTGATGTTCGAACGCATAATGCGCGCGCCACACGAGCCGCAAGCTGCGTCGCCCCTCGTCCCAGGCGCGCTGGATGCGCCCGAGGTGTAGCGGACGCTGACGGATCTCCGGGAGCCCAAGAAAGTCGCCGTCGATGGCCAGCGTCAAGACAAAGGCCGTGCGGTCATCCGAATAGTTCGTCAGGGCCAAGGTCTCTTCGAGCACGTCGATCCAGCCATCGGCACTGCGCTCGATGGCGCGGCGAACTACGAGCTCGAGTGTCTGCTGCGTGTCTTCGATCAGCAGGCCGCTCCCCTGATCGGGCAGACCTTCGCGGCGGTCTGGTGGAAGGGCGATGTAGTAGCCGTGGGATTCGCCGGCGCCGAGCGCGGAGACTCCGACAGGACGCAGCTCCCTGCCGTCGATCAGGACGCGATAGTCCGAGAGCATTCGCGTCTCGTGAACGAACAGTCCCTGCTCGCCGCCGCGAATCCACCCGTCGAGACCGGTCGACAACACGGTGTGATTGCGGTGGAGATGCAGGCGATCGCCGGCCGGCCGCAG
>Ga0111539_10003689_pt1 | contig 20150 bp, 17 predicted proteins | sample RhiMethybrSRZTD1_FD_79667 | JGI IMG/M metagenome (GOLD analysis project Ga0111539, IMG submission 79667) | Populus rhizosphere microbial communities from Tennessee, USA - Rhizosphere MetaG P. TD hybrid SRZTD1 (version 2) (version 2) | ecosystem: Host-associated > Plants > Roots > Rhizosphere >... | reverse complement strand
CCTTCGTCAGCGCCGCCGTCAGCGTCGTCTTGCCGTGGTCGATGTGGCCGATCGTCCCCACGTTGACGTGCGGCTTCGAACGATCAAATTTTTCCTTCGCCATTAGCCTCTCCGATGGAAGGCCCAAGGCCTGAGGGCCAAGGCCTTAGCCCTATTTCGTCCCCTGTATCCGCGCGACTACCTCTTCACTGACATTGCTCGGCGCTTGCTCGTAGCGATCAAAGTGCATCGAGTAGGTGGCGCGCCCCTGCGTGCGTGAACGCAGATCCGTCGCGTAACCGAACATCTCCGACAGCGGCACGCGCGCGTTGATGATCTGGGTGCCGCCGCGATCCTCCTGCGACTGAATGCGACCGCGCCGGCTGGCCAGATCGCCCATCACGTCACCGAGGTAATCCTTCGGCACGACGACCTCGACGCGCATGATCGGCTCGAGCAGCACCGGCTTGGCCTTCTTCGCCGCGTCCTGGAACGCCATCGAGCCGGCGATCTTGAACGCCATCTCCGAGGAGTCGACGTCGTGGTACGAGCCGTCGTACAGCTCGATACGAACGTCGTCAATCGGGTAGCCGGCCAGCACACCGCGCGTGAGCGCCTCGCGAATGCCCTCCTCGATCGGCTTGATGTATTCCTTCGGAATCGCGCCGCCGACGATCTCGTTCTCGAAGACGAAGCCGGTACCCGGCTCGCCGGGGAAGAGATGAATTTTGGCGTGCCCGTACTGGCCGCGACCGCCCGTCTGCTTGGCGTACTTCATTTCGCCGTCGGCCGGGCGCGTCAGCGTTTCCTTGTAGGCGACCTGCGGCTTGCCGACACTCGCCTCGACGTTGAACTCGCGCTTGAGGCGGTCGACGATGATTTCCAGGTGCAGCTCGCCCATGCCCGAGATGACCACCTGTCCGGTCTGCTCGTCGGTCTTCACCCGGAATGTCGGGTCTTCAGCCATCAGCTTCGACAGACCGACACCCAGCTTCTCCTGGTCGCCCTTGGTCTTCGGCTCGATGGCGAGGGCAATGACAGGCTCCGGGAAATCCATCGACTCGAGCACGACGGCGTTCTTCTCGTCGCAGAGCGTGTCACCGGTGCTCACCTGTTTCAGGCCGACCGCCGCGGCGATGTCGCCGGCGTAGACCTCCTTGATTTCCTCACGCTTGTTGGCGTGCATCTTCAGGAGGCGGCCGACGCGCTCGCTGCGGCCCTTCGTCGCGTTGTAGACGGAGGAACCCGACGACAGCACGCCGGAATAGACGCGGATGAACGTCAGCTGACCGACGAACGGATCGGTCATCAGCTTGAACGCCAGGGCAGAGAACGGGGCCGTGTCACTCGCCTCCCGCGTCAGGACTTCCTCTGTGCCGGGCTTGAGACCCTGCACGGATGGAATCTCAATCGGCGAGGGGAGGAAATCGACCACCGCGTCGAGCAGCGGCTGCACGCCCTTGTTCTTGAATGCCGACCCGCAGATGACGACCACGAATGCCGTCGGCTCCTCGCGGACCGAGCGAATGACGCGGTCGCGCAGCGCTTTCCTGATCTCTTCTTCGGTGATCTCTTCGCCACCGAGATACTTCTCGAGCAGCTTCTCGTCGTGCTCGGCGACTTTCTCGATGAGCTTCTCGCGGTAGTGCTTCGATTCCTCGACCATGTCGGCGGGAATGTCGGCAACGATGTAGTCGGCTCCCATCGTTTCGTCTTTGTAGGTGATCGCCTTCATCTTGATCAGGTCGACCACGCCGACGAACTTGTCTTCGGCGCCGATGGGGAGCTGGATGGCAACGGGGTTGCCGCCCAGTTTGGTTTCGATCTGCTCCAGCGTCCGCTTGAAGTCGGCGCCGATGCGGTCCATCTTGTTGACGAAGCAGATGCGCGGCACGCGGTACTTGTCCGCCTGCCGCCACACCGTTTCGGATTGCGGCTCGACGCCGGCGACGGCGTCGAACACGGCGCAGGCGCCGTCGAGAACGCGCAGGGACCGTTCGACTTCCGCGGTGAAGTCCACATGGCCCGGCGTGTCGATGATGTTGATGCGGATGTCGCGCCAGAAACAGGTCGTCGCCGCCGACGTGATCGTGATGCCGCGCTCCTGCTCCTGTTCCATCCAGTCCATGACCGCCGTGCCTTCATGGACTTCGCCGATCTTGTACGTAATTCCGGTGTAGAAGAGGATCCGCTCTGTCGTCGTGGTCTTGCCGGCATCGATGTGCGCCATGATGCCGATGTTGCGTGTCCGATCGAGCGGTGTCTGCCGAGGCATTACTGAGTCCTTAGTCCTTCGTCCGTGCTTCGTCCGTCCCTGGTCCTTGGTCCGTTACCAACGGTAGTGCGCGAACGCCTTGTTCGCTTCGGCCATGCGATGCGTGTCTTCGCGCTTCTTGACGGCGCCGCCGCGCAGGTTCGACGCATCGAGCAGCTCGTTCGCGAACTTCTCCTGCATCGTCTTCCCGTCGCCACGCGACCGTGCGTAGGTCACGAGCCAGCGGATGCTGAGCGAGAGGCGCCGGTTCGGGTTCACTTCGACCGGCACCTGATAGTTGGAGCCGCCAACGCGCCGCGATTTCACTTCGAGGCTCGGCTTGACGTTGTCGAGCGCCTTCTTGAACACCTTCAGCGGATCGTCACCGGTGCGATCCTTGATGATGTCGAAGCTCTTGTAGAGGATCCGCTCCGCCGTGCTCCGCTTGCCGTCGCGCATCACCGTGTTGATGAACTTGCTGACCAGCGTGCTGTTGTAAATCGGATCCGCCGGAAGTTCGCGCTTTGGAATTTCTCGTCTACGCGGCATAACTCTTCGTGTCCTTCTTCGTGCCCTTCGAACTTTCGTCGCCTTCGCGGTTACTGCTTCGGGCGCTTCGCGCCGTACTTCGATCGACCCTGTTTCCGTCCCTGGACGCCGACCGCATCGAGCGTTCCACGCACCACGTGATAGCGCACGCCGGGAAGGTCCTTCACGCGGCCACCGCGGATCAGCACCAGCGAGTGCTCCTGCAGGTTGTGGCCGACGCCGGGGATATAGGTCGTGACCTCGATCCCGTTCGTGAGTCGCACACGCGCCACCTTGCGCAGCGCCGAGTTCGGCTTCTTCGGCGTCTGCGTGAAGACGCGGACGCAGACGCCGCGCTTCTGCGGGCTGACCTGCAGCGCAGGACTCTTCGTCTTGGTGACGATCTTCTTGCGTCCCTGCCGTACGAGCTGACTGATAGTCGGCATTGATCCTCGATCGGCGTACAGCCGCAAAGGCTGCGCCCCGCTCAATCCATCCCGTAGCTGCGGCGAGCTCACCGCAGACACGTCGCGACAAGCCTGAAGACGCGCTCGCCCGAGCAGCGCCTGGCGCTTGCAGCTGGTAACCCTATCTGTGTATATCGCTGTGGCTCGTCGCTCGCGCGACCCGCCCAAGGAGCTACTTGCTCTTTCCAGCCACGGATGCCCTTCCGGCGTCCGGTAGATCCAAGGAATGCCGTCGGGCACTCCGATAGACACGGGGCTAGATAGGGTGTCCTAGCCCCAGTAGAACCTGACGAATATAACACGCAAGAACGTAATCGCGCTAGAGTCGACCGCCGTCCTTATGCCCTCACTTGCGTGCCGCCAAATAATTGACGATTGCGCCCATCTGCTGGTCGTTGAGAACGTCGCCAAACGGAGGCATGCTCGCGAACGGGTCAACCGACTCAGGTGAGCTGATCCACTCCCTCAGCCATTTCACATCTCGCGTGGATCCGACGTGCGACAGATCGGGCGCACTCGCAGCGCCCTCGCCGTCGATCATGTGGCACGTCGCGCAGTAGGTCCCCAACACGATCGACGCCTGACGCTGCTCGGCCGGAACGGCAGGCGGGTCGATCCCGGCCTGCACCTTTTTCATGTACGCCACCACCGAATACGCCTGGGCTGGGCCAAGCCCTCCGCTCGGTGGCTGCCGTAATCCCGGGGCGATCACTTCGGGGTCGCGGGCGTGGGACAGAAGCCACTCCTGGTCCCTGCGCAGCGCCGTTTCGAGGATCGGGTTGGCAGCTCCCCCGGGTCGATGACAGCGAACACACCGTTGATCCATCGCCAGTTCCTTGCCCGCAATCGCCAGCGGCGTCCAGCGGGCAGGATCGGCGTGCGCAGGGGTGTCCTGATAGCCGAGATACGTCAGAACGATGATGCCCAGCCCGATGACTCCGAACCCTCCCGTCACCAGCGGGCGCTTGAGCGGACGCCGGTCTGGCCGCGCGTCGATGAACGGGAGAAAGAACAGCAACCCGACGACCAGCCCGGGAATCACCATGGTCGCCAACGGCTCGAGCGGCCCAGGAAAGTACTTGAGGAGCTGAAACAGGCTGAGGAAGTACCACTCAGGGCGCGGAACATAGCTCGCGTCCGTCGGATCGGCAACGGCATCGAGCGGCGGTCTGAAAACAATCGCGGCGGTCAGGAGCAGCGCGAAGACGACCGCACCGACAAGCGTGTCCTTGAGCGCGTGGTCTGGATAGAAGGGTTTCGACGGCCCTTCGACATGCTTCAACGCGCCTGAAATGCCGTGCCGCCGCATCAAATACAGATGGGCCACGACAAACGCGATCAGGGCGCCAGGCAGCAGGAACACATGCGCGGCATACCAGCGCAAGAGGGTGAGAGAGCCGAGCGTCTCGCCGCCCTTCAATACGCCGGCGACGAACTCGCCGAACGGCCCGCTGCGGGCGACATTGATGGTCACCGTCGTGGCCCAGTACGCCTTCTGATCCCACGGCAGCAGGTATCCGCTCAGCGCAAAGCCCAGGATGATCAGCAGCAGGACGACGCCGGTGATCCAGGTCACCTCCCGCGGCTTTTTGTACGAGCCGAGCGCGACAACCCGCAACATGTGGATGACAGCCGCCACGACGATGAAGCTGGCACCGAAGAAGTGCAGGCCGCGAAGAATGCGGCCGAACGTTACGCGCTCCATGACGTAGCGCACGCTGTCGTACGCGAATTCCGGCGACGGGACGTAGTAGAACGTCAGCGCCACGCCGGTAACGAGCTGCACCGACAGCAGCATCAGCAGGATGCTGCCGGTCACAAACCACCAGCCGACGCCGGCTGGCAGCGGCTCGTCGAGCAGACGTTTGCGGCCGGCCTTGATGCCGGTACGCGAGTCAAGCCAATCGACCAACGTGTGAACAGGCCGCATTACAGCTGGACCTGAACCTGCCCGTCTTCCACGCGGGTCGCCAGTCGTGCCAGCGGCTGTGGCGGCGGACCCGCCTTCACTGCGCCGGTGGTGTCGTAGACGCCGCCGTGACAGGGGCACCGGAGAACCTTCCCGTCGGCATCCCAGCTCACGCGGCAACCAAGGTGCGTGCAGGTCGAGTCGAGTGCGACGACGTCCGACTCGCCCGTTTTCACGAGAAACACCGTGCGCCGCTCGACAACCTGCTTGTAGCCGTCGGCGTGGACCGCGCGGATGGTGACGGGCAGTGGACGGCTGTCGGGTATGTCGGTGAGACTCGCCGCCGTCAGCCAGTTCTCCTGACGACGGTTGAAGACGGGCGACAGGATCGCGCCGCCGACGACGACACTGACGGCGGCAGTGATGACGGTATGAATAGATTTGACGACGCGAGCGAGAAATCGACGGCGGTCAGATGTGCTGGGGGTATCCATGTTCTGCGATTCTATTGCGACCACCGGTCCCCACTCGGCCGTCGCAATCCACTCCCGCGGTGTCTACGGCGCCGGCTGCACCTCCGTTTACGGCGCCTTCTGCCTTTTTTCGTCAGGACGAAACCGGATACGTCACGGGGGAGGCGGCACCGCCTGCGGGAAGACGTATGCAAAGAGCAGGGAGATGACACCCATGACCGCCATCAGCAACACGCTGTGCTTGATGGTGAAGCGGAAGAGTCGGCTTTCGTCCGCGCGCGTCATCCCGGTAGCGGCGACGGCCACCGCGATGCTCTGAATCGAAATCATCTTGCCCATCACGCCGGCGGCGGAGTTCACTGACGCCGTCAGAATGGGATTGAGTCCAATCGCATTGGCGGTGATGACCTGCAAATTTCCGAACAACGCGTTGGCCGACGTGTCGCTGCCGGTGAGGAACACGCCGAGCCATCCGACGACGGCGCTGAAGAACGGGAAGGCGCCGCCGCTGGCCGCAAGCGCCAGCCCGAGCGTTGACGTCATCCCCGAGTAGTTCATGAGATAGGCGAGGCCGAGCATCGACGCGATCGTCAGGAGGGCGAACTTCAACTGCTTGAACGTGTCCACGTAGATCCGGGCGATCTGACGCGGACGCACTCGGAGGACAAGGGCCGTCGCGAGGATGGAGAGGAAACAGGCCGTCCCGGATGCGCTCAGCCAGTTCAGCTCGTACGGCGCCGTATACGGCGTCGGCTTCGGGACTACGGGCGGTACACGTGTGATCTGATTGTGCAGCCCTGGCACCGCCAAGCGAGTTGCCACCATCCCGTCGGCGGAGCCGGCGATCGTCGGCAACGCCGCCGGAATGAGCGAGTCACCGAGCTGATTGATCGTCGGCTTGATCGAGCGCTCCCCCCACGCCAGCACAAACACCACCAGCAGGAGGTAGGGCACCCAGGCCATGAAGATCTGGCCGCCCGTGTGCCGCGACTTGGCCAACGTCGTCGGCTGATCGCCTTCGAGCCGCATGATGCTGCGCGGTTTCCAGAACTTAAGGACAGCCACCATGACGATGATGCACGTCAGCGAGCTCAGAATGTCGGTGAGCTCGGGGCCTATGTTGCGCGAGACGGTGAACTGGACGCCGGCAAACGACAGGCCGCAGGCGATGATCGCCGGCAGCACTTCCAGCGCCCGCTTCGCTCCGGCCATCACGACGACCAGGTAGCCGGGGATGATGACGGAAATCATCGCGCACAGCATGCCGACCGTACCGCTCAGCGACAGCACGGGCAGGCCGGTCACGTTGGCCAGCGTCGTCACCGGGATGCCAATCGACCCGAACGCCACCGGCGCGGTGTTCGCCAGCAGGCAGATACCGGCGGCATAGAACGGGTTGAAGCCGAGCCCCGCGAGCATCGCACCGGAAACGGCCACCGGAGCACCAAAGCCGGCGGCGCCTTCGATGAACGCACCGAAGGAAAACGCGATGAACATCGCCTGCAGCCGGCGGTCGTCGGTCAGGCTGCCGACGGAGTCCTTGATCACTTCGAACTTGCCGGTGTCGACCGCCAGCCGATACAGCATGATCGAGGCGAAGACGATCCAGGCGATCGGGAAGATGCCGTACGCGGCGCCGTAGATCGTCGAGACGATCGCCAGCTTCGCCGGCATCCCGTAGGCGGCGAGCGAAACGATCAGCGCCGATGCGAGGGCAGCCAGCGCCGACATCCAGGCGGGCTTCCGCAGCAGGCCGAGCATCACGAACAGCACGACAATCGGAATTGCGGCAACGGGCGCGGAGAGGCCCAGACTGCCGCCTATCGGTTCATAGTTGTGCTGCCACATGGATCCTCTTCGCAGAAGGCCGCAGACCAAAGGCCCAGGGCCTAAGGGCTCTCTCAGGCCGAAGGCGCACTTATTCCTTGACCAGCCCTTGGGCCTTAGGCCTTAGGCCTTAGGCCTCGCAGTCGGACGCCCCGGATCGACGCATCGACTAGCTGGATGGGGTGAAAGACGGGCCATTTATACCCCAGGATGCGGGCGGCCGCAGCGATCTGAAGTGTGCAGCCTGGATTTGCCGTTGCAATCATGTCGGGCGACAGCGCCGCGATGTTGCGCGCCTTGCGGGCGCCAAGCTGCGCGGCGGCGTCGGGTTGGACGAGGTTGTAGATACCTGCACTGCCGCAGCAGATGTCGGGTTCCGCGGGCGTCAGCAGCTCCACGCCTGGAATGGCCTGCAGCAACGCGCGCGGCTGCGCGCGAACTCCCTGACCGTGAGCGAGGTGACAGGCGTCGTGATAGACGACGCGCGCCGTGATCGGCTGCCGCGGTGCGCGCGGTTCTCCGAGTTCGGTCAGCAGCTCGGAGACGTCGCGGACTTTGGCGCTGAAAGCGTGAGCGCGCGGCGCCCATTCCGCATCCGCCGCCAGCAGCTGGTCGTATTCCTTCATCGCCGAACCGCAGCCAGCCGCATTCACCACGACGCGATCCACGCCCGCACGTTCGAACACTTCGATGTTGTGTCTGGCAAGCCGGCGTGCCTGCTCGATGTGACCGGAGTGCAATGGCAGCGCACCGCAGCAGCCCTGCGCCGCTGGTGCCGCCACCGTGCAGCCTTCTGCTGCCAGCACGTTCACCGTCGCGCGATTCACGTCTGCGAACGACAGACGCTGCACGCAGCCGGTCAGGACGGCGACCTTCAACCGCGATTCCCCCGCCGCCGGCGTCTGCTCGGGAAGCCGGCCAAACATCGAGCGCAGGGATACTGGCGGCGACAGCGCCAGCGCGGCGGCCAGACGGCTCAGGAAGCTCGGCTCACCCGACGGCTGCAGCTGGCGCACGTCATCTGACGAATCAGCGCCGGCGGGCGTCCCCCTCGTGCCGCCGTCTGCCGCCCCTTTCGGGGGCGCCATCAACGCACGCCCGATCGCACGGACGATCGGACCAAGCAGCGCCAGCGGCAGCATGACGATACGCAAGCGGGTCGGGTATGGGACGAGCGCCATCAGCAGTGACCGAAACAAGCTATCCGTCGGCGGCCGATCGTAGCGGTGCTCGATCTGCGCGCGCGTCTTTTCGATCAGCGGACCGTACTGCACACCCGACGGGCAGGCAGTGACACAGGCAAGGCAGCCAAGGCACCTGTCGAAGTGCTGGACGAAGGACGGCTCCATCTCGGCGCGGCCTTCGACACCTGCTTTCATCAGGTAGACGCGTCCGCGCGGAGAATCCATCTCCTCGCCCCACAGCAGGTAGGTCGGACACGTGGGCAGGCAGAATCCGCAATGCACACAGGTGTCTATCAGGGCTGATGGAGGGGCGTCGGGGCCAGAGAACGCCGGCGTCGCGGTCGGGTTCATGAATTCACGAGTGCAAGAGGTTCAAAGAGTGCTGTTCACGAGAAGTTCAGATTGGACCACGGCCCGCGTTCAGAATACCCGCCGGATCGAACATCTGCTTCAATGCCCGCAGCACGGTATCCGAGCTGCGCGGCGGACCCCACACGTCGACAGCCTGTTTCAAGGCCCGCGAGCCGCGCAGCAGGATGACGTTGCCGACGTCGCCGCTGGCGCGCAGTCGCTGGACGGCTGCAGCGACGGCGGCCACCTCGCCCGACAGACGCGCCAGTCCCGCACCGAGGACGCGGCCGACGAATGTGACCGACACGGCGCCCGAATGCTGAATCTCAGTGAGCAGTGCCAGCACCTGCGGCAGCCTGGAGGGCAGCCAGCTGAATCGGACCGCGGCGTCGCCGCGCCACGGCGCGTCGATCTGCGCAGCCCACGCCGCGCTCTCGGCCATGTCCGTGAGAACGGTCGCCTCCCCCGAAACGAGGCCACGCGCAGCGGCGATCTGCGCGTCGCGAGCAGCCGGACTCGTCGCGATCCGCAACTTCAACTGAAACGGGGCTGCCTCGTCGGACATCCGCACGTCGAAGGCGGCCGGCTCGATCTGGCTGGCATCGAGAGCAGAGACGTCGCGAGTGAGAGCAGCCGCGTCTTTGTAATGCGCAACGAGTGTCGCCGACGCCGGCGGAATCGGAACGAGCTTGAACGTCACGTCGACAATGCCGGCCAGCGTGCCGTGCGAACCGCTGACGAGTTTCCCCAGATCGTACCCGGCAACGTTCTTCACGACGGTGCCGCCGGCTTTCACCAGGCGGCCGTCGGTCAACGCCAGCGTGATACCGATCACCAGGTCGCGCGGTGTGCCGTTGCGATGACGCGATGGCCCCGAGTCGTTCGTCGCCACGATGCCGCCGATCGTCGCATCCGCGAACGCACTGTCGACCGGCAGCCACTGCCGCTCGGCGCGCAGCGCGGCGTTGAAGTCGCGCAGGCGCATGCCGGCCTGCACCGTTGCCGTCAGATCGCCGTGACGGTGCGCGATCAGCCGCGCCAGGCGGGCGGTACTGACGACGAGATCAACGGTAGACGGTGGACGGCCCCACGCGAGCTTCGTCCCGCCGCCGCGGATGACCGTCGGCAGCTTCGCCTCGGACGCGTACTTCAGGGCAGCGGCAAACTGTTCGGGCGAGTCGGGCTCAGCCACCTGCGGCGGAACTTCGCCGTCGACACGATCCTCCGCCGTGCCCGCACGCAGTAAATCGGACGCGGACATCAAAAACGTTCGGCCAGACCGGCCTGTTCGACGGGATGCTCCCGATACGGACCCGGCACCTCGCCGCACAGGCGTGGCGTCGGCAGCACTTTGCCGGGATTGCACAGCCGCTGTGGATCGACTGCGTCGCGGACCTGCTGCATCGCGTCGAGGTCATCGGCGGAGAACATCCGCGGCATGTACTCCTTCTTGTCGGCGCCGACGCCGTGCTCGCCGGTGATCGAGCCGCCAGCCTCGACACAATACGTCAGGATTTCACCCGCTACTTCCTCCGCCAGCGCCGCCTGGCCCGCAATGCGCTCGTCGTAGCAGATCAGCGGGTGGAGGTTGCCGTCGCCGGCGTGAAAGACGTTGCCGATGCCGAGACCCGAGCGTTGCGAGAGCGCGCGAATCCGTCCGAGTACCTCGGGCAGCTTTGTCCGCGGCACCACGCCGTCCTGTACGTAGTAGTTCGGCGACACGCGGCCCATCGCCGCGAACGCCGCTTTCCGCCCGCGCCAGATCCGCATTCGTTGCTCGTCGTTCTGCGCCACCTCCACGACAGTCGAACCGGTGCGGCGACAGATCCCTTCAACGGTCGCAAACAGCTCTCGAACTTCGGCGACGGGACCATCGAGCTCGACGATGAGGACGGTATCGGCGGGTGGAAAATTTGGATGAACAGCAGCTTCAGCTGCGCGGATCGCCAGCGCGTCCATCATCTCCACGGCCGCCGGGACGATGCCGGCGGCGATGATCTCGGATACCGCAGCTCCTGCGTCGCTGGTGCTGTTGTAGGCCGCGAGCAGCGTCTGCACCATTTCGGGCTTCCGCAAAATGCGGACGACAACTTTCGTCACGACGGCGAGGGTGCCTTCGCTGCCGATGAGGAGACCGAGAAGATCGGGTCCCGGGGCGTCAGGCAGCGAACTGCCGATCCGTACCAGCTCGCCGTCCGGCATCACCGCTTCCACCTCGAGGACGTGATGCACCGTGAAGCCGTACTTCAGGCAATGCGCGCCGCCCGAATTCTCGGCGACATTTCCGCCAATCGAGCACACCTGCTGACTGGAGGGATCCGGCGCGTAGTAATAACCGAACGGCGCGACCTGGCGCGTGATTTCAAGATTGGTGACTCCAGGTTCAACGGTGACGCGGCGGTTGGGAATATCCACGTCGAGGACGCGATTGAGACGCGCCAGGCTGATGACGACACCGCCCGGCACCGGCAGCGCACCACCGGACAAGCCCGTTCCGTGTCCGCGCGCCACGAACGGAACACCGCTGCTGCTGCAGAGCTGCACGACGCGCTGTACTTCCGCCGCAGAGCTCGGGAGCACGACGACGGCCGGCGTCTCGCGCAGATGCGGCAGCGCGTCGCACTCATAGGTCATGAGCTGCACCGGCTCGCGCAGGACGGCTGCGTCACCACAGATGGAGCGCAGCTCGTTGACAACCTGTTCCGTCACGAAGGCAATGGTACACTGCGCCGCGTGCGCCTTCGCCTCGATTACGGCAGCGACGGACTTGACGTTGACGTTCCCGACGATCGCGTCACGGTCATCGAGCCCGTTCCGCGACCTGCTGTCGCCGACGCCCTGGCCACGCTGAGAGAGGCGATTCGCGCTCCAATCGGATGTGCTCCACTCCGCCAGCGCCTCCGCCGCGGTCAACGCGTCGCCATTTCAGTCTGCGACATCACACGTGCGCAGCCGCGTCGCGAGCAATTGCAGGCACTGTTCGAGGAGATGACGGACGTCGCACGCGCCGACGTCACCATCTTCATCGCCACGGGCACTCACCGCTCGAACACCGACGCCGAGCTCGAACAGATGCTCGGCCGCGACATCCTCAGCACCTGTCGCGTCGTCAATCACCACAGCCGGGATTCGTCCACTCTGGCGTCCGTCGGCCGCACGTCCACCGGTGTGCCGGTTCAGTTGAACCGTGAATTTCTAAAGGCGGACGTGCGCATCACGACCGGCTTCGTCGAACCGCACTTTTTCGCCGGGTTCAGCGGCGGTCCGAAGATGGTCGCCCCTGGCCTGGCGGGGCTGGAAACCGTCATGACGCTTCACGACGCGAGCCGCATCGGCCATCCCAACGCGACGTGGGGAGTCACTGAAGGCAACCCCGTTCATGACGACGTGCGCGAGATCGCGCAGATGGTCGGCGTCCACTTTGCCCTCGACGTGACGCTGAACCGTGACCAGCAGATCACGGCCGCATTTGCCGGCGACATCCTCGAGCAGCATCGCGCCGCCTGCCGCTACGCCAAAGAAACCGCCATGCGTGCGGTGCCGCAGCCGTTTGACGTCGTCCTGACGACCAACTCCGGCTACCCGCTCGATCAGAACCTCTATCAGGCGGTCAAAGGGATGTCGGCGGCTGCGAAGATCGTGAAACCAGGCGGGACGATCGTCTGCGCCTCCGAGTGTCGGGACGGCCTGCCATCGCACGGTTCATATGGAGCGATCCTCGCCTCGAAGCCGACGCCGGAGTCGCTGCTGGCGATGATCAATGCGCCGGGCTATTCCGAGCCGGACCAATGGCAGGTGCAGGTCCAGTCGCAGATCCAGTTGAAGGCGCGCGTGCTCGTCAAAACGAGTGGCCTCAGCGCGCAGGAAATCAGCGCCGCGCACTTCACACCGATCGAGGATGTGTCGCGAACGGTGCGCGATACGCTCGCCCGTGCAGGCGGAGAGGCAACGCTGTGCGTGCTTCCGCAGGGTCCCCAAACGATTCCTTATCTCGCCAACGACACACCGAGACACTAAGGGCACCGAGGAGAGCCGGTTGATCTCGGTGTTTCGGTGCCTCAGTGTGTCGTGTTGCGTTGTTGCGTGGCTGGCGGCCGTCGGCTGCATTCGCATACCTGCGGCGACGGTCGTCGACACCAACCCTGCGCTGCTCACCGTTCTCACCTGGAACATGCATGGGGGCAGAGGCGATCTGGAGCGGCTGATCGCGGACCTGGAAGCCGGGCGGCTGACCGGCACACCGCCGCGCGAATACGTGCTCCTGCTGCAGGAGTTCGTTGACCGGGATGACGCGCGCACCGGCCACTCCGGCTCACGGAGGCTGACGCTGTTTTCGAGTCCGGTGCGCGGCGTCAGCAGCAACGCCATCATCTCGACGATCCCGCTGGCGAACGCGCGGACGATCGATTTGCCGCGCGAGCGGCAGCCTCGCGCCGCGGTTGCGGCCACGATTCGCCTCAGCGGCGAGCCGTTCTTCGTCGTCTGCGCGCATCTGGAAAACCGCCTTGGATGGCTGCGCGGGCTGTTCGGCGACCGGGCGCGTGGGCGTCAGGCAGAGGCGCTCCTGCAGGCACTGCCGCGTGGCCACGGCATCGTCGGCGGTGACATGAACACGATGCTGGGAGAGGACGAGCCTGCCTGGCGCATGCTGCAGCGACGTTTTCCCGACACGCCCGGACGGCCGGAGCCGACGTTCCGCAACCGCCTGGTGCTGGATCACTTGTTCTTCGATCTGCCCGAAGCGTGGCGGGTCACACGGCGGGTGGTTTCCGATCAGTACCGATCGGACCACCATCCGGTCGTTGCGGAAATCAGAAGCTGATCGTCATCTCGCGCTCAGCGAGTGACGGGCTCTTCGACGTCTGGACGGCGGTTGAAGTCGGGGGCGTTGATTCGCAGCGATACGGCAATGGCAGCGTGACGCTCCCGCGCGACGTCGGCTGCGGTGCTGAACAGCGCCACGTCGAGCCCGACGCGCGGAGCGAAGTTGAGGCCGACACCACCGGTCGGGTGCCACATTTCCCGTGAGTAGACCCCGCCGCCCCGCAACTCGATGACGCCCAGGCGATACTCGGCGCCGCCACGGAGAGAGTTGCCCTGAAAGCCATGCCCGTACTCGGACATGACCGACCAGACATCGGCGTGGTATCCGGCGTTGACGTGGTAGTCCTTCGGCAGCTCCACCCGCAGGTCGTCTGCAGCAAACGGCCCGCTTTCGATGAAGTCGTCCTGCCCCAGGAACAGGTTGCCAAGCAGATATGTCGTCTGCGCGGCGTCTTTCCAGTCGATGCGATTGGCGATGCCGTTGACACCAAAGCCGACTTCAAAGCCGCGAACGACGGCTGCGACCCCGAAGTCGATGGCAAAGCCGTGACCCGTCGTCGCGTTGGTCCGCACGACGGCGAGCGGCGACGGCAACAGCGGGTTGATGGTGAGAACGCCCGTGCCGTCGGTGTCCAGCCTCAGGTTGGCGTCCGAATTCTCATAGCGGAATCCGTGCAGATAGTTGTAGTCAACCGCGGTATAGAGACCGTCGCGTTCCGAACCGGCGCCAAGGTCGAAGCGCGCCCGGTATCCACCGGTAATAGCCATCGCCACCTGACCCTGCACATCCGTGCCGAGCGAATACTGGCTGTTTGAGTATCGCAGCGGTGTTTCGCTCGCAAGGATGTCAACCACTTTCTGATCGATTGCCGCAGCCGTCCGCATCGACAGGTACGGACCGGCGCCGACGTAGATACCCTGGAAAGGACCGTTCCTGCCGCCGCGGAGCCGGATCGTGCCGCCCCACGTTGGGTTGGCGAGCCCCTCGGCGACCGGCTGGTTGGCCAGCTTGTAACCACGGTAGTCGCTCAGATCGCGGCTGAGCGTCGCGCTACGGATGTCCGTGAACAGCTCGCGACCATTGGCCGAGTCCTGATTGCGGCCGAATTGATAGTGCAGCGGCGAGGCGGCGTATTCGAGCGTCCGAACGAGATCGAATTCGTCGGACGAGGGCGTCAAGCGATCGAAGTCGTTCAGCACCTGCAGCAGCCCCAGCGGGATCACGATGCTGCGATAGCTGCGCTGCTTCTGAACCATCCGCGAGGCGAGGTTGCCCTTGCCGCTGACGTCGCCGAGCGCGATTCGCGAGCGTCGAACGACCAGTTCTGCGCGTGGGCAGCATTGACCGAACCCACAGCAAACGCCAGAGCAAGAGACAGGCTGCGAACAGACACAGAATCTCCGTTTCCTCGAAGTTGTCGCTTGTCTATCGACAGGAAACGAGCGCGGCTGCAGGTCTGTCGCGGAAAGAGGCGTCGTTAATGCGTCATGACGTGGAGCAGGACGTCCACGCCCAGCGCGTAGCCACGCGGGGAAAACTGATAGAAGAACTCCGGGTCTTCGCCTTCGCGTTCCCAGGAATCGGCCACATCCGTGTTGTGCGTCATCAAGACCATGATGCGGCGGTGCGAGTCGCGGATTGCACGCAAATGCACCTCGGCGCTGTCTTCGCCACGCTCCGACGTATTGGTGCCGTTCCATTGCCGCCAGAACTGGATGTTCGTGATCTGCGGAACCTCGTGCAGTTCGAACTGACTGCGCAGCATCGGATCGTCGATCGCCACGTCTTCGATCGGAAACTCGTCATGCGGCAGCACGCGGCCGATCTGGTATGCCCAGTTTTCCCAGGCGGCGGTGCCCCAGAAGTCGTCCGCCCAGAGGAAGCCGCCCTTCAGGAAATACTCGCGCAGCCGCGCCGCCTGCGCCTCGGTGAAGCCGAGCGTCCCGGCATCGGATGCAACGATGATCGGGCAGTTGAACAGCTGATCGTCGGCCGGGCGGACGACGTAGTAGTTCGGCGTGCCGTCGTTGTCGCGGCTGACACGCGTGCGCGTCAGCTCCGAGAAGCGCGTCGTCAGATTGATTTCTGCGTAGGGGTAATCGGTTTCCCAGCCGATGCCGGAGGGCTCGCGGCGGACCTGTGCATAGGCGAGACGGCAGATGACGAACGAACTGTCAGGCATCTGCGCCGGCGCGTAGCGAGCGGCGAAGCCGCCTTCACGAAAGAAGCGCTGCGCGTAGACGGCGCCGGTCGCCAGGATCATTACCGTGGTGGCGGTCAACGTCGCGAGCAACAGCCGGCGGCGCCGCGAAAGCATGGGCGAGGTTAACGTGATTTGAAGAGCGCGGCAACCTCTGGTTTCGTGACCTTGCCCATCGCATTCCGCGGCAAGGCTGTCAGCGGGTGCAGATCGCGGGGAATCTTGTACGGCGCGAGACGCGGCTTGGCCCAGGCCTGGAGGTCGGCAAGCGAAAGCGTCTCGCCGTTGCGCAACTCCACTGCCGCCGACACGCGTTCACCCCATTCCTCGTCCGCGATGCCGACCACCGCGCATTCCGCGATGCACGGGTGAGTTCGCAGCACCTCTTCTATTTCGAGCGCGGAGACCTTGAAACCACCGGTCTTGATGATGTCCACACTGAGTCGGCCCAGGAGCCGGCACGAGCCGTCTTCGAACACCGCCAGATCCCCGGTCCGGAACCAGTCGCCGTGAAACGCCTGGGCGGTTTCCTCAGGCCGGCGCCAGTATTCGAGGAAGACGTTCGGTCCGCGAATCTCCAGCTCGCCGGCCGTCCCTTCCGGCACCTCGGTTCCGCCATCGTCGACCAGCCGGACTTCGACGCCCGGCAACGGCCCACCGACCGATCCGGGCCGCCGCTCACCCGCGATCGGGTTCGACAGTGCCATTCCGATCTCGGTCATGCCGTAACGTTCGAGCAGCGTATGCCCGGTGATCTCACGCCATCGCTCGAACATCCGCACGGGTAGCGCCGCGGATCCCGACATCATCAGGCGCAGCCGCTTGGCACCGTCGGACCACGCGCGCTGCACATCCGGCGTCGCATCGTCCCATGCCGCGATCAGCCGGTGGTAAATCGTGGGAACGGCGGTGAAGACCGTCACGTCGCCGGACGCGAGACGCTGCCACACCCGTTGCGCGTCAAACGGGTACAGCATTTCGCACGTCGCGCGGACCGCCAGCGCACTGCCCAGGCCGTTGATGATGCCGTGCACGTGATGCAGCGGAAGCACGAGCAGCAGATGGTCGGACGGCGACCAGCGCCACGCGCGGACCAGCGACGAAATCTGCGCACCGATCATCTGGTGCGTCGTCACCGCACCCTTCGGGCGTCCCGTCGTGCCGCTTGTGTAGATGATCATGGCGCGCTGATCCGAGCGCAGGTGCGGAAGCCGGTCACACGGACTCGCCTGCATCGCGACTTCGGCGCGCACGAAGCGTGCGCGTGCGGCACGTGCCAGCGCCGTGCCGGCCTCACGATACGCTGCATCGGCGACGATGACCGACACGTCCGCATCGCGAATCACGTACTCGAGCTCTGCGGGCGGATGAGAGACAGCCATCGGGACGGCCACGCCGCCGGCACGCCAGATGCCGCGTTGGACCGCGGCGTACGCAAAACCTGGCGCGACGAGAAACGCGACCCGCGTCTGGTTCAGGTCGCCGTTGTCACCCAGCAGCGAGCCAGCGACACGGGTAGAGGCGTCGTCGAGGTCTTCGTACGAGTGCTCACGACCGTCAGCGATGATCGCGATCCGGCTGCTCATGGAGTTATTATCGTCAACTCCCAACACTCGACTCCGAACGCCAAACGCGTTCGGTTTGGCAGTTGGAGGTTGGAAGTTGGGAGTTGAACGTCGATGCCGCTCGTCGAACCAGGACACAAGGCGCCCGCCTTCTCGCTCAAAGATCAGCATGGCCACACGCACCGGCTCTCGGACTACGCCGGCCAGCATCTGGTGCTCTACTTCTATCCAAAGGACGACACGCCGGGCTGCACGCAGGAGTCGTGTGACTTTCAGGCCAGCCTCGCGACCTACAAACGGCGCAAGGCGGCCGTTGTCGGCGTCAGCATCCTCGACGAGAAAAGCAAGGCGAAGTTTGCCGACAAGCACGGGCTCACGTTTCCGCTGCTCGCGGACGCCGATCATGCAGTCGCCGAGAAATACGGCGTCTGGCAGGAGAAGTCGCGATACGGCCGGAAGTACATGGGGATCGCGCGGACGACATATCTCATCGGGCCCGACGGCAAAGTGGTTCAGCGCTGGGACAACGTGAAAGTGAACGGGCACGTGGACGCGGTCGCCGAAGCCCTCGCCTAGGCACCCACGACCGCCGCCGAGTGCGGTTCTGCCTATGTAGAATGTGCGGCCATGACGAAACGCGCAGTCATCTTCGTCCTCGCGTTCATCGCCGCGCCCGCGACCCCGTCATTCAGCCAGGCGGACTTTTCCGGCCAATGGGCACCGCTCTACCAGGAAGACCCTGTCGAGCGGCTACCGGGCCCGGAGCTCGGTGACTACACCGGGCTGCCGCTGAGCGAAGCCGGACGGCTGCGCGCCGACAGCTGGGACGCCGACCGGATCTCGATCGTTCAGGAATACCAGTGCCGGCCGCACTCGTCCGACTACGGCCTGCGCGGGCTGGCGCCGATGCGCGTCACGATGGAGTACGACACCACGACGCAACGTGTGATCGCGGTCCGCGTGTACATCTCGGCGTACGAGAATCAACGGACGATCTATCTCGACGGCCGTCCGCACCCGCCCGAGTACGCTCCCCACACCTTCATGGGATTCTCGACGGGCGTCTGGGAAGGCAACATGTTGACGGTGACGACGACGCACCTGAAGGCCAATTACCTGCGGCGGAACGGGGTTCCGCGCAGCGCCAAGGCCACCTTCACCGAACACTGGATGCGGCACGGCGATTACCTGACGATCGTCAGCGTCGTCACCGACCCGGTCATTCTGACGGAACCGCTGGTGCGCAGTCAGACATGGTTCCTGGATCCCGGGCAACGCGCCGGGCTGTTCCCCTGTGAGTATGCGCCCGAAGTGCCCGCACCGCCCGGGACCGTGCCGCACTACCTGCCGGGAACCAACCCGTACGTCAGGGAGTTCTCGCAGTGGTACAACATCCCGTTCGAAGCGACCCGCGGCGGCGCCGAAACGCTGTACCCGGAGTACCGCTCGAAACTTGGTGCCTACAAGCCGAAGGATCGCTGCGAACGTTTCTGCAACTGCACGAACTTCGGCGACTGCGCCTCTCCCACCCGATGATGAAAACTGTCGCATTCTCGATGGCGATCTGTGTGACGCTGGCCACGTTGGCCATCTCGGCGCAGCCGCCGGCGCAAACAGGGAACGGCGGCTCGAGCACCGTCCGTGTGCTGCCAGTGCAGCGCAACATCACCATGCTGGTGGGTCCGAATGGCAACAGCGCGGTGCAGGTGGGCACCGATGGCGTGCTGCTGGTGGATACGCAGGACGCGGCGGTCGCGCCGCAGCTGTTTGCCGCCATTCGCACGCTCTCCGATAAACCGATCCAGACAATCGTCTACACGAGCTTCCACGCCCAACACACTGCGGGCACCGAAGCGCTGATGAAACTGGGGGCCGCCGCAGGCGGCGCCCAGCCCGCACTCCGCGTCATTGGCCACGACAACGTTCTCACGCGCATGTCTGCCGGCGAGACTCCAGGGACCAGGAGCGGTGCATCCTTCCGCCTCAACGCCGCAATAACCGTCCCCGTCAACAGCTCCTACTTCACGCCGACGCGCGACTTCTTCTATAACGGCGAACCAATCGTTCTCTACTACGCACCGGCCGCCCACACCGACGGCGACACGATCGTGTTCTTCCGCGGCTCCGACGTCGTCAGCACCGGCGACATCTTTCTGCCCGATCTGTACCCGATCATCGACGTGCAGAACGGTGGGTCCGTCAATGGCACGATTGCCGCGCTCAACCGCGTGCTGGAGCTTACGGTACCCGCACGGTTCCAGGAAGGCGGCACGTATGTGATTCCCGGACGTGGTCGCCTTTGTGACGAAGCAGACGTCGTCGAGTATCGGGATATGGTGACGATCGTTCGCGACCGCGTGCAGGACATGGTCAGCCGCAAGATGACGCTGGCGCAGGTGAAGGCCGCGCGTCCGTCGCGCGATTACGATGCCGAATACGGCGCGGCATCAGGGGCATGGACCACCGACATGTTCGTTGAAGCGGTGTACCGCTGGGTTCGAGGGAAGTAAGTGGAAGTAAGTGCAAGAAGTGGAAGAAGTGGAAAAGTGGAAAAGTGGAAAAGTGCACAGGTAATCCTAGGGCGGGTT